>Ga0315282_10006440_pt1 | contig 19665 bp, 15 predicted proteins | sample YL17G07_20_MG_FD_203693 | JGI IMG/M metagenome (GOLD analysis project Ga0315282, IMG submission 203693) | Sediment microbial communities from Yellowstone Lake, YNP, Wyoming, USA - YL17G07_20 | ecosystem: Environmental > Aquatic > Freshwater > Lake > Sediment | place: USA: Wyoming | collected... | reverse complement strand
CGGGGCATCGTCGTCAAACCGCACTTTCAGTGAGGTTTCACGAAGCCGGCACGCAAACCCCGAATATCGCGGTTTTTCGCGGGAAAGCAAGGTAATTCGCCTCATACGCAGAAGCGTTTCACGCAGGTTTCAGGTTAAGGCATGTCTTCACCGCCCTGCCGGTTTCTTCTCGAACTTCCCGTCTTTTCCCAGCACGGCCTCGAAGCCCCCGTCCGCCAGCCACGATTTCGCTTTCGCGTCGTTCCTGAGATAGGCGTCCCAGAAGGCGGTCGAACTCTCGCGGATGAGGTCGTGGAAGACCGCGTCCTTCCGGCCGCCTCCCATGACGCGCCTGACGCCTGCGAAGACCATGTGGTCCCCGCCCTCGAACGTGACGAGATACTGCTCGGCGCCCGTGATGTGGTCGTAGGGGATCCGCCGGTCTTCCGCGGGAGTCTCGGTGATGGGAGTGGTGTCGAGGGTCCCGGTCATGTGGAGACAGGGGACCTTGATGGCGGCGAACGCCGTGTCGAGCTGACGCTTGGCAACGGGTGACACAGGCGCGCTCATGGCGATGGCGGCCTTGACGCGCGGGTCAGCAAGCTTGAAAGCGGTGCGTTCGAGGGCGGCGGAGCCCTGCCCGACGACCGCAAGCGTCGTCCACGCACCGAACGAATGTCCCGCTAGCCCGACGTGGTCGAGGTCGAGGCGCCCTTTGAGGGGCGAGTCATCACGGCTCAGTTTCACCATCTGGTCGATGGCGAAGCGGACGTCCAGGGCGCGGTTGACGGCGTTCCTCGGGTCGAGGGCGGCCGCCCGCATCGCCTCCATCAGGTCCCGTGGGTTCGCCTTCAAGACCTCCGTGTCGCTCCCCTTGTGCGTGACGTGCACCGACACGTACCCGTGACTCGCCCAGTGGTTGCCGAGGTAGGCGTATCCCTCGCGGGACCCGCCGAGCCCGTGGGAAAAGAGGATCACCGGAAACGGCCCGTCGCCCGTTTTCGGGTAATAGATCTTCACCGGCACGTCGCGGTTGCGCGTCAGGTCCACCCATTCGTAGAGCACGGTCTCGACGACGCACGGACCCGGGGATTTCTTGTACGGCTCGGGGGCCTGGGCGAACAACGGACATCCGACAAGAACCATGACCGTGACGAGTGCCGCACGTCTCATTTCTTCCCCTTGAGCTTCTGGTGGCCGTGTCCTTTACAGAATGCCGCTAGGATATCCCGGCTCTCGTACGTTTCAACACGAAATGCGGCGGCGGGTTGCGCAAAATGCCGTCGCGGAAAATAGCGGTTTACATCCCGCCTGGCTTCTGCTATAAATGTCTCATTCGATTTGCGCATCGGCATAGTGAGGATAGAACGATGCTCACAGACAACATCCTCGACCTCGTCGGGAATACCCCGCTTCTCCGGCTCAGGGGGGAACGGATCTTCGCGAAGGCGGAGTTCCTGAACCCGGGCGGAAGCATCAAGGACCGCGTGGCACTGGCGATGATCGAAGGGGCGGAGCGGGACGGCAAACTCAAGCCGGACTCCGTCCTCATGGAGCCCAGCTCGGGGAACACGGGCATCGGCGTGGCCCTCGTGGGATGTCTCAAAGGCTACCGCGTCGTCATCGTCATGCCCGAGGGGATGAGCGAGGAGCGGAAGAAGTTGATCAAGGCCCTCGGCGGGGAACTCATCCTTACCCCGGACAGGGAAGGTATCGCCGGGGCGGTGCGGCGTGTGAGGGAACTGGCCGCCGGGGACCCGCGAATCTACGTCCCGCAGCAGTTCGAGAACCCGGACAACCCGCGTTGCCACTACGAGGCGACCGGGCCGGAGCTGTGGCGACAGATGAGCGGGGATGTGGCCTGCTTCGTCGCGGGCGTCGGAAGCGGGGGCACCGTCCAGGGCGTCGGGAAGTTCCTCAAGGAGCACAAGGCCGACGTCCGTGTCGTCGCCGTCGAACCCAAGGGCGTCTCCGCACTCCTCGGCCACGAGCCGGGACTCCACAAGATCCAGGGCATCGGTGACGGGTTTATCCCGGGCGTCCTGGACGTCTCGCTCGTTGACGAGGTGATCGAGGTCACCGACGACGATGCCATCCAGACCACCCGGCAACTCGGACGCGACTACGGACTCCTCGTGGGCATCTCCTCGGGCGCGAACGTGTGGGCCGCGCGAGAGCTCGCGCAAAAAATCAAGGGCAACATCGCCACCGTCCTCCCCGACCGTGCCGAACGCTACTTCAGCACCGCGCTGCTCTAGGATGCTTTGAAACCGCAAAGGACGCAAAGGAAAAACCGTGATCCAACAGCAACAGCGAACGCCGAAGCAACAGCATGACAAGGGCATCTTTTTTTTCTGCTTCAAACCCTGATTCCCCTTTGCGTCCTTTGCGACCTTTGCGGTTAACGGGACGTGCTTGGTGAACGAGGAGTGATCGATGAGTGGATTTCCGGTGCGGCGGATGAGGCGCCTGCGCTCGAATGAGCGTCTGCGGGCGCTCGTCCGCGAAACCGCGCTCGAGGTGAGCCACCTCGTGATGCCCCTCTTCGTGCGCCCCGGCAGGAAGCTCCGCCGGGCCATCGATGCCATGCCCGGAAACTTCCAGCTCTCGGTGGATGAGCTGGCGAAAGACGTCGCATCGCTCGACGCACTGGGCGTCCCCGCGGTCCTCCTCTTCGGCATCCCCGAAACGAAGGACGAAGCGGGAACCGGAGCCTACGACGACGCCGGGATCATCCAGCAGGCTCTCCGCGCGATCCGGAAGACCGCGCCCGAGATGCTCGTCATCACCGACGTCTGCCTGTGCGAATACACCGACCACGGTCACTGCGGCGTCGTCGTCGAGCGTCGGGGGAAGAAGGTGGTGGACAACGACCGGACGCTCGAGCTTCTAGCGAAGCAGGCGGTGTCGCACGTGCGGGCCGGGGCGGACATGGTCGCGCCCAGCGACATGATGGACGGGCGGGTCGCTGCCGTCCGCCGGGCACTGGATGACGCCGACTTCGCCGACGTCCCCATCCTGTCCTATGCGGCGAAGTATGCGTCGAGCTTCTACGGGCCGTTCCGGGAGGCGGCGGAGTCGGCCCCGAAGTTCGGCGACCGGCGCTCCTACCAGATGGACCCGGCGAACGCCGACGAGGCACTGCGCGAAATCGCCCTCGACATCGACGAGGGAGCTGACATCGTCATGGTGAAGCCGGCACTCGCCTACCTCGACGTCATCCGGCGGGTGAAGGAGCGGTTTAGTGTCCCGGTCGCGGCGTATAGCGTGAGCGGGGAGTTCGCGGCGGTGAAGGCGGCGGCGGAGCGCGGGTGGCTCGACGAGCGGAAGGTCGTGATGGAGATCCTCACGGGGATCCGCCGTGCGGGCGCCGACGTCATCATCACCTACTGGGCCGCCGACGTCGCACGCTGGATGAAAGAAAGTCCCACATGATGCAATCCGCACAGAACGCTTCCCTCGTTCCGGGCGCGAAATCCCCCAAGCCGCGGCGCGGATGTCTCTACCGGCTGTGGCGCGTCTTCCTCGTCTACCTCCTCGTGAGCATCGTGCTGAGTCTCATCCCGGAGCGGGCGGTGGACGTCCGGGTGCTCGAGGAGGAACGCGTGGGCTTCTCCGGGGAGCTTCTGGCGGGGGCGGCCAAGGCCGTCATTACCCCGCCGAAAGAGCTGTGGGAAAAGATGAACCTCTACGGCGAGAAGGGACCCATTGAGGGGGTTGCGGATGACATCTACGCCCGTGCACTCACGCTCGGCACGCCGGACTCGCGCGACCTCGCGCTCGTGTCGATCGTGAGCATGGAGATTCTCGTCATTCCGCCGGCGATGCGCCCGGCGCTCGAGCAGGAACTCGCCCGACGCGGGCTCGACCGCGTCAAGGTCACGCTGAACGCCTCGCACACCCATGCCGGTCCCGGAAACTTCTGGGCGATCCCGTTCGGACGCTTCTTCATGGGCACGTACAAAGCGGAGTTCTTCGATTTTCTCGTCCGGCGCGCCGCGGACGCCGTCGAGGCATCGGTCAAGGGCGTGCGTCCCGCTTGCATCGGCTTCGCCAAGGCGCAGACCCGGTACTTCGTCAAGCAGCGGAGATACAAGGACCCGGTCACGGACCTTGCCCCGCCGGTGGATGAGGATCTCGAGGTGATGCGTGTCCGCGCCAAGACGACGGGCGAGACCATCGCGTACGTGTTCAACCTCGGCGCGCATCCCACCACCGTCATGCACAAGACGCAGAAGCGCACCTCCGGCGAGTTTCCGGGGGCGATCTCGAGACTCCTGGAGGAGAAGCATCCCGGGGCGGTCGCACTCTTCCTCCAGGGAGCCACCGGGAGCGTCCGCTCGACCAGCCCGCGACCCTACGAAAACTACAGGGGAATCCAGGACGAGAAGTTCGCGAAGGTCGCGATGCAGGCGGACATGCTGCTAGCGTCGGTCGAGGAGGCCGAGACGAACGAGACGGCACTCGACGACCGGGTGGATCTTTCGTCGGCGCTGATCAAGGTCGCGTTGCCCGGGCCGGACGTGCACTTCTTCCCGGAGCAGCGACCGTACCTGGTCCTGCGCATCCTTACCGTCATCCCCGACTGGATCCTCAGCCGCGTCGCCGACTGGGTGATGCTCCCCGACGAGACGGTCTTCCAGGCGATGCGTGTCAACCACGCGTACCTCCTCATGTTCCCGTGCGACCTCTCGAACCGGCTGGGATGGGAACTGAAGCGCTACATCCGCCGGGACCACGTGTTCATCCTCGGGCACGCCAACGACTATTCGCTGGGGTACGTGCTCGCGCGCGAGGAGTACGACATGGGGGGGATGCACAGTCTCGGGTGGACCGAGCGCATCCAGGACTACTTCGGCAAGCGTGCCGGACCGTACTGCATCAAGGTCGCTAGGATGCTCGCGAACAGGGTCCAGGAGAAGGGCGCCGACGACGTGTTCGAGTACCCCTTCGGCGAGCATCCGGGGACGATACCGGGGAAGGTCGAAACCCCGGTTGAAAAATGAAACCCGAAGCCCGAAACCAGAAACCCGATTGAAACCCGAAACAGCAAACCCGAATGCCCGGGACGCGGCAGGGAGCCCTTTTTCTGGCTTCCGATTTCCCATCCGTTTCGGGTTTGAATCGGACTTCGGGTTTGGAACTTCGGATTTGCTCCTGGTGGCGACGCGACTGTGCGGGAGAAGGCTCCACGTCGACACCGGCGCCCTTCGGCGGGATGTACAAAGAGCGGGACGCCTTCAGGTCCCCACCCTATCGCGTCGCCTGGGCATCCGTCTTGCCCATCTGGCTCTTCTGGAACCACTGCTCTTAGGGGGCAGCCTGGAAGCGTCCCGTGATGCATCTCGCGGTCCTGTTTGACCTCAGTGTCTGGGCAGTCTCCTTATATTGGGCAGTCTGCTTGTAGCTTTCGCCGGCTGGACGTGATGCTTGTCCACCTTTCCCGAGGCGGTCATCTGTGCGAGCTTGCGTCTGAACAGTTCCTCGCCCCTGTTTCCAAGCTTCATAAGCCCTCCTCCCGTTAGAGGTTCTGTGGGCTCCCCTTTGTAATATACCCGTCGGCACAAGCCGAGTCAAATCAGGTCGGCGGAAAAAAATAACTTTCCGGATCCTGCGGGGGCTCAGCAAGTCGTCAGAGTTCACGCTCATCCTGTTCCGCACCTTACAGGATTTATGGGTGCCAGTTAGACGCACCTAGAAGCTGTTTCAAACCCCCTGGGTGCCACGGCTGGCTTGTCCAGCCGTGCGACTACGGGCAGGAGCACCGGCAGGTCCCGATGAATCGGGACCAGTGGCACAAGAAAACGGCCCGTGCGGCGACACCGGTTTTTCTTAGCGAAGCGGCTTGAGCGCATCGGACGTCTTCAGCTGATCCACGATGGGCCGGATGAGCCAATCACCCTCGGCGAACTCCCGCCCGGCCTCACCGGGCAGCCCGACCAGAGACCCGCCGCTGGTCCCCTTGTCGTGGTGGACGAAGACTCCTTTCGTCGCCGTCGGATTGAACCCCACGCAGAGGATGAACTCCTGCGGCACATTCGTGGGCTTGACCGAGAGCGTCACCCAGCCGCCGGTCCCTCGAGGAAAGCTGGAATACGGGAACTCGAATTCGGTGATCGTCCTAAAGTCCCCGTCACACAGCCACACGTGAAACTTCTCGTCGGGGGCTGTCGCCTGGCCGTAGCGGGTTCCGTAGATCTTCACGCCGGTGAGGTACCACCCGGGGCCGTTCGGTTTCAGGCGGACGGCGTGCCCCCCTCCGGCGAGGCTGCGTTTTCCGGCGGGGACTCCGTCGTCGAGGGCGAGTTCGAGAGGTTTTCCGGTGAGGTCTTTCGGCTCGGCAGTCCGCGCGGTGAAGCCGCTCGCCGGCCGCTTCAGAACGAACACCGGCTCGGCCTTTTCCCACCAGTCGGCGAGGCGTTTGTCGGCGTGCGTCGCTAGGAGGGTCTTCCGAAGCACCGGACCGGGATCGGTGGGGTCCACGGCGGAGCGGCCCCACGCCTCGAACGTCTTCGCCACGCCCTTGTCGCCCACGACCCTGACCAACTCCTTCCACAGGCCGGCGCCCCGGGTGACGGGGCTCCGGTCCTTTCCGGCCAGTTCTCCATCCAGACGTCTCGTCCCGTCGGCGAGATAGTCATACGCATCCGGCCAGAGGTCCTTGCCCTCCAGTGCGTGGACGCCGTCCACGATGCGCGAGCCGAGGAAATGCGCCCACCCCTCGGCCGCGGCGGTCGTCATCCAACCGTGGTCGCGGATGGACCGGTACATCGCCAGGTGCGCCACTTCGTGACACAGGCCGTAGAGATGGAAGATTCCGGTGGTGCCGGGCTTCCGCAGGTCCCGTTCGGAGCGGATCGTCAGGAAGAGGCGGTCCTGGCCGTCGTTATAGAGCCGCACGGCGGCGTTCGCTTCGCACTCGACGTGGACGAGGATCGATTCCGGCATGTCGAGGTCGAACTGGTCGAGCGCCACGGTCCGCGCCGCCTGAACGGTGCGTGCAATCGCCTTTGCGTACTCGTCCCCGATCCCGGCATAGGAGACGACCGCGTGGTCGAGCCGGCACGTTGCGTCCGCCGCAAATGCCGCAGACGACCCGGCCAGGAGCGCCGCCAAAACGACGAGCCGTCTCATGAACCTCTCCGGTTGCGGTCCCGCGTTCATTTCTTCTCCGGCTTGTCGAGTTCGTAATAATCCAGCTTGACGGGCAGCACGTTCGTCCCGACGGCCTGGAAGAACGCGAACATGTCCTGGTGCAGGGCCTGGCTGAGGTAGAAGAGGACGTTGCGGGTGGACATGGCGTCGGGGACTTTGCCGGCGGCGGCGTATCTCTTGAGCGTCCGGCGGAGCGACGCGAGGATGTTCTTGTTCTGGTTCTTTTCGAGCACTTCGAGCACCCACTGGGCCTTGGCGATGTACTCCCGCTGACCTCCTCGCTGGCTGACCGAGAGGTCGATGTCGTCGAGCTTGGTGAGGTCCGGCTTATAAGCGTCCAGGTACTCCTTGCGCATGGTTTCCGACTCGCGCTTGAACCCCACCTTGTAGCAGACGCGGAGTGCGACCAGATCGCACCAGCCGTTCGTGATCCACGGGGGATAGTCGATCCATTTGCCCTCGGGGAAGAGCGCGTAGAGTGCGACCGCTCTCGAGAGTTGCCGCGTCAGGTCGGGAGGCGTCTGGAGGGCGCCCGAGCCGAACACCAGGTTTCCCATCCAGGACGACCAGCCCCGCGGCACGAGACGCACCGTCATCCCTTCGGCGAGGTCGTCCTTATAGGCCAGGGAGATCTGTTCGAGGATCTTCGTCAGGAGTTCCGTCGTGCGCTCCGCCGAGGTCGTGAGCCGTGCGGAGTACTCGAGCTTGAGCGGCCCGACCTGCTCCTCCGTCTCCGGCTTGACGTACTCGTCGACGGAACTCCTGCCGAGCTGCTCGTAGGGCATCATTCTCTGGAAGACCTCGACGACCTCCTGCTGGCTCTCGCGCGCATCGGCCAGCCGCGTCTCCACGAAGAGTCCCGTGTTGTCGAAAAACTTCACCCTGCCTTCCCCGTAGTTGACCTGCGCCTGCGGGGCGCGCAGCGGACACCCCAGCGCGTCCAGCAGCTTCCTCAGAGGATAGGGGGCCGGGGTCTTCGTCGTGCCGATCACAAGAAGACGACCGCCCTCCTTGAGGTAGTCCTTCAGCATCTGGATCTCACTCTCGGTGAACGCGAGCGTCGCCTGCTCCTGCCAGATGAGGATCACCTCGTAATCGCCGAGACGGTCCTTCAGGTGAGCGAGGGAGGCGTCGCTCGTGGTGACGCCGATGCCGCTCTGCTTGAGGTACCCCGCGACCGTCTGCGTTTCGCTCCGCCACTCGTGACTCCGGTCCAGGAGTACCTCCAGGGAGGAGATTCTCTTGAGGAGCTTTTCGGCCTCGTCGGCTTCCGGGGTCTGGGGGAAAAGTCTCTTCACGTCTTCGAGGGGTTTGGCAGCCTCGGCGGCGCTCCCCGAGCGGATGGCCTTGCGCGCACTGGCCAGGAGCCGCACGGCGGGATGGTCGGGAGGCGGCGCCTGGACGCTCACGGCCAATCCCATGAGGACCGCTAGCGCAAGAAACGCGACAGCCACTCTGCGCCACCTGGAACACCTCATGGGGTCTCCCTTCGTCTTCACTCAACTATAGGAGACTATTGGGGTTCTGTCAAGGGGTCTTCCGGCGCGATCTGCGCGCGGCGGGGTGTCCCCTCTCCCATAGTCTGTGCATCTTTTCACATGGTTCTTGCCGTGACATCACAGCCTGTTGACATACCCAATAGTACTGATAGAATATGTGCCCGGGACCCGACGGGCACGTTTTGCGAAGGAGGGGACGATGGACGCGAGAGGCTATTATCAGCGTGCTCACCAGAAGCCGCGACCCGGCGCTAACTGGCCGCTCTGGGTGATCCTCGGCGTGTTCGTGCTGGGGGTTCTCGGCGTCGTGTTCACCCTCGGGGGGAAGACGCCGTTGAGGACGGAGCCGAGTGCGACGAGCAAGCATCCGGAGATGAGCGATGCCTGCGCGGACTGCCTGGCGCTCGAGGTCGGCTGCTGCTACAGTCTGTCGGCGGATACGCCTCTCTGCGAGGAGTGCGGCGTGAAACTCACCGAGGACAATGCCACGGGACGGAGCATTCTGCCTGCCCGGACCCAGGTCGGCATCATGAAGGCGAGTTCGGCGGGAGGCGCCCGATGGTACTACGTGCAGGCCGTCGCTTCCGACGGCAAGACGAAGCTCGGCACCGGGTGGATCAGCAGCGACTCGCTCAAGACCCAGTCGATGCGGTTCCTGAAGTAGCCGGTCGGGCCGGCTCTCTCCTGTGAAAGCAAAACGGGCGTCCCGCGTCGTCGGGACGCCCGTTCTCCTTCCGTGGTGCCGAGGGCGGGATTTGAACCCGCATCCCGTATTCCGGGACTAGGTCCTGAACCTAGCGCGTATGCCAATTCCGCCACCTCGGCGCGTCTCGTTGAAATCTATCGCACGCCGGCGTCGATGTCAAGCGAAAACAGTCCCGTCCGCCGGGCGTCGGACGCTTGCGGGGCGACGGGGGCCGCTGTTCTCCGAAGGGGCGAGGCAAGCCTCGCCCTGTTTTTGTTGGCGTTTCACCGCACTGCGGGAATCGGGCGACGCATCCACCTTCGCCGAGGCTTCGGCGGACAGGCGCGTCGCCCCTACAGAGGGCGGTATACTGGGGCGACGGGGGCCGTTGTTCTCCGTAGGGGCGACGCAAGCCTCGCCCTGTTTCTGGCGGGTTTTCGCGTGGTGTAGGAATCGGGCGACGCATCCACCTTCGCCGAGGCTTCGGCGGACAGGCGTGTCGCCCATAGAAAGAAGACCGCGCGTCGTGCCGGCCGTCCCTCGCGTCGCCTCCTGAAATTGCTTGAAGTTACCGGCTGATCACGGTATAAGGGCCGCACGATGGACGTTCCAGTGTCGCTGGATAGATGGCCTCACGGAGGGACCGATGGACTCGCGGGAAAGGATGCTGACGGCGATCGGGTGCGGGAAACCGGACCACGTGCCGCTTTCGTTCATGATCTTCGCGGCGCTCCGGGCGAGGTCGAGCGGGTGGGTGGACTTTGTCGAGCGGTCGCTCGAACTGGGGACGGATCCGGTCGTGGACCTCATGTGGACCGGGCCGGGGCGCAATGGGGAGCACAGCGACTGTCCCGGGACGCCGGTGCACTTCGCACCCGGCGTCGTGGTCCGCGAGCGGCGGGAGCGTCCGGCCGACTCCCGCTATCCCGTGCTCCACAAGGAATACGTCACCCCCTCGGGCACGCTCTCGGTCGCCGTGAACCAGACCGACGACTGGCCCTACGGGGACCACGTCCCGCTCCTCAATGACTACCTCGAGCCGCGATGCACCAAGCGGCTCATCGAATCGCCAGCGGACCTCGCGGCGCTCCGACACCTGCTTGCGGAACCGACCGCCGAGGATCTCGCGGACTATCGCGCCGCATGGAAAGAGGCGAAGAAGTTCGCCGGGGCGCGCGGACTGCTGCTCTCGGCGGGATGGGGCGTCGCCGCCGATGCCCTCGCGTGGATCTTCGGCCTGACCAACGCCGTCATGACCGCCATCGACCGGCCAGACTTCCTCCACGCCATGCTCGACGTCATCGGCGCCTGGAACCGTCGGCGGATGGAGATCCTCCTCGAATCCGCACCCGACCTCTTCGTCCGCCGCGGATGGTACGAGGGGACGAGCTTCTGGTCCCCGGAGCTCTACCGCAAGTTTCTCTTGCCGCGTCTTAAGAAGGAGGTGAAGCTCGCGCACGACGCCGGCGCGAAGTTCGGCTACATCATGAGCGTCGGCGCAAACCAGTTCGCCGACATCCTCCGCGAGTCCGGCGTCGACGTCGTCATCGGCGTCGAGGACGTCCAGGACCATGGGATGAAGTTCGACGAGATCAGGAGGAAACTGCGGGGGAAAGTCGCGCTCTGGGGAGGCGTTAACGGGTTCCTCCACATCGAGGAGGGGAGTGAGAAGGACATCGCCAGGGCGACGGTGCGGGCGCTCGACGCCCTCGGGCCCGACGGCTTCATCCTCTCTCCCGTGGACAATATCCGCGACACGTCGGAGAAGGTCTGGCGGAAGGTGCTGTTCTTCATCGACCAGTGGAAGCGTGCGGTGGGCCTATAGGGGCGGCGTGTTGAAGCAGCGGGTGGCGCTGTTTCCTGTAGGGGCGACGCATGTCCTGGCGGGGGACGAGATTATGTGTTGTAGGGCGAGGCATGCCTCGCCCTGTTTCCGTCGGGTTTTCGTCGTGGTGTAGGGATCGGGCGACGCATGCGTCGCCCCTACAGAGGGCGGTGTGCTGGCGCGACGGGTGCCGTTGTTCTGCGTAGGGGCGAGGCACGCCTCGCCCTGTTTCTGTCGGGTTCTTGCCGTGATGTAAGGATCGGGCGACGCATGCGTCGCCCCTACAGAGGGCGGTCCCGTGTCCGGAGGAAAGACCGTGCACTTTGACCCGGAGAAACATCATCGTCGGTCGGTCCGTCTGGAGGAATACGATTACTCACGACCGGGGGCCTACTTCGTGACCGTGTGCGTGCAGGACCACACGTGCCTGTTCGGGCGTGTTTCGGGCGACAAGGTCGACCTGAGTCCACAGGGACAGATTGTCGGTGAGTGTTTGCGCGGGATACCGGTCCATTCGGCGGGTGTCCAGTTGGATGCTTTCGTTGTGATGCCGAACCATGTACATTTCATTGTGGTGATTCAGGAGCCGCCTGTGGGGGCGACGCACGCGTCGCATGATTCCGTTGCAGCGGCAAGAACAGAGGACAAGTGGGCGACGCATGCGTCGCCCCTACAAAAGAGCGCGCGCGGCCCGGAGCCCGTATCCCTAGCGGCAATCGTCGGGGCGTTCAAATCCGCATGCACGAAGCGCATGCGTGAAACCTTTGGAGGTCGTGCGGTGAAAGTCTGGCAGCGCAACTATTACGAACACGTCATCCGGGACAATGAGGAGTGGAATCACATACGACAGTATGTGTCCGATAATCCGGCGAAGTGGGCGGCGGATTCGGAGAATCCGTCCGCTTGCCCGGTATAGCACCAGCGACGCCAGCCGTTGTTTCTTGTAGGGGCGACGCATGCGTCGCCCCTACGGAAAGGAGAACCAGGTGAAAGTCATGAAGAGGCCGATTCCGCATTTCGACAAGTTGCTCAAGGCGGCCGCAAGAAAATCGCTCTGTCTGGCTTCGGACTGGCTCGTGAGGACGCAGGTGAGGGACGCGTGGCCGTTCTGGGACGCGAACAAGGGCCGCTACCCGTACCACATCCTGATCGACCCGGTCAAGCGGTCGAAGACGAAGAGGATGTGGTCCACGTGTTGGAAGACGGCGCGCGCGGCGCAGGGACTCTATTCCGCGTTTTCGGTGACGGGGAAGAAGGAGTACCTGGAGGCGGCGAACCGGGGTCTCGAATACGTCGCGACGCTCCAGTTCTTCGAGCCGGGCTACGAGGAATTCCACGGGGGTTTCCGTGAGGATTCGCCGCAGGGCCCGCACTTGGCGGTGCGCGACGGGATGGAGGCGGTCCAAGCGTTCATCAACGGATACCTCGTGACCGGGGAGGAGCGCTATCTTCGCCGGGCGGTCGTCGGGGCCGACTGGACGCTCAAGCTCCTCAACTCCGACAAGTACCCGTGCTACCTGGTGTTTCCTCTCCAGAGGCGGTACGTCCCGGTGCAGCCGGACAGCGCCCTGTTCATCCGGTGCGCCGGGGCGATCATCTTCACGCAGCTCTCGGCGATCACCGGGCGAAAGGACTACATCACGAAGGGTGCCGTCCCGCTGAGCGACTACATCCTGGAGAACTGCATCGGGGCGAACGGGGCACTCGTCCCCGACCGGGGACGCAGCGGCTACCATCACCTGGACGCCGGGGCGAAGCTCAAGAACGTCATCTCGAACGACGACGGCGTCGGCGTCGCACTCCTCTCCACCTACGCAGTCACCCGGGATGAGAAGTATCTCAAGGCCGCTCTCGGCATGGCCGACTTCTGGGCCGACGTCGACGAGGACCCAACTCGACTCGCCGCGTTCTCGTCCCTCTCGCTCTTTCTTTCCGACGTGTATCGTCTCACTCGCGACCGGAAATACCTCCCGGCCATCCGGCGCTTCACGCGCAAGACCATCGAGCTTCAGTATCTGGACAGGAAAGAGCCGCTCCTCCACGGCGGGTACATCGGGGAGGACATGGCGAAGCATTACGACAAGACGACGGAGCCGACCGACTGGGTGGACCTGCGGATCACGTCCTACACGCTGATTGCGTTTTCGAAGATCGCGGCCGAGCGGCCTTCCGAGTGGGGCTGTGCATATTCGTGCTTCGGCTGGTAGGCTGGCACGCAAGGCCAAAGGCCGAGGGACATCCGAGGCCCGAAACCAGAACCCGAAACACCTCCGCCGTAGCTGCGGAGCTCTCGCGAAGGCGGATCAAGCCCGAAGCCCCAAATCCGACGGTCAAATTCCAAGTTCCGCCGGCGAGCGCTTCTTTCTGTTTCTCCCTCGGCCTTCGACCTTAGGCCTTCGCCCCTCGGCTTACTCCCTGCCCTCGGGCGAGTCCATGCTGGGGAGTCTCCCGCCGCGGACGATGGCCGGGATGACCTTCCAGTCGAGGCGCTTGCAGGCGAGGAGTCGGAATCGGCCGGCGACGAGTTCGACGCGTCCGGCCCCGATGCGTCTCACCACGATCGGCTGCAGGAGTCCCATCTTCCCGATGCGCTGGGCGAGCTCCTCGACGCCCAGCTGGTCTTCCTGCGAGAGCGCGAGGTGAGCCTGCGGGTCGTCGATGTTCTCCACGGCGATCTCGATGATCGGTTCCGGACCCATGGTGCTCCGCGTCGCCATCTCCACCCCCTTCCGGTAGGAGTAGAGGAACGGGATGGCGAAGTCGACCTGCGGGTTGCGCTGGAACTCCAGGAAAATCCGCTTCAGGATTTGGTGCGAGACCCGCGGACGGTCCATCGCCGCCGTCATGTACCTCAGACGCATGTAGACCCCGTAGTCGTAGATGTCCGAGCGGATGTAGGGCTCCTTTCCCGTCTCGCGGATGATGTCGGCGGTGACGGCGCGTGCGGCGTCCAGCAGGATCTTCTCCGCCGCCTCCCAGTCCGAGTCGTACGTCAGCCGGATGACCACCTCGTCCAGGAAATACGCCGCCAGGTGCTCCGGGGTGTAGTTGATCGCCACCTGGCTGAAGAGCATGGCGTTGGGGATGAGGATGTGTCGGCCGATCGCCTCCTCGGAGCCGACCGACCCACCGACCTGGTCGAGCTTGGTGTACATGAGACCGACTTCGAGGACGTCGCCGAGGAGTCCGAGCGTGGGGAAGAGGACACGGTCGCCGATGCGGAACGGACGCTTGATGGTGACCAGGGCCCACGCCGCCATCCCGCTCACCGGGGCCTGCAGAGACCAACCCAAAAGGAGACCGGCGAAGGCCCCGACAATCGCCCCGATCGCCTGGAGCTTCCCGGTGCTGTAGATGAAGAAGACGGCCACGATCAGGACCGCCAGCACGCGTGCGAAGCTGGTGAGCATCTTGACCTCGCCCACCGCCCCGCGCTGGAAGTGGATGACCGCCTGGATCACGAGGGCCGCTAGTTCATACGCCGCCGCCGATGCAAACACCAGACACAGGAAAAAAGCTACGCTGGCCGAAGCCGAAATGCGTCCGAGCGTGATGCCCCACCGGTCCAGACAGTACATGACGAGAGCAAGGAGGACAAATCCCCCCAGCATGACCGCCCGGACCCAGGCGAGCATCTTGCTCGGCTGGTTTCCGAGTGCCTGGTTGGTCGTCTTTTCCATGTCCATTTGGAGCCTCCGGGCGTGCGAATGCTTGCCCATTCCCGGACGCAAGCGCAACACCCACCGTTCCTGCGTTCCCCGCCGCTGGGCCACATTATAGCACAAAGCACCGGCGGTGTAAAGAACTGTCTTGCGGAGCGGTGGGGCGTCTGTTTCGCCCCCGGGGGCAGACCAGAATTTCCAACAAAAAAACCATCAGGGACTTGCGTTGGTCGACGAATGATGCTACTCTTTATGTTTTGACCGGCCCTGTTCGAGACGGCAAAGAGGGAGAAGGGGTTACCATGTCCAAAGGGGGTAACGTGAAGAATCGGCGGAGTGCGGGAGAGACCATTCCCTTGATAGAGCCTCTGGAGCCGAGGCTCCTCCTGAGCGGGAACGTGACGGTTTTCACCATCGGCACCGGTCTCTTTGCTTATGGGGATGTCTCCGCCAATGACATCCTCATCGAGCAGGGGGTTTTGCATGCCGGCTTGTTCACCGTGACGGGTCGAAACGCCACCACCGTCAACGAGACCGCGGCGGGGACGCCGGTGGAGTTCCCCGACATAAACGGGGACCTCTGGGCCTGGATGAGCGACGGGAACGACGTCCTGGAAGTTAAGGGTGCGACGGTGCCGGGCTTGATGTGGGTGGACGGCGGCGCCGGCGACAACACCGTCACGATCGACCCGACCACTATCAATGGAAGCGTGTTCGTCATGAACGGCGTCGGACTCGACACCTTTTCCATGACCTCCAGTCAGATTCTGGGCAGTCTCACGATCCTCAACGGCGACGGCGGGTCCAATACCACACTCGACGGCGGCACGGTGGACGGAAGCGTGACGGTCTTCAACGGCGCCGGGAGCGACTCCTTCCTGCTGGACAACTCCTCGAGCGGTGACGGCATCTACGCAGCCTCTTCATCGTCAACGGCGACGGGGGTTCCGACACGACGATCCATGACAGTCGCGTCTTCGGCAGCGTCACCATTCTCAACGGCGAGGGTCACGACGATTTCACCATGGACAATGTGGACAAAGCCGAGAACATCGGGACGGGTCCCGTCGGCGACTTGTTGACGGACGTGGGAATCCAGGGCAACCTGTTCATCGCCAACGGCAACGGCGGGTCCACCACCGATATCAGCGACTCGCTGGTCGGGGGTCTGCTGGTGCCGGGCGTGGCCGGATACGGGTTGCCCCGCTTCTGGGGCACGTTCGGCGGCATCGTCACCGTCCTCAATGGAGACGGCCACGACCATTTCACCCTCGACAACGGGAACTATGACGGTGGGATTCTGACCGACCTGTTCATCGTCAACGGCGACGGCGGCTCCTCTACGAGACTCCTTGACAGCACCGTCGGCCACCTCGTTGTGCCGCGGAACATCCTCCCGGGCGCAACGGCGGCCTCTCCCGTCAGCGGGCCCCGGGGCGTGCCGGACTGCGGGGTCATCGTCCTCAACGGCGCCGGGAAGGACTGCTTCACCCTGGACAACACCGACGCCGGTGACGGGGTCTTCGGCCTCGTGTTTATTGCCAACGGCGATGGCGGCTCCCGTACCAGGTTGACCAACACCCAGGTCGACGGGAACCTGACCGTCCTGAACGGTGAGGGATTCGACTGCTTCAGACAGACCAACACTCCCCCGCCGGTCGGTCCCGCGGAGGGCGTCGGCCAGGTCGTCGACGGGGGCGTCATGGGCGACGTGTTCATCGCCGACTCGGGCGGCGGCTCCTCCACGACATTCACCGAGACGGCGGTGCTCGGCTCCGCCACCGTCCTCACCGGCGACGGCACGGATAGACTTACCGTTGACACCTACGCGAACGGCGGGAACCTCTTCGTCTCCACCGGCGCCGGCAGTGACACCGTCAAGATGGACAACTTCGGCATCAACGGCTCCAGCACCATCTTTACCGACGCCGATAACGATACCGTGAACATCGAGACGGAGCACGAGGAGCCCGTGCCCGGTGCTGACAGCCTCGCCGAGCCGCTGGGGGACCTCACCGAGGGGACCTTCACGGGCGGTCTCTACCTCAACACCGGTGCGGGTGATGACAGCGTGACCATCGGCGGGTCCGAGGATGACACGGTTGCAAACTTCGGGAGCGCCAGCATCCTCGATGGCGGCCTCGATACCGACACTCTCGACCTGGCTCATGCGGTCTTCGCACCCGGGACTCTCGACATCCTGAACTTCGAGAACCTTGTCTGACGAGCACTCACGCAAGTGCAACCGAAAGGGCGGCCCTCACCGGCCGCCCTTTCTCTCTACCTGCCCTTTGCCCGTGACACCGGCCCAACCGGGTCCTGATTCATCCGGGTAAGGCGCTTTTCTTTTCGCCGGCCCCCGCATCATGAGCCTATGCAAGTACTTCGAACGCGTCTGCCTCCTCCCGCGCCGCCCCGCTCTGCCGTGTTCCGAAAAAGTAGAAAATGGACTTGCACCCGTCGCCCGGCACTGATACTCTTTGCGCCGGTGAATGTGTCGTGGTCAAACGAATCGTGTCCTCTCGGGTCTCGGAACTTCTGTTCTCCATGCCAACATGCAAGGGGGAGGGGCTGTGATGTCGAGACGAAATCATCGCAAGAACAGCCTTGGCGCAAGGAACGTCCTGCCGGTGCTGGAGCCTCTGGAGCCCAGGCTCCTCCTGAGCGGCAACGTCACGGTCCTCAGCATCGGGACGAGTCTCTTCGCTTATGGGGATACCTCCGCCAATGACATCCTCATCGAGCAGGGGGTGCTGCACGCGGGCCTCTTCACCGTGACCGGTCGAAACGCCACCACCGTCAACGGGACCGCGGCCGGGACGCCCGTCGAGTTTCCCGACATGAACGGGGACCTCTGGGCCTGGATGAGCGACGGCGCCGACGTCGTGGAAATCAAGAACGCCCACGTCCTCGGAACCGTCCGGATCGACCAGGGCGCCGGCGACGCCACCACCACCGTCGACCCGAGCACCATCGACGGAGACCTCTGGCTCTGGTCCGGGTCCGGGATAGGCGTGCACAACTTCACGATGGACGGAGGCTCCGTCGGCGCCCTCCTCGGGAGCCTCTACATCTCGAACGGCCCCGGCGGCGCAACGACCACGCTCCACAACACCACCGTCGGCGGCAGCATGACCCTCACCAACGGCGACGGCGCCACCACGACCACCATCGATCCCACGACCGTCCACGGCAGCGTGACGATCCTGAACGGCGACGGGAACGACACGTTCACGATGGACGGGGGCTCCGTGGGAGGCATCCTCGGGAGCCTCTACATCTCGAACTCGACCGGCGTGGCGACCACGGTGCTGCATAACACCAGCGTCGTCGGCAATATGACGCTCATCAACGGCGACGGCACCACCACGACCACCCTCGACCCGACCTCGATCGGAGGGGACGTGACGATCCTCAACGGGGCGGGTGCCCACACCCTGACGATCGACGGCGGGGCCTCGAGCCTCGGCGGGATTGGCGGGAATCTCTACGTCTCCAACGACGCCGGCGCGAGCACCAACTTCCTTCACAACACCACGGTCGCCGGGAACATGACGCTCATCAACGGCGACGGGGCCAGCACTACCGTCCTTGACCCCACGACCATCCTCGGGAACCTCACCGTCCTGAACGGCACAGGGGGGCACAGCTTCACGATGGACGGGGGCGCGAGCGCCCTCGGCGGCGTCGCCGGGAGCCTTGCGATCACGAGTGGAGACGGCGCGGCAACAACGACCCTCACCCATACCTCCGTGGGCGTCAACCTCAGCCTCACCACCGGCGCCGGAAACGACACCGTCGGCATCGACAACCTCACGGTGGGCGGCTGGACGAAGATCATCACAGGTCCCCCCGTCATCTCCTCCGGCACCGATCAGGACACGGTGAACATCGAACAGCAGGCGCTCGCCGGGCCGTCCGTCTTCACCGGGTCGTTCTCTCTCTCCCTTGGCGCGGACAATGACGTCCTCAAGATCGGCGGGGCGACCGCCGACAAGTCCGCACACTTTGACGGCAGCGGCATCGCCGATGGCGGCTTGGGCGTCAACAGTTTGACCATAGGTTTGCACAACATGGGCGACATTATTATCATGAATTTCTGATGGTCCCGGCGCGAAACCCACAGCCCCTCTCGCTCCGCACGGGCGGACGGAGAGGGGCTCTCTTTTCCCTCCGCCCGCCGTATCCTATGACGGTGCAAGGACTTCGAGTGCGCCTGTTCCTTCCTGGCAAGGCGCTGTTTTTCGCGCCCCAGAGAAGATTAGTCTTGCACCCTCCCGTCGCCGCTGGTATTCTAAAGCGTTGTGAATGTGTTGTGGTCAAACGAATCGTGTCCTCTCGGGTTTCGGAACTTCTGCTCTCCGTACCAACATGCAAGGGGAGGGACTTTGATGTCGAGACGAAATCACCGCAAGAGTAGCCGTGACGCAAGGAGCATTCTCCCGGTGCTGGAGCCGCTCGAACCCAGGCTTCTCCTGAGCGGGAACGTCACCGCCTACACCATAGGCGCAAACTTGTTTGTCTTCGGCGACGTCTCCGACAACAGCATCCTCATCGAGCAGGGGGTGCTGCACGCGGGTCTGTTCACCGTCAAGGGGGTCGGCACCACCGTCAACGGGATCGCGGCGGGGACGCCGGTGGAATTCCCCGACATGAACGCCGACATCTGGGCCTGGATGAGCGACGGTAGCGACGTCCTCGCCGTCCATAACGCGACGGTTCCCGGCTCGCTCTTCGTCGACGGCGGCATCGGCGGCAACACCGTCACGATCGACCCCACCATTGTCGCCGGAAGCGTCTTCGTGACGAACGGCGCCGGTCTCGACACCTTCTCGCTGACCGGCGGCGGCATCGCCGGCA
>Ga0315282_10006439_pt1 | contig 19666 bp, 23 predicted proteins | sample YL17G07_20_MG_FD_203693 | JGI IMG/M metagenome (GOLD analysis project Ga0315282, IMG submission 203693) | Sediment microbial communities from Yellowstone Lake, YNP, Wyoming, USA - YL17G07_20 | ecosystem: Environmental > Aquatic > Freshwater > Lake > Sediment | place: USA: Wyoming | collected... | reverse complement strand
ACGAGGGGGCCTAGACCCAGGTAATGATAACCATCAAATGCCCCAAATGCGGCACGGACAGCAAGCTCTCCCTGCTACAATCGGTCTATGTGGGGCCGCATAAGTGCTGGAAATGCCGGGAGCTCTTCAATATAAGGATAGAGAACAACGTGGTGAAGTCCTGCCAACCCATGAGCCCGGAAGAGGCGGAGAGGCAGCGCCAGAGGGAAGAATCAAGACATAGGTTCCAACAGCCTGACAAGGGGTAGGAAGCTATCTCCCTCTCGCTCAACCCGGCGGCACATCAACGGCCAACAGCGAGAGGGATTTTTATTACTTGTGTTTGCCGGTGCGCTGGCCTTTGCCGCCCTTGGCCGCTTCCTGCTTCGCCTTCAACTCAATAAGGCGGAAAACCGTCTTGGCCTTGCCGGCGATAACAAAACTCTGCATTTCCGACCCCCTATCCTATTCCTGATGGTCAAGCCTTATACTTCCTGACCACCTAGATTGAGCTTAACAGGGGGGCATAAAGACAGACATAAAAGATATAAACGTTGGGTAAACTTTGCATAAAGTTTGCCTAAACCAAATCTTAAGATTCTGTAAAGAAAAGCCTCCGGCCTTGGCGGGAGATGGGGCCAGATGCTATAATGCTGCGTGAGGTTGGCGAGTTGTGTAGTGGTAGCACAGAGGACTTTGGATCCTTTAGCCCAGGTTCGAATCCTGGCTCGCCAGCCAGCTACCAGCCCAAAGCCGGCACCAGCGAAAAACCATGTCAGACATTATTGAGGGTAGAAACCCGGTCCTTGAGGCGCTGAGGTCAGGGCGCCCCCTGAATAAAATCATGCTTGCCCGCAATATCGGCCAGCACTCTACCATAGCCGAGATACTGCACCTCGCCAAGGCCAAGAATGTCCCTGTAGAATACGTCTCCAGGGAGGCCATTGCCAGGCTGAGCACCACCTTTGCCCACCAAGGCATCATCGCCTACGTTGCCGAAAGGGGATACGCTGCCCTGGAAGACCTGCTCGCCATCTCCAAAGAAAAGAACGAGCCGCCCCTCTACTGTATCCTTGACGGTGTTGAAGACCCGCAGAATCTGGGGGCGGTTATCCGCACGGCGGAGGCCAGCGGTGTCCACGGCGTGATTATCCCAGCGCGGCGGGCCGCCGGGCTTACCGCCGCCGTCGCCAGGGCCTCGGCGGGCGCTGTGGAGTACCTGCCGGTGGCGCGGGTGGTTAGCATTCCCCAGACCCTGGATGCCCTCAAGAAGAGCGGCGTCTGGGTGGTGGGGCTGGATATGGGGGGTAAAACTCCCTATACCGGGATTGACTTCCGCCCGCCGACGGCCATCGTCATCGGTGGGGAGGGGCGGGGTCTGGGCGAGCTGGTCAGGAAAAGGTGCGACTTTTTGGCCTATATCCCCATGCGGGGGAAAATCCCCTCCCTCAACACCTCTGTTGCCGCCGCTTTAGTCATGTATGAGGCCATGAGGCAGAGGGGGGTTTTTTAACCTCACCCCCTTTGTCCCCCTCTCCTTAAAAGGCGAGGGGGAGATAAAAAAAGAGGGGGTAAACCCCCTCTAGGACTCCCCATTTGGGCTTTACCTAAAAGGTGAAAAACGGCTCATAGCCAACGGCCAAACCGTTTGCTAGCATTACCATAGACCCATACTTTATCAGTAAATCGGCTGGTCAAGGGCAACTTCTCAAAGAGCAAAGCCATAACTTTGGGTTTTATCATATTGAAGCGTATTTGGCGATAATGTATGGCACTATCGTTTCTCATTTCTAGTTCGCCCAAGTTTAGCCCCTTGTAGCGAAATAGAACTTTCTGTTCCGGTGTCTGACCTGTCGTAAGTGCCTTTGAGTTACAGACTTCCAGATTGTCGTTGAATACTTCGATAACATCCTGGCTTAGAAATACATGGAACACGCCTTCGTGCTTGACAGTCAGATAATTGACCTCACCAGCATTAAAGAGGGATGCGTTCAAAAAAGCACGTAGCCTCCGCTTATCCTGCAACAACTCGGCTAGTTTTCTCATTGGCCTGCGGAGGCGCTCTTTAGCCGCAGCTTTATTACGCTGATACGCTCTAAAATCAGGGGGGAAGACATTGATACATTCAGTGAGAACATCGCCTATTCCGTTCATAGCGCCAAAGGTATCATCCTTCCAAAATCGTTCTAGTCCATAAAGAAATATCTGCCATTTCTTTTCACCACTCTTGACCGAATGCGCATCACCTGATGAGTCAATAACGTCTTTCTTTGCGGCAGGGTTATTTTGGTAGTCAGTAGGGAGACCGATTGCATAGGCAAATTCACGGGCATCATCATGCCCTCTTTGACGAATGTAGCGGGCATCTTCACTTGAAAGCGCACGCCTACGTCTTTGCATCCGGTTCTTTCCAAATCAGAAGTTCATGTGAGTGTTTGATGTAGCTCCCGTTATTGTCTCTGAGCCTATTTTCACCAATACGTGTATCGCCTTGGCTAAACGTATATTGCCACGCTGGAGCTATCATGTTGAAATTTTTATACCATTCTCTGATGATAGAGCAATCATTGTAAGACAGCATGAAACCACCTTTATGTGCCATCAATAGGTCGCGTAACTGTTCATGCTTGAAACCATTGTGATAAATCGGGAAATTCCTATGTGGGTACATACCGATAAATGTCTTGCTATCACCGCCTAGATAATAGGGTGGGTCACAATAGAGAAAGTCATTGTTGTATTTCAGGATAATTTCTTCAAATGGCGCACACTCAACCTGCATGTTGTCAGCGCGAAAGTCACGTACCTTCTCAATCATCGTGTGGTATCGTTCTTGCTGTAGATAAACGCTTGATGGCCATCCGAGGAAATGGGGCCCATAAGATGTATTGTGATTAAAATAGAAATAAGCTGCTAACTCCACACCATCGAGGACTTCTTCGCCATTCCAATGCTTTTTCATCCGGTCTTTGACAGCTTTGAATTCTTGTTTATTAGGTTCAAACTTCAATAGCCGGTTATAAAGCTCTTTAGGAGCGTTCAATTGCACTTTCCAATAGTGAATGAGGATGTTAAAGATGTCCGAGGCAATAACTGGCAAGCCTAGTTCGACAGAACATGCAACCTCAACTGAACCACCACCGAGAAATGGTGATACTAGCCTTTCAACACTATCGGGTATCAGTTCAACTATTAAACCAACAGCTAGGCTTTTTCCCCCTGCGTATCTTAAAGGCGAACCAGTATAACGCTTATATTTTGTCTTACTGCTAGAACTCGCCAAATTGCGCAAAAAGGTAGCTTTGCGCTCGCTAAAGGAAGAAGGGGAAATAGAGAACAGTATACCTTGTCGTCCTGAAGAGGCACTAACGGGAAGCCTATACTCGGTAGAGGATAGTGCTATATTCAACGAGCGACCTCCACCATGCTCATTGGCCTCGTTTTGTCTATTATTCTACCACCTCATTCTTCAAATTGCAAAGTCATCCGCAACCATTTCCACGATTCAACCTTTTGTATATCCTCTACTGCTTTCCTACCCCTCCCTGTAAATAATGCAGTTTTCCGGCGACTCCCAGGCCTCAACGGCGGCGAGGGTGACGGGGGCTTTGGCCAGCTTTCTTTTGAGTTCTTTATAGATGGTGGCGGCGATGTTCTCGGCGGAGGGGTTTATCTTATCAAATGGCCGGACGTCGTTAAGGCAGGTATGGTCAAGGCGCGCCAGTATATCGTCAAGGTGGTGCTTTAGCTCGGCGAAGTCGCAGGCCAGGCCGGTTTTGTCCAGCTTGGCCGCCCTGACCCGGGCGACTATCTTATAGCGGTGGCCGTGCAGCGCCTCGCACTTGCCGCGGTATCCCCGCAGGTAGTGGGCGGCGTCAAAGTGCCTTTCCACGGCTATCTCGTACATGCTACCACCTTTCTACTCCAGCTTCAGGACGCCCTGCACCTCTTTGGCCGACTTGAGGAACTCCTTCATCGTCTTGCCGAGGGTGGGGTGCTTCAGGTCGGGGGCAATCTCAACCATGGGCACCAGGACGAAGGCCCTCTCGTGCATCCTGGGGTGGGGTATGACCAGATTGGGCGTCTCTAGCACCCTGTCGCCGTAGAGGAGGATGTCAATATCAATGGGGCGGGGTTCGCCGGACCGGCCGGTGCGGCCCATTCGGCTCTCAATCCCCTTGGCCAGGGCCAGCAGCCCCTCTGGCGAAAGGCGGGTGAAGGCCTGGACGGCGATATTTAAAAAACGTGGCTGCTGGGTATGGCCCACCGGCTCGGTATCGTAGACCGAGGAGATTTTGCCCATCTGCATCCTCTGGGCCAGGAGCTCCAGGGCGCGGTCAATATTGGCCTGGCGGTTCCCCAGATTGGAACCGAGGCTGAGGTAGACGGTGGTTAACTCAGTAGTCATGGACGGCCCCCCTTCTGATAATGGCGTCGCTCATGCGGCAGACGCGCGCCGTGGGCAGGACATCATGTACGCGCACCATGTCGGCACCGTTGGCGATGCCGATGGCGGTAGCGGCCAGATTCCCCTCAAGGCGCTGACTCGGCGGTAGGTCCAGCACCATCCCGAGCATGGACTTGCGCGAGGTGCCCAGCAGGATAGGCTGCCCCAGCGCCTTAAGCTCCCCCAGGCGCTTGACCAGCTCCAGGTTCTGCTCCAGGCTCTTGCCGAAGCCGATGCCGGGGTCAATGATGATGTTCTCCCTGGGGACGCCGGCCCTCACGGCGGTATTGAGGCTCGCCTCCAGGTCAGCCATCACCCTGGCCATGATGCCGGCGCGGGGTGGGGCATCCCGCTCGTTGGCCATGAGGATGACGGGCGCACCGGTGGCGGCGGCCAGTTCGGCAAGGCGCGGGTCACGCCTGAGGCCCCAGATATCGTTGATGAGGCTGGCCCCGGCCTCAATAGCCCGGCGGGCCACCCCGGATTTGTAGGTATCAATGCTCAGCGGTACCGTCAGCTCCCTAGCTAATCTTTCTATGGCCGGGATAACCAGCCGCAGTTCGTTTTCAATATCGTCCACGGAGGTGGGCTCGGTGCCGGGGCGGGTGGACTCGCCGCCGATGTCAATAATATCCGCCCCCTCCGCCACCATGCGTTTCGCCTGGGCCACCGTCGCCTCAATGTCGTCGCCCAACCCGTCCCCCGAAAAAGAGTCGGGGCTGAGGTTGCAGACCCCCATGATGTAGGTCTTTTCCCCCCAGCGGAACTCGGTCTTTCCGCAGCGGGTCGGCGGTAGCGGCTTACCCATCTTCAAATCACCCTTTTATCTTAGCTTTTATTCTAGCATTTTCCATGAGCGAATAAAACTATTTTCCCGCCATGTCATTGCGAGGAGCGCAACGGGCAGGCATATTGGCGTAATTGACGAATATGCTATTATAAGGCAAGAAAAATATGGGCCGGAAGAGATTTTTGAGAATTAAGAGGCGTCGCCGTGGCACAGCAATAGTTGAAACAGCGGAAGGGATTCTGGTTACTGCGGGTAGAAGCAAGGTCTTTTTGCTACCAGGCGGCGGTGCTAACAGGGGCGAGTCCAGAATACAAGCAGCGATGAGAGAATTGAGAGAGGAGACTGGCCTGAAACCTTACCATGCGAAATATCTTTTCCATCATAAAGGGCGAGTCCATAAATCACATGGACACGGGTATTTCCGAGACCATCACACCGTTTGTCTAGTTAAAGCTAGAGGTACACCAAGCCCGCACCATGAGATAAAGTATATAGGATACTATAGACCGGGTTCAGGTATTCGTGTTTCAGGAGTAACCAGGGAGATTATTGAAAGGTATTATACCTACAAGAAAAGAGGCGCGGCAAAACGGGATTTAGCAAGTATTTTTAACAGGATACAGGAATGGCTGGGTTTATAGTTGAGTTTAGGATGCATGGTTATGCAAAGGAGTATGCGAAGGAAGTAGTGTATTCAGTTGCTAGAAAATTCAGAGTAAAAGGGGTTACTAGGAAAAGAGTAGTGCCTCATATCTGCTTGTACGGCCCCGGTAGAACGAGCGACATCAGGAAAGTAATTTCAGCAATAGAAAGGGTGGGAAGAAAGTATACCCTGGTTCCATTTGAGATTAAAGGATTCGGGTTCTTTGATAAAAGTCCAAAGGTTATATATTTTGACATTAGGCCTTCCCGAGAGCTTGAAGAATTAAGATGGGAATTATCCCAAGAGCTAAGGAAAATATCTAGCTGTCAGCCGTGGGATGCCCATAGAAACCATCACTTCCATGCAACTATTGCCTTCAAAGATATTGATGCCAAGTTTAGCCGTATATGGTCTTATCTAGAAAGCAAAGATGAACCGCAGATTCAGCAGTACCTCACTAGAATAACAGTCGTAGGTGCTGGCAGAAGAATCGTATGTGAGTATGACCTAGTCCTTAGAAGACTATTGACCCGTAGAGAAGCATTAAGTAAGCGTTGGGGGCAAAAAACTGTAACAAAACTACGTGAGTTACAGGGCTTACCGCCGGTGAGAGAACCGATTAAGATTAATTGGCTTCAGAAGTTCTTTAAGTGGCTGAGCGGGCGATGAAAGTCTAAGCCCGTTTCTAGCACCAACATTTAACCCCGTAGGTTGCCCCTATTATTGCCGTATGCTATCATTAAGCTGTTTTCAGGTTTTATAGGTGAGGTGTGCGTGTGAAAGAGGAACTGGAAAAACTGGCCAGGCTTAAGGCCGAGGCGAAGGCGGGGGGCGGTGAAAAAGGCATCAAGAAGCAGCATGATGCTGGCAAGCTGACGGCGCGGGAGAGGCTTGACCTCTTCTTTGATGCCGGCACCTTCCAGGAGCTTGATTTATTCGTCCAGCACCGCGTCACCAATTTCGGCATGGACAAGGTGTCTGTCCCCGCCGACGGTGTGGTGACCGGCTACGGCCAGGTCAACGGGCGCACTGTCTGCGCCTACGCCCAGGACTTTACCGCCCGCGGTGGCACCCTCGGCGAGATGCACGCCCGCAAGATATGCCGGTTGATGGACATGGCCATGAAGCTTAAGGTGCCCATGGTTGGCTTCATTGATAGCGGCGGCGCCCGCATCCAGGAGGGGATTAACGCCCTGGACGGCTACGGCCAGATTTTCTTCCGCAACTCCGCTGCCTCCGGGGTCACCCCCCAGATATCGGCTATCATGGGGCCGGCGGCGGGTGGGGCGGTCTATTCCCCAGCCATGACCGACTTCGTCTTCATGGTCAAGCGCACCAGTTACATGTACATCACCGGCCCGGCGGTGGTCAAAGCGGTCACCAGCGAGGAGATAGATGACGAGGAGCTGGGCGGCGCCCTGGCGCACAGCACGAAGAGTGGGGTGGCCCATTTTGCCTGCGATAGCGATAGGCAGGCGATTGAGGAGATAAAGAAGCTCCTTGGCTACCTGCCCTCAAGCTATGAGGAGAAGCCGCCCTATGTCGCGTCTGCCGATGCCCCTGACCGCCCTGCCCCGGAGTTGGATAGTATCATACCGGAGGACGCGCAGAAGACCTACGATATGAAGAAGGTCATCCGCGCCATCGTGGACAATGGCGATTTTCTGGAGCCTTCCCGCCAGTATGCCCCGAACATCATTACCTGCTTTGCCCGCCTGGACGGGCATGTTATCGGCATCATCGCCAGCCAGCCGAGCTATCTCGCCGGCTGCCTGGACATCAACGCCTCGGACAAGGCGACGCGTTTCATCCGCTTTTGCGATGCCTTCAATGTCCCTCTCCTGACCATCGCCGACGTCCCTGGCTATCTCCCCGGCAGCCATCAGGAATGGGGTGGCATCATCCGGCACGGCGCCAAGCTCCTCTGGTGCTATGCCGAGGCCACCGTGCCTAAGCTCACTTTAATTACCCGCAAGGCCTACGGCGGGGCCTATATCGCCATGTGTAGCCAGAGCCTGGGGGCGGACTATACCCTGGCTTGGCCCTGTGCTGAGATTGCCGTCATGGGGGCCGAGGCAGCGGCGGCCATCATCCACCGCGCCGAAATCCAGGCAGCGCCCGACCCCAAGGCCAAGGAAAAGGAGAAGGTCGCCGAGTACCGCGAGCTCTTCTACAACCCCTATGTCGCCGCCAGGATGGGCTATATCAACGACGTCATCTGCCCCAGGGATACCCGCACCAGGCTCGTCGCCGCCCTGGAAGCACTGCGGACGAAAAAGGAGACCCGCCCGGCTAAGAAGCACGGCAATATACCGATGTAGATTATGGGCAAGACACTAGCCGAAAAGATACTGAGTGAAAAATCGGGCACCGAGGCCAGGGCCGGCGATATTGTCATCGCCCAGGTTGACCTCAGCTTTGTGCAGGATACCACCGGCCCGCTGACTGTCCGGCAGTTCCAGGCCGGCTTTAAGAGCCTGGCTAGCCCGCGGCGCACCGTGCTCTTTATTGACCACGCCGCCCCCAGCCCCTCAGGCGCCCTCGCTAACGACCATATTTTTCTGCGGGCATTCGCCCGGCAGAGCGGGTGCATTATCTCTGATGTCGGCGACGGTGTCTGCCACCAGCTGGTCGCCGAGGAATTCGCCCGTCCCGGTGATGTTATCGTTGGCGCTGATTCCCACACCGTCACCGCCGGCGGCCTGGGGGCATTTGCCACCGGCATGGGATCCTCGGACGTGGCCGTGGCCTTCGGGCTGGGCCGGACTTGGCTGCGCGTCCCGGAGACCTTCAAAATAGAGGTTGCGGGAAATTTTCAAAAAGGCGTCTCGCCCAAAGACCTGATTTTGCACCTCATCGGCTTAATTGGCGCGGACGGTGCCACCTATAAGGCTCTGGAGTTCGGTGGCGAAGCGGTCAGAAGGATGTCCCTGTCGGGGCGCTTCACCATCGCCAATATGGCCGTGGAGGCCGGTGCCAAGGTGGGGCTCTTCCCCTCCGATGAAATGACGCGTAAATTCCTGGTAGCACAGGGGAGAGGAAAAGACTACCAGCCGCTTTCACCGGATGCCGATGCTCTTTATGAGAGGATAATAGCTATTGATGCTTCGGCACTGGAGCCTACCGTCTCCAGGCCCCATACGGTGGACAATACCGCCCCGGCCCGGGAGCTTAAGGGCACGAAAATACAGCAGGTGGTTATCGGCACCTGCACCAACGGGCGTCTTGAGGATTTAGCCGTGGCCGCCGGCATCCTGAAGGGGAAGAGAGCGGCACCCTCGGTGAGATTAATTATTGCCCCGGCGTCGCGGCGGGTGCTGCTTGAGGCGGTAGCCAAGGGCTATATCAAAACTATAGTTGAAGCCGGCGCCATTATTCTCCCGCCCGGCTGCGGCCCCTGCCTGGGGCTGCATCAGGGGGCGCTGGGCGATAATGAGTCCTGCCTCTCTACGGCCAACCGCAACTTTGAAGGGCGCATGGGCAACCCCAAGGGTTTTATCTACCTGGGCAGCCCGGCCACGGCGGCGGCCTCGGCGCTTAGGGGCGAGATTACCGACCCCAGGGAGGTGATGTAGTGCTCAAGGGCAGGGCCTTTAAGTTCGGGGACGGTATATCCACCGACCATATCATCCCCGGCCGCTATGCCTCGCTCCGCAGCAATCTGCCGGAGTTGGCCAAGCACGTCCTTGAGGACGCCGACCCCACCTTCGCCTCCCGGGTCAAGCCGGGGGATTTTGTCGTCGGCGGCCAGAACTTCGGCCTCGGCTCAAGCCGAGAGCATGCCCCCCTGGTCATCAGGATGGCCGGGGTGAGCGCTATACTGGCCAAGACGGTGGCGCGTATCTTCTTCAGAAACGCGATAAATCTCGGGCTGCCCGTTTTGATATGTGATACGGATAAAATCAACGATGGGGACGAGCTTGAAATTGACCTGGCGGCGGGTACGGTAAAGGACATCACCAACGGCCAGGTACTCACCTTCGGCAAAATCCCCGATGTTATGCTCAAAATACTTGATGAGGGCGGGCTTATCCCCTATATCAAGAAATACGGCGACTTTAAAATTTAATAAGGAGACAAGGTGGCTTATAACATCACTCTAATCCCCGGCGACGGTATAGGGCCCGAGGTCACCGAGGCCGCCCGGCGGGTGCTGGAGGCGACGGGGGTCAAGTTCAACTGGGAGGTAGTCCAGGCCGGCGCCGGCGTCATGGAGGAGTACGGCACGCCCCTCCCCGAGACGGTGCTGGCCTCCATCAGGAAGAACAGGGTTGCCCTCAAGGGCCCGGTGACGACACCGGTGGGTACGGGCTTCCGCAGCGTTAATGTCGCCCTGCGCCAGGCCCTTGACCTCTATGCCTGTGTCCGCCCCTGCAAGACCTACCCCGGCGTGCCCTCGCCTTATACCGATGTGGATATCGTTATTATCCGGGAGAATACCGAAGACCTCTATGCCGGCGTTGAGTTTGAAAAGGGGGCGGCGGACACCACCGAGCTTATCGCGTTCATCAACCGCAAAAAAGGTGGTGTCGTCGGGAATGATGCCGGCCTAAGCATCAAGATGATTACCGAATCGGGCACCCGCCGCATCGTCAAGTATGCCTTTGAGTACGCCCGCGCCTACAATGGGAAGAGGGTGACGGCCACGCATAAAGCCAATATCATGAAGTTCTCCGACGGCCTTTTCCTGTCCGTAGCCCGCGAGGTAGCCAAAGAGTACCCCGATATACAGTTTGATGATGCCCTGGTGGATAATCTCTGCATGCAGCTGGTGAGAAGGCCGCAGCAGTTTGACATAATAGTAGCGCCCAACCTCTACGGCGATATTATCTCCGACCTCGGCGCTGGGCTGGTGGGGGGGCTGGGGCTGGCCCCCGGCGCCAATATCGGTAAAGAGGCCGCTATCTTTGAGCCGACGCACGGCAGCGCCCCCAAGTATACCGACCAGAACCGGGTCAACCCGATGGCCATGATGCTCTCCGGTGTGCTGATGTTGCGTCACCTCGGCGAGGCAAAGGCCGCCGATAGATTGGAGAAGGCCATCGCCGCCGTCATCGCCGAAGGCAAGCACGTCACCTATGATATGAGACCTACCCCGGACGCCCCGGGTGTCGTCGGCACCTCCCAGGTCGCCGATGCCGTCATAGAAAAACTCAAAAAGGGCTGAGGGAGGTCCTAGTGGGGGGTTGTAAAAATGAAGCAAGACTGCATCTTCTGTAAGATTATCGCCGGGGAGATACCCTCAAAAATCGTGTATCAGGACAAGGATGTTGTCGCCTTCCCCGATATTAACCCGCTGACGCCCACCCATATTCTCATTGTCCCCAGGAAGCACATCCCCTCGCTGGCGGATATGACCGATGCCGAGGCACCCCTTGTCGGGAAGATGGTGCAGGCGGCCAATAAACTGGCGCGGGAGAAGGGTATTGCCGCCAGTGGCTACCGCCTCACCATCAACAGCGGCGCTAATGCCGGCCAGCTTGTCCCCCACCTGCACATACACCTCATGGGCGGGCGGGCATTAAGATGGCAACACTAGCCGTTTAATGCCTTTTGCGGTACTCAAGGTAGGTGAAGAGCCCGGCGATGCTCTTGGCATCGCCGATTTTCCCTGAGGCGATAAGCCCTGGTACCTCGGCTACCGGCACGCGCACCACCTCAATCTCCTCGGAATCCTCGGCGTGTAACCGGCCGGGGACAAGGTCAGTGGCGAGATAAAGGTGGAGGTACTCGGTGACGTAGCCCGGTGCCGAGTAGAAGCCGCCCAGGCGCTCAAGTTTCTGCGGGCGAAAGCCGGTCTCCTCCTGCATCTCCCGTATCACGGCGGCCTCGGCGTCCTCGCCACCATCAATGCCGCCTGCTGGTATCTCCAAAAGCTCCTTCTCTGCGGCCTTGCGGAACTGCCTGACGAGCAGGACATTATCCCCGTCCACGGCGACGATAGCCACGCAGTCAGCGTGCTCCACAATCTCCCGCGTCGTCCGCTTTCCACCGGGTTTCTGCACGGTGTCAAGGCGCAGCCTCACCGCACGCCCCTCGTAGATTATCCGGCTGGAAACGGTCTTCTCGCTTGCCAAGTCAGGCCTCCCGGCGGTAGATAAGGGCAGTTTCGTCGCAGTTGGGGAACTTGGGGCAGCGCAGGCAGTCCGACCAGACCTTGCGCGGTAGCTCCATCTTATCCACATCCACGAAATGGCTGTGTTTGAAGAAGTCCGGCTGGTAGGTGAAGCAGAAGACGGTGCCGATGCCGAGGTCAGTCGCCTCCGTGATGCAGGCTTCAATCAGCTTTTCGCCGAGCCCCTTTCTCTGGTAGCCCTCAGCCACGGCCACCGACCTTATCTCGGCCAGGTCTGCCCAGCTGACGTGCAGCGCCGCGCAGCCGATGACCTTATCGCCTTCCCTGATGACGAAAAAGTCACGGATGTTCTCGTACAGTTCGCTTAAGGAGCGCGCCAGCATCTCGCCTTTATCGGCAAAGTGGTTAATCAGCTGTTGCATCTGGGGTACATCGGGTATTCGGGCTTTCTCTACCTTACTCACATTTTTCCTTTCAGCTTTTCTGAGAGTGTACCGTAGAAGGATGCCCCGGGGTGTATTCTTAAAAACCGTGTCTTGTGGGGGCTGCGCCTGATGGTGATGGTATCGCCGCTAGAGAGGGGCAGATTGGTATGCCCGTCAATGCTGAGCGTGGCCGGGTGCACGGTGCTGATATTTAACTTTAGCTCGGCAGTGCCGGGGAGCACCAGGGCATGGGCGGGGCTGAGGTGGGGGGCTATAGGTGCCATCAGGAAGTCCCCGGAGCGTGGGTGGATAATTGGCCCGCCGGCGGCCAGCGCGTAGCCAGTGCTGCCAGTGGCGGTGGCCACCACCACCCCGTCGGCCTTGTAGGTGGCCAGGTACTGGCCATCCACCTCGGCCTGGATATAGATTACCCGGGCGATTTCCCCACGCGCCGCCACCGCGTCGTTCAGGGCATGCCACGGGCGGGGCTTCCGGGTGGGGGTGGCCAGGGCTACCCGGAGCATGGCCCGCTCATCAATCCAACCCTTTCCCTCCAGTAGCTCGGGCAGTTTCTCCTGTGCCTCGGCGCTGTCCAGCTCCGTCAGGAAGCCCAGCTTGCCCAGGTTGATGCCAGTAATCGGTATCTTCCCGGGGAGGGCTATCTGGGCCGCCCGCAGGATGGTGCCGTCGCCGCCGACCGTAAGCAGCAACTCGGTGTCATCCATCTGGGCCTTGGCCTTCGCCGTATCCCAGGCGGAGCACAGCCAGGCGGCGATGCCCCGCCCGGTCAGAAAAGCCTTCAGCTCCTCGGCCTTAACGCGGGTGGCTTCAATCATGGGGTGATAGAGAATACCAATCCTGTTCACGGCCATAATTCCTGTGTACTCCCTCGGGGGGACAAAAAAAGTGTAGCAATTCCCGGTGCAAAGGTCAAGCTGAAGAACATTTATTGACCTCACCCCCTGTGTCCCCCTCTCCTTCCCAAGGGAAGGGGGCAGGGGGATAGGTTCGTGAAACCGCCTCCAGGTGAGGCAGTGCTGGGACGATGTTTGGCCGTTATGCTATAATACTAGCTTAGAGTTCCGAGGTAAAAGATGGGTGCACGGCGCAAGGCGAGGGCGGTGGCCCTACAATCGCTTTATGAGATTGACTCGGTGGGCCGCCAGGCCGAGGCGGTGGTGGAGCGTCTCCTGACGGAGGGGGACCTGGCCGAGGAGAATTGGGCCTTTGTCCGTGAGCTGGTGGGCGGGGTGGTCAGGCACCGGCAGGAGATTGACCGCAACATTCAGAAATTCGCCCCGGCCTGGCCGATAGAGCAGATAGCCATCATTGACCGGAATATCCTCAGACTTGCAATCTTTGAGATTTTATTTGATAATAAAGTGCCGGTTAAAGTAGCCATAAGTGAAGCGGTTGAGCTGGCCAAGGGTTACGGCAGCGGTACCTCCGCCAAGTTTGTCAACGGTGTTTTAGGCTCGGTCAGTGCGCTGGCTAGCCGCTAGAAGGCTTTTGAAAAGGGGGAAAAAGTGGCCACTATCTTTGAGAAGGTAAAAGCGATGGTTGTGGAGCAGCTCGGCGTTGATGAAAAAGACGTGGTGCCCACGGCCAGCTTTGTTGAAGATTTGGGGGCGGACTCTCTGGACCTGGTGGAGCTCATTATGTCCCTGGAGGAGGCCTTCAGCACCGCGGACTGCAAGATTGAGATACCGGACGAGGATGCCGAAAAGATTATCACCATCCAGGACGCCGTTGATTATATCAAAGAACATGGCGCTGAGGATAAGTAGGATAATTCCCGGCTAGATGCCCTTTGCCCAGGCCACGGCATTAACGAATATCTGCAGGCCGTCGCCGTATTTCTGCGGGGTCTCCCGTGTCCAGCGCGGGTGCTGCGTCCAGCGGATGAAATCTTCAGGGTGCGGCATCAGCCCAAAGATGCGTCCGGAGGCGTCACAGATGCCGGCGATATCGCGTACCGAACCGTTGGGATTATACGGGTAGCCCGCCTCGGTATTCCCCTTTTCATCCACGTACTGCACGACGATATTCAGCTTCTCCAGGATGCCGGGCGCCGCCACCAGCTTGCCCTCGCCGTGGGCGATGGGGACATACATGCCCGACATACCCCGCGTGAAGACGCAGGGGCTTTTCTCATTGACCTTCAGGTAAACCCAGCGGCACTCAAACCGGCCGGAGTCATTATTGGTCAGGGTGGTGGGCTGGTTGCCGTCCGGCAGCCCCGGCAGGATGCCTGTCTTTACCAAGACCTGAAAACCGTTGCAGATGCCGAGGATGAGCTTGCCATCATTGACAAACCTCTGGATATCTTCCCCCAGCCTCAACCTCAGCTCATTGGCCATGATTTTCCCGGCGGAGACATCATCCCCGTAGGTAAAGCCGCCGGGGATGACCATAATCTGGTAGTCAGCCAGGCGCTTCTCCCTGCGCACTAGCTCATTGACCAGCGCCGAGTCAACCTCGGCCCCGGCCAGCTCAAAGGCCACTTGGGTATCGCCGTCGCGGTTTGTGCCGGGGGCACGGAGCATGAGTACTTTTGCTTTAGACATTTTCATCCTACCATCTCAAGGGCTTTTGCCACGCCTCTTTCAGCTCGGCGATGGTAGCGGTGAGCACCACCTTACCGCTGCGTCCATAGACCTCAAGTACGTCGTTATTGGTGACCTGTCCAATTTCGGCAAAAATATTCCCGGCCATCATCTTTTCAAATTTTCGTTTATCTTCCGGGGCGACCTCGGCCAGGAAGCGGGTGTTGGACTCGGCGAAGAGGATTTCGTCGTCCCGCTCCATCATCTCCCCTAGCGGCACCTTCCCCAGATTTATGGCCATACCCCGACCGCCGGCGAAGGCCATCTCGGCGGCAGCCACCCCGATGCCCCCCTCACTCAGGTCGTGGCAGGCTTTGACAAAACCCTTCTCCGCAGCCTTGGAGAGGGCCTCCATCAGCTTCCTGCCTTTTTCAGGATAGACCTTGGGCACGCTATTGCCGATGTGACCGTGGATGGCGTAGTAGTGCGAGCCCCCCAGTTCTTTATAGGTAGCCCCGATAATATAAATCAAATTGCCGGCTTGCTTAACGTCCATAGATATGGCTTTTTTGATGTCCTTCATCACCGCCATCGCCGAGACGAGGAGCGTCGGCGGGATGCAGATGCTCTCCTTCCCCGTCTCGTACTCGTTATAGAGGCTGTCCTTGCCCGAGACAAAGGGTGTGCCGTAGACCACGGCCATGTCGTAGCAGGCCTGTGCCGCCCGCACCAGGGCACCGAGCCGGTCGGGCTTTTCGGGGTTGCCCCAGCAGAAGTTGTCCAGCAGGGCCACCCTCTCCAGGCTGCCGCCGACGGCGATAACCTGCCTCAGGGCCTCGTCAATGGCCGAGGCAGCCATCCAGTAGGGGTCAACATCACCGTACTTGGGGTTGATGCCGCTGGCGATGATGATACCCATGTCGGTGTTGGGGAGGGGCCTGATGATGGCGGCGTCGCCGGGGCCGTCGTTGCTCATGCCGACCAGTGGTTTGAGCACGCTTGCCCCCTGCACCTCGTGGTCGTACTGCCTGATGACCCACTCCTTGGAGCAGACGTTCCAGGAGCCCAGTATCTTCAGGAGGTCTTCTTTCAGGTCGGGGGGTTGGGGGGAATCTGGCTCCGGGTGCTGCGGCGGCACCCAGGTAGCCTCCCTTTCCAGCTGGGGCAGTCCCTTATGCAGGAATTCCATGTCCAGGTCGGCGACGGGATTACTGTCATAGAAAAGCTGGAGGCGGCAGTTGTCGGTGAACTCGCCAATGACGGTAGCCTCCACGTCCTCGCTCCGGAAGATGGCGAGTAAATGGTCAATATTCTCGGGCGGTACGGCCAGCAACATACGCTCCTGCGATTCCGAGACCCATATCTCGGAGTAGGAGAGGCCGGAGTACTTCAGGGGCACCTTCTCCAGGTTGACCCTCACCCCCGTCTCCTCCCCCATTTCCCCCACCGCCGAGGAAAGCCCGCCCCCGCCGCAGTCGGTGATGCGGACGTACAGCCCTTCATCGCGGGCCTTGAGGATGGCATCCAGCGCCTTCTTCTCCATGATGGCGTTGCCGATCTGGACAGAGCTGGAGGAAATAGCCTCGGACTCCTTGTTCAGCTCCCCGGAGGCGAAGGTGACGCCGTGGATGCCGTCGCGCCCCGTCCTGCCCCCCACCACCACGACCAGGTCGCCCGGCTGCTGCTTGCCCCGCTGGCTCAGGCTCTTGGGCATAAGCCCCACCGTGCCGCAGTAGACTAATGGGTTGCCGATATAGCGCTCGTCAAAGAGCACCGCGCCGTTCAGCGTGGGTATACCCATACGGTTGCCGTAATCGGCCACGCCGGCGCGCACGCCCTTGAAGATACGGCGCGGGTGCAGGACGCCCCTGGGGAGCTTTTCATAGGGGAAGTCGGGCGGCCCAAAGCAGAAGACGTCGGTGTTGGCGATGGGCTTGGCGCCCAGCCCCGTGCCCAGCGGGTCGCGGATGACGCCGCCGATGCCTGTGGCCGCCCCGCCGTAGGGCTCCACCGCTGAGGGGTGGTTGTGTGTCTCCACCTTGAAGCAGACGGCATAGTGCCCGTCAAAGTCAATAACACCGGCATTATCACGGAAAACGGAGAGGCACCAGGGCTTCTTTAGCTCCTGGGTGGCCTTCATGACGGTGCTCTTGAGGAGGTTATCAATAATCTTGCCATCTAGCCTTATCTTGCCCTTGAAGGTCTTATGGATGCAGTGCTCCGACCAGGTCTGGGCTATGGTCTCAAGCTCAACATCGGTGGGGTGGCGCCCCAGCCTTTTGAAGTAGCCCTGGATATGCCTCATCTCGCTCAAATTCAGCCAGAGCCGCCCCTTGGAGAGGGCCATCATAGCCTCATCGTCCATATGCGCGATGTCAATGGTCTCCAGGGAGAAGTTATAGGTGGCCGAAGGCAGGGCGACGGCCTCTCTTCTGGCGACGACATGCTGGACGACGCTGTTGACCAGCAGCTTATCGCTGATGGACTGAATGGCCTCGGGTGTAAGCTCCCCCCATAAGAGATAGCGCCGGGCCGTCCTGACCGCCTCAACGTTAGTGATGCCGAGGTCTCTGATACCCTTCCGGACGCTTTCCTCAACGGGGTCCATGACGCCGGGGTTGTAGGCGACCTCAACAAGGTGGGCGTCGGCGGGGGGCGGCTTTTCCTGGTAGGTAAACTCCTCCACGATGGGGTCAGCAAGTAGTTCCCGGCCGATTTTCTCCAGCTCGGCCTCGGATAGCTTTCCTTCCAGGAGATAGACATTGCTCACCCTGGCCTTCTTAAGTGTCGTGATGCCCAGGTCATGGATGTCCTTTTCCAGGCCTTCGCTCCTGGGGTCGGCAAAGCCGTCCCTTACCGAGACCTCAATGCGAAACAAAAATCCCTCTCCTTTGGTGTTATAGTATCGGCAGGTAGTTCTTAAGCTCGTATTCGGTAATCTGGGTGCGGTACCGGTCCCACTCTTTCTTTTTATTCTCAATAAAGGACTCAAAGACGTGGTTGCCCAGCGCCTTGCGGACCAGCTTGCTCTTCTCCGTAATCTGGATGGCCTCCAGCAGACTGGCCGGCAGGCTGCCGATGCCCCGTCTCTTCTTCTCCTCGGCGCTCATGTGATAGACATTCTCCTCAACCGGCTCCGGTGCCTGAAGGTTTTCCTCAATGCCAGCCAGCCCCGCCGCCAGCAGCACGCTGAAGCAGAGGTAGGGGTTGCAGGCCGGGTCGGGGGAGCGTATTTCAAACCTGGTGGCGGCTTCCTTGCCCGGCGCGTACATGGGCACCCTGATGAGGTCGGAGCGGTTACGCGTCGCCCAGGAGAGATAGACCGGCGCCTCGTAGCCGGGTACCAGCCGCTTATAGGAATTGACCCACTGGCTGGTGACCGCCGTAAACTCCGGGGCGTATTTCAGGAGCCCGGCCAGGAAGTTTAGAGCCACCTTGGAAAGGTGGTACTTGCCGTTCTTGTCAAAGAAGGCATTGCGCCCGCCCTTGAAGAGCGACTGGTGCACGTGCATGCCGCTGCCGTTGATGCCGAATACCGGCTTGGGCATGAAGGTGGCATAGACCCCGTGGCTTAAGGCTATTTCCTTCACCACCAGCCGGTAGGTCATGACATTGTCCGCCATGGTCATGGCGTCCGTGTAGCGCATGTCTATCTCATGCTGGCTGATGGCCACCTCGTGATGGGATTTATCTATATGTATCCCCATCTCCTCTAGGGCTTCGGTAGTGTCCCGTCTTAAGTCATTGGCGGCATCGTGGGGGTCCATATCAAAATAGCCGCCGCGGTCAAGCACCTCGGTGCCCTCGGAGTTCTTGAAGTAGAAGTATTCCAGCTCCGGGCCGACGTAGTAGGTGTAGCCCATCCGCGCCGCTCTTTCCAGGTTCTTCTTCAGCACATACCTCGGGTCGCCTTCAAAGGGCTTCTTCTCCGGGGTAAAAATATCGCAGAACATCCGGGCTTCCGCACCGGAATCTTTAGGCCGCCAGGGAAGAAGCTTGAACGTGGACGGGTCGGGCATAGCGACCATGTCGCTCTCATCAATGCGGGCGAAGCCTTCAATGGAGGAGCCGTCAAAGCCTATCCCCTCCCCAAGCGCCCCCTCCAGCTCCTCCACCGGGATGGCGAAGTTCTTGAGCATACCCAGGATATCGGTAAACCACAGCCTGACGAACCTGACCTTGTTCTTCTTGGCTGCCTCAATGACCTGTTTATTAAGTTCCCCCCTGTTTTTCTCCGTCATTTTGCCCTCCGTTCCCGTATTTTTAAGTTTCTTGTTGCGCCCTTTTTTCTATCCTGTTGACCAAAAAGGTAAGCCACCGGTTTGGCTTTTCCGGCTGGCTGAAATCAAGGCCGAGGTAGGCGGAGCCGTCGGCAGCCTCGGCGTAGTATCTCCCGCCCTTGGCCTTCCGGCGCACGAAATCAAGCATGCTTCGGAACCCCGGCCTGCCCAAGGCGTACGGGAAAAGGGACAGGACGTCCAGCACCCGCAGGATGCCGTATTTCACGGCGGGGTACTCTAGCCTGGCAAACCTCCGGCCGACGCCGAACCCGTACAGGTTATACCCTGAGCCTCTCGCCTCCCAGTGCCCCAGCAGCAGGTCAATAGCGCCGTTAAACCGGGCGTCCTTCCGATATTTTTCGTACTGCCCGAGGAGCATGAGCGCGTTCTGGTTGTCCATGGGGCAGGCCTCCGTGTCCATCATCCCGGCGCCGTAGCACTCCCAGCCGCTTTTCCCCTGCTCCCTCAGTATGGCCTGGA
>Ga0315282_10006438_pt1 | contig 19666 bp, 11 predicted proteins | sample YL17G07_20_MG_FD_203693 | JGI IMG/M metagenome (GOLD analysis project Ga0315282, IMG submission 203693) | Sediment microbial communities from Yellowstone Lake, YNP, Wyoming, USA - YL17G07_20 | ecosystem: Environmental > Aquatic > Freshwater > Lake > Sediment | place: USA: Wyoming | collected... | reverse complement strand
AACGCGTGTTGCATCGCCTAAATTCTTGGCTTAACTTCAAATTCACATATTTCATCTCCAGCAGCTACGCATTTCAATTCAACGTGAAAACTCTTTTAGGAACAAAATCTTCCATAAGCTTACACAGCCATACCACATTCAGAAATTCTACTTGATGTCTAAAAATAAAGGGTTTAAGGCTTAATAATTCAGAGTTAAAATCAGCATGTAAAATCCACAGTCACGTTTTTTAATAAAAACGTTTCTTAAAGGTACTGGTTTTAAATACGTTTCCCCTTTTTTTATGTCCACAAAAGCCGTGCCTCCCCGAAGGCGTGGACGGATAAACGGATTAAGTTCAGACTTAATCCGCGAACGAAACGGCATAAAAGGAGGTGAAAAAGTTGAAGAAAAAATATGAGTTAAGCAAAAAAGAAGTCATGGACAAATGGGCAAAGAATAGCGCGCGCTTGCTGCTTCTTCTCTAACAACATCACCCATAACCACGACGCCGTAGCCGTTTGCTTTTGCGACGGCAACAACTGCTGATTTTCCAGCTCCAGGCATTCCAGCCAAGCCAATAACAAGTTTATCGTTCATTTGCAGTCGTCCTTTTATGTTTAAGTTGTTAGTATTATGTTATTTTTGTTTTGGATTCCGCGATTCGCTTCCGAAGAGAAGATAAATATTCAGGCTTTTATAAGGTTACTTTCAAGGAGTTTGTATAAAAGTAAGAATATCAGATAATAAATTGTGGAAAAGTTATTGATTGTTTCTGGCGTTTGTGTTGGTAAGTGCGTTTTTTAAGTCTTGAAGTATCTTGATTTTGGAGTTTATGTCTACTATCATTTTTTCCGTTTCTTCTTTGAATAGTGAAGGGTTTAAGGTTATCTTAGATTTTTCCAGCGACAGGCCCGATTGCGGGTAGCTGCCGTGATATTCTAGGAATCTTCTTATAGCGTCTTTTATGAATTCTGAACGGCTTGAGTAGGCGAAATCTCCACTGTCTACTAATTTATCAATTAAAATGGCTAGAGCGTTTGGGATGTGTACTGTTGTATATTTAATTTTCATTGCTACCTTATTAGGACGTGTCTGCATCAGGATATCTCCGTAGCTCTCAGGAGCTTTTACATGCGTTACTCTTTATACATTGGAATTAAAGACAAGAATGGACGGTACCCTTTAAGGTTTTTTCTCATTGATTCGTAAAAAAAATTTCTACTAGCATTAAATCACTTCAAACTTGAATCATTTGCAATAATTTAACTTTCATCAAATCTTACAGGTTTTTAAGTCTACTTAATCATACAACTCGGCTTATCGTAATGTATCAACAATGTAATATCTGGTTTTTTGGCTAATTCCGTTGCAAATTCACATATTTCCCTTTGACCTAGCATGTTGTCGTAGCTAAACGAATTCTTGAGAATAGCACACTATTAGCAAAAAACGTGAGAAGGGAGAGAAGGGGAAGGGAAGAGGGAGAAAGGAAAATCCTCGATACCGAGGGTTTCAAACATGTCCTGATGCAGACACATTATCCTCAATCTGAACCCTTCCCCTATTTAATGGTGCGGTGAATGTGTATATAAAGTTTATCCACTTGTGACCCACGTATATTATATTTATGGAACATAATTCTACATATTTTATTTCTACATATTTTATATATCAGACTTGGGTAGATATATTGTTATTATCACCAAATTCTGGGTTGCTATTAGAAGAATCTGCGCCTCAATTAGCAAAAATCAATGGAGTAAAAGTTGATAAAAAGAAGCGCTGAAAAGTGTGACGGAAATAGGATAGGGAAATCTAGTCAGCACTTCTTTCATTTATTTAATAATCTAAACAGTATAAAAAGTGTTGGAACCTCCATTAAAATGTTAAGAAATGCTTTTTTGAGCGGTTTTGTGGGATACTTTCAATTTTGCGGCAACCTCATTAAGGGTGGACTGGAGAGGAAGAAAAGAAAAGCAGTAGCACTTTAGAAAAAGTATGTTTATGTGATATGACATTTATGAAAAAAGGATAAAGCGCTGAAAAGCGACGGAAATAGGAGACGGAGATGTCAGCGCTTCTAAATAACAAAGTGCTAGTGTATTATAAAAAGTGTTGGAACGTTCATGAGATTGTTAAGGAATGCTTATGTATTTAATAGTTTATTTATTGATAAACAGTTAACCTATGTGTACAGATTCAACAAGCGAATAGTTTAAAGTTTAAAGAGTTTAGTGATGAGATTGGGTAGTTGAAAGTTGGAAGCTGATAATTGGAGGCTTTTGGGCGTCTTCGAGAATAGGGTTCGAGTGGAAATAGTGAAACTGTTATTGGAGTTTGAATTTAGAAGCTTGTCGGAGATTGCTGAAAGTTTGAAAAATCGCGGTTTGAAGATGACTCTTTCGGGTGTGCTTAAGCATATGAGAGAATTGGAGAATGCGGGAATTGTTCGACATGAACCTGGTATTTTTGCTGAAAAGCCCGATGCTAGGAAAACCCTTTATTTTTTGGAAGGAAGAGAAAGGGTTGAGAAGGTTTTAGTGAATCTGGAGAAGGAAATAATTAACCCGTTACAAGTTGGTGCGTTGTTCGGTGAGACGGCTAAAGTCGCTCGCCAGGTACAGGGGATGCGGGGTGAATTGGCTGAAAAAGAGAAAAAGCGTCTCGAATCTTTGCTTGCGGCCTGTGAAGCAGAAAACGTGTATAAACATCTGACAGAGGATGAGAGGAAAAAACTAAAACTTTGGAGTATGCTGGTATCATTCATGTAAGGCGGAGGTTTCCTAGAATTTTGCGGGTCTGATTATTTCTTGAAGCAGTTTTACGGCGTCTTTTTTTCGAGGTTCATGTTCTTCTGTCACGAGTAATGTGGCTATGCCGTCGATTTTGTCTGTGAATTCAGTCTGCCGAAATTTATCATAAGCTAGAAAGGCTTTTTCTGATCCGACTTCTCCATATGATTTTGAGATTTTTGGGTCCTCTTTTATTTGTGCTATGCATGTAATTTCAAGCAGGTCTTCAAGGTCTTTGATGAATTCTTTAGTGAATTTTTCGGGGGTCTTGATTCTGTTTAATATGAATCCAAGTGGGGTGGATTTGAGGAAGTATTTGCCAAGTCTGAGTGTGTCTATGGAGGATTCCACGCATAGGACGAATTCGTCTTCAGTTATTATGGGAATGAAGTAGTCGCATATTCCTAATGATAGAAAAGCTGCTTTGCCCAGTGGGAATGGCACATCAATGAACATGAACTCCGTTTCTAGACTGCTTAGTTTGCGGGCAAAACTGACGGGGTCTATGTCAAAATAACTCTGCAGAGAAACGCCTGAAGGTATCAGAAATAGATTGTCAAAGCTTGTTGGGTACACTGCGTCATCAATCTTCTTATCCTTTTTTACGACATCTTCAAGTTTATAATCGTCAGAAGAGAATGTGAGTCCGAGGATCTTTTGTAGGGGTTGGTTGGGGTCTCCCTCCACTAGAACAACCTTTTTTCCTTTGCAGGCTAGAGCCGCACCGACATTTGCCGTTATGAGGGATTTTCCAACGCCGCCTTTTGAAACGGTGAAAGTTATTGATTTCATTTTGCTTCAACACCCTTGATAAAGCGGTGGCGGGTCAAAAACGTGCAGATGGTTAACGAGTTGGTTAAAGGTGTACTCACTGTTGGGTCTTCTCCTTCTTCAGTTCTAGGCTTGTTATGATGTCTTCTAAGGTGTCGCGGGGGCGAACTGTAACACCGTATTTGTTCTGGAATTTTCTGATTTTTTCTTTTCTTCTTTGGGCGTCTGCTTTGAATTGTGCTCGGGCGGTGTCGATGAGGCTGACGCGTTCTAGTTCACTCTTGTATTTTTCGGCGATTTTCTTTTGTTCTTCGGATTTTCTGCGATATCTTATGGTTAATGATGATGTTATGGCTACTATTGCTATTGCTGCGATAGAAATATACCAAAAGTTTACGTGCATATTAGCATATTCCAATTCTGCCCTCTTGTAGGTTGAGTTCAGGGAATAATATTGTTGAAGCAAGGCATTGTAATTTGCTTGGAGTGCAGTGTAATTTACTATTAGCTTTTCGTATGTCTGGTTTAATAGGTAGTGATCAAGTATTAATTTATCATGGTTTGCTAAGGTTTTTTGATATGTTTGATTCAAGGAGTTGTAGTCGAATAATAGGCTTGTGTAGTTTGTTAGTGCATGTTGAAGTGTTTGGTTTAATGAGCTGTATTTGGCTAAGACTTGAACATAGTTTACTAATAACTGTTTGAGTGTTTGGTTTAACAAATTGTAGCTTGCTAGGAGCTGGTAATATGTTTGGTTTAGGTTGTTGTATTTTTCTAAGAGGGCATTGTATTTTTGCATCAGCTCGTAGAAGGGTTTGGAAATTATTTTGACTTCTCGAGTACTTTGGTCGTATGTGAAATATAGGGAAGTGTGTGTGGCATTTGAGATGGGAAGCGAGGTTGCATTGATTTGTTCGTTGTCAACCAGTACGATGTGTGGTTTGTTAACTAGTAGATGGGGAATTGTTATTCTGCAAAAACCTGTTGTGTTGTTAATTCCTGTGAGATTGAAATTTAGCATTTTGAGTGTTTCGTTGAATTGAAAGTGGGATATTGTGGAATTGCATATGGTGGAGATGTGGTGTGTTTCGTTTTCGTAAATGACAGTGAAATCGGTAAATGCTCCCATTAGCGGGTAGTTGTCTTGATTGTTTGCCGGGATAATATACGGTGATTCTCCGATGCCGTCTTGGTCTATATCTTCTCCCGTGTAGTCACTCCAGTAGTTTCCCTCTATGCCGTTGTCCCAAGAATTTGTTGAATACATGCTGCTTATAGAATTGGTGTTGTTTATGAAGTTGTTGTGGAAGGCTGTATTGGTGCTGGCGCTGGTTAGCACCATGGCGAACTCGTTGTTTGAGAATTTGTTTTTGGTGAAGATGCTGTTATTAGTGTTTGTCGCGTAAATTGCCTCTGCGTTCTTTGAAATGTCGTTATCGGTGAAGATGTTCTTGTTGGAATTGACTACGTAGATTCCTTTGTAATTGTTTGTAATGATGTTATGGCTTATGGTGCTATTGGTTATTTTTTCTAGGTATACGCCGCTGTTATAGTAGATTAATCCACTGTTTTGTATGGTGAAATTTATGACGATTGTGTTGCTAGCTATTACTTTAATAACGTTTCCAGCTTTGTTTCCGTCGATTATTGTGCCGTGCTTATTCTGTCCGATGAGGGATACGGGTTTATTGATAACCAGATGTTCATGGTATGTTCCGTTGTATACGAAGATAGTGTCACCATCTGATGCATGTGCTAATCCGCTGGTGATGTTTTGGTATGGATGTTCTGGTGTTCCGTTCCATGGACCTGTGATGTTGTTGTCGTCTACATAAATCGTCTCGGGGTGTGCTTTGGTTAGTTGAATGTTGAAAATTAGTCCAATCATGCTAATCAGAATTAGGGAAAACACGATTAAGGCAAATTTTTTCATTTTTGTTCCTTCCCATTCTAAGCAATATTTTTGTTCCTTTATTATTTAAGCGAGTTTTCGTTAATATAAATAGAGCGTATCTTTTAGTGGTCCATCAATGGTATAAAAATAGAACTCTTTTTCAGTAGAATTTATATACATGTGTGCAGTAGTTATATTTTGCACGCGTTTCGCGTGACGGAAATAGGAGAAAAGGAGAAAATGAAAAATAAATTATTAGCTACTATGCTTGTTCTAGCGCTTCTTTCTGGAATGTTTGCGATAGCAATTAACGTTAGATCTGTAGCGGCACAGCCTCCATACACCTTAACGATTAATACGAGCCCGATCTATATTGAAACTGAGCCAGACAGTGGTGTTTATACATATGACAATACGGCTTGGCAGAATGTCACCGCACCATTAGAATACGCAGTCGGCACAACGAAGTACGTGTTTCTCAACTGGACGGTCACGCCTAAGACAGACGATTGGCCCATTACCCCTGGGGGCGAGCAATATTGGGTTCATGTGGATCAAAACAAGACAGCAACAGCCTACTACAAAGTGCAATATTTGTTCACTGTAATCACGCCTTATGACACTGCTTGCATATGGGACCCGTCGCTTCCTGGTTGGAGAGTAGAATCGTCACGGTGGTTTGATGCAGGCACAGTTGGCGTAAGGGGTGGATTAACTACCTACCAAATCGTCTTAGAGCCATCCCACAGAGTAACTCACACTGGCTGGTCTGGCGATGCATCTGGCGCAGGCGGAAGCGATAGTAATCCTCTTAATATGACCAAGGCTAAGACTGCTGTTGCAGACTGGGTTCATGAATACTACCTGTGGACGGGTTCTTCGTACTATCCATGGGACGGTGGAACTCCTTACAATCCAGACAAACAGAACTGGTATGAATACTGCACCTACGTTAATTTGACTGCTCCTACCATTAACCAAGAGAACTACCATCACTGGCGATGGAGATTCGACCATTGGGAAATCAAGGGTTGGAATTACACGAGTGGTTCATGGTACTTGCTGTATAAAGAGTTCACTGAAAATATTACAGTTCACATGGACGCCACAAAGTATTGTGTGGTCTACTTCCACCTGCAATACTACTTGGACGTGCAAGACAGCCCATCAGCTCTAGACACGTGTGTTGAGACCCAAAGCGGCTACTACGATTACTGCACGAATAAGCCATTACATGCTCCAGCCATGGTTCCAGACCCAACCGATCCGATGAAGAGATGGAAGTTCTGGCGTTGGACCATCTTTGGCTACAAAGATTGGCCGGATGGTCAGAATGATATCACGTTGCACATCAACCAAAGTTGGGCTGATATTTCTCCCACCATCTACGCTCGTTACACAGAACAGTTCTGCGTAAACGTGACACTAGACCCTGTAGGCGTGCCCACTTCCGCTATCGTCAAGCCACTGCTTGGAGAAAACTGGTTCGACAAAGGTGCAACTTGCAACACTACGGCCCTATCTTACGTCAGTATAGACAGTGGTAAGCGATACAGATTTGACAGGTGGACTTTCGACGGTTGGACTCCTGGTGCCGGTGTGAAGACACATGTCTTCGCAGTATGGCAAGGGTGGAAAGCCACAGCTCACTATGTGATTCAGTACCACTATAGATGCTACGATGAGCCAATCAACGGAGTTTACGACATGTATGACGACTGGGCAGACAATGATACACTAATGCACTTTTACCCTCCCACCGGACCGATCTCTGGCGATCCATACAACTGGGTGCTCGACTACCTTAAAATCAATACGGCCGTGTACCCGACGGGCGCTGCTGATATCAGAATACATGAACCACTCGCCGCGACGGCTTACTATAAAGGTGTGCCTACTTTCTTCGTGAACGAGCGGAACAACATCTACACAGTGCCAGCGAAATGCAAACCGTTCACGGTCGGAGTGACAGCAGCTAACCTTGTTGACTTGTATGCTACTGATTTCACCATGACATGGGATCCTGCATTACTGGAGCTCGTGGGAGTCCAAGTGAACGTTAGCCTCTGGAAGCATCCATTCTGGTGGAACACCACTACCGCAAATAGCTACCGCTTCGTCGGCACCGAGACAGGTCTTGGCTCCGTGGGATATAACGGCACATGGACGATTGTAAAGCTAACCTTCCACATAATATACGACCCGTGCTACATCGACATAGACTACTACAAAAAATGCACGCTGGACCTTACAGTGAACTATCTTTCAAACCGCCATGGGGACCCGATTAATGCCGACATGCGTGATGCCTACTACAAAGTCTTCGCTATAGAACCGTACTTCAAGATCCTCTGCGACGGAGAAAAGACTGTAACAAAGTCGAAGGCGGGTGACACGTTCACCGCCACAGTAATGGCTGAAAACGTTACCAAGCTTCACAGCTGGCACGCATGGATCACCTACGACTCTAACCTGCTCCAAGTGACTGGAGCACGCCTCATCGACACCTTCCTAAAGAGAGACTACGTGACCGCGTTTGTTAGCTACGCCACGGCAGGCTGGGTCGAATTCTGGGTCGAGACAAATTGTACCACTGCAAGTGGAACTGGACCCCTAGCATCCATCGACTTCAAAGTGAAGAAGGCAATCATCTGGACAAACGCGTATCCAACGCTCACCGACACAATAAAAATCAACCGTTTAATAATAGACTTCCTCTGCCCAGAACGAACCGTTTTAGACACTAATGATCCATTTACGTATTGGTGGCTAGTCAATATCAGAGACCCAATAGCCTATGAGTACGACCCGATACCCGGCGACTTGAACATGGACGGCATAGTAAACGAGCTCGACCTTCGCCTAATAGCCAAAGAATACTGCACGCTCGCTCCACCCGCAAAATACGACATAATCATTAGCGGTCATGTAGACTTGTTCGACCTAGTAGCAGTCGCCATCAACATAGGCAGAACCACGCCTTAGAAGCCAAGCCAAAAACCCCTCAAAATCCCCCCTTTTTATTTTAGAAAAAAGAATTACTACTGTATGTATAGATGCCACGCATACTTCCCTAGCTGCGTGACGGAAACAGGAGTTAAGGGCACATGTGCGGACATCCAAGTTATTTGTAACAACATTTAAACATTTAAAGAATATTCCATTTTGAGAAAGATTTAACGGGAAAACCGCCCCAAGTTGACACGCTGGAAAGAAGTTCTAGAACCAGCTTCTCTAAAGATTTATAGGGCGCGCGCTGAACACATAAGAGTGACCATAATTGAGAAAAGCATAGGAAAAATTCGTAAGATTTCCAGTTTTTGTGCATAGACAAGTTTTGGAATTCGCCAAGAAACGTGGTGTGGAACTAAACATACAGGAACTCACCCTCTCTGCCATAGCTGGTTACTTCGCAACATTTGCAAGCGTTGCCCCTGACTCACGATTTCCCTATACGGAGAGCCACAAAACAGCGAAGCTTATTCAAAAGATTGAGACCCCTCAAAGCCATTTCTGTCCATTCTGCCTAATGTTCTCTCTAGATGAACTCACGAAGGAATCACTTGCAGAAGACTGCGACAACTGCAGCTTGATACTCAACTTACGAAAAAACTCGAAATAAATCAAGGTCTGGAAATATCTTTAGCACGCGCTCGCTTTCCGACGAGAATACCAAACAGCGAAGCAATAACCAAAGTTAGAAATACAACCATTGACGTAAACTCGGGAATCACAGTAACTGTTCCATCGAAATCTTCATGAAAGATTGGAGAGAAACCAGAATCAGAAAGCTCTACATCTACCAAATGCAGCGGAACGGAGTCACCTACAGCAAGAGACTTAAACTTTATTGTTGCAAGCACTCCGCCGCCACCTATGCCCGACACATTCCCCATTAGAAAACAAACAATCGATACGACACCATGGGTCAAATTATAATGGTCGGTAAAACTCGTTACCCAAAATGAAGTTTGACCACCGCTTTTAAGAAAAGAACCTTCAATAACCTGCGTTCCATTCATCACAGTTGAATTATAATATAATTTGAACCCATAACCATACAGATCAAACACGTCAGCTATGCTTACATTAACTGTAAAAAAATCTCCAATAGCACCAACCGTCTGAGTAGGTGGATCTAGAAAAACACACGTTGACGTTGCTTCAACTATTATGACAGCACCAAGAGGCATTGCTAAAAGGACTAGGAACGCTAAACGCATGAAAACCTTAGCAAACTTGACCGATAGCAACATGTGTGTGCCCAAGCTTGTTTCAGATTGTAGACATATAAACTTAGATATATTAAACTTTCATCATGTGAAGTCTTGGAACTACATAAAAGAGCATATGTATGGTCCACTAATGGATAATTCCGAAACTTTTAACTGCTTTCACAAACACAATATTATTGCTGAAAGGGGAAACGGAGAATTGCGCAAATCATCTTTGATGAAACACTTAGGAATTGTTATGCTTCCCGTTTTCTCTCTATTTCTATTATATCATGTCATAACTGTGAACGCTTCTGACCCATCCTTAACAGAAATATTAAACAACCTAGGATTCACAAACCTAGCCCAAACAAATATTGAAACGTTTCCTCCAGGAACATATAATATTACCATTCATGCTGAATTCGCCCAATATCCAAACGAAAACGAACTAAGCCACTACAAAATTAACACAAGTAGCTTCACTGTTATTTTTTCAGGTCCAGAAGGCGGTTCTGGATACATCTTTCCTCCAATAACAAAAACATTTACGGTTAACTACCAGTTTGGTCTGTCACTATCACGCACTTTCTCTTACCCATACAGATATTATACCGAATCCTCTAGAAACCCAGATGGAGCGCAATATGCTAAAGTATACAAAAACCTGGACAACCCTGGCATATTCCTGATTGGCTTCGACGAACGCACTTACTGCGATGAAACAGGAGACAAAGATTACAATGACATGGTCTTTTCACTACAATTACAACATTACCTAAGCGTAATTTCGCCATACGACACTCCAAGCGGCGAAGGATGGTATTACAATGGCACAAAAGCCTTTACCTCTCTAGCAAACGACATCATAGATTACGGAAACGGCACCCGCGCAATATTCACTCACTGGAGCGGCGATGCTTCAGGAACAAACTACTCGAAAAGCGAACCAATCTACATGAACCAAAATAAAACCGCCATAGCCAACTGGAAAATCCAACATCTAGCTACCTTCAGTCAAACAAATTTAGATTCATCAGCCTTAAGCACAGTTGTTACAGTCAACGGCATCAACAAGACATTTAGTGAACTCCCCTACGCCATTTGGGTTGACAGTAATGCTGTGATAAGCTATTCGTATAGTAATGTTTCCAGCTCTACCACTGGCAAACGATTCACCCTAACTAGCATAACAGGTCCCACATCTCCAATAACAGTAACAAACCCCATAACCATTACCGGCAACTACACAACCCAATACTATCTAACCGTAACTTCTCCCTACGGCTCACCCACTCCAACAAGTAGATGGTTTGACACAGGAACAAGTCTCACAGCATCGATTATCACACCATGGGCGGGACCCACTGGAACCCGTTATCTTTGCACTGGCTGGACTGGAACAGGAAGCGTCCCAACCTCTGGCACGCTCTCAACCATAAACTTCGCAATAAACCAACCCTCACACATAACATGGAATTGGAAAACCCAATATCTCCTGACAGTGCTCACAGACCCTGCTGGATTAAATCCCCAACCAACAAGAAACCCTTCAGGAGAACCTGGAGACACCTGGTGGTATGAAGCTTCCACAGATGTCACGTTAACAGCTCAATCAGTGATAAACTACACGTTCAGCAATTGGGATATCGATGGTATCTCAAAAGGTAGCGGAGTCAATCCAATCACAATCAATATGAACACGCCACACACAGCCACCGCCCACTATTCACCTCCGTTTTCAGTCTCCATATATCCCCTTTCAGCATCAATTAATGTTGGTAGCTCAGTTTCCTTTACCTCAATAATCAGCGGAGGCAAATCACCTTACGCTTGCCAATGGTACTTAGACAACAATCCAGTTCCTGGAACAAATTCAACTACATGGACTTTCACACCCACAACAGGCGGAATCTACTACGTACACCTTAAAGTCACAGACGCTATGGGCAAAACAGCACAATCTGAAACCGCCAAGATAACAGTTGCAATCGTACCAGTCGGAGGTCAATCATACCGAATACAAGTCCAAACAAGAACAGATCCGCTCATACCATACGTTGCCTTAGTTTCAGTCTTAACCATGATATCAATTAAAATGAGAAGAAAGAAAAGAAAACACTAGCTCATTTCCAAAAATAGTAGCATCTTCACGTTGATATTAATATCGTGATGTGAGCCTTCAATGAAAACCGTCATTATCATACTCCTTACGACATTCCTTCTATTAGGGAGCTTTACAAATCCCTTCCAAAAGGATATCTCCAAAAATTTACTCATACACGAAAATTTACAGCAACGTTTGGAAACAAGCACAACAGCGGGCGGATCCAACGAAAGTCGAACAGTCAATCATTTTCAACTCCCTAAGTCTATGATTCGTGTCTATAATGGTGAAAATCAATCTGTAGATGTGCTTCTTGGCGCTCAGGAGAATCTAACATGGATTAATGTGGGGCTTTCGACCATAATCAAGCCCTCGCCAATAATTGAGGATAAGATTGATACAAACCTGTTCAATTTAACTGGACTTATAGTAAAAGATTACATTCATAACAATCAGACAAACGTCATAATATCCTTCTTAAATAGCAACACCCTTCTCGAGAAAACCAACGGACGGCCAGTTTTGGAAACTCTGTTTGACGAAACACATGCATTATACATGAGTAAAAATGCTTTCAGCTCTATGCGTTTTCTAGCAGCGCGTTTAAACTATTCAACAATATTCGAGCTAGCTAAGAATCCGATGGTTAGCCACATTTGGCTTGACCGAGAGTTCCATGCTTGCCTAGACCAAAGCGTCAGAATAATCAAAGATCCACTAAAATGGGCAAGTCTAGAATCATCATTCGGTAGAAGGATTAATGGCTCAGGGGTCAAAATTGCCATCCTTGACACAGGCATCGACTCAACACACCCCGACTTCTACTTTCCAAATGGCACCTCCAAAATTGTTGCTAACTGTTCTTTCACAGGAGAACCAATCACAGATGGATACGGACATGGAACACACTGCGCGAGCATAGCAGCCGGAACCGGAGCAGCGAGCGCAGGTCAATACGTAGGCGTTGCTCCAGGCGCAGCGCTTCTCAACGTTAAGGTTCTTAACAATAACGGAGAAGGACTTGAAAGCTGGATAATCAGCGGAATTCAATGGGCAGTAGATAACAACGCAAACGTACTAAGCATGAGTTTTGGCTCAACTGATGGCGGCAATGGATCAGACCCACTTTCAACAACCGTCAACTGGGCAGTGAATCAAGGAGCAGTGTGCGTTGTTGCGGCAGGAAACTCCGGATCAGAAATGTACACTGTTGACGCGCCTGGTGTGGCCGAGCTTGCAATAACAGTTGGGGCATCAACTAAAGCAGACGTTATCGCCGACTTCAGCTCACGGGGACCAACCAGTGACTACAGAATAAAGCCCGATGTAGTAGCGCCAGGAGTTGACATAGTTGCCGCACGAGCTAGCGGCACAAGCATGGGCACACCCGTTTCCCAATACTACACAAAAGCGTCCGGGACTTCCATGGCCACCCCTCACGTAGCAGGCGCTGCAGCGCTGCTTCTAGACGCTCATTCTTCATGGAGCCCTATTAGGGTAAAAATGGCCTTGGCAAACTACGCCCGTGACGTAGGGGGAAGTGTGCTAGACCAGGGAACAGGGAGAATAGACGCGTGTAAAGCCACAAATGCTTCTGCTGTCGGAAACTCTAACGTAAGCCTTGGCAGAGTAAACCTCAACACGGTGTCCAAACAAGTCTTTACTATTCAGAATCTAGCCAATAGAACCCTTAGCATAGCTTTGGACGCGAAAGTCTGGCACATTAATGATGGAACGCCCTACAATGTAGCATCGATGAACACCTCAAGCCTCATCCTTTCCAACGGTGCAACAGGAAAAGCTGAGCTAAGCCTCGACACTGGCGGGACGCTGCCAGAAGGCTACTTTGAGGGAAGAATCAACGCAACATTCGGCGACGCAGGCATCAGAATACCCTTCTTCTTCTGTATTGTGTCGCAAGTCAACGTGAAAGCTACAGATGAAAGCGGTTCAACACTTATGGCTGCCTTCGTCCTCATTGATGCACAAACTGGCACAAGAAGAGTGTACTCGAGTGAGTGCGCCCGTGCCCAATTCATAACGCTCCATGGAGATTATGTTGTTCAAGCCATGAACGTTTACGCATGGAAACCTCCAAACAGTTTGGACACGAAGATTTCTTTCCTCATCCACAAGAAATTCTCCATCGGAATCGGTGAAACAATTAGCCTGCAGCTTTCGTTAGCTTCAGCCTACAAGCTTGAGGTGCGAACCTCGGATGTACAAGGTTCTCCCCTCTACTTGGTTTGCAAGCAACTCCTTACGCCTTACTATGGCATTGGATATTATTCAGAGATAGGCACGTTAACCAGTCAGTATATCTATTTGACGAACCTTGCTGAATACATTAAGCCCCCATGCTTTTTCGGATATGAAGGTTTCCCCCAAGACGACACCCATTGGAGAGAAACTGGAATTCTAACATCAGAGGTTGACGCATACTTCATAGGCTGGGACCTCAGCAAGTTTGGACTTTCAACAATTCCAAGCGCATTGAACTATACGAATTCAGAACTAGCCACCTTCAACATCGAAAACATGCTTTCCAAATCTTCTGCCGTCTCAACAATATGGTTTAACCAGATTGCCGGAATGTGGCAAAGTGGAGTTTGGTACGGATACCAGACTCATCCAGGAATCCGTTGGAAAACCCATGTGCTGCCATGCCAATTGTCGGCAAGTTGGTCTGAACTCGAATGGTCATGCCTCTATGCCTTTTTAACCTATCCCGACGGGTTTTCAGAATACTTTGTAATAGACAGACATTTCCAGCCAATCACCAAAGGCGAAAACATTTTGTACAGCATGGGAAAAACACCACTTCTTCCTCAAGACGTCATAGATGATCCTCCATACTGTGGAAGCGGGTTATACGTCCCGTACTATCCCTTACGCGTTGAGAAAAACTTGTTCATAGCCAAAACCGACATGCAAGCCACAAAAAGACTTGAAGTTTTTAGAAATGGCTACCTCATATCAAATGAAACAAAAGCCTGGGCGCAAACTCCTATCCCAATCAGTCAATTTCTAAATCCCTACGGCCTATACTCTTTCGTAGTTAAGACCGAAACAACCTTTAACTACAGCTCACAAAACGTTGCTCAATACACAATAAACTACACGAGCACAAGCACAGACCTTATTCCACCCTCAATAACACAAATAAACTGTGAATCCTGCTTCACAAAAAACGATCACCAGGTGGAAATACAACTGACCGATAACGATGGAATTAGCGATGTTTCCCTCTTGTACTCCACAAACAACGGTCCATACCTTCCCTCCAACCTGAAGAATCTTGGAAACAATTGTTTCTCTGCAAACTTGACGCTTCCTCCTAACGCTCAGAAATTATCTCTAATTATTCAAGCATCCGATGGGAACGGCAACAAAATTCGGTTCAAAACAGATCCTGCAGCTACACGCGGCTACGAAACACGAATAGACGCAAAAGTGAATGGTGACAGGATAACAGGTAAATTGACAGTTATAGGGGGATCGCTGCTCCAACCAGTTTATTTGAAGGTGAAATCAAACGGAACGATCATGTATACCCTGACTGACGCTAACGGAAACTTCGCGTTTAATGTGCCTCCATCCCTTGGTTTTCGAATAGAAATAGAAATGAGTAATATGGGAATTTATGATAGATCATCCTTTGTCATAAACTTTTTAAGAGTTCAAACAGAACCAGCAGGCATAGTATCAATTCCCGGTGAAGGCTGGTACATTGAGGTCACAGATGTCGTGTTAACGGGTCCTGAATATGTTCACTTTTCATCTAACACTCACTATAGGTTTATTTATTGGGATGTTGATGGAACCTCACAAGGCATTGGAGTCAACCCTATCACGGTGCGTATGAATGCTAATCACACCGCAACTGCACACTACATAACACAATACTCAGTGTTTTTCACCCAAACTGGGCTTTCTTCAGACGCAACAGGTAATGTTGTAACTGTTAATGGTAATACGAAATCTTTTGGTGATCTTCCCTTTACTCTGTGGGTTGACAGCGGCTCATCAGTCACACACTCTTATAATTCCATGGTCTCAAGTACTGTCTCTGGTAAGAAATTTAGGCTTGACAGCGTTACAGGACCTGTCTCTCCAATCACGGTTTCTGCGCCTACAACGGTAACTGGAAACTACAAGACCCAATACTACCTAACAGTAAGAACGGATCCAACTGCTATTGCAACAATTCCCGGAGAAGGCTGGTATGACGGAGCAGCATCTGTAACGATTACAGCTCCACCAGTCAAAAACTATCAGTTCAACTATTGGGATGTTGACGGCGCCTCTCAGGGCAGTGAAGTTAACCCAATCACGGTTAGCATGAACGTAGCTCACACAGCAACAGCTTACTACACACCGACGCCATCACTACTGCACGACATAGCTATAACCAACGAGACTACTCTCAAAAACATTGTCGGACAAGGCTTCTCCACACGCATAAATGTGACGGTTACAAACCAAGGCAACTATTCAGAAACCTTCAATGTCACAGTCTATGCCAACACAACTTCTATTGCATCACAAACAGTCACCCTAACGAGCGGAAACTCTACAACCATAACCTTCACATGGAACACCACTGGCTTTGCTAAGGGCAACTACACCATAAGCGCTTATGTTTGGCCTGTTCAAGGCGAAACACACACAGCAGACAACACTTTCACTGATGGCTGGGTAATAGTTGCTATGGTTGGCGACGTTACAGGCCCAGACGGTTGGCCGGACGGAAAATGCGACATAAGAGACGTAGCCTTGGTGGCAAAACTGTTCGGCGTCATCTATCCAAACCCTAGATACGATCCAAACTGCGACCTCATATACGATGGAAAAATAGACATAAAAGACGTAGCCAGAGTAGCCAAAAACTTCGGAAAAACAGACCCATAACCTCCACTTTTCTTTGTATCCGCCCTTATGAAAATTTTGGATCGATATACCAATGACCGAATCTGTATTCTGTACTTCTTCGCGTAGGTTTCTATAACTCCTGTGAGGCTATGATGTCGTTAACGACCGCTTCGGCTATATTTAAGACCATTCTCGGCTTCTTATCCAAAAGTGATGCCACTATCTTTCGCCTCCAAAGCTGCTATGAGCTATCTAAGAGGGTTGAGGCAGAATTGAAAGCGGGACTAGATATGCTTGCGGTGAAAAGAAGTGCGTCTTCGACCTGTTGAAAGCCGTAACAGCGCCCCTAAATGAGCCATAAGAGCTTCTCTTTCTATACAAATTGAGTAAATATGGCATGTTGGCTTTGCCTGCGACCTACGACATAATCACTACCGGCGTATCGACAGGAAGATAGACTTGTTCGACCTCGTAGCAGTCGCCGTCAACTTAGGCAGAGCATCACCTTAGAAGCCAAGCCAAAAACCCAAAAATCCCCCTTTTATTTTAGAAACAAGATACATAGGATTTATCCACATGTGACATATGAAGAGTACAAAAATAGAACTATTTTCCCCATATTTTTAAATATGTTGTTCTAATAGTAGATTAGCAGTAGCACGCACCAACGTGGTGTGAAAATGGATAAACCATTCTATTCCGTCAGTGTTCTCTTGCTAATCTTGCTTACAGTCATGTTTGTGATTACCCTCATGCCGCCTTCACAGGCCAACCCCACAACCACTATATATGTAGATCCACCGTCGACCATCGTGAAAATCGGAGAAAACTTTGCAATAAACGTAAGCGTCGCCGACGTAACTGACCTCGCCGTCTGGGGATTCAAAATCTACTACCTCAACAACATTCTAACTGGCCTCACAGCCGCCGAAGGCCCCTTCCTAGCATCCGGAGGCCCCACAGCCTTCTACGTTGTAGATTTCAACAACAACTACAACGAAACCCACGGCCTCATACGGCTAATCTGCACTCTGCTAGGAAACGTGTCAGGGGTAAGCGGAACCGGAACCCTAGCCACAATCACCTTCAACGCAGTAGCAGGAGGCAACACGACACTAAGTCTCCCCTACACAGTACTAGGCGACTCACAAGCCAACCCAATAAACCACATGTCAAACGACGGCAGCATCTGCGTAATAGGAATAATCGACACAGCCATAACCAGCGTTATACCTTTGAAAACCGTAGTAGGCCAAGGCTACACCATTAACATTAACGTAACAGCGGAAAACCAAGGCGATCAAACCGTAACCTTCAACGTCACCGCATACGCCAACACCACAGCTATTCAAACAAAAACCCTCACCCTAACAAGCCTAAACTCAACAACCGTCACCTTCACTTGGAACACTGCTGGCTTTGCTAAGGGCAACTACACCATACGGGCTTATGCTTGGCCTGTTCCAGGCGAAACACACACAGCAGACAACAGCCTTACGGACGGATGGATTATTGTTGCCATGGTCGGCGACATAACTGGTCCTAACGGTTGGCCAGACGGAAAATGCGACATAAGAGACGTAGCCTTGGTGGCAAAACTGTTCGGCGTCAACTATCCAGACCCCAGATACAATCCCAACTGCGACTTAACAGGACCAACCCCAGACCTGGCAGACGGAAAAATAGACATAAGAGACATAGCCATAGTAGCCAAAAACTTCGGAAAAACAGACCCATAAACCCATTTTCCATCCACCCTCTACACAAATCTCGGATAAGGAAAAGCATCAAACTTAAATGATCAAAAACTCAATTTCCCTGCTTCATCTTCACTTCACAAATAACCGACACAAACATATTTGGCTCCAAATAGACGGGCCTACAACAATTGCACGCACGCACACAAACTCTGCAATACATTATTCAATAAATACTAAATAGAAAAAGGAAAGATGGCTAATCTTGCTTGCCCATTTCAGCGAGCTACTAAAAGCAAATAATAGAAAGCCCCGAGCTTCTGGGTCGCTCACGGAAGAAATGGGCTTCATAAGTCGTTTACACTTTGAACATGCTATAGAAGGCTTTGTATATCTAAGATAAGTGTATGACTCAGGTTTGGGTTAGCTGGGAAACGTGTAGGCGTTTGCCAACTGTTCCAGGAGCCATGCAGAGGGCTAACAAAAAATACGCATTGAATGAGGTTATAGATTTCTTGAAGGAATTCTCTGAAGCTTACACGAAAGTTGTTAGACAACCATAGCCGTTTCAGCCTTTTTCTTTTCCAGCTTTCTTTTGAGCCAAGCCTTAATGTATTCTTCTATCTGATGCCTATTGTATGGGTCTTTCCAAGAGTTTTCGAGTGCTTCGCATTCGTTTGTGGCTCCTATCAATCCGAAGTAATGCAGAAGCTCCATGAACAAACTTTCCCTCTCAGGATCGTTTAAGGAAACTTTTAGGCGTAGGCTGGCTAAAACCTCACTCAGAATTTGGTTGAAGACAAGCCTGCTCAACTTTTACTCCTGAATGAAAAATGTAGTGGTATGCCTTTTAGTTTTCTGTCGATTTCACAAGTTTTAAAGCGTAAATAAGTTTTGCTCTATGACTTGAATTAGGCTTGTTTTCAGGCAAGATGCAATTTCTGTGGTTTGAATAGGCAAACCTCTAAAATTATGACCTGAACTTTAAAAAGGACAGAGCCTAATATCCTTTTGTAAGCGTCAGCTTACCTAAAAGCTGAAAACAAAACGGCAAACCGAGGGTGCCCGTAACCCAGCCAAAGGTTACCAACCCTCAACGGAAAACAGGAGCTTAGGCGGAGACCGTAAAAGGTCGGCGAAAGGCAAACGGGATAGCGGTTGAGCGTGCATAGAAACATTTTTCTGAACCATCACCTTTACGTGACAGTTATTAATAAGAATCTCCATATTCCAAAGCACAACATAAACGTAAAAAGCATAACGCCAAAGGTGGACCATTTGTCAATCCAGAAACCTCCAAAACGTCTAGTGATCCGCTGGACAACATTGAAAGGATT
>Ga0315282_10006437_pt1 | contig 19668 bp, 14 predicted proteins | sample YL17G07_20_MG_FD_203693 | JGI IMG/M metagenome (GOLD analysis project Ga0315282, IMG submission 203693) | Sediment microbial communities from Yellowstone Lake, YNP, Wyoming, USA - YL17G07_20 | ecosystem: Environmental > Aquatic > Freshwater > Lake > Sediment | place: USA: Wyoming | collected... | reverse complement strand
CCCCGCATCCTACGACCCGACCATCGACACATACAAGTCCAACGGCCACTTCTTGGCGGTGTTCTCGAACACTGACAACACACTTACAGTGAGGGAGACCGTGGCCCAGAACGGCGGGCACCCCGTGAGCAGCATCCCGGGCCCGTCATCCTCCACCTGGGCCAGGAACATGACCGCGGACGGCGACACCTTCTACTGGGCCACCGTCAACGGCAGCGGCCAGGGGAGCATCATCTACAAGTACGACCGCATGACGAACACCACGACCCAGGTCCGGAGCGTCCGGGACCAGGTCACGGACCTCGCGGCCGGCGGGGGCCGCATCGCCTACAGCTACATGGTCTACGGCAGGTCGTACATCACCATGGTCGACCTGACCAGCGGCCGCGCATGGACCGCGTGCAACCAGTGCCTCAGGCCGAGGATCTCGGGCAGCACCTTCGCGGCCGTCGCCAGCGGCAGCATCCTCGTCCAGAACACGAGCTCCGGTAGGCGGAGCGACATCGACGAGCACAAGCAGGTCGTCGACCTCAGGGTCGAGGGCGACAAGGTCGCCTGGAGCTGGTACGAGAACGTGGACCCGATCACGGTGAAGAACCTGAGGACCGGGAAGACCTACACCTATCAGCCCGACCACACAGTTTACACCTTCGCCATGAGCGGGGACAGGATCCTCATGCTGAGGTCCAAGACGGCCTTCTCGCAGCCCATCACCGTGGACCCGAGCGTCAGGCTCCCGATGGCCCTGACGGGCACCTTCATCTTTGGCGCCCTCTTCATGGGCGGATTGGCGACGGCCCTGGAATCCCACAGGCGGAACGAGAAGAAGCTGGTCGAGGAAAGCCAGTGGGCCGAACACTGGACAAAGGTCCGCGAGCAGGAGCTCTATGGCTGGATGGAGGAACCTGCGGGCCAGTCGAACCCGGAGCCATGGGACGATTGCCAGGATTATTATTAACGGAACGATATCGGGATAAGGATGGGCAATATGCAGAAGAAGGCGGCCCTGTTCGTGTGCATCGCCTGCGTGCTCCTTATCGCGGGATGCACCTCGAACGGGTTCAATTATGGCCACTACAACAGAGACATGAAAAGGAACTACTTGAACGCCGACGAGCTGCATGCCATAGCCATGGCCGAGGGCCTGAACTATATGCGTCTCCTGAACGTCACAAGGTGGTACGGGAACTACAACAGCTCCGCATCGACCGAATATACCAGTCATTGGCCGTACCTCATAGACACGACGGTCATCGAGGACTACAACTCGACCTACGATAGGGGCCGAAGCCACCAGGACCCGATCGACATCAGTTACACATACCACGCCAATGTCAGGACATTCGCGTCCCTGGCCCTTGGGTTGACCGTCATTAAGAATCCTACCTGGAGGACGACCTATACTATGTCTGTGAACGGGAACGATGTGACAACGGTCTTCACCGACCCGGCCAGCGACGGGCTGAAATATTTCAATGGCATGAACGCGAGCACCATCCCGGCCAACGGGACCAGGGGCGTTCCCATCTCGGCGAACTCGACGCTCAGTTTCAATGATGTCTATTACGTCGAGCTCTACCTGAGCTATCGCGCGACCTGGGGGCCGAAGGCCGCCTTCGGGGTTAGTATGGCCCAGGTCGTCGTCATGGACAAGGACCTTGATCCGCTGTTCGTCATGGTCTTCGATGGGGGACACCTTGTTTCGTGATGAGTAGGCCCTAGGGCTTCTTCACCAGATCCGCCCCGAGGTAGTCCACATCGACTATCTTGTCGTTGTCGATCACCAGGTCGATGGTAACGTTCCCGGTCCTCGCGTGCTCGGTCACCGCCAGCTTCAGCTCCTTGAACTCGTCCTTCTGCTGCTCGATGAGCCCGGCCTTGAGGTCCTCCTCAACGACCGAGTATGTGTGCGTGTTGTTCAGCGTCACGACCACGTTGTCCGTCTCGGCGAAGGCATTGACGATCTTGTAGGTCTTCCATGTGAGGTTCGTCGCGTTGCCCGCGCCCTTGGTCTGGTATTTATCTAGCGCGTCCTGGAGGCTCGTGTCTATCACCGGGGCGGCCGTGTAAAGCTCGGCGTCCACGATGGCGTACTTCTGGACCGTGAACCCGGCGTACAGCGGGAACACATAGGCCTCGCGGACGGTGCCGTCGTTCATCTTGATGGGATACAGGTAGCCTTCGTGGATGGTCAGTTGCTGGAACCCGACCTGGCCGCTGCTGAGGTAGCCCACGATCTGCTGCTCGACGGTCCACAGGCCGACGTAGGACTTCTCCTCCCGGTTCCAGAAGGTCGCCTTGCCGGTGCGCGTGTCCACCTGGACGAAGCCTCCCAGCACCTCGGAGTCCTTCTGGCGCATGGGCACCTGCCAGTAGGTCCGGTTCTGGAGTATCATGAACCGGGCCGACGTGTCGTCCGGGTCGTACAGGTGCTTCTTGTTGAACCACGAGTAGACCAGGCCTTGCCGGTATGAGCCCCAGTAGCTGACCCACTCGTAGACGTACTCGTCCGGGTAGACTACCTCGAGCCAGGCCGGTATGCTGGCGTTGTCGTCGATGTCGTAGACCTGGTAATTGTTCAGGTCGGAGACATTGACGATTATTATCTTCTTCAGGTATGGCATGTTGTACGTGATGGGCCGCTCCGACAGGTAGATTATCCAGTACGGCGTGTTGTGGTCGTCCATATCGATACGTATCTGCGTGACCTCGTACTGGCCGGCGTACTTGTCGAACGGTATGTGCCAGAGCCTGTTCTTCCACTCGATGCGCTCCTCGTGGAGCTTGAGCGGTGTGTTGACGCGGTGGACAATGTCCGGGTTCTCCTTGTTCATCACCGAGGGCTCGTTGACGACGTAAACGAAGAACGGGACCTCCTTGTCGCCGGTCCATTTCAGGAACTGGTACTGCGGCGCGTTGACCCAGACGAACTTGCCGTTCACGTAGGACGGGTCGGTGTTCTGCGCCAGCACGGCCGGGTCCGTCTCGAGCACCGAAGCATCCTCACCGTAGGCCCTCTGCAGGTACTGGGTCGCCAGGTCCCACGAAATGACGCGTATGGTGTCGGTCCTGTCGACGTAATTGGTCTGCGGTGCCTTGGTGATGTTGGCCTCCAGTGACTTGTAGAGGTCGTTGTTGACGCCCTCGGGATGGACAGTTGGGTTGAAGGCGCCCATTATCAGGAGGGACACGGCGAACATGGCGCCGAAGCCCTTGACCGCCGTCAGGGCCCGCCTCGGGCCCTGGAACGACCGTCTCCCGATGACGATGAAGACTATTATGAGGACGACGATGGAGGCGTAGATGTTGATGAATGTGAAGATGAACGGAACTATGATGGCAGCTGCTATGGCCAGGCCCCCGGTCCTGATCCCGACGATGCCCACATCCTTCAACACGCTCAGGCTCAGCGAGACGAAGAACCCTATGACGAGGGCCGCGGCCAGCCAGAGCAGGACATTGACGGCGCTGCTGATGGAATAGGCGAAGGTGAAGTCCTCTATGGCCGTCGCGATAAGGCAGAAGAAGATGGAGCCGAGGAGCCATTTCAGGTCGATGATCTTGGTAACCCCGCGATGTTCGTGCGCGGGTTCCTCGTCGTCATCCTTGCGCTTCTTCTTGGTGGACGACTCCTCCCGCTTCCGCCTCATAGTCTCGCTCAGCCGCCCCTCCTTGAGGGCGTCCTTGATGGTATCTATGTCGAAGTGCGGCCTTGACGACTCGGGCTCACCATCCTCGTCCGAGGCGAAGGCTCCCCTCTTGAACCTGAGGCCGACCAGTATGCCGATTATGAGCGCGATGAGGTAGATTATCTTGTCCATCCAGGCACCTCCTCCTTGAATTATCGAGCATCGATAAATAGTATGGGTCAGGATTCAATGATGCCGGGTATCATTTCATTAGCATCTGCTGGAAGGACAGCCCGATCTCCTTGACCTTGCCGAGGTCCCCGTCCCAGTCGGAAAGCACGTCGCTGTTCTCGGACTCGACCTTCTTGATGGCCTCGGATATCCGCTTCCGGGCGGCAGGGGCCAGGTTCCCGCACAGGGCCAGCGCGACCACGATGTTCTCGCCGTGCTCGAAGGCGATCTCCCTCTCCTCTATCTTTATGCTCGACAGCTTGGCCCTGCCCTTGGTCTTGGGCTTGAAGCTGGTCTGTACGAACTCGGTGATGGCCATCATCATGGACCCCAGGACTTCCTTGTCCAGGGACTCGTCCACTGTCGTCGTGAAGCTGGACATCAATATCCCGGACTTGTACAAGATGAAGAGGTCCTCCACCTTGAGGTCCGGGGCCTCGTCGAGCTCTTCGGTCGATTTCTGGAAGTTGTCGACGTTCCTGGCCACGTCCATCTGGAACATCAGGTTGTTGAGCCCCTTGGCCTCTTCCTTTGGGCCGTCGAAGTCCTCGATGACATGCGAGAAGGAGGCCCGGTCGGAGACCACGATATCGCAGTGTGGGCAGAAGTCGATCTCAACACCCATAACATCGGTACCTGACATCTCGCCATTGCATCCCGGGCAGTTGTGGACCTTGCCACTCTTGTGGTGCGCGTGCTGGTCGGCGGCAACACCGACGACGGTCTTGAAGGTGTCCTTCTTCATGAAGAAGTCGCCGCAGCCGGAGCACATGAAGACCTGCGTCCCGTTTAGTTCCTTGGGGGCCATCATTGAACCACAGTCGGGGCAGTTGAGCGGAGGTGGTAGTTGGGCGGACATGGTGAAAAATAAGGGCCTCGGTGTTATTTATTGATTTCCATCGCCCGGACGGACCTCTTCCACGTCCTCTATTATCATGACGTCCTTGTCGTCCTTGGCCGATTTCCTCTCGGCCCTGTGGGAGGCCTGGGCGGCCCCTTCCGGTCCCGATGGCAGGTCCTTCGGGATGAGGACCCGGCCCTCCCCCGTGCTCTCGGGTATCCTCAAGGTCAGTTTCTTCGCGGAGGGCTTCTCATGGGCCTTCGGCGGTTCCGGCCGTTCGATGTAACGGACCTCGTGGACAGGACGAGCCGTCGGCTGCGCCGGCTGGTATGCCGGCTGGTTGTACCTGTAATCGACCTGCGGATATTGCTGGCCGGATGTCTGGCCCTGCGACTTGTAGACGAAGTAGATTATGAGACCGATGACAAGGACTATTATCGTGATGACGGAGATGCACATGAGGAAAAATGCCGAATTGTTCACATGGATAGTAGGTTGCTTCGGCCTTGTCACCCCGCATACCGGGGCCGATAGGTTCGAAGGGTTCGGCGGACTGGCCTTGTCGATGGCCTTCACGGCGATGCAGTAGTTGGTTCCCGGCTGAAGTCCGCCGACCGTTGTGAGGTTGTGCATCAGCTGGACGGTCCCGTTGTCCTTTAACTTGAACGGCCCGCCCTGGCCAGCGCCTGTCTCATTTATCCATATCTTGTATCCGGCCAGGTCCGGCTCTGTGTTCGGTGTCCAGGATATGTTTATGGAAATGCTTGTGGCATCCACTAGCTTGAGGTCCTTCGGAGCGGCAGGCGGCGTGACGTCCGATGGCCTTCCCGATACCGTCTTTACGGTCATGTTCTTGTTAGAATTAGTGTCGATGGCAATCACGGCGAAATGATATGTTGTGAGGTTCCCCAATCCCGAGAGCCTCGCCTTGAATGTCCCCCCCGGCGTGGTTTTCATCGGGGTTATGCCAGTGACATTCGTGAAGTCGATCGTCCCGAAATAGATATTATAACTGGCAACGCCGCCCTGTGCCGTCTCGTTGTATCCCGACCAGTCAAGGTCCAAACTGCCTCCGAGCCCGGTGTCCTTGACGGTGAGCGGCACGGGGTCAGGGGCCTTGGATTGGGCGAAAAAAGGCACCGCCCCGCCAATCAGGAGGAGCGAAAGGATGGAGAGGACCAAGATCCTTTTTGGATTGTATCCCCGCATCAAGACCTTGACCTCCCGGTGGACATATTATGACATGCACGATTTCATTTCTTGGACGCCGGACCGGATTTCTTCACAGGTGTCACGTGTATCGAGCAGTCCTTCATGAGTATCCATCGTATCTTGTCGCCATCCTTGAGGCCCAGGTGCTCGACCACCTCGACGGGTATCGTGGTGCGCCGCCTAGAGCCGCGTATGGTCAGAGATGTCTCAGAGATGTGTATCGCCTCATCGGTATCGATCTGCAAGTTATCACCTGTTGAAAAGGTAAAGGAATTACATACTTAAGTAATTTTTGTATAAAGGGCACATGAGGGCAACTAATGGGCCGTGCTATTCGATGTTCTCGAGGGCCGCGAGCCTTTTCTCGAGCTCGTTGATCTTGCATTCGAGCTCGTTGCGCAATTGCGCCAGCCGCTCTGCCTGTTGTGAGAGCCGCTGTTTCTGACCCTCTATGGAGGCCTCCTTCTGGGACATGACGGTCTCGCGTGCGTCCAGCAGCCTGTCCCTCACATCAAGGGCCTTGATGAGGTTGAGGAGGTCCCTCGCCATGGATTCGTGCCTCGGGTCGCCCTGCAGGAGCAGCAGTTCGCCCTTGAGCTGGTCCCGTCGCTCGCACCAGGTCTTCTTCAATCTCTCGAGCTCCACATCGACCTTCGGTGTCGCGGCCTTGGCGCTCTTCTGTCCTTTATCGGTCCTGACCGTGTGCACTAGAAAAACCTGCCCTTGCCGCAATCATGTGCGGATGACTTATTAATCTTTTCTAGAGAAATAGTGGAAATGGAGGTATGCATTCCACCGTCGATGGGCCTGGCCAGGATGGTGACAGCATGGACAAGGCCGCATGCCACATTCTGCAATCGATAGTTACATATTCCCTTTGCCGCATAATAGACGACCGTGAGGATAGGGACCTATACTGAGGCGCTCATCACGCCGTATGAGGAGGCCATGCACCACTGATTGGTGATGGGGGTCCCGCGGGCCTGGGAGGTCGGACCGACCGGGCCCGTGACTCACTTTCTCGAGCGCACGGCGTTCTGCCGCCGTCTTTGCCTCGAACCGGGTTTTTTCGGCCTTTCTTTGCCCTCGTCCTTCGGAGGCCTGGAGGCCTTCTCCGTCTGGGGGATGGCCCTGATCCGCGCCATGGTCTTTTCGAGCTCCTTCTTCAGTGCCTTGGCCTTGGTGGCGGGGTCCCCGGTCCCGAAGGCGTCGACCCTGGCCGCCCTGACAACGATCGCTGCCAGCGCCTTGGCGGCCTTGCCCCTCTGGTGACCGCGGGAGCCGCCCACGGCCGGATGCACGAAAAGGAGCCCGTGCTTTGGCGGCTTGCCGCCGTGGCGAATGTGCCTGAAGACGGCCTTCCTCGCGCCCAGCAGCTGGACCGTCGTCGATGACATCATTGCCAGCCGCCGGAGGGACCCGGCCTCGGAGACGAGCCTCGCGGCTATTGCAGGGCCCGCGATCTCGGCCAGCGTCGGGGCCGCCTTGGCCATGGTTTCCGATATGTACCTCTCGAGGATGTCCCGTTCCTTGTACAACTGGATGAGGTCCTCGGCCAGGGCCTTGATCGCACCCAGCGTCGGGTCGTCGGATATCTCGGACCTGATGGCCCTCTCGATGACCTCGAGGTTCTTCTTATGGAGCTCGACAACTATCGAATGGTAACGCGGGTCGTCCCTGTCCTCGATCGATTCCGGCCCGGGCATCTGCCCGCTGCGGTCGGGATACATGGCCAGGAACCATTCACGGGTGCGCTGCCCCAGCCTCTCGATGACTCGGTTAAGTTCATCGAGCGTCCTCACGGCCTGGGCGGCCTGGGTGTCCTTGCCCGGCTTTCTACCTGCCAGGTCCTTCTCGGCGAGGGCGAGGCCGACGTCCCTTACGGCCTTCGCGGCCTCTGCCTTGGAACCGTAATGCCCCATCTGGACCGCCACGTCCATCATGTCCCGTGAGAGGATGCTTCTTGCCAAGTTGTCTGGTTGGTGCTCGAACCCCTCGACCTTGGCCGAGGTCACGACATCGAAGCCCTTGCCGGCCAGCCGTCTGGCCAGGCCGGCCTCGTCCGCGTCGGACCTGTATCGCTCGGCCATGGCCCCGGCGCCTCCGCTGAACGGGACGGAATCGACGGGCTTGCCTTTCTCGTCGAAGGCGAAGACCCCGAGGATGCATTTCGCGGTGAAGACCTTCATTGGACGGCCCCGTCAGCATCGGTCATCCCGACATAACGGTTCTTCGGTTAAAAAAGGTTCTGCAATCGCGAGGAATAAATCCAAGTAACGACATACATGCGGCAGCCCGGGATGGTGACCATGGGGTTCGAGCTCAGGAAGGAGGTCAGGACGGTCAAGTTCATGTTCAAGGGCCGCCCCGAGGAGAGGAAGGTGGAGGTCCGTTTCGACCCCATCACGGGCCGACGTTGCCGGATCCTCGAGAAGGCCATCCTCGTGCCACCAGGTACCGATTATTCCGAGATCCTCGAGGAGAAGGACTGCCCGTTCTGCGGGACGAACCTCGAGGACAGCACACCGAGGTTCATGCTCGAGGAGTCCGCGGAGGGTAGGCTCACGGAGGGCCGGGTCGTGCTGATACCGAATTTATTCCCCTATGCCGACCACACGGCCGTGGTCGTCTTCAAGGAGCACTTCAAACCGGTGGACGGCTTCTCGAAGCAGGAATTGGTGGACGCCCTCGTTGTGGCGCAGAGGTACTTGGGCCTGGCCCACAAGGCCGACCCAGGGGCGAGGTTCGCATCCATCAACTGGAACTACATGCCGCCGTCGGGAGGCACGCTGCTCCATCCGCACCTCCAGGTCATCCTCGACCGGTACCCGACATTCCTCCAGGAGCTCCTGCTCAAGGGCTCCGAGACCAGGCCCGGCATCTGGAAGGACATCATCGGTAAGGAGAAGGAGCTCGGCGAGAGGTACATCGAAAACTGCGGAAAGGTCCATCTCTTCGCCCCCTTCGCGCCCATGGGCTTCGACCAGGTGGACGGCGTTGTCGAAGGTGTCCCTAGCATAGCCGAGCTCGGTGAGAAGGACCTGAGGGACCTGGCCGCGGCCATCCGCCATGTGCTGGAGTTCTACGGCCGCCTCGAACGGAGCAGCTTCAACATGGCCATCTACTCATCGCCGTTCGACCCCGGACCCGGCGAGACGGCCATGTGGCTGAACTTCAAGATACTCGGGCGCTCGAACATGAGGCCGTTCTACAGGTCGGACGCGGGCTACACCGAGAGGCTCCATTACGAGAGCGTCGTGAACAAGCCTCCCGAGAAGGTCGCGACCCAGATGAGGGACATGCTAGGAAAACGGAAGTGACCCGGCCTCACTTCTTCTCGTCCTTCTTGTCGTCGGCCGGTGGTTCCGGGGGCCTCGTGGTCTTGTCGTCGTCCTTCTTCCCGTCGGCCGGGGCATCCTTCGGCGGCGGGGCCGTGGTGGTCTCCTCGCCGCCGCCGTAGCCGAACTTCCTCAGGCTGGCCGCGAACTCCCCGAAGTCGAACTCGTCCGGGGTGAATAGAATGTGGGCGTAGCCTTTTTTACCCTTCGGCTTGTCCGTCCCGGGCTCTGCGCTGCCGCTCCTTGTCAACACCAGCACCTTGTCCTTGGGCCCGTGCAGCTCGATGACCGGCATCTCCTCGAAGGCCTTGAAGGTCCCCTCGGTGATGCCCTTCTCCAGGAGCGTGTAGGGCTTGGCCTTGTGGCCGACCCTGATGTAACCGACAATGATGGCGATCACGCCGAAGATGATTAGCAGTATCATGGGGATGAGGATGTACCTCTGAAGTTCCGAGCCGAGATAATTGGTCCTTGTTGACATGAAGAACAGCAGGGCCATCATCGATATGTCCATTATGCCGCCCACGATGAGGTTCAGGCCCCACATCCTGAAAGGGGCCTCCCTGAGGCGCCGGTTGTTGGAGCTCTCCTCGAGGACGATCTCGCCCCATTCGCCGGCATTGAAGTCGAATATATCGTCCATGGGGACCGCATGGGCCATTCATGATATCTGGATTTTGGTCAAGGAACGGATGTGAGAGAAGCAGGAAATTGGCCCACTGGGTCCTGGGTCGCTGTCGGGCCGGTGCGGGTCCGGCCTGGCCCAGGATGTACGGGCCGCCTCGCAGCTAGGTGAGCTGCCAGCCTACGGAGTCGAACTCCTCTTGCAGGTCATCTATCATCTGCTCGAGGACCTTGTCGACGGTCTTGGCACGGTATTCCCTGTATCCGCCGAGGCTGGTCTGGACCTTTGCCACGAAGTACTTGTCGTCCTTTATTATCTGCACATGGCACAGATCTTCTTCCAAAAGGTCACCCCTCGCGCTGTGTCAAGCACCTTTAGATTTTGCATGTGGTCTTATATATATGTTTCGTCGAAAGAGGGGGAATAATCTATCGGGACCGGAGGACACTGATGATGCTATGATGTCCATCCGCAACGGTGGGCAATGGCCATATTTCACATATATTACCCCAATAATAGAAATAAAGGACAATAAAGAATTAATAATAGCAAAAGAAATTATACTTATCACAACACCCATGTTCTGTCATTGTCAGACATGGCATCGAACGGGGTCGGTCACATGTCCCGAGGAAGCACAAAGGGGTCCGTGCGCGAGGCCACTGGAAATCTCCTGATGGCCCTCATCCTCTTGACCCTGATCTCGTCCTCGTTCCATCTCGGCCCCACCGCGGCGGGCGCCTCGGCCACCGACGGCAGGGCCAGCTCGGGCGGCATGGTGCCCAGGACCGTCCTTGGCGAGATGTTCACTGCCACATGGTGCATCCCGTGCATCAATGCCGACGGGGGCATCTCCAACGTCATCAACGACTCGGCCTACTTCGACTCCAGGTTCGTTCTCATCGAATATCACTCGAGCGACAACTACTCCATCCCTGAAGGGGCCCAGCGCTCCAACTACTACCTGATAAACAGCATCCCGACCATTATGTTCGACGGCCAGGACAAGGTCACCGGCTCCAGCGGGTCGGTCGAGCAGAACGAGGCGAACTACAGGTCCCACATCGACAGCGCGTCCTCAACGGCGGACATCACGGTCAGGGCCTGGATGGAGCTGAACGGCGGCACCGGCAAGGTGACGATGAACGCGACCGTCCAGCACACCCTGGGCATCGCGGATGTCGGCCTGGTCTTCAATGCGGTCATCGTCGAGGACCACAAGGAGCGGGCCCCGACGGGCCACTTCCTGAGGATGACAGCGGTCTCCATGCCAATAAACGCCCAGGCGACGACCATCCACAGCCAGGGGTCCTCCATGAACGTCACCCGTTCCTTCGACATCAACGAGACCTGGGACCAGACCAAGCTTGCTGTCGTTACCTGGGTGCAGAACGAGAACACGAGGGAGGTCCTGCAGTCGGGCATCGCCTACCCGGCCAACGCCAAGCCGCCGCCGGAGAACATGCCGCCCCAGTACGTCGGCGGCGACCTGGACTTCTCGATGGAAGAGAACACGGTCGACTCGCACATCGATGTCTCCGCGGTGTTCAAGGACCCGGACGGGGACAAGCTGACCTACACCTCCGAGGGGTCCACCCACATAGCGACATCGATCGACTCCAGTTCGGACCTGCTGAGCGTCTCGCCGGCCCAGCAGTGGTACGGCACCGAGACCGTCTACATCTCGGCCAAGGACCCGTACCACCCGGCCACCACGAGCTCCATCGCGGTCACGGTCAAGGAGGTCGACCAGCCGCCCCAGCTGAAGGGAAAGCTGACAGGACTGACCTTCGACGAGGACACGATCTCCACGACCTCGCCCCTGAGCTCCATCTTCACGGACCCCGAGGGGGACCCAATCCACTACACCATCGAACCGACGGTACATGTGAAGGTTATCAAGAACCCGGACACGACCCTCACGCTGACCCCGACGGCCGACTGGAACGGTGACGAGGACCTGGTCGTGGTGGCCTCGGACGGCACCTACGATACGACCTACCAGGACACCATCGTCGTAAAGCCGGTCAACGACCCGCCGGTCATCACCGCCTACAGCCCGAAGGATGAGACCCCCCAGGTCAAGGAGGGTGACAGCATCGTCCTCTCGGTCACGGCCAGCGATGTCGAGGGATCCCCGCTGACCTACAAATGGGATGTGGAAGGTTCACCCGCCGGGGCCGAAATGAGCTCGTTCAAGTACGAGCCGCAATACGGGGATGCCGGCGACAGGACCGTGACGGTCGAGGTGAGCGACGGTGAGCTGGCGGCGACCCACGCGTTCCATGTGAACGTCCTCCAGGGCAACAGGCCCCCCACGGTCAAGATCACCAGCCCGGCGGCCGGGGCCGAGTTCGACGCCGGGACCTCCATCACATTCATGGCCGATGTCAGCGACCCGGACGACACGCAGCTCAGGCACGTGGACTTCATGTGGACCGTGGACGGCCAGGCCATGAGCACCGACCAGCAGTTCATGAGCAAGCTGTCCTCTGGCTCCCACACGGTGACCCTGAAGGTCTCGGACGGGGAGTTCGAGAGGGCGGACTCGGTGGCCTTCACCGTTAAAGAGAAGGCGAACAACGGGCTGCCCGGCTTCGAGTCCTGGACATTGTCCCTGGCGCTCTTCGTGGCCCTGGCGCTGATGGCATTCCGCAAGAAGAACTGAGCGGGGCCTCAAGGACCGTCACGCCTGCTCGTTTTCGTCCTTTTCCCCATTCCCCACGACATGGGGCCCGTACCGTTCCTTGAGCTTGAGCTTCAGGAGGTGGCCCCGGTACTCCTCGGCCGATATCTCCCCATCGAGCCAGCGCTTCCTCAGGCGGATCATCTTGGCCTGCGTGGACGAGCGCGTCGGCTGTTCCTCCCCCGGTCCAGGGGTGGCCCTGTCCTTTTCGGCGGGAAGCCTCATCCCGCACTCGTAGCAGAACTTGTTGCCCTTCTTGTTGACCGAGCCGCACTCGGGGCAGACTATCGCCATCTCATCGCCTGTTCATCTTTTTCGTAGGATAACCATAGATTATCTAGGGCCGTTTGAGTATTACAAACCCATTATATATAATTACAAGGTAAATCCAAATAGAGTAGATTATTAAAAGGTCATATATTCGGCCAACGGCGATTGAAAAACCTAGAATATCTGGCTCTTCGGCTCGATCCATCCGGTGGCCACGGCCCCCAGACCGATTATTGACCCTTCCCCTATGACCGCCCCGACGTTAATGGACGCATTTATCCCCGTCTTGACATCATCGCCCATTATGACCCCGAGCTTCCTCAGGCCCGTGTTGACAGGCTTCCTCTTGACAAAGGATGTTATGGTCCTGCCGTCCAGGCGCAGGTTGGCGACCTTGGTCCCGGCGCCAAGGTTGCACCGGCGTCCGATGACGCTGTCGCCCACGTAGTTGTGGTGGGGGACGTTGGTCTCGTCCATGATGATGCTGTTCTTGATCTCGACGCTGGCCCCGATGTGGCACCGGTTCCCGATGCAGGTGCTCCCTCGGATGTAGGTCCTCGGCCCGATGCGCGTGTCCTCCCCGACGATGACGTTCCCCTCGATGTAGGTGCCCGTCTTGATGATGGCCCCGCGGCCGACCTGAACGGCCCCGTGGATCGTGACCCCCTTCTCGATCTGGCCCTTTGCGGCCCTGGACCGCAGCCCGTTCATGAGGAAGGTGTTGGCGGCCAGGAGGTCCCACGGGACGCTGATGTCTATGTAGGGTTCCTTGAGCTTCAGTGCATACGGCCTGTCCTCCGGGCCGAGCTTGAGGATGGATTCCGTTAGCTCGAACTCGCCCCTGGGGCTCTGACAGGTCCGGCCGATGGCCTCGAAGATCTTTGGAGTGAACAGGTAGAGCCCGGTGTTGATGCACCGGCTCGGGGGCCGCTGGGGCTTCTCGAGTATGTCCTCGACGATGCCCGATGCATCGTTGAACTTCACGACGCCGTAGCGCTCGGGCTCCGTGGCCTCGGCGACGGCGATGACCGGCCGTTCCCGCTTCTTATGGGCCTGGGCCATGGCCTTGAGCGCGGTGGCCGTGGCGATTACATCGCCGTTGAGGCACAGGAAGGGCTCGTTCATGACATCCTTTGCCATTCCGACGGCGTTGGCCGTCCCGTTCCTTTCCTTCTGTTCTATAAAAGTGGCCTTGACGCCCTTTATGGATTCAAGATAGGCCTGGATCTCCTTACGCTGCCAGCCCACGACATATGTTATGTCCTTCACGCCGGCCTTGACCAGGGCATCGATGGTGTGCCTTATGCACGGCTTCCCGGCCACGGGTAGCAATGGCTTGGGCAGGGTCGCCGTCAGGGGCATCATCCTGGTGCCCTCGCCGGCGGCGAGTATGAGGGCCTTCATGGTTAGCGAGTAAATATTGTACGGTTAAAAGGGTTTCGAAGGCGATTTTCGTGCACAAATCCTTGATAGGTGCCTCGATTCAATAGGGAGAAATGATTATTAATATCTAGGTACTATCTAAATCGTAAATTCAATATTGTCTAGCATATCCCACCATTGTCTTGCTCAATTCGTAAATTCACTTTGGGAAGGACAGGGGACGAAATCGAGGGATAGAAGGGATGTGCAGGCGTGTATAAGAGGAGAATCGACCATGAATGGCTATAGAAAATCTTACAGCGTGGGTGTTGTTCTCATATTGATCGCATGTATGTTCAGCACAATCGGCATGAACATGATACCGACCGCCTCGGCCGGAGTTTCCACCGGCGTGACGTCGAACGTCGAGCAGTCTTGGATCATCCGGACCGATTGTACGGGGGCCGCCCTTCTGGCCTGGGGTGCACATGATACCGCAGCCGTCGAGACCTTGGATTCCGTGGAAGTGACATTCATTGGGTCTGACAATCCGGAATTCGAACTTACTGCGCCGATGGATTTCGATGGTAAATCCTCCGGTGTTGCGATCTACAAAGATACTTCAAATGGCGTCGGTACGAACGATGTCCTTGACGCAGGGGACACGGCACTCTGGTTGGATAGCTGGGACTGGAACTGGGTTCAGCCTGGACAAACGGTCCTTACAATGATCTTATCAGACAATGTCCCGAAATCCGCGACGGGGAACTACGAATGGTTCATTGTGCTCCGGACCCAAGTGCAGTGGGGTTGGCAGTCTTTTCAAATAGGTTTTGAGGCTGACGCCATAATGTATTCCGATGCCAACACCCAACCCATAAAGCCGATCTATACCCAAAAAATCACAACGGAAGAGACAACCTTTCAAAATCCGATCGGTGACATGGTCTGGCTCGGGAACTCGACATCTAAGCATAACCAGGCCGCCCTCGTGAACATGCAGATTATGGACGGGGGTTATAATGAGGTGATCGACTCGATCTACCTACGTGCCATGAACAATGGGATCGAGAAATCCGACTTCTTGGCCTTGGACAAGGATGGCGCCAAGAGCGGCATCGGCCTTTACATGGATGCTGATGATAACCAGATGTGGGACCCTGCTGTCGACACCCCCATCACCCTTTCCTCGATTTCCGGCGACTTGATTAATGGTTTGTCGATGGTCCTGAACGCCAAGGACGGGGCGATCCCCGATTTTGGTGGCACCTACTTCATCGTGGTCCGCACATCATCGACCATATCTACCAACGATGGTTTCAGCCTGGTATTCGCTCAATGGGGACAAAACAGGGTCTACGTCAAGGGACCCGTGGGACTGATAACCACCCCGAGTGGCATGAATGATTTCTGGGTAGATGTAATGGCCGACGTGACCCCGCCCTCATTCAGTACGGCCCATTGGACGGATAATTCTCCTTACCAGTGGGTGAACGCGACGGGGACCTTGTGGTTCAGCCACCTCATGTCAGGCACGGAATTTGCCTATCTAGATGGATGGGCGACCGATGAGGGCTCGGGTGTCTCAATGGTGACCTTTTCCGAGGAGAAGGGCCTGGTATCCAGCCCCGGGTCTATATACACATGGGGCCCGTGGTCAGGGGCCTACCAGATCGACGCCTCGAGCAAGGACAACGAGACCCCGGTCACATTACAGGTCTTCGACAACATTGAGCTCAATTCGACCATAGACCTCGAGTACAAGTTGGATCAATATCCACCCACGATCGACTTCAACAACCCAACCAACAATGGCATTGTTGGAGGGTCCTGTGCCATATCCGCCTTGGTCGACGAGAACCTGTCCGGGCTCCAGTGGGTGCAGATATCGACGGATTACGGCCAGACCTGGAAAGCCATGTCCTATGACGGCAAGAACTATACCTATAATTGGAACACGATATTTACCCCCGACGGGCCCGGACGCATCATGATCGATGCGAAGGACATGGTCTCGAACGAGCTCCAGAAGTACGTGAACGTCAACATCGACAACACAGGACCTGTCGTGACCAGCATAAGTCCGGGGTACGGGGAATATGTCCCCGCCGGACATGTGGTCCAGATAACGCCAGAGGTCCAGGATGTGTCCCAAATAGGGAAGGTGGAAGTGAGGATTGATGGAGGGGCCTGGAAATCCCTCACAAAGGATGTCTTCACCAACAAATGGCACTACGACTGGACCGTCCAAGGCGAGGGCGGCCACCTGATCGAGGCACAGGCCACCGACGTGCTTGGTAACCTCGGTGGGATCGCCTCGGTCCATGTGATCGGGGATGGCACACCGCCGCAGATCTCGGTCCTCTTCCCCACGAACAATACTAACGTCTCGGGGGCCGTGGTCATCAAGACGAGCGCAAGCGACACCCAGGAGCTCAAGGATGTCTCGGTCTCCCTCGACGGGGGAGTCCACTGGTCGACCATGATATACAACCAGGTGAACGGGTACTTCCAGCTCGACTGGGACACAACGGGATACACGGACGGCGTCTGCAATGTCATGGCGGTCGCCACCGACATGGCCGGCAACTCGGCCACCGTAAGCCTACAGGTCGTGGTGGACAACACCCTACCGGACGTGATACTAACCGAGCCCATGGAAGGGGAGTTGGTCAAGGGCTCGATTGATGTCAAGGCGACGGCGTCGGACGATGGAAGCGGCGTGGCCAGTGCGATGTACCGCATCGACGGTCATGCATGGCAGGCCATGACCATCTCAGCGGGCGAGGCTACAGCGGTCCTCTCCACCAGTTCCCTGAGGGACGGGAGCCACTTCCTGGAGGTCATCGTGACGGACCATACGGGCAACTCGGTCATACGGTCCGCGACCTTCGACGTTGACAACACCGCGCCTGTAGGAATGGTCCTGGCACCGATAACCGGACAGTACATCTCGGGGATCTACACATTCAAGGTGCACGCTGAGGACAACCTCGGGCTGCACACAGTCGAGCTGAACTTCACCGGTGACTCCACGATGACCGACCTTGGCACGGTGACCGCATTCTACGATGCGGCCGCCGGGATCTATGTCTACGAGGTCGACACCACCACTTTCGATGATGGCCTCGCCGTGGTCACGCCGATCATGTCGGACAAGGCGGGCAATGTCTATACGGGACCGTCGATCACATTCAAGATCGACAACAACCCCTCGGCCGTCACGATCGTCTCACCCACAGAGGGCGCCGTGATCGGGGGCCAGATGACGGTCCAGGCAACCATAACCGAGCGCTTCATCTCGTCCGTCGATTTCCGGATCGACAACGGACCTTGGAAGGTCCTCAAGGGACCCTCCTGGTCGGACACCGTCGACACGAAGACCATCAGGGACGGCGACCATGTGATCTCGGTCAGGGCGATCGACAACTCCAGCCGGGTCACGACCGAGACGGTCACGGTCACCTTTGACAACAATCCCCCCGAGGTTTCCTTCGCGAGCCCATTCGCTGGACAGACCATCAGGGGCATCCAGACGGTCCGCGTGGGAGCGACCGACCTCGTCGGGATCAATGAGGTGACCCTATCGGTAAGCGACGGGACCCCGGTTGTCATGACATACAACACGCAGCTGGGTCAGTACGAGAGCATGATGGACACCACGACCCTTCAGAACGGGAAATATACCATCAAGGCCTCGGCGAATGACGGGAACGGTCACAGGACCAATGTCTCCATCTCGGTGAATGTCCTGAACACCGTACTGTCGGGGACCTTCATGAGCCCGCTCGCGGACCAGACAGTGGCAGGGACCGTTGACATCGTCGTCTCCGCAAGGGACGAGCTCGGTATCAAAGGGATCGTGCTCACCTACGGGACAGGTTCCACGATACCCCTCGCTCTCGACAGCTCCACCGGTTACTATGGCTTCAAGCTGGACACTAAGGCACTTGCCAGCGGTAACCTCCACCTGAGCGCCAACATAACCAACATGGCCGGTAAGAGCATCGTCATCGAGCAGAACGTAAAGGTGGACAACACCGCCCCCACGGTCACGGTCGCGAAGGGCTCGGCCGGCAATGGGGGGTATAAGATAACGGCCACCGTGAGCGACACCAGCCCCGTGGCCTCGGTCCAGTTCCGCATAGATGGCGGAACGTGGCAGTCCATGAGCCCCAGCGGGACCGGCTATGAGGCCTACTGGTACACCACGGCGAAGGACAACGGCAAGCACATAATCGAGGTCCAGGCGACCGACAGCATGGGGAACATAGGAAAGGCCAGCACATCGACCTCGGTCAACAACTTCGACGTCCAGGCGGCCGGAACGATATCTCTCCCGATCGTCCTCCTGATAATCGCGATAGTGGCCTTTATCATCCTCGCTGCGCGGATGAGGTCCAGGAGCCCGCCCAAGGCGGGCCGGGAGGAGGAGGAACCGGAAGAGCCCGAGGAAGTGAAAGAGGTGGAAGAGGAGCCCGAAGAGGAGGAGGAACCGGAGGAGGAAGAGGAGGAGGAAGAGGAGGCCCCAAAACCACCGCCACAGGTCAAGAAGAAGGTCCCGAAGACCCCGATCAAGAGCAAGGACCCAGAGGACTAGGTCCAGGGTCCCGGGGCCTCGGGAGACCGAGGCCCCAACCTTTTTCCATCAGACAGTTTTGGTTCTTTATTTTTAGCGAATCTTACTTGATTGTGACATACTCCCACCCCTAAAGGGTGTGGGCTTCTTGCTTCGACGACGAGGCTGTTGCCCCATCTCCACAGGCGTTACTTCCCGTCTGCCCGACGGTAGCTCTTGCGAGAGGGATTCGTTCTTTGTCTGCCAGCATTTTCAGCTTTGCAGACAAAACAATAATGACGAGGGCCAAATATATTCTTTTCTTCTTACGGTTCGCTCTCATCCCACCGCTAAAGCATGTGGGATTTCCCGCTCACACAGGGTTAATCAACGTAAGCCTTCTCGCCATGCAGCTTCTCGTCAAGGCCGTGCACCTCGTGCTTTTTCGGTATCCGGAAGGCCATGGTCTTGTTAAGCACGAAGAAGATGCAATACGTTACTAGGAATGCATAGGCCGATGCGAAGGCGACCGCCGCGACCTCCTTGCCGAAGAACGCGGGGTTCCCGTAGAGCAAGCCATCGGCCCCCGCCGCATTGATCGACACCGTGCTGAAGACACCTAAGAGCACGATTCCAGTGAACCCGCCGATGCCGTGGACACCCCAGACATCGAGGGCATCGTCCCACTTGCGGCTGTTCTTGAAACGGACCGCCATGTAGCATACGAATCCAGCGGCCATGCCGAGGAACATCGCTGCCTGCGGCGTAACGTATCCCGCCGCCGGTGTTATGACGACAAGACCGGCGAGCCCCCCGGTGAGGAACCCGACCATCTTGGTCTTGCCTTCCATCCCCCAGTCCATCAGCATCCAGATGAAGGCCGCGAAGCCGCCGGCGATGGCCGTGTTGAGGAAGG
>Ga0315282_10006436_pt1 | contig 19668 bp, 10 predicted proteins | sample YL17G07_20_MG_FD_203693 | JGI IMG/M metagenome (GOLD analysis project Ga0315282, IMG submission 203693) | Sediment microbial communities from Yellowstone Lake, YNP, Wyoming, USA - YL17G07_20 | ecosystem: Environmental > Aquatic > Freshwater > Lake > Sediment | place: USA: Wyoming | collected... | reverse complement strand
AAGCTACCAGGAACTTGTATTGGAAATTTCCCTCACTTTTCAAATTCATGATTCAGTGTAAGCAGCGCTTCCCTACAGATACAAGAATTAGCCTGATCTGGGGAAAGGGAGTGACGTCGAAAACCGGCGTGGCAACAGATCAAGATCAAATTTTCCGCTTTCAAACGAGGAAGGCTTTTTCTGCGGAGTTCCATTGCCAAAGAGAGAATCCAAGAGCAGGGTGTACACCCATCACGCCCATGGAGCTCGATTTCTCCGCACCGATTTCTAAGGATGACGCAGATCAGATCGTTTTGAGAGGACCGGACGGGAAGGTATGGAAGCCCCAAATAGAAGATAGGAGAGAAACAAGATTTGTAAATCGGGTTACCTTCAAGAGTCCTTTCCCTGAGAATACGAATTTTAGTGTCGAACTCCCTACGGGTCTAAAAGATGATGCGGGCAGGTCGCTTATCAATGCCGATAAATTTCCACTCTCCGTTCGAACTGATAAATACCCGCCCTTGGCAAAATTTTCAGCAAGATTTGGAATCTTAGAATCAAAGGCCGAGCCCATCCTTCCGGTCACTCTGAGAAACTTGGAGCCTGAGGTGAAGGCCAGAATGAAGAAAGTCGATCAAGAGGAAGGAATCATCGGAAAGGTGACGGGAAAGATTCTTAATATACAACCGGAGAAAGGATACGACATTCAGACTTGGTTAAGGAAGGTAGCCTCTGCTTCCAGGGAGAGCTCTATTTTTGGGCAAGAAAAAGGCCTGAGGGAATTCAAAGTTCCGAAACCCGGAGGCGCTCATGCTTTTGAGGTTGTTGGTATCCCCTTAAAAGACCCGGGGCTATATGTGGTGGAGCTGGAGAGCGCTATCTTGGGATTGTCTTTGCTCGAGTCACCAAAGCCCATGTTTGTGCCCACCGCTGTCTTAGTGACGAATCTCTCTGTTCATTTCAAGTGGGGGAGAGAGTCTTCTGTGGTCTGGGTGACGAGCCTTGATACAGGAGAGCCGGTCAAGGATGCAGTGGTAACGGTGAGGGATTGTGCCGAGAATGTCTTGTGGAATGGAAGGACCGATGCCTCTGGGATTGCGCGGATTGAACGAATGGTGCCTTTAATCCATGAACTTCCTCAATGTTCTCTTCAGGTCGATGGCTTCGATTATCCACAGATGGGAGCGCTCCAGGGTCTTGGAGGGGGCCTCTTCGTCATGGCCCAGACCTCTGATGACATGGCTTTTGTTCACTCCAGTTGGGAGGAGGGGATTGAGCCGTGGAGATTTCAACTCCCATACGAGTCCTATTCAGGTCCCTATATCGCTCACACCATTTTTGACAGAACACTTCTTCGAGCAGGTGAGACCGTCCATATGAAACACATTTTCAGGCAGCATACCACGAAAGGATTTTCAATCCCATCGAGAACCACCATTCCAACTTCCATGGTGATTGAACACTATGGCAGTGAGGACAGATACGAATTTCCGCTTAAATGGGATCCGACTGGAATGGCCGAGACAATCTGGAAGATCCCGAAAGAGGCAAAGCTTGGGACCTATGGAGTGAAATTTATAAGAAAGGATGAAAAGGCCACACAGAGGTGGGAATGGGATTCAGGCGGATTCAGAGTCGAGGAGTTCCGAGTTCCTCTTTTGAAAGGGATGATCCAGCCTCCGACAGACCCCCTCATCAACGCTAAAGAGGTGACTCTTAATCTCAGCGTGCAATATCTTGCCGGTGGGGGTGCAGGACTTCTTCCGATTAGGCTGCGAAGCGAAGTAAGACCGAAATCGATTCCTCCCATTGAAGGATTCGATCAGTTTGTGTTTGGCAACGGACCCGTGAAAGAGGGGCTGATCCGGAGAGGGGAGCCTCTGGAATACGTAGAGGAAGAAGAGGGTGAAGGAGAAAGGGAATCGACACCCGTCGAGCCAAAGGAAGTGAAACTCCCAGTGATTGACGTCGCTCTGGACCGCTTTGGATCTACCCGTACAACCATTTCGCCTTTGCCAAAAGTTGAAATTCCAAAGGAACTATTAACCGAGATGGAGTTTATGGATCCAAATGGCGAGATTCAAACAGTCTCATCCAAAACCCCTTTATGGCATTCAAGATATCTCATTGGGATCAAACCCGATTCATGGGCCCTCTCGAAAGAGGCCTTCAAGTTTCATGTCACTGTGCTCGATCTCTCAAACAAACCCGTTCCAAATGCCCCTGTCAACATTGATCTTTTTGAAAGGAAGACTTACACCCATCGAAAGCGCCTTGTTGGGGGATTTTATGCATACGAGCATTCGGTGGAGACGAAGAGAATTGCAGCCCTCTGTGAAGGGAAGACTGATTCCAACGGCCTTCTGATTTGCGAGGTCAAATCGCCGGTTTCTGGGAATGTGATCCTTCAGGCTCAGACTTTTGATGAGGCTGGAAATACGACGTTCGCCAACAGAGACGTTTGGGTGGCGGAAAAAGGGGAATGGTGGTTTGAAGTGGGCGATCACGACCGGATTGACCTTCTTCCTGAGAAGAAAAGATACGAACCTGGTGAGACTGCTGTCTTTCAGGTCCGTATGCCTTTCAGAAGCGCAATGGCCCTGATCACGGTGGAGCGGGAAGGGGTCATGGAAACCTGGGTGAAAAGAATCTCCGGTAAGCAACCAGTGATTGAGATTCCCGTTAAGGGATCCTACGCACCGAACGTCTTTGTTTCTGCTCTTGTTGTTAGGGGCCGGCTGCCCTGGATAAAGCCGACCGCCCTGGTTGACCTTGGCAAGCCTGTTTATAAGCTTGGAATTGCTGAGATCAATGTAGGTTGGAAGGCGCATGAGCTGAAGGTGAATGTCACATCAGACCGAAAGGTTTATAAAGTTCGACGGAAGGCAAAGGTCAAGATCAAGGTAATAACCTCAGAGGGAAAGGTTCCTCCTCAAGGAAGTGAAGTGGCCCTGGCCGCTGTCGATGAAGGGCTCCTTGAACTGATGGCCAACCGGAGTTGGGAAATCCTATCTGCGATGATGGGACGAAGGGGTTATGGCATTCATACCGCGACCGCTCAGATGCAGGTCATTGGAAAACGCCACTTTGGTCTGAAAGCGCTTCCTCAAGGGGGTGCTGGAGGAAAGCAGACGACAAGGGAATTATTCGATACCCTCCTGCTATGGAAGGCTCGACTTCCCCTCGATGCGAACGGGGAGGCATCGGTCGAAGTACCTTTGAATGACTCTATCACCAGTTTCCGGATCGTCGCTGTGGCCACGGGAGGGACAGGTCTCTTCGGAACAGGCTCCCTATCCATTCAATCGACACAGGATTTAATGATCTTGTCGGGGCTTCCTCCTGTGGTCAGGGAAGGAGATCGATTTCAAGCCGGGTTTACGGTTCGAAATACAACGAACCGGAGCCTGGAAGTTAATGTCTCTGGAAAAGTGGCAGGGCTTCGAGAATCTTTGAAGCCCCACATCATTCCTCTGCAGCCAGGAGAGGCTAAAGAGATCGGCTGGGATGTGACCGTGCCTTTTAATATTGAAATACTGCGGTGGGAGATGGAGGTAAAGGGGGACTCTGAGACGGACCGCCTCAAAATGACCCAGAAGGTCGTTCCTCCCGTACCGGTTAGAACATTTCAAGCGATACTCTCCCAAATCGAAAAGGATGCGTCTATCTCGATTGAAAGGCCTAAAGATGCCCTTCCGGGCCGTGGGGGTGCCAGGGTCACAACACGACCTAGGCTTGCAGACGGATTGAATGGGGTCGTCGATTATATGACGAGCTATCCCTATACCTGTATGGAGCAAAAGATCTCGGTTGCCGTTGCGCTCAGAAGCGAGGGTCTCTGGAAGAGGTGGATGATGGACCTTCCCTCCCATCTTGACTCCGATGGATTGGCCAAGTATTTCCCCACCTGCCAATATGGAAGCTCCATCCTAACCTCTTACGTCCTTGCCATTGCTCATGAAGCGGGATGGAGCATTCCTGAGGAGACAAGAGAGAAAATGGAGGGTGGTCTGAAGAAGTATATTGAGGGTTCGATTCTCAGAGATTCTCCTTTCCCAACCGCCGATCACGCCATCAGAAAATTGACAGCCATGGAGGCATTATCACGGAATAAGAAATTTGAATCCAAATGGTTGAATACGATCTCCATCGAGCCAAATCTATGGCCAACCTCGGCCGTGATTGACTGGATGAATCTTCTGCAGAAGGAAGATGCCATTCCAAATCGTGCGGAACGAATCAAAGAAGCAGAACAGATCATCCGATCCCGCCTCAATTTCCAGGGGACGGTCATGGGGTTTTCGACAGAAGGGTCGGATTGTCTATGGTGGCTCATGGTCTCTAATGACGTCAATGCCGTTCGCGTCATATTGCCCTTGCTCAATTTGGAGAAATGGAAAGAGGATATGCCCAGGCTGCTGCAGGGCGCTTTGGCGCGCCAGAAGAAAGGAGCCTGGGATTTGACGCTTGCCAATGCCTGGGGCGTCTTGGCCGTGGAGAAGTTTTCAAAGGCCTTTGAGGCCGTTCCAGTGTCCGGCACAACCCGTGCTAACTTATTAGGACAATCTCACATCACAGATTGGAATGCCTCTCCAAAGGGGAAGAGTTCTTTATTCCCTTGGCCAACGAAGAAAGAGGAGCTTTCCGTCTCCCATCAAGGAGCAGGAAAACCTTGGGTAACCTTTCAGAGTCTTGCGGCGATTCCCCTTAAAGAGCCATTCTCGAGCGGATATAAGATTAAAAAGACAGTCGTCCCAATTGAACAGAGACGTCCTCATCAGTGGAGCCGCGGGGATATCCTTCGCGTCCGGCTTGAATTAGAGGCTCAGGCAGACCAGACATGGGTTGTGGTAAGCGATCCTGTTCCTGCAGGGACCTCCATTCTTGGAAAGGGACTTGCCAGAGACTCAGAACTTCTGACCAAGGGGGAGGAACGGAAAGGGTGGGTTTGGCCAGCCTTTGAGGAGCGCTCGTTTGAAGCATTCCGGGCTTATTACGAATATGTTCCTAAAGGAAATTGGACAGTGGAATATACCCTACGGCTGAATCAGAGCGGTCGTTTTCAACTTCCTACAACGAGGGTGGAGGCACTCTATTTCCCGGAGATGTTAGGAGAAATCCCGAACCAGATGATTGAGGTACATCCATGATGAAACGACTCCTCTCCCTTCTTGTTTTATCTCTTCTCTTGACTGAAGCGGCCGAGGCTCTCCCATCGTTTGAAGAGGTGCGCAAGTCCTATACGACATCCGAATCTCTTTTAATGGATCGGCATGGCGAGCTCCTCCATGAATTGAGAACAGATAAGAGTCGAAGAAGACTTGAATGGACATCTCTAGAAAACATTTCCCCTGCATTTCAGGAAGCGGTGATTCACGCAGAGGACAGAAGGTTCTATGGACACTCAGGAGTTGATTACAAATCGATTGGGGGTGCAGTTCTCCAGGGACTTACCACAGAAAGCCTGAGGGGAGCCAGCACTGTTACGATGCAATTGGCTTCCCTTTTGAATAGAGAACTCCAGTCCAAGAAAGGGAGAAAATCGATCTGGCAAAAGGGAAAACAGGTTCTGGAGGCATGGGAGATTGAAGAGAAATGGTCAAAGAAAGAGATCTTCGAGGCCTATCTGAACCTGGTCACCTTCCACGGAGAACTTCAGGGGGTTGCTGCGGCCTCGAGGGGCTTATTTGGTAAAGAGGCTCATGGCCTTGATCGATTAGAGTCTCTCATCCTTGCATCCTTGATTCGGTCGCCCAATGCCCCTTCATCAGACTTAGCCAAAAGGGTTTCCCATCTCAATCAGTCGATGAATTGGCAAATCAGTGAGGGAGAAATTCAGCCCAGAATTAAACAGGTAACCTTGGGGCCAAATTTTCTGCACCCGCGGGTGGCTCTCGCCCCCCATATTGCCAGACCGTTGTTAAAGGATCGGGAGAATGGATCTCCCTTGGTTTGTACGTTGGACAGCCGTATCCAGCGCTTTGCCCTGGATTGTATGATATACCATCTTCTTCCACTGAGGACACAGAATGTCAGAGACGGAGCGATTCTCGTTGTTGAAAACAGAACAGGGGATATCCTGGCCTATGGTAGTCACAGCGGTGAGCCTTTATCTAGCCGGTTTGTGGACGGGGTTCAAGCCAAAAGGCAAGCAGGGTCTTCCTTAAAACCTTTTCTCTACGCGCTCGCTTTTGATCGGCGTATTTTGACCCCGGCTTCCCTATTGCACGACGCTCCTCTTGATCTTGCCGTTTTAGGCGGTGTCTACCAACCCCAAAATTATGATTCCCAGTTTAGAGGGTTCGTGACTGCGCGAATGGCATTAGCCTCCTCCTTAAATATACCTGCCGTGAGAACTCTTTCATTGGTTGGAATTGAGCCATTCCTAAAAAAACTGCGAGCGTTAGGCATGAAGGGCCTGAATGAATCGGGTGACTTTTACGGTCCTTCTCTCGCCCTGGGGTCTGTTGATGTGAGCCTCTGGGAATTGGTCAATGCCTATCGAACCCTGGCCAATCATGGTTCATGGAGTGAACTTCACCTCACCTTTGAAGCCGGTCATCCGTCCACTTCAAAACAGATATTTACCAAGGAAGCAACCTTTCTGGTCTCGGATATATTGTCGGATAGAGAGGCTCGAAGCCTCACCTTTGGTCTCGAAAATTCACTGGCCACCCGATTTTGGACAGCCGTCAAGACGGGTACGAGTAAAGATATGAGGGATAACTGGTGCGTCGGATATTCAGAGAAATACACGGTTGGAGTCTGGGTGGGCAACTTTTCTGGAGAACCGATGTGGAACGTAAGCGGTGTCACGGGGGCCGCTCCGATTTGGATTGAGATGATGAACTGGCTCCATCGAGATGATGTAAGCCCAAAGAAAGGACCTCCAGCGAGGATCGTAAAAAGGGAAATTAATTTTCCTCAAGGGGTGGAGGCCTCAAGAGAAGAGTGGTTTATCCAAGGAACAGAGCCTCATTCTAAAGATAAGAGAATAGGCCAGTTCAATCAGCGAATCGTCTACCCTCCTTCAGGCACTGTGATTGCCCTCGATCCAGATATCCCTCCAGAGCTGCAAAAAATCTTTTTCATCTGTCAAACCAACGAAGAAGGCTTGCGGTGGGTTCTCAATGGTCATACAATGAGCAAAGTTGGAAGTATTTTACCGTGGACACCAAGAGCGGGAACCCATGCCCTCACGCTTTGTGATAGAGAAGATCGGATCGTCGATTCTATCCATTTTGAGGTAAGAGGCCCATCAGAAAATTGAGACCTTCAGGTTAGACAAAAGAGAGGAGCTTTCTTGATAAAGGTTTACATTGCGCGGCATGGGGAAACGACGTGGAACGAGGAGGGCAGGATACAGGGGCGAAGCGATCCCGGACTCAGTCCCAAAGGGTATGCCCAGAGCTTAGCCCTGCGCCATCATCTTAAAGATCGTCCCCTGTCTGCCATCTACACCAGCACCCGGCAGAGATCCATTCTCACCGCAGAGCCCCTTGCAAATCATTTCGGGCTTCCCATCCAGAGCCAGCCTGAGTTGGATGAGATTGCCTTTGGAATTCTGGAGGGGAAACTTCTTCATCACTTTGATGAGGAACTGAAGTCAGAGTGGGAGAGGTTTAAGGATAATCGGTTCGTCTATCGTATTCCTGGGGCGGAGAATTATGCGGACGTAGCTGACCGGGTTAAGCCCTTCGTGGAGAGGCTCCTCAGGGACCATAAAGGAAAGGAAGTCCTGGTCGTAGGCCACCGGGTCGTTAATCGATTATTGATCGGGATGCTCATGGAGTATCCGGTAGAGAAAGTTCTGAAGATCGAACAGACCAACGATATGCTCTATTTGATTCAGAGAAATGGTGAGGCTAAGGTCTTTCATTACATGGATGGACAGGCCAGGGAAGGGCTTGTCTTGGTAGGCCAGGAAGTGATTCTTTAGGTTTCTCCACAAAATGTAGGGTTCGCTCACCGAGCGAACCGAATCCTTAGGTCTGTTCGGGGAACAGACCCTACAAAAGACAATACAGGGTCCTATCTCCCATTGAAAGAAAGAAAAGATTGTATGAATCCCCGAATCCCAAAATGGAAGATCCGCTGTGTGATTTACGATTGTGACGGAGTGCTCTTCGATTCCATTGAGGCGAATAAGAAGTTGTATAATGACCTCTGTGCCTTGGTGGGCAGGAGCCCCTTAAATGAGGAAGAGGTCAAATATGTTCATATGCATACGGTTTATGAGACAATCCAACTCATTTTTGGTAAAGGGAATGGCCTGGAGAAGAAGGCCCTGGAATTAATAAAGGGGATTAATTGGGGAGACTACATCACTTACCTGAGAATGGAGCCCTATCTCCTTCAAATCTTGAATCTTCTAAAGACGAATGGCATCCTACGGGTTATTAACACGAATAGGACGACTTCAATGAAATATATCATGGACCATTTCCATCTTTGGCCCTTTTTCGATATGGTCGTCACAGCACTGGATGTCAAAAACCCAAAGCCTCACCCTGAATCGGTAGAGATGATTCTCCAGAAGCTCAATCTGAACAAAGAGGAAACTGTTTTTGTGGGAGATTCTGAGGTAGACCAACAGACGGCTAAATCATCGGGCGTCAAGTTCATCGCTTACAAGAACAAAGATATTGTGAGCGATGCCTATATCGACGACCATCTTGCCTTGCTCAATCTTCTCTCCGACGACAGGGCTTTTTGAGGCTCGTCGGGAAAATTTCGAATCTCTCTCGCATTCTATTTTATCCTGAAATCGGCACGGCTCTCCTTCAGCTTCTCCTTCTTTTCGGGAGTGAGAGATTTCGGTTCAATCATAAATATTCTTTCCGGCTCCACCTGACCGGACTTTAAAATCGCTTCTTTCACCTGCATCCCCCGTTGAGAGGCAAGCGATCTTAGATCGCCCTCTTTCACTTCGATATGGGTCAGCATTAATTTTTCCATCTCAGGAGCGGGCAAATCCTTTGCCATGCCCACAATATTTCTTGGCTTAGGAAACTTCTCCTCCTTATAGGCCATTTTAAGATATTTTTCATATTCGGAGGGCTCGATTTTCACTTCATCAACCGGAATAGCTGCTCCTCCCTTTTTGATTATTTCGTTCAATTTTTGAGTCTTTAGCTTTCTCTGGAATAGATACTGCTTTAATCCTTCTCTGTCTCGTTCCATATCCACATGACCCTCAACATCCACTTTGAGGGCAGGCCTATCCTGCAAAGCCTTCGCCAGGGTAGTCAGTTTTTTCAGATTCGGCTCGGTGATCGTGGCACTTCCATAATCGAATTCCACGTAACTGAGTTCTTCTCCGCCCCCAACCATAGCGCCAAGAAGACTAAAGGGAGAGGTGGCTGCTTTTGTAATGAGATTGATGATCACTTTGAGAATAATTCCCCAGATACTGAACTTGGGATCATCCAGACTTCCGGTAACAGGAATATCCAGTTTGATTTCGCCTTTCCTGTCTTTCAGGAGTGCCACGGCCAATTTGACAGGCAATTTTGTCGCTTTGGGGCTCTCCACCTTCTCACCGAAATTGAATTGATCGAAAAAGATATGGTTTTGTGAATCGAGCTTTTTCTTAACAATCAGATATTTTAAATCGAAGTTGAGTTTTCCTTTCTCAATCGTGTATCCAACATACCTTCCTGAATAAGGTGTCATCGGGCTCAGATCGATGTCTTTAAACATGACTTTCAAGTCAACATAGAGATCTTCTTTCAAAGGATTGATCTTGCCCACAATCTCAAGTGGAGCAAAATCATTGAGTTTTCCACGCAATTCCACATCGCCCATGGCCGTTTCTTCGGAAGAGAGTCCTGACACCCTTCCTCCCATCTCAGTCAGCTTTAGTGAAAATTCGGGTTGAATCGATCGGTCTAAGAAGTCGATCCTCCCCCCCTGCAAGGTGACGGACTCAATTTTTATATTCTTTGCGGGCTCTTTCTCCTTTTGGGGGACGGTCGTCCCTTCTTTTGGTTGAGCAGGCGGAGGAGTTGTTTCTTTCTTTGCTTCCTTGACCTCGCCCTTTTCCAGGATGTCCTGGAGATTGAGTGTCCCATCTGCATTCATAGCGAGGCGGACATAGAAATCGGCCAGGGAGATTCCTTTTACCTCTATAGAAAGAGGGGCGGTGCCTACCTGGATGCCGTTAAAAGAAAGGGATTTCCATTTTAAGAAATCATCTGAATTTAATTTGTCAATGGAAGCGAAGTTGGCCAATAAGGCGTCACCGCTATAGGTCATCTTCATCTCTTTGTTTTCCAAAGTGGCCAGCTTAAGGTTTCCTGCAGTGGAGAAAGCCCCCCCTGTCACGTTGATTTTTATTTTATCCGCAAAATAGGGCTGGGCAAGCCCGATCCCAATCTCTTTCAGATCCATCTTGAGGTCTGCCGAGATCGGTTCAAGGCCAACATTTCCTTCTGTGGAAATCGTCCCCTTTTTGTTGAGAAGAAGAGAAAGGGAGAGTTTACCTAAACTATTCTTGGCCGTTGAGATATTCTCTCCCCTGATTTTCAGGTTTTCTGCGGTCAGGACAACAGGTTCGGAGGGCACCCGGTCTTCCAGGTTAATTGTGTAATTCTCAATAGACATTTGCTTCAACAGGATGAGCCAAGGCTTTTCCGCACTCTTCTCCTCCTTCGGCGGCTCCTGCTGGGAGGTGGATGGAGGAATAAGCTTGAGGACGTTGATATCCCCGCCGGCCAAGCGTTTAACCAAGAGCTCACCATTCTGAGTGGAAAAGGCTCCAATTTTGATTTCTTTTTTTGAAAGAGAGAGATCCGTTTCTTTGATCGAGAAGTTGGGGATCTTTAAGAAATCTTCGTTCTCTTCTGGTTTCTTAAAGCGGAGAGAGCTGAGGATGACGGCTAATCCCGATAGATCGATCTCTTCTCCTTTTCCTCCTTTTGCATATCTGTATCGGGTGGATAGATCGAGGCGGCCGTCCTCAATGTCGAACAAGATATTTTCCTTGTAGTAAGGAGAATATTTTTTAAAAGGGATGGATTTGATTTCTACCTTGCCTTCCGATTGAAGCGGTTCTACCGAGAAGTTCCCGTCAAGCTTAATGCTCTCTTTGGCTTCTGTTCTCAGTAGAAAGGAATAGGTTGCCTTTTTATCCTTGCCATTGCTGAAATTATTCACTTTTAGCTCCACGGGATTCAGAACTGTTTTAAAAGGCTCCTTCCTGGAAAGATCAGAAAATGAGACCTTCCCGCCTAACAGTTCAACCTCATCCACATCGATCGATAAGGGTGAAGAATCTTCCTTCTTTTCAGGAACAGGTTTGGCCTTCTCCTCGCGTTTAACCTTCTCCTCGCCTTTAATCAAAGGATAGAGATTGAGAGCCCCTGTCTGGTCCCGCTGAATCGTTAGCTCAGGTGATTGAACAGATAATTTTGATAGGTGGATGATTTTGGCAACCGGGTTTGTCGGAGCAATGGAGATATTGATCGCAGGGAGTCTTAGTAAAGGGGTTCCCCTCTGGTCGTTCAGGGCTATCTTTTTGAGGGAAAGATCTCCCGTAACGGTCAAGGAACGTTCTCCTCCCCGAGATTGGACAAATGAAACTTTTGCCCGGGTATCGAGGTAGGCTGAGAGAATTTTGAAATTTAACTTTATGGGGATATAGGCAAGGTAGTAAGGAATGTCCAGGTTTTCGAAACTAATATCGAACTTTGTCTCAAGGGTATCCTCAAAAGGTTTTGTTTCACCTTGAAGGGAATAGGGCGTATCATTGATTCTCGCTGAAAACGATGGCTGGACGAATGTAGCGACAAAGCGAGGGATATTTGAAATAAAGGGGAGGGCGACATTGAGCTCCCTAACCGTATGTTTCGTATTTTCAGGACCATCCCAAAAATCGATGCTCCCGTTTTCTATCCTGATATTATTGATAGAGAACCTGAAGGGTTTCCCCTTTTCTTCTTTGGGTGGTGGGGAGGGCTTTTTCTCCATGAGATCAGAGAAATTGTAGGAGGAGTCCGGATTTCTGTTAACCTTAATATAGGGATCTTTTAACCTTATCTCCTTTAAGACGACGCCTTTTTCATAGACAGAAATCGTTTGCAGATTGACGAAGAGTTCGTCAAAAGAAACAAAGGGTTCTGAACGGCCACGTTCCTTGATCATCAGTTTTTTGACTGTAACAGAAAGGGTATATGGATTGAATTTGATATCCCCTATTGTGACTTCTCGATGGAGATTCTCGGAAAGTTTTTGGGCCAATATTGATTTGAGGATAGGAGGCAGGACAAAGAAACCGACGATCGTAAAGACAGCAAAAAAGATGAGCAGTCCAATCGCTATTTTCTTTAAAACCGATTTTTTTATTATCTTGGAAAAGTTCATGGCTCTCCCCCTTTTATTGATCTTTTCCCGTCATTCATTTTATGTTATTTTTTGCTCCCGTGGTAGTATTATTTTCTCGGCAGTCTTTGAAGATCATGGAAGGCTAAAAGATAGCCGGTCTTTTAAGTTTTGGGTGAAAACAGTCTTCCCATCCCTATCTACGATGAGGCAGTCCACTCCTTCGAGTCTTTGGCAGAGAGCGTATCCTTTTTCTGGGCCGAGGACGAAGATGGCGGTGGCAAGAGCATCGGCCGTTGCCCCTTCGTTATGGAGAACGGTGACACTCTGGCACCCCTCTGCGGGAAAACCGTTTCTTGGATTTAGAATATGATGGTACCTTTTGCCCTGATGGATGAAGAATTTTTCGTAATCTCCGGAAGTGGCCACGGCTGTATCTGATACCGAAATGCGAGCCATGATCTTTTCAGGATTCCTGGGATGCTGAATTCCAATAGACCAGGGTCCCTCGGGTTTGGATCCTCCAACTCTTAAATCTCCGCCTGCATTTACAACCAAATTTCTAAATCCAAGGCCTTTCAGAAGTTCAAAGGCTCTGTCCACTGCGTAACCTTTGGCAATTCCTCCAAGGTCGATGGCCATCCCCTTCTTTTTCAACAATACTTTTCCTCCATAGGAAGTCTTCAGATTTCTGAAATTAACTAAATTCAGAGTTTCTTTAACCTCTTCCATTTCAGGGGGCATGCCTTTCTCCCTTGCTTTTCTCCAGAGTTGAACGAGAGGACCAACGGTGATATCAAATCCACCCTCTGAAAGTTTGGAGACTTCTTGGGCCCTCTTGAGGACTTCGATCGTCTCTGGAGAAACCTTCACTCCATCGTTCCCTGCGGATCGATTGATGTGGCTCACATCGCTCGATTCGATCCAGGGGCTCATTAAATATTCGATCCTTTTTATTTCCTGAAAAGCCCGGAGGGCAGCTTTTTGGGCTGTGTCTTGATCCTGGGCAACAAGGGTGATCTCAACGACCGTCCCCATGGCGACCTGGTGGTATTTGAAAACATTGGCTGAGTGCGAAGAAGGGGGGTAGGCTGCTAAAATACAAAGAAACAAAATCGAAACGTAAATAAATCCTCCTTTGTTAAGAGACGGTGTCGTAATGTCATTCTGAGGCATCAGCCCCTGCCTGCCGGTAGGCAGGGAAGAATCTCTTTTTTCCAACCTATTGATTCTATGAGATTCTTCACGGAGTTTATCCTGAGCCTACGAACGAGACCCTTCGCTTCGCTCAGGGTGACAAATGGGGAAGGGTTCAGAATGACAAGTATGGCTTTTCCCCCTATTACGACACAGTCCCTAAAGGGGGATGAAGGGGGATTATTTAACATATCCTTCCTTCTTCAATTTCCCAAAGATCACTTTAGCCTTATCCAGGCTGTCAAACACCAGGGCTGCCGTGATGGTTGCTCCTGAGACGGAGTCCACAGCAGGATCGAAGGCGAAGGGTTTAAGAATGGATCTGCCTATGGTACGGCTTTTCAACTTTTTGATATCTTCTTCGGTCCAGTTGAGATTATCTATTTTTGTGAGCTGAACTGGGACGATATCGATGACCTTTCCCTCAGGGTCGAAGGTGTAGATGAAGAAGGTATCATGGCAGATATCGCAGGCAGCCCGCCTGCTGGCCAATTTTGAAAAGAGATTCTTCTGGTGCGTCCCAAAATCGACCTTTCCAGCATAAATCCAGTCTCCATCCTTTAAGGATATCTTTTCAATCTGAATGACTTTTCCTCCGGATGCCTCCATTCCCGCCCTTGCTTTCGTCACCAGTTCTTCTTCGGGGATGGGAGGTCTTAATGCATCGCCTTCATAGATCGCCCCTTTCTTCGGTTTTAAAAGGGCGAGGTTATATTGGAGAACCGCTCTCGTCTCGTCCAGAGCGGCCTTTACCGAACCGACCAAACCCAAATGAGTGCTCACCACAACGGAATTCCCCTGAGCATCTCTTCTCACCCAAATAGAGAAAGGAGTTCGAGGGCTTCCGACGGCTACGTGGGCATCAAATTTAGCATCGCTTAAAATAGGGTAGGGGATGCTATATGCCTTTTTAAAAATTTGAGCTTCGTTAAGATTGTTCCCGGCGGCAATCCCAATCATTTTCACCTTTCCCCTCAATCTGGGATCCCGCTCAATCAATGAATAGACTTCATTGAAAATGGGAGCCTGTCTCTGACAATTGATGCAGTATGTACTGAGAAATTCAACCAGAATCAGATTCCCGGTGATCTCTCTGAAGGAGAAGACCTTTTTGGGAGGTAATCCAAGGTAATTCTGTTCTTCCCTGGAAAGGGACTGAGTAAATATTAAATCTGGAAAGAGGATAGCAAACCCGAGGGGTTTCGTCTCCCCCAGAGCAGACCCGCAAGAAAACGAAACGACAAAAAAGAGAATGAAAAAAAGCATACTCCTTTTCCTTCTCATAAGTTCTCCTTTGCTTCAATTAAGCGTTTACGAAAATGCTGCAGAATGCCCCGCTGTGCCTGTCCCGTCTTAACGGGATGAGCGGGGATGAATGCAGCGATTTCAAAAACCCGATAGGCCGGACATTCTTGTCCGGCAACCGCATTTTCGCCGAGACTGGACTTCGTCGTGAGCTCAGTCGAACGAAAGTCTCGGCTATCCGTGCCTGCACACCGAAGTGCAACGTTTCGGCACGCAGGCGTGAAGCCCCGCCCTCTGGGCGGGAAGCTTCACTGGACCCTGAGCCTGGGGTTGAGGACTTCGCGAAGACCATCACCGATGAGTGTAAAGCCAGTTACTCCGAACATAATGAAGATCCCCGGGAAGATGGTCACCCACCATTCGCCGCTGACGATATATTGGCGGCCTTCAGCAATCATGAGTCCCCATTCAGGGGTCGGGAGCTTTGCGCCCAGTCCGATGAAGCTCAGGCCTGCCACCCAGAGGATGCCGTAACCGGTATAGACAGTCGCCTGCACGATCAAAGGGGTTAAGCAGTTTGGAAAGACATCGAGGAGCAGAATGCGGATTTTCGGTGATCCAATGGAAATGGCTGCCTCAACGTAGTCCATCCTCTTGACATTGATAGCCCGGCTGCGGATTAATCTGGCAAAGTGAGGGATATAGGATATTCCAATGGCAATGGAGGCATTCACGAGGGACGGCCCTAAGCCTGAAACAATGGCCATGGCCAGAATGAGGGGTGGAAAGGCCAGGAGGATGTCCATGGTTCGCATCAGAATTAAATCTGTCGTTTTCCCAAAAAATCCGGAGATCACACCGAGGGGCGCTCCCAAAGCCAAGCCAATCAAAACAGAGATAAAGGCGGCCAACAAGGTATAACGGGCCCCGCTGAAGATACGGCTCATGAGATCCCTTCCATAATTGTCAGTGCCGAGGAAATGTTGGGATGAGGGAGGGTTGAGTTTAACAGAGAAATCAATCCCTAGAGGATCATAGGGAGAGAGGGATGGGCCAAAAATGACTAATCCGAATATGAAGATGAGGATCATCAACCCTACCAAAGCAAGTTTACTTCCGATGAACAGATGGAGTTTGTAGCGAAGTGACTCTGTATCGCGGGGCTTTATGTTTTTCATCTTGTTATTTCAGATCAATCCAATTGTACCCTCGGATCGATCAGTCTGTAAGAAATATCGACGATCAAATTAACCATCATAAAAATAAGAACATAGAAGAGGATAAATCCTTGAAGCCCTGCATAGTCAAGCCATTGAATGGATTCGACGGCATACGTTCCAAGCCCGGGCCAGGAAAAGACGATTTCAGTGAGGACGGCTCCACCTAACAAGAAGCCATAAATAGTCCCTATCATGGTGATTGTGGGGAGCAGGGCATTTCTTAAGGCATGCTTGAATAGAATTTTTTTTTGGCCGATACCCATTGCCCGGGCTGTTCGAATGAAATCTTCTCTGAGCGTTTCAATGATGTCTCCTTTTAAAGTCCGCACAATGATGGCCAGATTGAAAAAGGCCAACGTGATCCCAGGCAGGATCAGTTGTTGAAGGGCGCTTAGGAAAGAAGGAAAATCCCCGCTCAAGAGTGTATCGATCAGAAGCAATCCTGTGACCACAGGTGGAACATTCACCTCTGACGAAAGTCTTCCCATAGGAGGTGGGGCTATTCCCAGTTTGTAGAAGAATATGTAGATGAGCAGTAGCCCGAGCCAGAATGTGGGCATGGAGATCCCCATGACGGTGACTCCGTTAATGATATTATCCGGAGCTTTATTCCGGTAATAACCCGCGATGACTCCTAATGGAAGGCCGAAGAGAACCATGAGGATCAGGGAAAAAGTGGTTAGCTCGAAGGTGGCAGGGAACCTCGTGATCAGTTCTTGGCTCACCGGATTGCCACTATGCCAGGAGAAGCCTAAGTCTCCTTTCATAAGTTGCCCCAAGTAGCGAACGAACTGAATAGGAATGGAATCGTCCAGTCCCATGATTCGGCGCATATTCTCAATATTTTCTGGAGAGGCATGAGCTGGACCCAGAACCATCAGAACCGGGTCTCCTGGAAGAATCCGGGTCAGCAAGAACATGATCACTAAGGCACCAAAGACGGTGGGGATCGTTGAAAGGATGCGCCGAAGGAGATATCGCCAGATATTCATGGGAGCAGTAACAAGTCTTGAGAAACCTTAGGAATAAAAAATCCCCCACCCCCCTTTATTAAAAGGGGGTGTGGGATGAGAGATTATTTCCCTGCATAGACCGTTTTGACATGAAATTGATCGTCTGGATTAAAGCAATATCCCTGAACCTTTTTGTTCATGGCTGTGTCAAAGATGGGCTGGAGAATATAGATCCAGAGGGCCTGTTCAGCTACGTACTTTTGGATCTCCTTCGAGATAGCGTAGCGTTTTTCTCTGTTCCCCTCGGGAACCGCTTTTTCGATCCACCCATCTAAGCTTGCGTCTTTAATGTCCGCATAGTTGCAGAAACTCTTTGATCCGAGTAGAAACATGAGTTGATAGAAAGGATCGGTGACAAAAGAAGTCCAGGAGATCATGAAGACCGGGATTTTCTTAGAATTCAGTTTCTCAAGGAATGCTGCCTGAGGAAGAACATCAATACCCATGGTGATTCCTATCTTTTTCAATTCCGCCTGCCACGCGACTGCGATCTCATTGCTGTTAGCGATCCTGCCTTCGCCCAGCTGAAAGGTAAAAGAAAAACCGTCTGGATAGCCGGCCTCTTTCAGAAGTTCCTTCGCCTTTTTCAGATCTTGCTTCAAGGTAAAATATTCACTGGTGTGGCTAGGCGCTCCCTTTGGAACAGGACTGGTCATCTGAACAGCCCTTCCGTAAAAAATATTTTTGGTCACGGCTTCGTAGGGAAAAGAGTAGCAAAGGGCCTTCCTTACGAGGATGTTGTCAAATGGAGGACTGTTTCGGTTCATGTCAATATAGGTCGTATTGATGCTCGGCGCCCCCATGACCTTCAAGTTTTTCGTCTTGTTGAGCATCGCATAATCTTTTGAGGGTGTAAGCCACATGATGTCGAGTTCCCCTTTGCTCAAAAGCATCTCACGGGTGGAATTCTCGGGTATGATCTTATATATTACTCTCTTTGACTTCGCCTTGGGTCCCCAGTAATCCTCATTCCGCTCTAAGACGATCTCCACTCCCGGACTCCACGACACCAGTTTGAAGGGACCAGAACCAACGTCGTTTTTCGACACCCAATCACTCGGCTTTTCAGGGGTGACCCCACCATGGGCCTCGATGGCCTCTGGGTCTTGAATTCCAAGGTTTAACATCTGAACATAATCGAGGAGCAGAGGGTTGGGACCCTGCAATTTAAATTTGATCGTGTAATCATCCAAGACTTCTATCCCGGGCTCGGTAACCTTTGCGAGCCAAAGGACAGTATTGGCTGCCGATTTTATCCTAATATACCGGACAAAAGTATACTTCACTGCCTGGGCATTCACAGGTCGTCCACTATGGAACTTGACATCCTTCTTCAAGTAGAATGTCCAATCGGACATGTCCTGGTTGTGCTCCCAACGTTCGGCCAGCATAGGCACCACCTTGGTTGTATCCGTGGTGAACGTCCCATCCTTGTTAGGTTTAATATCATACTGTACTAAGAAGTCGTATAACCCTCCGATGACTGCATATCCTGTGTAGTCGCGGGTGGTAATGCCTGGATCAAGAGAACGCGCATCGGAAGTGAAAGCTACCCGCAGGACCTCACCTGTCTGGGCATAGGAGGTGCCACCTCCTGTTGTCCACAAAAGAGATAACATCGTCACCAAAACCAAGAATATGCCGCCTCTTTTCATAGAATCCTCCTTTCTAAGAGATTTGGAACCCGAAACTCAATAGCCAGCAATCCCAAGCTCTCGGCAGGCTTCTCTCAGGGCTTCGAGCTGATAGATTCCGTCTTTTTCCATAGCAACCCCATCCAATAGAAGGGTGGGGTTCAAAACGACTCCGTCGGTGTGGGATGCTGCTGACCAGGTTTTCCCCATGATCTGGGCCCCCTGGCTTCCTATTCCCATTTCAATGCAGCCGAAAACCCGTTCATCTTCAACAATCCTACCCGTAGGCTGGATCACACCAGGATTGAATCCCAGAGAATAGTGGGCAATCCGGTACATATTGGGATCGTTGAAATGGGCCAGCCACTGTTCAAAGATCTTTGCCTCAACACCTCCTTTCACTTCTGTTATCGCTCCGTTCTTAATGGTCAGTTCAACCGGATCTTTGATCGTCCCCAATTCGGCTGGGGGCCATAGGGCTCCGTCGAAGACAAGCTTTCCGTTGATGGTCTCTTCCATTGGACACCAGGAGATCTGGCCTCCCAGCATGATGGGTTCTCCTTTGGTGTCGGCCAATTTCCCCGATTGGCGAGTTCTTCTTCCCTGATTGAAAGCAGTCAGATTCGTTCCTGCTGGGCTATAGACCTCCACTTTATCCGCCTTTTGGACGATCTCACAGAGCAATCTGCCCATCTTGAGAAGTTTATCATATTGGACCCTTCCAATGGTTTTGACCATCATCATGGCATCCATCCCTGTGAGGCAGATGTATCGTGCTCCATTCTTCAAAGCTTCTTTGTAAGCCTGGGTGTGTAGGAGGTAGGCCACGGCATACTCGATCCATACGTCTGCCTGTCGAATGGCTCCTGCCACAGGGGGAGGGGGTTCCATCACAGCTGTTTTCTGAGTGGGATAAAGAACGACGGTGGGAATTGCTCCAGCAGCATAGGCAGCAGTAGCAGTAGCCTGGACAACCCTCATGTCGCTGGAGGTGTCTGCAGTGATGACCACGTTCTCTCCTGGTTTGGTGAGCATGACCCCTTCAACAAGTTTTCG
>Ga0315282_10006435_pt1 | contig 19669 bp, 17 predicted proteins | sample YL17G07_20_MG_FD_203693 | JGI IMG/M metagenome (GOLD analysis project Ga0315282, IMG submission 203693) | Sediment microbial communities from Yellowstone Lake, YNP, Wyoming, USA - YL17G07_20 | ecosystem: Environmental > Aquatic > Freshwater > Lake > Sediment | place: USA: Wyoming | collected... | reverse complement strand
TGTGGTAGTTTTTTCCTCCGTACTTTTTTGAAGGGTTGCTGCTATGTTTTCAAGCGTTGCCGGTTTCGTTGATTTTGGAACGGCTTTGACTATTTCTCTGCTGGAGTTGGTTAGTTTTCGGGTGGCAATTAGGCTTGCTTCTTTTCGTTTTCTGGTTTCTACCTCATAATAGATTATTGTGAGGGCAATGGCAATCGCCGTTGCCGTTGAAAGGGCTATGCCGTTTTGAGATATGAACAGAGTCGTCTCGGACCACGTTTCGATTGGTTGCCAGTAGTCCGTTATCGTTGTTGCTAGGGTCACGAGCTGGCGTTCTACTGCCGGCAGCTCGCCCATGCTTTGTGGGTAGGCTATGAGGCTGATTTGGACATATTTCCTTTGCAATGTCGAGTTTACCATGAAAGCTGTGGTCTCGAACCAGTAGAGTACTGCTTGGGTTTGGTTGGTTGCTGTGTAGTTGAAGACGAAGTAGTGGCTGATTATGGGTGGGTTTTGTGTAAGCTGAATGTCCCGAAGGCCAATTTGGCTTACTTTATGCTGCGTATCATGTGACTGCGGCGAGGTTATGAGGGATGTTTCCCACGGCTGAAGAGATGATTGACTTGTGGCGATTTCAAGCGATGTCCATATCGGCTCCTTTGACTTGTTGAGGGGCGCATACAGGTAGATGAGGGACATGTCCTGCTTTGCTAAGGCTTCGAAATGGGCGTCTCGATAGATGAACTTAAGCGTGTACTGGTCGGTCTGCGGAAGGATCTGGGTGGAAGACTGCCGTCCTGAAGGTGTGCTGATGGTGATTATCGGCGGCCCCTGCGTCATAGCGAAGGCTGGTACTTGGATTGTTATGAGCAGGCCCGCGACGAGGATGATTGCACCTAGCTTTGCGATGTCGCTCTTGTGAAGCTTGGCTGTTGTAGGTCGGACTATTCTGCCGCATGCTCGGCAGTAGTCTCGGTCTGGCTGTGGTTTCGGGTTGCATTGGAGGCATTTTTCTGCGGGTTCGGCGAAGATGGGTGTTTTGAAGGCTCTTTCAGATATTATGAGCAGGAGAAGCGTTCCTAGGAGGATGATTATCCAGCCGCCTAGTAGCTGGAATGTTTGCGGGGCTAGGTCGCTACTGGAGTTGTAGCCTATGAAGAGTGTCGTAGTGATTCCTAGGATGTTGAGGAGGTAGACTGTTGGGATTCCGATTATGAGTAGGGCTGTTTTTTTCCAGAGTTTGTCACGGGTTATGTAGGCTATGAAGGTAGCGAATATGGTGAAGCCGATGAGAGTGTACATGCCTGAGCTGGCGACGTCTACTGAGAACGGTATCGTGCTTCCGTTAAGTCTGGTGATTGTGATGAGTGGGTTGCCATTTTCTGATGTGAGCGTTGAGGGAATGTGAAAAACGTTCACGATAGCGTTGGAGGCTTCTGCGCTTAGGACTTGAAGTGTTGAGCCTGCGGTGTGTAGGATTTCTGACGGCGGAGGTGTAAGGAAGAAGAGAAGAGACGTGGGAAAGGCTAGTTGCCTGAGGGTCTGCGGGTTGAACAGGATTAGGCATAGGCCTGTAGTGAAAAGTGGAAGAGCGAACATGTGATATTCGACTGGCGTGAAAGTGCATAAACCATACCAGTAGAGTAGTACTGCGGTGGCTACGAGTAGAATTCCGGCTATTGAAGGCAGGTGTCGAATGTTTCCGGGCTGTTCCTTGTTGCTGAGCGGCATAACGGCTCTGAGCATCTTTCTTTTTCGATAAATGAGGTAGGCTAAGATGAACGGTATGGTCAAGATGTAACTTGTTGTTTCATTGAGCAATGCGTCGGTGAAGATTAGTGTGAGATCTTGGAAGAAAGCAGTCAAAGTTGCAGCAAGGATTACTGTGATTTTCAAAGCTGAAACTAGGTCAGTCGGGATGATTTGGATGTGCCGCTGCAGTTTAGGCTCAATTTTGGGCATGTTGTGTGGCCTCATATGATTTTTCTGCGTGAAAGTCAAGCCTTAAGAAGTATTCCAGAGTGGAATTTAGTGCAAGGAACATGCAATTGTGAGGAAGCGTGCGCATGCCAACCCCTGTTGAGAGGACGCAGTCCTCGCAGGTGAGTTTCTAGCGCGCATGCATGAGCAGATGTTTTCTTCTGACGAGTATCACTATTGACAGCGTTGCCAAAGCGAATAATAGAGGAATCGCTAACGATGGAAACTCTGGAACTATTGGGATCGCAACTTCGATTATACTGACTTGGACGCTGGGTGAGCCTGGAAGCATGGTCTCTGGAAAGCAGATGACCGCTACTATTTGGCCGTATGCGGGGACAAAACCAGTGCCGTTCGCGAGTGCATCGTTTACAATGGTCCAAGCCGCTGGGCTTGTGGGAGTGTAGTTGCCGTTAATATCGGCGAAGTACCATATTGCTTGTTGGATGTCTTGGACAGTTCCTTGTTTGTGGTTCAGGATATAATTGACCATGTCCCACTTCTCAGTTGTCAATGTTCCTGGAGGGTTAATGCTTGAGTATAATATCACTTCATGAGCCCCAGAACCCATGTTCGCTGATGTGTCGACGCACCAGCCAAGGTACGTTCCATTGGTTACATCATAACCTAAGGGAACGTCGCTCAACGTTGTGTTAAAGTAGCTCTCCCAGCCATTGGTGGCCTCCATGATGACTGGCGTTGAAGGCAGGTTCAATCCGCCGTCAGCGGCAGCCACATGATTAACCAGAATCGATGAAAACGCCATGAGGATTGCGAAACCTATCGTAAGATTCCTTTTAACCTTCGTGCTTACCCTCATCTTTCAAACCTTATCATATTTATATGAAGCAACAATTAATAAAAGTTCATTCTTTTTTGGATATATAGTAGAAGCCACAGCGCGCTTTGAAATGGTAAGGTTGCATTTCTGTTCCCTTCTTCAATTATCGTCCTTTTCTAATGCCAGTATTCTGGTTCTTTAGGAAAACCTGAACATTGCTGGCTTTCTGTGAGGGCGCGGTAGTCTTCTTCCAGAAACCGCAGTACATAGTGAACCTCATCATCTGTGTGCGAAGTACCGCCAAACCGTATGAACATCCTGAGGTTGAGGGCTTTCTCTACCGAAATCATATTTCATGCCAGAAGATCTATGTCAGGCAGTTATCAGAACTCTTGTACCAGTCGACGAGATCTGTCAGACCTTTTTTGACATCAAACTTTGGATGAAATCCAAGAGTTTTCTCAGCTTTGCTTATGTCAGCGTAACTGTGTCTGCTTTCTGTAGGCCGAGGCTCTTTGTATATGTTTTTCAAATTCTTCTTGTCCAATAAGTCCTTGAGCAATTCTGCGATTTGATTCACACTAACGCCTATGCCTGTCCCGATATTGAACACGTCCCCACAGGCAGTTCTACTGTTCAGCGCAAGCATGTTTGCTTCGACAATGTCATCGACAAATATGAAGTCTCTTGTTTGTTCTCCGTCTCCAAATATGATCGGTGGCATGTTTTTTAGCAGTCTGTTTACGAAAATTGTTATGACGCCGCCGTAAGCGCAATTAATATCAAAGCGTTGCCTTGGTCCATACACGTTGAAATAGCGCAATGACACTGTTTCGAGGCCATAAAGTCTCTGAAAGATTTTGACGTAGTTTTCAGCAGCAAGCTTAGAAATCCCATAGGGTGACTTCGGGTTAGTAAGTATATCCTCTTTTTTCTGTGGACTTTTTGTGTCTCCGTAAACAGCAGCTGAAGAAGCATATATGAAACGCTTAACACCAAGATCTGAAGAAGCTTTTAGCAGGTTTAGCGTTCCTTTGACGTTGATCTCATTTGCAAGAATGGGATTTTCCACGGAGAGCGTCACGCTCGTCAGTGCAGCTTCATGGAAAACGGCGTCTATGTCTTTCATCGTCTTTCTGACAGTAGAGAAATCCAGAATATCACCCTTCACGAAATGAAACTCGCCTTTCTCTTCATGATGGGCAATTTTCCGCAGGCTTCCGGTGGTGAGGTTGTCGATCACTACCACCTCAAGACCTTTGCCAAGAAGTTTGTCCACGATGTGACTGCCTACGAACCCGGCTCCGCCTGTCACAAGCACTCTTGAATTCTTTCCAGCCATTCCGCCCACGCAGTTCCCAGATTTGTTTCGTTGCAGCAATTTCTCTTTGATTCTAATCCTAGTAAGAATGCATGTCAAAGTCTTCGGCAATTTCTTGAAACATCGTTGCAAGGTTCATGTGAGACCTTAGACTCCTATTTTCCTTTAGAAGAGTTGACCACTGCCCATCCACAGGTTCCAAACCTATGTTAACAGCGTAGTCAATGATAGATGGGCACAAGTTACGTACTCTTTTTCTGCGTTTTCTAGGAGTTTCAAATTCTAATATAGACACGGATTCACCGGCTGTCACATTAAATCTTTCATGAGATACACATAGCTTAATGATTTTCACAAAAATACATTTGAAGCCAATTTACAAGCCAATAAGATCGGCTATCGAAGATGCCCTCTTGGATAATAAGGCAAGAATGCCTTTTACGGGCTTGCTTAAGAGCGCAAACTTTGCCATAGACAGCAGGACACTGCTACGCGCCATCATGATTCTAACTCGAGGTGAGCATAAAGAAGTCCACGTTTCGTGGAAAGGAAGATCTGTGAGAAAATCAATTTCCCTAATTTGGTGCTTATTGAAAAATTCGCAAATGGCAGCGTTGATGACATAAATACCTGGATATAATCTTTTATAACGTCTATCATAAGATGTTTTTACACAATAAGATACCCCTTTATATTCAATAAACAGACCATAAGCTATTGCTTGGTTATCAAGTTCTAAGAACCACACATCCCATTTGAAACTTGGTTCAATTTCCACCATATGCTGCGAAGCCCCCAGAATCATTAGGAGATCTACGTCCTTTTTCCCTGAATGGTCGCGCCGTTCCTCTTTCCAACTCATTTTCTCAATGTCAAAAATTTTTTTGACAACATCGAATTCCTCTTTTCCATTTTCAGCACACGAGATTTTCCATGAACCAAAGCGATCCAAATTCCGCTTTATTCCCTTGAACTTCCGCCTAAAGTTTCTTCCTCTAAATGTTTCGAACTCAGCCCAAGTGCCTCTGACGGGAAGAACGCGGTGCCCCATCGCAGGCGTTTCAGAAACCAGCAGATTCCTCTGATTCCTAAGGCTTTCGAGACTGGCTGATTCTTGAGGCAATGTCAATGTGGCAAGCTGGCACTTCATCCTCCTAAACAAAAGATCACAGATCTTATCAATACATATCGTTCGGTATCGAGCGTCAAGAACAAAATCTGGAAAGAGCGCAGGGTTCAAAAGAAACTTGGCCAGTCTAACTCCAAACTTCGTCTTTATTGCCAAGGGAGCTATGCCTATGATAACGTTGTCGAGTGAAAAGACTAACAGCATAGGAGTCCAGCCTTCTTCTATGTTGACTTTTATGAACTCTTTTGTGAATCCGCTCAGCAGAAATGGAGATTCTGCGCGATCTTTAACAAACTCATTCCAGACATTTTCTATTTCAAGTAGTCCACTAACGTCTGAAATCACGCGTATTAGGAATCTCATGTCACTCACCAATTAGCATCAGCCAAATAGCCTGATTTCTCTTATTCAAAAGACGGATGTATTTCTGCGTGCTTTCTCGAGCATAAACCCTAGCCTTCTCCAGAAGATTTGGTCGATTAGCCTGTTTCAGATTTTTTAATCCCGAAAACATGCATTTAGTAGCAGAAACGCTTTCCGCGTCATCCTTACGGTTTGCGTTTAATACGACGTCCTGACTAGGATATTCCATTTTTACTAAGAAAAGATTTTTGGTTGAACATGTCCTAGGCTATTTTTAAACACGTGCAAAAAAAGGAGCAAGTTTCCTTTCCAGAAAAAATCTAAGGCTGGTTGGTGAACGTTGCTTAAATGACTGCCAGGCCGAAACGGTTTTTGCCCAAGCTATCATAAGAAAACTAGCATCAGAACCAAAAGGAATTAAGACTCTTTCCTGCTGCAGAAATGTGGATCCGAATTTGCTTTTCTGAATGTAGTAGGGGTGCTTTCTGTAAGAGGGCGTAGAACCTAAGGAAATGTATCTAATGCCGGTTTCCTCCGCTTTTTTGATCAGTTTCCAAATCATATAAGACATCAACGAGTATCTACCCCATGACCATTTTCTGTCTATCGCCGTGAAACTGCCATAGAAGGAGTCTTTATACCTAAATTGAGCCAAACCGCCCAGGCACTTCTCCTTCTCGAGAAGCATGATGCAAAAGTTTTCAGGAAAAAGGGTGTTCCACATATTCTTGAAAAAAACATACGGACGTCCTGAAACTCCTAGATTTCTCATATTGCTAAGATAGAGATTGTAAAAATCCTTTAGATCGGACTCGTTGTTTGCTTCTCTGACGTTAAAACATCCACGTTCGAAACGTCTAATCTCATAACGCTGTTTTCTAGAAAAAATCTCTTTCCATATAACATCTGATGGCTTAGTCTTCAGGTCTATTACCATGACGCCAGTGTTGGTATCGACATAGCTTAGCGGTGATTTAAAAAACCGACCAATCCTATCGTCAACAAAACAGATTTTTGCAAACGATAATCCATTGTTAAAGCAATATTCTTCAATGAATTTTCTCAACAAGATGGACGCGCTTTCAATATAACCTTCTCTAATTATTGGGCCTCCGTAGTCTGAATGAGGCATTGATGTATACACCTTGATATGCCCATGTTTTCGGATGAAAGCAGGGCAAATACCGACAATTGTTCCATTGCTGTTTTTAACAACAAGGTAATGTGCTCGATACGAAAACGATCTCTCGATTACTTCCTTCCACTTTAGACTATGATAAAATGTTCCTTTAGGAGAGGATTGCAAGAATTCGTCCCATTCCCTTTTATTCTTCAATTCTTCAACAAACATACCTCTCCCTCACGGCACTCAAGCACAAAAACACGATTTTCTGGTTTTGATTCCCATACTATGGATCATCTATCGTCTAAAACATTTTTCCGAAAACGTGTACAAATCCAGAAACTTTTCAGCTCTCAGCAGCTGACAGCATCGTTTCAAATGTTAACGTTCCACTTTCCTCTTTTTTCTTTGAATAACAGGCATTGGAATAGAAATCTTATCAATGTTTCTCTGAATGTTTTCACCTTGTCCAAAATTTCATAAATGGAACCAGACATGGAATGGTACTTTTTTGTGATAGAAATATCAGACCTTTTTTAGAAACATAAAACTTGGGTGGATATCGTATAATTGACGTTGTTTCTCTATGTACATGCAGTCATTCATAAAGCCGCCATAACTCGCGCGCCTTCAAACTTTTGATTTTGCTTGGCATTGTTACCTATTCTGACATAACATCTTAACGCAGTCGGTTATTGTCAAATAAGTGATGTCGTTCCGGAACGCGACATAAGCCAGCACGTCCTCAAGTCTTGGCCAACTCTTGTGGTGATCTATTTCCCATGCGTGACCCCATAAATGGAAAACTCCGCCTCTTTTTAGAAATGAGTCGAACATCATTTTACCCAATTTGTCCCATTTCTTCAATGCATAGAGCTTGAGAATTGTTTTCGGCGTTTTCCTAAACAAACGGGCTAAACCCTTGACGTCCATAACCTTGTGCGGTGCCGCATGAAGCGTTACGTTTATTTCAAAGGGATTTTCTATCTCTGTAAAGTAAGGTTTGATTGTTCGAGCGCAGAGAAAACCAGCCTCTTTGACCATTGCTACATGTTCTCGGCGATAGAGACCACGGGGATACGCAAACGATGTAATGCGTTTTTCAATAATTCTCTCCAAAGAAATCTTGGAACCTAAAATCTCCCTCCTCGCTACTTCTTTTTCAACACGCGTCAGCGTCACATGATTTAAGGTATGAGCACCTATTTCATGGACCTCCGAAATATGACGTAATTCATCCGCCGATATTTTTTTCCCTATCCAATTAGAGACAGCGTAAAAAGTTGCCTTTATTCCGTAGTTCTCCAACAGTTCCAAGAGCTTCAAGTCTACCCCTGTTGTATCATCCCAACTAGTAGTTACAATTAATTGGCTACTTGTCATAAAAGAACCTTCATTATCGTACACACAGTTCTGCAGTTTCTTTCATCAGGAAAATGCTCATTCTTGGTTTACAAATTGACAAGCTCAATCGGGTCTTCTTTAATGAAGAACTTGAGGTTGTGGCACAAAATTTTCGAACTTTTTTATATTGTAAGACCGTAAGCATTAAGTATCTCATTGGCACAGTCTTATATCGTAAGACGTCTTATATTAGATCATCGGGAAGTGGGGTTGTGCAAAGCAAAGGTCGCTTCTTAACCTGCATAACTTGCATAGTGTTGATTGTGGGAGCAATTAGAAGCCCTGTTGCTATAGGAGCCCCTCAGAACATTATTACATCATATGGTACAATTGCTTACTCGCCAATATCTAAGGGTTTACCCAAAACAATTACGTGGGCTGACGGTCAAATGGAAGCAATTGATATACATGGCGCTTCTATAGAGTTAAATGGGAAATCTTACCCGTTTGTTAGCTGGGCTTTTCATTGGTTGCCAGTTAGCAATTGGGCTGGTAACTCAATTAGTGGGTTGCAAACCGTTTTGCCGCAACTAAGTGTAATAGGTATTCGAGCAGTAAAGCTTTACATCCCTGGCGATGATTTGCCTAGTTCGGGTGTAAACTATAATATGCTAGGACAAGCTCTTGACCTACTCTATCAGAACAAGATGTGGATTTACATCATTCAAGACAACCAAGGTAGAAGCAATTGGACGATAGATAAACAGTCATTGTACGCCACGCCAGCGGTAATAGACTTCGTGTGCCAAAAAAGCACTTGGGCAAACATGGTTTTCGCTTGGTCGCCTGAAAACGAGTTGGAAGACTGGATGGCGACAAACAACTTCACATGGACTTCCAACCAACTGCGAATCCATGTCACATGGGTTCACGATGCCTTAAAAGCCTATTTATCACAATCTGCCATTGGAGATATACCCGTAACTTTTCCGATGTGTGCGGGCTACCAGATAGACCCGAACTCGGGCGAAAACAACTGCAAAATACTGGTTGATGCTTCAGATATACCCGACTTTCATTGCTACCGAAAGTCTCTAGCAGATTTGAACGCATCAATAGATGGATGGTACGCTTACAGTAACCCAACGCGCCGCGGATGGTGGAGTGGAGAATGCAACTGGCATAGGGATGTGATAGCAGCAAAGGGTGGGATTTGTTCATGGGAGTATATCCAAACAATGCTCACAAAAAATTGTTCTGCAATCTTCATTTATGCGCTTGAGCAAGGTATTAATCCTGATGGGTCACCTACTTATCCTGGAACCGTTGTTATGCTTGATGCAATAAGGAGTTTCTATAATTCGTAGCATACAACAGCAATTTACCAGTTCTACCTCATCAAAGTAAAGCAGGAGGTGAAAAAAGGCCTTCTGTAAGCTGTGATAACAATACTTGCCTTACTATACTCACTCTTTGAAATGAAACAGCTGAAAACCGTTTTTAGCCGTTTCAAATTAAACTTTCAACTGCCCACCTTTGACATCAAAACGAAAGTGGGTGAAGAATAAACTTGATCAAAATAAACCCCATTTGACTCTCCAGTACTCGTCAAGTTTGAACAGAGTTCGAGATAATGAGCACTGATTCCAGTGTTCAGTAGTGAGTAGTATACAGCGTCTATTCTATAAACGAAATACTTAACCGCATGCAAACTGTAGCCATATGAAGCCAAACCAAAAGACGGAATAGACAAAGTATCGATATTGCTCCAAAGGTTATAACTAACAAAGGCTTGAAACTCCTGCCCATAAGGACATAAAATTTCTCCAGGATTAGAAGTTAATTGATTCCCTGCGAACACCAAACCTTGCATAACTGAACTTCGAATCAAGTCGTACTGCTCTTGAGGGTAAGAGAAGATGAACGAAGGAATTATAAGTGCACATAAAAGAATACCGGCTATCAGAAGGACTTTTCTTGATCTCAAGCTAAAGAAGCCCACACTTAAAGACACTCCCAAGCAATAGAAGGAAATGCTTGTTGTTCCAAAAGGGTTACCAGGTAAAGCAAGATAAAAAAGAAGAGTCAACGACAACCCCACGAGAATCATACTGGGACCAACCATATCACTATGCCAGTGATGGTTTCTTAATCCAACTCGACGTCTCTTTAAAAACATGTACCCAGCATGTGAGAGCATGACAATAGCAATAAGTCCAGAAAGAACAACGAAGATTCGCCTGCCGAAAGATATGCCGACTAGAGGAAAAACGGCGGGATTAAGACCTGCAGTTGTTCCTTTTCCGACGGAAAAGTTAAGCAAACCTCTGGCAAAATCCGCAATTTGAGCCATCACATTAGTATATGAATTGAAAAATGACCAAGCAAGGAAGGTAAATGCGAAAATAAATACTTGATATAAGACAATATGATTTGTTCGCCTTTCCATCAATCCGGAAATTACGACATACAGAAGTAACGTGCCAATCAAGAAAACAGCAGTAGTCGGGTTTGAGATTACGAGACTGAACATCAAAATCATGAAACAAAGAGAATATCTTTTGCGTCCAATAAACAATAGCATTAAAGGAAACAGCATCTGTGCAACTCCAACTGGGGAAAACGCGGCTGCACCATAGCCGAAAAGAGACACCACGAGGAACCCTACGCTGACAACTCGCAAATCCTTGAAAATAGAAAAAACGAGAATTGAAAAATTCAAATAGAAAACAACCATACTTAGAAGCGGGAAAAAAATCTGTAAGAAGAAGATGTTATCTAAGCCAGTTATCTGCAGTAACACTGAACCGAAAAAGGTTGATCCTGGATAGTCAAAATAGCTGCCACTTGTTGTAGGTATATGACCAGAATTGTCAACTACAATAACACGTGAGAAATGATACAATGAATCAGGCACACGCAATGGTTCGATGAGCCAAGGCGTTGCACTGAAATAGAGCGCAAATAATGAGGCAAAGAGAATCGCGAGGAAGTTTTCACGCCAGTATACCGAAATCAGAGTAAGAATTACTAGTACAAACAGGGACACAATGTAGTTCAATGGCAATAAACTTAGAAGACCCAACTCATCGGATAAGGAGACACCATTAATTCTAGTACTAAAGAGAATTATCAACCAGTTTATGAGCAACGCGAAGAAAAACGTAAAAAGCAGTTTGTGCCTCAAAGTCATGGTACTTTTCACTTTCTATACATCCTTCAAGTAAACAATTTCAAAGTAAAAGGTCTCAAACAGAATGTTTTACTGAAGATTGATAGAGACGCTCTATCTTGGGGACAACAACCTCTGCGTCAAAATTGGATTTTACTCGCTGGTACCCAGCTTCACCCATTGATAGAGATAGTCTTGCTTAATTGTTCTAAACCCTGCTTGTTCAGCAAGTCTCCTTATTTTCCAAGGATAAAAGGAAGATTCCAGATTTGGTTCTCGCCACTGCTCCCTAAGCTTTCTCATTTAGGCTTTATAACCTATCATAGAACCAATCCACCAGAAAGGATGATGTTTTAAGAACCTCTCCACAATCTCTTCATGCACTTCTTTTGGTGATTTGCTTGTCTCTAACACAGGTATCTTCAAACGATCCGATAAATCAAGGTAAAGCTTTCTCTGTTGATTCAGATATTCAATGCTTGGAATGTCTCGCTTTCTATTCCAAGCTTTTTCCTCGCTAATGTCAAACAAAATAGTTATAGATTGTCTAGGGATCAATGAGAGAAGCGCTCTACCAGGTAGAGTTCTTATAATTTCAAGGTTCTTAGTTTCATACATTAAGTCTACTAGCGCATCGAGCACAAACCTGTCACACAGAATCGTATACCCAAATTTGAGCGGGATAGTAATCTTGATAACTGAATATATGAACATGTCCGCGGCGAAAAGTGCTGACCAGACCTTAGTCATGGCTTTGTTTCTGTAGAAACTATGCTCAGCGTATTTTCTGCTGCTTCTCGGAACAGTTTTCCATCTCGTAAATCCTAATAAACGGCAAAATGCCAGGAAAGGGTATGAGAAAAAGGCCGCCCAGCGCAGCCAAACATGTTTCAACTTCAGTTCTCGATCATTTAAACAGTTGGCAATTAGATTTAATTGCGTTGTTTTTCCGGAACCATCGATACCACATAGATAAATAACCATAGGAAAAGACACAATCCTTCTCTTTTTCGTCTGCCTAATTACCCTTTTCCTAACTTCATCTACTGTGATTAAACGTTCGCTTTCGTATAACATCAGTTTACAGCCGATCACTAGCATTCCAAACGAAACGGGAACAATAAGAGCAATTAGAAACAAGATAACTAAAATATATGTTGAAGCGAGCCTAAAAATGTCTATAACAGTGTAAAACGTTAAAGCCAAAATAGTAGCGGCAACGACCAACAAAATCAGTCCTACAAATTTTGCCTTGTCAAGTCTCAATAGGTTTCACCTACGTCTTATTCAGTATTGCCTTTGAAAACAAAGTAAGGTAATGCGTCAGAAAATCATACAACAAGTCGGAAATCGACAAGTGCGGCCGTATCGTTATACAATGGTATGTAGAAGAGTATATGCAACCTATCCCCGTAGGCACGTGCACGGGAAATTCTAGGATACGCAGTGATCCCTCGAACCAAGAATCAATATGCCTGCAGATTTTAAACTTGGCGTATGGTTTAAAGATGTGTTCGGGAATTGAAGAATAACAACGAAATTTTTTGGAATACGTGTCTAGCAATTTGAGATATAGATAGATCGCATCCGCCGTACCATAGCTCACAGCTAAATTAAACAAGTATTCCCAATCAAAATTCTCATGTATTTCATTGAGACCATGTAATATTTCCGCAAGTGTAAACCTGAGGTGATTGTATGCATGTGTCCCAACCAGATAAAACGAATCCTCTGATGATGGAACCGCTACTTTTATGCCGCTGACGTCTGCAATTCGCGTCCTATGAAAGATCACCTCTGCATCGCAAACTTTTTTTCGAATCCAAGCCGGCGCAGGATAGAAATCCACACAGACCTTCGGATTACTATCGTTTATCTTTAACGCCATAATCTTCAATGGGTGGGCTAGTAGCCTGAATCCGAAGATTTTGAATCCTTTGTTGGCCAATTGTTCTACGGCTTTCAGTTCTTCTAGCGGGTCTAATATGAGAATATCCAAGTCAGACATTCGCGCATAGGGGTAATCGAGAATTTTTATGAGTGTATATTGAATACCTTGGCTATTAAACAGGTCGCATATGAAAGTTAACATTTGAAACCATTTTTCTCGAAACAGTTTATCTCTTTGAGCTTCTCTAGCGAGATTTTCTTTATCGCTCTCCTTAAAAACATGGAGCAACGGTAAAATTTTTTCAAGGGAAATGCTGTTTTCCCTAAATTTTCTGACCAGCAACTCAAGAGACTCATGATTGAAAGTAGAAATTGTACTATTGACTTGGCAAAGTCTATCGGAGCAACTGGCAAGTACTCGATCACTCACTTGTATTTTGAGGTATTCAATGTGACTTGTATGTGTAGCCAATCTAACTTCCCTGTCATTGCATGGTTGTTTGCGAGAAACACCTAGGTTATCAAATTCTTATAACGATGTCTCCATGGTATGTCGCTTCCATCACAGACATCGATGGATCCATAGTTGTTTGACGCTTAGGAGCTATGAAAAGATGAGCTTCCCGCAGCACTTTGCACTTTTCCTTATCTAATAATATCTTCTTTTTTATGTTAACCGTTACGTTACTAACTGCGTATGTTTCTTGTTCAATTGGAGATGTCGTATATACATCTAGAGTGCATACACTCGCTCCGTAACTCCGGAGTTTCCTTACCGCGCTATCTAAAGGAAAGCGTTTGTCATTAAGTGATCCTATGTATACTACCTTAATTTTTCGAGGTAAACGTTTTTTCAGCTTTCTTAACTTATTAGCGTTTTCAATTGGATTGCAATACTTACACTCGTAAACCGGTGGTATCAAGTATATTTTTCTTAAGATCCCTCGAACCCTGAGTCCCTTCATTACTCTGGACGATGTTGCTATGTAATCACTAATTATAAGTTGCCAAAATATGTTTCCTAGCAAACCTTTCAAATTAAAGAAAGCTGAAGATACTTTGTTCCAAAGAAAAAATACAGGCATTATCAGTTTGAGGTTATACTTAAACTTCGCTTTAAGTAGCTTGAACGGACTTATGCAATGTAGGAGTATCACGTCATATTTTTTTACGACGTTCTCAATATTTTCCATATTATTCATTTTTTCCTGCTGATAAAATTTTGTCCTATTTTTTGAGAGATAAAAAGTGTCTGCCCGTATTCCGCTTTTCTTCAGCTGTTCCAATAATTTGTAGACATAGTAGTCTTCTCCACGAAGGCGTGGCTCTACAGTTACATCCCTATTGGACAATATGAGAACTTTACTCTGCCTTAAGTCAGCAACCCACTCAGCGAATTCTGAATAATAGTCCAGGTTATCGCAACTGCACATAGACATCAACTTTAATGTGTTACAGGAGACCTTTAACCATGTCCAATTAATACGCTCGCCTCAATCGCCTCTCGCAATATGGTTGCTATAGTCAATTGATCCTGGGCAAAGTAAAGTTCACGGTAATTTCATTTTTATCTAGCCATTCTGACACATGTATTTCATCATGAAAAGGATCTATCAGAACTTTTACACTCGCCCTTTGTAGTCCAATTGATGATAAAGTCTTTTTCGGTGATGCCGCAAGATATGTCAGAACCAAACTGTTAGTTTCTGTTTGTTGCTTCCCGAGAAACACAGAGCTCTTCGTACAACTTTTCTATCTTTAGCAATACAGAGCTTAAGGAGAATCGTTTTATAAAAAGATCCCACCCCTTTTTGCCCATTTCCTTGCTTTTTTGAGGGTTCCTTAGAAGAAAACGCATAGCATTGGCCAGCGCCTTTGAATTTCCGGGAGGGATTAAGAAACCTGTTGTAGCATTGATTACAATATCTTTCAACCCTCCCACATCAGAAGCTATAATAGCTTTCTTGCGACTCATTGCTTCCAACGCTATAGTTGGGCAGGCTGCCGGTGTTATACTTGGAATGACTAGAAAGCTACACCTATCGCATGCTTTCATCACTATTTCGTGTGGAGCATTCTTAATTACGATTACGTTTCCTGCGCTCTTGTAAGAATATTGCGGATGCTCTGCTCCAATAATAACTAATTTTGTTTTCGTTTTTATTGTATTGTAAGCTTTTATTAGTACATCTGTACCTCTGTCATGCATTAAGGATCCCGCAAATAATATGAACTTTTCAGGCAGCATTTCTTCTTTGTTTGAGTTAACGTTTTCTTCTTTATAGAAATTTGGAATTACCACGATTTTCTCCTCGTTTAGTTCTAAGTGCATTGAATGAACTTCTTTTACATACTGACTTACAGCGATGAACTTATCCACGCGTTTTAGCATGTGCTTATTCGATTTAACACCCAAATATCCGAGAAAAGACTTGACAGAACCGTAAGGTTTTAATCCACATTTTATGCAGTCAGTTGAAAAAGGTTTATTACATATTTGATTATCGCTCTTCATCATGCTTTTTTTGGGACAAAATAAACCATAATCGTGCAAAGTAACGATTAACGGTATGTTATACTTCTTTTTTAAGGGTAACACAGAATGCAAAATCCAACCATGCACATGAATGATGTCTGGCTTTGTCTCTTCGATTAATTCTTTCAACTTTCGTGTTATCAACCAGTCTTGAATGGGAGGATGATATCGCTTTGTGCGGTCGGCAAACAGAAAAGGTATACTCTGAAAAAAACCATCAACCCTTATTATTCTTACACCCTTCTGTTCTTCGAAGCTAGGAAGGTGTTTACTCTTTATTGTGCAAACTGTAACCAAGTGACCCCTCTTACTCAATCCTTCGCTCAGTGTTTTTACATACCTCTCCAGTCCACCTATGATTGGAGGGTAGAAGTCGGACAGCATTAAGATTTTCAACTAGCATCATCCATCAAAATTTTCACAAATGGTGGGTGCATGTCGTTCGGGTAACGCGCTGAGAATCTGATGCACGTCTTCATTGTCATCATTCGTCTCATGTGTTGATAACATCCGTGTATAGTTCGGTCAGTTTGTATACAACTTCCTTCCAATCCCAAAGTTTAACTCGGGTAACTTTTCTTCGGACAGCCTCGTCTATTAACTTTGCTAATTTATCAATCTTTATCGGGTAATCCACGCCGAAGCAGTTTTCATCGTCAATCCATTCTTTTAGCGCTGACGTGTTCGCTAAGACACATGGGCAGTTTGAGGCTAGGGCTTCTGCAACGCTGATCCCGAAGGCTTCATGCTTCGATAGCAAAACAAAGATGTCTGCATCGGCGTATTTTTGTAAAAGCTGATTCCTTGGCAAAGCTTGATAGAACTTAACCCTATTCTCGACGCCTAGTTTTCTTGCTAGATTAATTAGACTTCTTTCATAAGGACCTTTACCAACAATTTCCAGAATGAAATCGTTACCCAGCATCTGCAACGTCTTAATTAGATAATGTACGCCTTTATACTTCTCCAGCCTACCAACATACAAGATAACCTTGATATCCTTCGCTTTTCTTTTTTCTAACCTCTCAAATTCTTTGAAACTGACGCCATTCGGAATAACGGCAATCTTTTTATCGGAAACTTTAAAATGTTTCATCACCAAGCTCTTCTCATAGTCTGAAACGCAAATTATTTTGTCTGCTTTTTTAAAGATGTCTATTCCCCATAACTTGTAAGGCACATGAAGCAAGCTCCTAAAGAAAGTATGTCCTCCTCCGTGATAGTGCGGAGTAAAAACAAGCTTATTTCTGCTTTTCTTGGCTTGTGCGGCATAAAGCGCAGGAAAAGCGTGATAATTGTGAGCATGTATGACATCATATTCTTGTGAGTGAGCCCGCAGGCTTCGCTTAAGTCCTCTGGAGAAATAATATGCGTCGCTTGGTGACCATGCTTCAAAGCGCCTAATCTGAACGCCGTTAATGATCTCTTCCGTTGGTAGCATTTTGGAGGCGGTTGTAAAAACCGAAACATCGTGTTTCTCAGCTAATCTTTCAGCGATGTTTTTGACGTGATCTTCAACACCGCCTATATCGGGATAGTATCTCTGGCACACTTGAAGGATTTTCGTTTTACTACTTCCTTTTGATTATAACGAGTCCTTAAAATGTTCCAACGCTAGGATTGTACTTCAATGCATTCTATACTCTATGATTTTGACGTGGCGTCGTTAGCATACGTAGAGAAAAGCCCACGAGCACCATGCATACTGACGCAGATATTAGTAGCAAATGGCAAATGTTTTCTAATTTATGAATTCGCTTTAGCCTTAAAGGAATGGCAACTTTAACCAAGTACCTCAAGTAACGATCTTCGGCGGATAAAGCTTCTAGAGGATTCGATTTCGAACTAGTGACAAAAGCCTTTGACACTCCCTCGTAAAACGATCTTCTTAAGAAGTACGTCAGATTTGTTCTGCTCTTATGAACCAGATGGTAAACAACAGCCGAAGGGTCAAGCATAATCTTCGATCCCCGAATTTTCTCCAAAATCCTTAACGAAAGCTCTGCTTCTTCACCAGCTATGGGTTTCTTGCCAAGTCTTCCGACATCAGCCTTAAAGTATCCAACCTCTTCAAAAACACCTTTTCTAAAAGACATGTTGCAGCCAATCGGATTTCTTACACAAGTTTTACGTTCGGGAAGCCCCTTATAGGAGCAGCCAACTATCCAATTAAGCTCCTCTGGAAACCATATGGGACGATTGCTTTTCCATATCGGCTTGATGAACCCTCCCACACCTGCAACACATGGATTATCATAATTTTTGACCAAATTCTCCAGCCAAACCTCATCTGCAACTGCATCATCATCAATGAAAGCGACAATTTCTCCGGTAGCAGCCTTAACGCCAGCATTTCGAGCAGTTGAAAGCCCGTATCCTCCACTAATAACTATTTTGACATCATTCGGCACACGGGACTTATAAAAATCTATCAAAATCTCATTCGAATCCAAAACCAAAATAATCTCCTTAGGCAACAATGTTTGCCTCTTCACAGACTCGATGCAACTTATAACATAGTTTGCTCTATCAATAGAATACGTTGAAATAATAACAGAAACTTCCTTCAAAACTAACCACTTAGAACTTCTAAGATGTAAGAATCCTTCCCCTGATGCAAGCTACTGGTATTCCAAAAGTTCACGACATGCTAATCTGATGACTTCTTCACTGTTTAGCGTTGGCTTCCAACCTAAACTCACCAGCTTATCTATCGAAAGACACATTGTTTTAACATTTCCTTTCCATCCACGTCCCCCATCAACTCCACCAGTAAACGCAAGCGTCAAGTTGTGCAAACCCATTTCCTCAGCAACAATTTCTGCAATGGGTTTCACATCAACTTTATCTAGGGAACAAACATTGTAAATGTCAATTCGCTTCTGCTCGTTAAGGAACTTCCTTAATGCAACAAAAGTGGCATCAACGAAATCACCAACATGTAAATATGACTTTGCTTGGTTTCCATCTCCTAAAATTTCTAATTCTCGCGAATTTTTCCGAAGCTTATTAACAAAATCCACGGTAACACCATGAGTGGATCTACCGCCAACGATATTCGCTAGACGAAATATAAGACCCTTAAGACCAAACGTGCCACAGTATGAGCTTATCAACGATTCACAGCCAAGCTTTGAAGCTCCATAAACAGAAATTGGCAAAAGGGGACCATAATCTTCTGGTGTTGGAAACCTATTAGGCTCACCATAAACTGTTGAAGAGGAAAAGAAAACTATATGCTTTGCCCTTTCACTCTTCCGCATGGCTTCTAAAACGTTAGACGTTGTCAATAGATTCTCACGAAAATGAATTGAAGGATCAACTTCAGCCGCTCGAACTTCAGAGTTAGCAGCTAAATGAAAAACAATCTCAACATCATCTGTAGCTTTCTCAGTGACACTCAAATTCTTCAGATCTCCTTTGACGAATTCAAAACACGAATCATCAAGCCATCTCTTAACATTTTGTAAGTTACGGCTACTGAGGTTGTCAACTACTCTGACAAAAACTCCTATCTGCATCAAATGGTCAACTATGTGAGAGCCTATGAAACCTGCTCCACCAGTTACCAAAACTCTCGAAAATCTCATACAACTCACCTTCGCTTATGGTCTTAAATCCAACTGACAACCTTCTATCTTACTCTAAAACATTCTGAATGCTCTATTCGGATGAGAAATTAGCTTAGAGAGTCGATCGCAATTCTCTTTAGAATAGTTAGGCCATGTCTAAGTCTAAGCTTTTTCTCTCCAAGTCTAGGCCGATATTCTATGGGCATTTCCACAATGCCGTAACCTTTTCTTTCGACCTGATGATTAAGCTCAACCTCAATGTCAAAACCTTTAGACTTAGGCTTCCAACCTCTCAGTATCTCCCAACGCACAACCCTCAAACCCGTCAACGGGTCATCGAGTTCTACTCCATTCAAGAAGTTATGCGTGAAAGCAAGCAACCTATTCCCAAAATAGAGTATGTCATGTAGCCTTCCCAGATTCAGTTCATCTTTAAAGCGGTTCCCACACACCATACCCACATTTGGATTTTCTTCCAA
>Ga0315282_10006434_pt1 | contig 19671 bp, 12 predicted proteins | sample YL17G07_20_MG_FD_203693 | JGI IMG/M metagenome (GOLD analysis project Ga0315282, IMG submission 203693) | Sediment microbial communities from Yellowstone Lake, YNP, Wyoming, USA - YL17G07_20 | ecosystem: Environmental > Aquatic > Freshwater > Lake > Sediment | place: USA: Wyoming | collected... | reverse complement strand
TTTATCTTCCGGAAAAATTTTAACAGAGAGCCCCTTTATTTCTGAAGCCCAAAGGAAAAAAGACTCAAGACATGTTCATTTTAATCTGGGCTGGAGCATTCAAAACGCATCCTCTCTTAAGTTTAAATTTGTTTCATCAGGCCAAGAAGAAGTAGTGGCTATGGCCAATTATTTTAATGAAGATAAATCCGCATTTGATTGGAGCGGAAGCTTTACTATAAATTCCGTTGAACAAGAATTTCGAATTCACACTCATTCTCTTGATGCTTCAAATTCAATCCTTTGCGTTCACAGAGACAGAAATAGGGGAAAGAATAATGAGGAAGTAATAATTTATATTGTTGATGGCGGGGCCAGTAAAGAGATTGCCCATTATTATAATGATAATGACGCAACCGTTCAAAAGGGCGAAATATATGTTAATTCCATGGAAATGCAATAGGGGTTTTGGTATTGTCGAAATTCTGGTTGCCGTAGGCATTGCAAGCGTTTCCCTCGTTTCTTTAATGGGGCTTTTTAATAATTATCTTAAAGTTTGTAACAATAACAAACAAAATATTGAGGCTTTAAATCTGGCCCAGGAGGCAATGGAATCGGTCCGGGCAGTTCGCGATGATTCGTGGAATAATATTTCTAATTTAACCCCGGGAACAATTTATCATCCCGTTCAGCAGGGTACGCCACCAGAATGGGGAATGTCTTCGGGAACAGAAACCATTAACAACTTCTTTTTAAGAGAAATTATTCTTGCCGAAGTTTATCGGCTGGATGCAAGCGGAGATATTGTTCTTTCCGGAGGGGTTTTGGATCCGGATACCAAGAAAGTGACAGTTACTGTCTGCTGGAATACCCAAATTAATTGTAATAGTGCTAAATATAAAGTGAATTTAGTAAGTTACATTACCAACTGGAATCAATAATTATGAAAAACAAGGCTTTTACCATGATTGAACTTTTGGTCTATGTTGGAATTTTATTGATTGTTATTTCGGTAGTAGCTTATTGTGTTTCCTGGGGAATCAGAATGAATGCCAAAATACGCGTTAATCAAGAAGTTTTAGAAAATGCTAAGTTGGCCATGGAGGAAATAGTTTTTGAGATAAGAAATAGTCAGGGTGTTTATGCTCCAACTTCTGTTTTCGGGACAAATCCCGGACAGCTTTCTTTAAAAACAACCTTAAATTCTCCCACCGGCGAAAGAGAAACTTACCTGGATTTTTATTTAGAAAATGATAAAATTTTTCTAAAAAAAGAAAGCCATGATCCTTATCCGCTAACATCCGAGAAAGTGAAGGTAACCAATCTTGTTTTCAAATATTTAAATCCGGATATTTCTTCTTCGAGTATTCAAATAGATTTAAAAGTTGAATATAAAAACCCCTCTTCGGATCCAAGGTTGCAATCCTGGGTTTTTTTAACTTCCTCGGCTAATTTAAGAATTTATTAAGAATGAAGTATATTATTCATAATAGAGATTCACAAGGGATTGCCGCCATTCTAAGCGTTGTTTTGGTTTTGGCATTAACTTTATCCACGGTTATGTCCGTTAGTTATTTGGTCTGGAGGGAACAATCAATGATTCGCAGTAGTATTAAATCGACGCAGTCTTATTTTGCGGCCGAGGCCGGAATAGAGGATAGTATTTATCGGATTATAAAAGGAAAAAAATATGAGGCAATCAATTCTTTTGAGGTGGGCGATGGCCAGGTAAACATAAGTATTTCCAGCGAAGGAAATTCCAAAGTCATTGAGTCAAGCGGTATTGTTTCCAGCAATGTGAGAAAATTAAAAACTTTTTTAAATCCCGAAACCAGTACTGTAACTTTTCATTATGGTGCTCAAGTCGATCAATGGGGTTTAGAAATACAACCGAATGCTCAAGTTTCAGGAAATGTTTATTCCAACGGTAGAATTCAGGGTGGCGGCTCCACTTCCAAAATTACCGGTGATGCCTGGATAGCCGGCGGAGTGGAACCGAATCCCGATCAAAATTGGACCATTCAGAATTCTGATTTTGCTTTTGGAATAAAAGTAGGCCCAACCTATTATTTGGATACCGCGCAGAGTTTCGTGCCTTCTGAATCGAAGATTATCAATCGGGTAAGTCTTTATTTGAAAAAAGTGGGTTCGCCGCCTGACCAGACTGTCAAGATTTTAACCGATAATAACGGCAAGCCATCCCAGACTTCCCTGACTTCAGGCACTCTAAAAAGTTCAAAAGTCACGGCCAATTATAGCTGGGTCGATATTAGTTTTGACCCACCGTCGACTTTAACTGCCAGTCAGACTTATTGGGTTATGATTGATGCATCTCAAGACAATAATAATTATTGGATTTGGGGGAAAGATAATACTGATAATTATGCTTTTGGAACGGGCAAATATACCAAAGATTGGACCGATAGCGAGGCAACTTGGTCAAATGTTAACGGCGATCTGGATTTTAAAACCTGGATGGGCGGAATTGTCACTTATATTGACAATGCCTGGATTGGAGTTGATGTCCATGCTAATACCATTACCAATTCCAATATTGGCCGCGATGCTTATTACTTGCAGAATATCGAAAATACCATTGTTTCAGGTTCTGCCTGTCCAAATTCTCATTGCCACCCCAATACTCCTGACCCGGCAACCAAGGATTTGCCAATTTCTTACGCCCAAATTCAGGATTGGGAATCAGCCGCTAAAGATGGTGGGGGAGAAATTACCTGTCCTTACAGCGATGCAAAAATTGTTTGTGCTCTTGAGCAAGGGGTTTGTGTTTGCAAGCCCGTCAAAGATTCCACTTTGGGACCAAAAAAAATTAATGGCAATTTAACTTTTCCAGATAATAGTTTGGAAAATCCGGTAACAATTACTGGAGTCGTCTGGGTAACCGGTGATATTCTGGCCGAAAATAAGGCCAAAATAATACTCAAAACAGATTCAACGGCGGGTTATCCAATAATTGCCGATAATCCAATTGATCAGGCTAATGCCGGACGGATAGAATTTGATAATAATGTGATTACCGAAGATAGTTCTCAGGGCGGTCGCCTCTTATTTATTTCCACCAATTCTTCCCTGGATAGTTCAAATCCGGCAATTTGGCTTTATAATAACGTCAATAAAGATACTGCTCAGTCCATCATTTTTAGTCTTCAGGGATTAATTAAGGTTGAAAATAATGTTAAATTTAAGGAAATCACTGGCTATGGTCTCTACTTGGCTAATAATGCCGAGATTGTTTATGAAGAAGGTTTGATAAATTCCAATTTTTCGTCTGGTCCTGGCGCTTCTTGGAAAATAAAAAACTGGGGAGAGATTGAGTAAAAAGTAAGCCCGGTAAGACAACTTTTTCAAGGTTGCTCTACCGGGTAAGTTACAAAGTTTAATTTTTGAGTTATAATTTTAATGGAATATGATATTCACTTTAATTGAGGAAGCCTTTGGTCTCGACCTTTCGGATTTGTCTTTAAAAATTGTAAAACTTGAGAAAAAAAAGGAGCAATTTGAAGTTGCGAGTTTTGGCACAAAAAAAATACCGCCAGGTCTTATAAATATAGGGGTTATAAAAAAGGAAGACGAGGTTGCTAAAATTATTAAAGAGGCTTTATCTGAACTGAAGGGCAAAAAACTTAAGACCAGATATGCAGTTTGCTCTTTACCCGAAGAGGAAGTGTTTTTGAAAGTGATTAGACTGCCAAAAATGACAAGAGACGAGATTGAAAAAAGCATTAAATGGCAGCTTGAACCCAATCTCCCTGTTTCTCTTGAGGAAGTTTATTTTGATTGGCAGGAGGTTTACCCTCAAAGCACCCGGTATTCTTACGTTTTAATTTCCGCCCTGCCCAAAAAAATAATTTATTCTTATCTTGCGGTTTTTAAAAAAGCGGGAATAATACCGGTTATTTTTGAAGTTGAATCAATTGGAACAGCGAGAAGCTTATTAGAGGGTTGCAAAACCCTAAGTCCGGTTATTATCCTTGATATGGGTGCTACCGGTACGGGTTTCACCATTTTTTCCGGCGAAACTATTTTATTCACCTCCCATATCGCAGTTTCCGGAACGGAATTTACCCAGGCAATAGCCAGAGAGTTAAATGTGGATATTAAAGAAGCAGAAAGGCTGAAAATTGAAGTCGGGCTAAGCGAGCCTGTTAAAATTAATATTGGAACGGGTGAATCGGAAAGAAGGATATCCAGCGCTCTTTACCCAATTTTGCAAAGATTTGCTTCTGAAGTTCAACATTACATAAATTACTATAGAAATTATGGGGCAATAGAATATGCTCCCGCTGACGGTGCGCTAAAAATTTTATTGTGCGGTTGCGACAGCCTTCTTTACGGCCTGCCCGAGTTTCTGTCCTCAAATTTAAAAGTGCCGGTTGAACTTGGAAATCCCTGGGTCAATATTTTAAAACCGCCAAAAAGGGAAACTCCGCAAATATCTTACAGGGAATCTTTTGGTTATGCCGTTGCCTTGGGTTTGGCCCTGCGAGGCCTGGAGGAAATATAAAAAACATAAAAATATGCCCCGTTAGAAGTCTGTCTTTAACCGAGCAAACAACTAACGAGGCATATCAATATTTATTCTATTAATACTTTGTCCTTGCCTGTAGAAAAAATTTTACCCCGTTAGAGATTAAAAAGGTCAAGAGAGAAAGCAGAGATAACAAATCTCTAACGGGGTTTATCCTAAAATTTTTAAAAAATTTTTATTGGCTCTTTGAAAAATATAATACTGTGTCCAGGGAGGAAAAAGATGATTTTTTACAGCGAGGTTAAAGAAATCAGGGGAGAAAGAGACCAGGTAAATATTACCCAGCTCGTAATTGACGAAGTCAAAAAATCGGAAGTCTGGGAGGGCGAAGTAAAAATCTGCCCCCTTCACACAACTGTCGGTATCATTATCACCAAACAGGAAGACGAACCCGGGCTTATAAATGATATCAAAAGAATTTTTAATTTGCTGTGTCCCAAGGGCGTTTACTTTGAGCATGATGATTTTGAGAAGCGGACGGTTAATATGACCGACAACGAAAGGAAAAATGCGCCAGCTCATTTAATGGCGACATTCTTTAGCAAAACTTTTGAAGTGGTGCCAATTAAAAACGGAGAACTCGTTTTGGGTCACTGGCAGTCAATTTTGTTTTTTGATTTTGATCCCAAAGGAAGAGAAGCAAGAAACATAATTATTCAGATAATCGGCAAGAAAAAAAGAAATCATAAAAAGTCCTGATTCTATTGCTTTTTCTTTCGGGATTTGATAGATTGGATTTAGAATTTTGATAAGGCAAAAAGGAGGTAAAAAGTGGGGGGACTAAAGATTGGACGGATTTTCGGCATTCCAATTAAACTTGACTGGTCATGGTTTATAATTTTTGGTTTGATAACCTGGAGTCTGGCCTGCGGGCTTTCAAAATATTCCACCGGTTTGCTCCCCTGGTTAATTGCTGGTTTAGTTTCTCTTATTTTCTTTGCCAGCGTTCTTTTCCACGAATTGGCTCACAGCGTTGTGGCTTTGAAACAGAAAATTTCGGTAAATTCCATCACGCTTTTATTTTTGGGCGGTGTAGCAAGCATTAATAAAGAAAGCTCCCAGCCAAAAGGCGAGATGGTTTTAGCCGCGGCCGGTCCTATTTCAAGTTTGTTTCTGGCCGGGTTCTTCTTTTTCTTGTCCGGACAGGCAGTCCAGAATCACTGGCAGCCCTTATTTTCAGCACCTCTCTTGTGGCTTTTCCAGATAAATTTGCTTTTGGCTCTTTTTAATATTTTGCCGGCTTATCCAATGGACGGCGGAAGAATTTTCCGGGCAATTATCTGGGCAGTCAAAAAAGACTGGCTGAAAGCCACCAAAATCGCCTGCCGCCTGACTCAATGGCTTTTTTATGGATTTCTGGGCTTTGCTTTATATTTGCTCATTACGCAGGGATTTGCTGCCCTTGTAAATGTTCTTTGGTTTGCTCTTATCGGCTGGTTTATTAGCAGCATGGCCAAGGCGGGCTGGAAACAGGCTCTTTTGCAGTATGTTTTTGCTAATATTAAAGTTAAAGAAAGGATGGTACCGGTTCCGGATTATGAACTTAGAAGCAAGAATTTTTGTAATCCCGATGATTTAATTATTGATATTCTGCCCAAATTTTCTGAATTCAAAGTTCGGGTTCTCTGGGTGAAAGATGGTGATAAGTTTGTCGGTGCGCTTTACTCCAGCGCTATTAATAGATTCTTTGAGGAAAAAATTAAAGAAATCCGGATTTAATCCGGATTTTTCTCTTGGCTATTGTTGAAATCAAATATAATTTATGATAAAGTCGGAGAAGAAGAAAATGAAGGGCAAAAAAGAAAAATTTATTCTCTGGTTCGAGGAAATTTTAAAGAGTGATGTGCCAATAGTCGGCGGCAAGAACGCCGGTCTTGGCGAAATGTACCAGAAGCTTTCAAAAAAGGGGGTTAAAGTTCCCCCTGGTTTTGCGATTTCCGCGGAAGCTTATCGCTATCTTTTGAAAGCAGGAAAAATTGAAAAAAAGATAAAAGAAATTCTATCTGACTTGGATACCCGCGACATTAAAAATTTGCAAGACCGGGGAGAAAAAATCCGGCAGCTTATTGAAAATGCTCCTCTGCCGCGCGACCTGGAAAAAGAAATCGTCAGGGCTTATCAGGAATTGTCAAAAAGATTGGCCATTGAAAATCCCGATGTGGCTGTTCGTTCTTCGGCAACGGCCGAAGATTTGCCCGATGCTTCTTTTGCCGGACAGCAGGAAACCTATTTGAATGTTGAAGGTGAAGAAGAATTGCTGAAATCGGTAAAAATGGCTTTTGCCAGTCTTTTTACCAATCGAGCTATTTCCTACCGCGAAGATAAGGGATTTGATCATTTTCAAGTTGCGCTCTCCATTGCTGTTCAAAAAATGGTAAGGAGCGATTTGGCTTCCTCGGGCGTTATTTTTACCCTTGACACCGAAAGCGGATTTAAAGAAGTGGTTTATATTACCGGCGCCTGGGGCCTTGGCGAATTTGTGGTTCAGGGCGCGGTTAATCCTGACCAATTTTATGTTTTTAAGCCAATGATAAATTCGGGCAAAAACGCCATTATTGATAAAATTCTGGGAACAAAAGAAAAGAAACTCATTTATGGTGTCAAGAATCAAAAGACAAAAGAAAAAATAACTGAAAAATTGGAGAGAAATAGTTTTGTTTTATCTGACGAGGAAATTTTGAAACTGGCCAAGTGGGCCTGCATTATTGAAGAGCATTACAAAATTCCAATGGATATTGAGTGGGCAAAAGATGGCGAGACCGGAGAATTATTTATTGTTCAGGCCAGGCCCGAGACCGTCCATTCTCAAAAAAGAGAAGATGTTTTGGAAACCTATGTTTTGACAGAACCCGAGAGCCAAAGGCATCTTCTTTTGCGGGGAGAGGCGGTCGGGAAAAAAATCGGAAGAGGCGAGGCAAATGTTATTTTGGAAACAAGCAAGATTTCGAAGTTTAAGCCGGGTCAGGTTTTGGTAACCGATATGACCAATCCAGACTGGGAGCCAATTATGAAAATAGCTCAGGCAATAATTGCCAACCGCGGGGGGAGGACTTGTTTTACGGGCGATACAATAGTTTTAACTAATATAGGATTTTTGCCAATTAAAAAGATGGTTGAAAACTATAAAAATAAAAATTTCAAAGTTCTATCCTTAAATAGGGATACTTTAAAACTTGAATGGAAAAAAGTGATTGGTGGGTTTGAAAGGGTTGCCCCCGTGATGTCTGTAGGAATTTCTCAAACCGGAAGGATGCAGAATAATGAATTAAAGGTTTCCCCCGATCATAAATTTTTATTTTTTAAAGATAGGAAATTAGTTTCAAAAGAATTAAAAGAATTATTAAGAAAGAAGGAGATGCTCTTAAGTTTGAACCGAATCCCCCCATTGAAAGTTATAAATTTAGATCTTAATTTGGCTTATCTCCTGGGGGCAATTAGCACCGATGGCCATATTTATTTGTCGAGAACTCATGGAGAAGTTCAGTTTATTCAGAAAGATGAACCCAGCAAGAAAGAGTTTATTAAAAAGGTAAAATGTTGCTTTGAGAAAGTTTATAAATATTCCTTGCATCCTCATAAAAAGAAAATTTCTTCGGGGATAATCAGGGGAAAAATTGTGAAGGGGGAAGCAACAGCTTATCGCTGCTACGGAAAAGGAATCGCTACTGATTTATTGAAAAAGCAAGAAAAGATTATAACCACTTTGCTATCGGCCCCCGAAGATTTTATATACAACTTTTTAGCAGGAGTAATTGATGGCGATGGCACCTTTGGTCAAGGGAGTCAAAGAATAAACATTTTTTGTTCAAAAGAATACTTATTAGAAGCAATAACATTATCTTGTTTAAAACTAGGAATTGATTACCAGGTAAGTACTAATCGAAGTATTTATAACGTCCAGTTAGTAAATAATTTCAAGAATATTTTTGATTACACAACACGGGTTAAGGGCGAATATTTTTCCGATAAAACCCGAGGAAGATTTTTTTCCGCCTTCCAATTATTGAGAGATATTAAAGAAGAAGTAAACTATAAGGGAAGAATATTGCCCTATATTAAGCAAAATCTTCTTATACGCGTGTCAAAAATCAATAATTACATCATGCCCAGGATTTTAGGAGAACCAGCTAACCACGAATTAACAAAAATTATAAACTCCCCACTTAAATCCTTAAGAGCGAATTTTAAAAGGAGATTAGGATTACAAAAAGTATATAATATTACTGTGGAGGATAACCATAATTATGTAGTATTTACTAATCGATATACACCCATAATAGCGGACAATTGCCATGCCGCAATCGTTTCTCGAGAGCTTGGAGTTCCATGTGTTATTGGCGCTCAAAAGGCGACTTCGATTTTAAAAACTGGTCAGAAAGTCACAATTGATTGTTCCGAGGGAGTCGGCAATGTTTATGAAGGGCTCCTGGATTTCAGGGTTGATAAATTGAACCTCGGAGATTTACCAAAAACCAAAACCCGGATTATGATGAACGCCGGTATTCCCGAGCAAGCTTTTTCACACGGGCAAATTCCATGCGAAGGCGTGGGACTCGCCCGGGAAGAATTTATTATTAATTCCCATATCGGAATTCATCCTCTGGCTTTGATAAATTACAAGGAGCTGAAAAAATCTTCTGATGAAGAAATAAAGAAAATAATCAAAAAGATTGACGAGAAGACCAGAGGCTACGAAAATAAAGTGGATTTCTTTATTGAAAAACTCGCCTACGGAGTGGCGAGAATCGCTGCCTCTTTTTATCCTTATGATGTTATTGTTCGCTTCTCTGATTTTAAGACAAACGAATACGCCAATTTAATCGGCGGAGAATTTTATGAGCCCCGGGAGTCAAATCCAATGATTGGCTGGCGGGGCGCTTCAAGATATTATGACCCAAGATTTAAAGAGGCATTCGGCTTGGAATGCAAAGCAATTAAAAAAGTCAGAGAAGAAATGGGCCTGAAAAACATTAAGGTGATGGTGCCGTTTTGCCGGACAGTGGAGGAAGGGAAAAAAGTTATTGAAACAATGAAAGAATTTGGTCTGTCACGGGAAGAAAATGGCCTGGAAGTTTATATGATGGTTGAAATTCCCTCCAACGTTATTTTGATTGAGGAATTTTGCAAAGTTTTTGACGGATTTTCAATCGGCTCCAATGATTTGACCCAACTAACTCTTGGCCTTGATAGGGATAGCGAGCTGGTATCCCACATTTATGATGAAAGAAATCAGGCAGTAAAAGACTTAATCAAAAAAGCAATTGAGGTGGCTCGGAAAAATAATCGGAAAATCGGCATCTGCGGTCAAGCTCCGTCTGATTTTCCTGATTTTGCCGAATTTTTGGTTGAGTGCGGAATTTCGAGCATTTCTTTGAATCCCGATACCGTAATTAAAACAAAACTCGCGATTCACAAAAAAGAGAAAGAACTTGGTATTTAAAAAATATAGGTTTTGAGCCCTCACTTGCCTTTGGCAAGTGAGGGACTTGACACCTTCCCAAAAAAACAATAAATTAAAAAGAGGTCTTTAAAAATAAAATATTTGAAGAAGCAAAGGAGAAAAAAATGAGACGAGAGGATTTGAAGGTTCCGGAAGATAAACTAAAGTTTACTTGCGACCCGGCTATTTTTGAATTTGGGGATACTTCCCAAGTTGAGCCGTTGAAAGATTTTGTCGGCCAGGAAAGAGCTATTCAGGCTCTGGAAATGGGACTGGAAATTGAGACCCAGGGATATAATATTTTTGCCACCGGTCTTACAAGCACCGGCCGGAATGCGGTAATTCGGGAACATCTCAAAAAATTCGCAAAAAATAAAAAAGAAAGCGGCAAAGTGTTTCTTCAGGATTTTTGTTATGTTGCAAACTTTGAAAGTTCGGACAGACCAAAAATTTTGGTTTTTGAAAAAGGCAAAGGCAGGGAATTTAAAGAAAAAATTGATGGCGCCTATTATGAATTAAAGAAAAAAATTCCCGAGCTTTTGAAGGCCGAGAATTGCGCAAAGCTCAAAGAGGAAATAACCAAAAAGACAGAAGAGGAGATAAATCAACTTTTTGAGGCGGTTAAGGAAAGGTCAAAAGAGGGCCATCTAATCTTAGCTCAAACCCCAAATGGTCAAATGATGCCTTACCCAAGGTCCAAGATTAATCCTGATGAGCAGATGACCAAAGACGAATACGACACTTTGGAGCCGGATGAAAAGAAAGCATTAGAGAAAAATTCAAGAAAAATTTTACGCGATTTGGAAAAAGCTTTTTCTCAAATAAAAGAGCTTCAGATTAAAGCTGAAAAAGAAATAGCAAATTTGGAAAAGAAAATAACCGGCGAAGCAATTGATGCTGTTTTGGAGATTATCGCTGCCGAATACAGGCCTTCCGGAGACGATAACCCTGGTTATCTTGAAGTTTTGAATTATCTTGATGGTTGGAAAAAATTTGCTGTGAAAAATAGCGATTTATTCTTGCCGCAAGAAAATCGGCAGCAACTTTTCTTTGGTGCGCCGACCCACAATGGCAATGGCAATGGCAATGGCAATGGTCGGGTTCCGGCGCCCTTTGCAGTTAATCTTTTTGTTGATAACAGCAAAAATGACGCGCCGCCGATTATCATTGAAACCAATCCGACTTTTGCCGGACTTTTCGGAAAAATTGAAAAAGAAGCTGTCCAGGGAGCTTATTTTACTGACTACACCATGATAAGGCCAGGGTCTTTGTGTCTTGCCGACGGCGGATATTTGGTTGTCAATGTTCTTGACCTTTTAAGAAACGTCATGCTCTGGTTTAAACTAATCAAATGTTTAAAGAGCGGATATGTCAAAATAGAAGAGCCGGCGGAAGCCCTCGGGTACCTCATGCCAGCGACTTTGAATCCGGCTGCGGTTCCAATTAACGTAAAAGTTATTGTGATTGGGGAGCCGATGTTCTATCAACTTCTTCTTGAAAATGATCCGGATTTTCCAACGGTTTTCAAAATCAGAGCCGATTTTGATTTTCGGATGGAACTAAATCAAGAGCATCTTCAAAATTATGCCGGGTTCGTTTCCTTCTGCTGTCAAAAAGAGAAGCTGCTTCCATTTGACCCGAGCGGCATTGCTCAAATTGCCGAATACGGCGCGCGCCTGGTTGATGACCAGAAAAAATTGTCCACCCAGTTTGGAAAAATCAAGAACCTGATTGTTGAAGCAAACTATTGGGCAAAGAAGGCTCAAAGCCGGACTGTAAAAGCCAAGCATGTTCAAAAGGCAATTGAGGCACAGAGGCAGAGACTCAATTTATCCGAAGAAAGATATCAGGAATTTATAGCCGAAGGTTCGTTTCTGATTGATACCGAAGGAGAAAAAGTCGGCCAGATTAATGGTTTGGCTGTTTACTCCGGAGGAGATTATGCGTTTGGCATACCCTCAAGAATTACTGCCAAAACTTTTCTTGGTAAAAAAGGAGTTGTCAGTATTCAAAGAGAAGTCGGAATGGCCGGTCCAATTCATAATACCGGCGTAGGAATTATCAGTGGTTATTTTGGGGAAAAATATGGACAAGACAAAACTCTCGCTTTTTCCGCCAGTCTTTGTTTCGAGCAATCCTACGATGGCGTTGAAGGTGATAGCGCGTCAGCTGCCGAACTTTTTGCCCTGATTTCCAGTATTGCCAAAGTTCCTATCAGCCAGAGTTTTGCTGTGACGGGCTCGGTAAACCAGAATGGCGAGATTCAGCCGATCGGCGGAGTCAATCATAAAATCGAAGGATTCTTTGATATCTGTAAGAAACGGGGCTTGAGCGGCGAGCAGGGCGTAGTGATTCCCCACCAGAATGTTAAAAACCTGATGCTTCGCGACGATGTGGTAGAAGCAACAAGAGCAGGAAAATTCCACATTTTTGCCATAAAGACAATTGATGAGGGAATTGAAATTTTGATGCAAAAAAACGCCGAAGAAGTTCACAAACTTGTAAACGAAAATCTTAAGAAAATGATTGATTTGCTGAAATCCGAAAAAGAATTAAACACCAGCAAAGATTAAAAATAAAATCAAAAGCTCCCAAAAATTGGGGGCTTTTTTATTTTTTTTGGGTTGACCCCGTTAGAAGTTTGCCGATGTATTCCTTGGCTGGAAAAGTTCTGATTATGAACTTCTCCAGCGAGAATTTAAATAACTTAAAGTAAGCAATGAAGCTTTGGCTTGTTTAATAATCGCAAACTTCTAACGGGGTTGACATCTTTTTAAAAATTGCTAATTTAAACTAAGGGAAAAATTTAGATATTTAAATATTGACACTTGCCCCTCACTTGCCAAAGGCAAGTGGGCTTGACTTGCCCCTTTCAATGGGCTAATCTAAAATGAGCACCTTTAAAAAATATTTGAGTGAAATTTCAATAGAATTTTGATAGGGGGGTAGCGATGAAAGAAAACGATTTAGTGAACAAAGCAAACGAATTGGTTGAGCAGATTTCGGCACTTCTAAAACAGAAAAAAGATTTGGAAGAAGAGCTCAATGACCACAAAGAAGCCATCAAAGAAATGGCTCAGGACATAGCAGAGCTCAAGAAACAAAAAGACGCTCTTTCCAGATTCAATCTTGTTGAAATGGCAAAGGTTAAGCAGACACACAAAGAAGAAGTTAAAAAAATCCAAACCGAGCTCGATGAGTTGAGAAAACAGCTTGACGAATTGATAAATGAGTTAAAAGCGCTTACCAAGCCTCCGGTTCCGGTTGGAAAACTTATAAAAGTAACAGAAAACGGAACGGCCATCATACTTGACAATCACCGGGCAATCTGGGAAGTGGCTATTTCGCCGAAAATTAAAAAAGGGGAACTGGAAGAAGGCAGCGAAGTCGAATATACCATGGATCAAGGTGTCCCTCTGGCAATTTTTAAGGTTTGGAAGGCTGCCCCAGGCGAGATTATTGTAGTTAAAGAGATAATGGATAATGGCGAGCGGGCTTTGGTGACTCTGCCTGGCGATACCTTGAAGGTTGTTGATGTCGCGAAAAAATTAATGGGAACGCTTGAAAAAGGCGAAGAGGTTTTTTACGATTCCGTAATTCAATGTATTACTTCTAAAGTTCCAAAGGAAAAGGAAAAGGTTGATTTAGCGAGGGTGGTCAGGAAGACCTATGAGGATGTCGGCGGCCTTGCCGAACAGATTAGAAAAATTAGGGAAGTGGTTGAACTTCCCTTAAAACATCCCGAACTTTTTGAAAAAATAGGGATTTTGGCTCCAAAAGGCATTCTTTTGAGCGGTCCTCCTGGCTGTGGAAAAACTTTGATAGGTCAGGCAGTGGCTAATGAATGCGGCGTTTTCTTTATCCATATTTCCGGCCCAGAAATTATGAATCCTTATGTTGGCGAGCCGGAAGCAAGACTCAGACAGATTTTTGATACTGCCAGAAGATACGCACCGGCCATTATTTTCCTTGATGAAATTGAAGCGATTGCCCAGAAAAGAGAGGAAATGCATACCGGTCAGATGGTGGAGCAGAGAATCGTTGCCCAACTCCTTTCTTTGATGGACGGTCTAAATTCGAGAGAGCAGGTGATTGTTATTGCTGCCACCAATGTTCCTGATTTGCTTGACCCGGCTTTAAGAAGGCCAGGTCGTTTTGACAGGGAAATTGTTATTCCGGTTCCTGACAGAAATGGCCGTTTGGAAATTTTGAAGATTCACACCAAGAATATGCCGCTTGGCGGCGACGTGAATCTCGAAGATTTGGCTGACAGAACCCATGGTTTCACCGGCGCCGACCTTGAGGCTTTGTGCAAAGAAGCGGCAATGCTGATTTTCAAAAATCTTGATTTTGATAATCTTAATTTGGGTAAGATTGGTAAGGTTGAAGTGTCGGCCGAATACTTTGAGAAGACCTTGGCTGATATGAAACCCTCTCTTATGAGAGAAGTGACGTTTCAGAAACCGACCGAAACCTGGGCTGATGTTGGCGGACTTGAAGAAGTCAAACAAAAGCTTGAGGAAGCGATTATTTGGCCTTTGAAATTCCCTGAACTTTTAAAGAAGGCCGGACATAAACCGGCAAAAGGCATTTTGCTTTACGGCCCTCCGGGATGCGGTAAGACTCTGGTTGCCAGGGCTCTTGCAAATGAGTGCGGCGTGAACTTCATTCCGGTTAAGGGTCCCCAGCTTATTTCTAAATGGGTTGGCGAATCCGAAAGCAATGTCCGAAAGCTCTTTAAGATGGCTCGTCAGTCAGCGCCCTGTATTATTTTCTTTGACGAGATTGAGGCATTGGTTACGATGAGGGGAATGAGAACGGGAGACGCTGGGGTCAGCGATAAAGTGACTTCCCAAATTTTAACCGAACTTGACGGCATAGAAGACCTGAAAGGAGTTTTTATCCTGGCGGCAACCAACAGACTTGAACTTGTTGACCCTGCCTTGCTTCGGCCCGGAAGGTTCGATGAACTTGTTTATCTTCCTCCGCCAAACGTAAAGGCCAGAGAAAAAATCCTTGAGATTCACACCAGGGGCAAACCCTTAGCCGAGGATGTTAATTTGAAGGCTTTAGCCCAAAAATCGGCGTTACCGGCCGGGACAAAAATACTAATATCCAGGACTCAAGCTTTGGTTCTGGAAGAAGAGATGCCATTTAGCGGCGCTGTTATTGCTTCTGTCTGTCAGAGGGCGACCCAGAAAGCCTTAACCGAATTTGTGGCTACGCACGATCCAAAAAAGGACTACGAAGATTTTAAGGTTTGCATGAAACATTTTATAGAAGCCCTTAAAGAAATAGTTCCCTCAATTGAGGCATTCGCCAAGGACGAAACTTCAAGAAAAGAAGGAACCAAAACCTCCAAGGGAGGACCGAAAATAACAGAACTCCCTGATGAGGATTCAGGAGAAAAAGGAAAAGGTAAAGACGAGGAACCGGAAGTTAAACCCGAAGATTTGGATAAGGCTGTATAAAAATAAAAATTAGGAGGAGCAAAAACTCCTCCTAAATTTTTAATTGTTCCTGAAAATTGTTTTTGGGGACAATTAGAAATTAAATATTTGTCCAAGAAGGCAAGGCGAAGCCGAAGCCTGATTGGAAACAAATATTTAACCCCGCATTTATCTTTTAATTATGGTTTTGATTTTTCTTTTATCTAAGCCGTAAGGCGATTCAGCGGGCACTTATACTGGAAAAAATTCAACCAATTGAGAGATAAGTGCGGGGTGAATACCCTTAATAGCTCTTTAAAATTCTCAATAAAGAATGATTTTTGGCTTTTGATAGGAGGTTAAAGTGAGTGTTCCAAAGATTAAGGGGATTGAAACAGAGTGGTGCGTGATTGTTCGCGGAAAGGATTATTATAAATCCGCTTCAACCCAGGAATTTGATTTGATGATAAATACGATAAGAAAATTTTTTGAACTCCCGCTTATTCATGAGAAAAGTTTTTTTAGCGAAATAGAAAATATAGAGAGAATTTCCAGCGGCGGAAATTTAGTTTCGGAAATAGACGCCGATTTGTTGGAAATATATCAAAGTTTAGCCGAAGATTTAAAGCCAGAAGAAACGGAAATTCATTCGGGAGCAATGCCGCTTAGACATCACAATCTTCTTACTAACGGCAGTCGATTTTATATAGACGGTCCCCATATTGAATATTCTACTCCAGAATGTCTTTCGGCAAAAACTCTGGTTGTAGCTGATAAGGCAGGGGAGGCAATTTTGAATTTAGCCAGAATCAGCGTCAATAAGATTTTGGCGAAGAATGGCTTGGAGCTGATAATTTATAAGGATAACAGCGATAGAAAAGGTCATTCTTACGGCTGTCATGAAAATTATCTGCTATCCCGTCAGGCCTTTCAAAAACTGATCGAGAGTTCTGTTTCAGCCCAGGCCGCATTTTTAATGTCTTATTTTGTGGCTCGCCAGATTTTTACCGGGGCGGGCAAAATGGGAATTGAAGTTGATGGTGAACTGGAAGACGGGGCAATTTATCAAATTTCCCAGAGAGCGGATTTTATGAAGGAACTTATCAGCGGTTGCACAACTATGCACAGGGCTTTCATCAATCTTCGAGACGAACCTCATGCCGATAAGAAAAGATTCGCCAGGCTCCACGTTATAGTTGGCGATGCCAATATGTCCGAATTTGCCGCCTATCTCAAGGTCGGAGTCACCTCTATTATTTTGAAAATGATAGAAGATGGTTTTTTTGAAGGAGACCTCGCCCTCAAAGACCCGATTTGCGCCTTAAAATCGGTTTCTCTGGATTTGACCTGCAAAAAAGCGGTTTTGGAAACAGCTGGCGGAAGAAAACTATCAAGCCTGGCTCTGAACTTTGAATTTTTGGAACTGGCCAAAAAATATCTTTCTCAAGTTAACGAAGCGAGTGAAGAAGAAAAAGATATTATTCGCAAATGGGAAGAAACCCTAACCGATTTTTCCCAGGGCAACGAGGAGCGTCTTAGCAGGAGATTGGATTGGAAAATTAAGAAAAAGATTTTTGATAATTTTTTGGAAGCCCATGGTTTTACTTGGAAAAATTTAAAGGATGCGGAGATACAAGACGGTTCCAGGGTTGTTATGGTAGTTAATCAATTACTCCGGAAGGATTTGCTTTATCACGATATTAACAAAGACCAGGGCCTTTATTGGTTTCATAAGAAAGCAGGAGAGACGGAGGAAATTTTGACAAGGGAGGAAATCATTGCCCTGGTAAAAGAACCTCCAAAAGACTGCCGTTCCTATTTTAGAGGCAAGTGTTTGGAAAAGTTTTATTCCCAGATAGATTATGTTGATTGGGGGGAAATTGTTTTTTGCCGGGATGAAAATAAGAATTACACCAATTTTGGCATTTCTTCTTTTTCTCCCAAAATAGAGCTTGGAAATCCAGCCTGGGGAAGCAAGAAAGATGTTGGAGAGTTACTCCAGAGCGTAAGTACTTTTAAAGAATTGTTAGACAAATTGTCCGGACTTGAGACCCAATTTTAAAAAGGAGGTGAGTGATGATGCAAGAGGAAAAAGAAAAAACCAAAACGAGGCCAAAGAAAGAAGACGAGGGTCCGATTGAGGGTGGAGAGGGAGCAACCGGCGACGATAAATCTAAAAAAATAGAAGATTTAAAAAAGAAGGCCGATGAAGCCAAAAAGAAAGTAGAAGAAACCAGGGAAAAAACAAGACAAAGAGACGCCCAGATAGAACAGGATGATGCTGAGGTTAGGGAGCAGCACAAGGTGGTGGGCGGTCAATAATTGTCAATTGACGAAAGAAAAATAATAGGTTAAAAAAGAGGTAAGGGAAGTCTGACTTCCTAAGGGAAGTCTGACTTCCTAAGGAAGCTTACCTCTTTTTAGTTCTTTGAAAATAAATAAAAACAGGGAGAAGAAGATGAAAAAAAGAGTTTACGGTATAGAAACAGAATACGGTTTAGCCTTAATTACCAAGTATGGCAAGTGGTCTTGTGATCACGATCGTTTGGCTCCTTATTTGCAATGTTTTATGGAAAATTTTAGGGATTTTAGTCAATTTCATGCTAATGGCGCCAGAATTTATCTTGAATCAGGCTTTCATCCCGAATATGCCACAGCCGAGTGCGCGAGCCTTCTGGATTTAATTGCTCAGGATAAAGCCGGAGAAAGAATATTGAGAAAATCTTTTGATGAGGCGATAAAGAAGACAGCCCTTCTTATTCCTTCAAACAAAAGGATTGCTTTGTTTAAAAATAATGTCCAATACAATGAATATGATGATGAAACAAGGGAGGCTGTAACTTGTGGTTGCCATGAAAACTTTTTATTGGAGAAGAAAATAACAGTAGGACAGCTTGAAGAAGTTTTGCTTCCGTTTCTGGTGGCTCGTCAAATTTTTTGCGGTGCCGGCTGGGTAGCCAATAAAGCCTATCAGACAAGGAGAATAAGATTTATGATTTCCCAGAGGGCAAGATTTATTGGGAGCGCGGTTGGCACAGCAACAAATCCCCGTACTCTTTCGGACCCTTATGGCTCTTCAAGAGCAATTTTATGCACAGCCAGATTTTACGATGAGCCGCACGCTGATAAAGAAAAATATTCAAGATTGCACTTAATTCTTGGCGATTCCAATTTATCCGAACTTTGCATTTACCTTAAGATGGGGACAATTAGCATTTTGCTTGAAATGCTGGAAGAGGGCTACAAATTTGGCAGAAGAATCAAAGGGTTGAGAATCAAGAATCCGGTTCTGGCCCTGAAATTGGTTTCCCAGGACCTGACTTGCAAAAAACCTGTCATTGAACTGGAAAACGGAAAATTTATTTCGGCAGTAGATCTTTTGTGGGTATATGTTGATATGATGTCAAAATACGAAAGAATCAATGGTTTATCGCCGGAGCTTGCGGACGTGCGCAAAAAATTAGAGGATGTGTTGTGGAGATTTGAAAGAAGAGAGATAGACAGGGCAACTTTAATGGAAGTAAAGTCTTTGGGCTTGGATATGGAGATAGACTGGTTAATAAAGAAAGCGGCCCTGGAAAATAGTCTTTCTCATTTTGGTTCGTGTTGGAACGATTTTTCTGAAAAGGTTATCCGGAGAGAAAGCAGGGACATCGATTTGTATGATCAGTTGAGGGATAAGGATCTTAAATACCATGATATTTCCGATGAGGGGCTTTATTATTTTCGTCAGCCAGACCTTTCTTTAGAAGATTTAAGATTGGCTCAAATTAATACTCCAAGAATGGTGGAAGAAGAAAAAATAATTGAGATGATGGAAAATCCTCCCCAGGATACCAGGGCTCGCTTAAGAGGAGAGTTTGTCAAATGGTGTAAGGGCAAAAATTTAACGGAGGGCTTTAACGTGACTTGGGAAAGAATCTCCTGGAGTTTTTATGTGGAAAGTGAACATTTTAAAGGCGAAATTTTCCTGTCAGAGCCGCTTGTTTCAGAAAGTACCGAGCTTGCGGAGCTCTTTGCCAAATTTTCTGATGAAGCCTTTTTAGAAAAAATTAGATCCCCGTATTCACTACCCAATAATTGGGGTCGTTGGTTCCCGCGGTTTTCGGGATAATAATTACGTAATTTGAAATTAATAAAAAGCGCCAGCTTTGATCTGTACCCCAAAAAGTGGACACGAAAGTGCCCGCTTTTTTGTATTCGGAAAGCAAATAAGGTAACATATTATCATTAACAACTAAACATATGAGCAAAAGAATATTTACCAAAGAACAAAT
>Ga0315282_10006433_pt1 | contig 19671 bp, 17 predicted proteins | sample YL17G07_20_MG_FD_203693 | JGI IMG/M metagenome (GOLD analysis project Ga0315282, IMG submission 203693) | Sediment microbial communities from Yellowstone Lake, YNP, Wyoming, USA - YL17G07_20 | ecosystem: Environmental > Aquatic > Freshwater > Lake > Sediment | place: USA: Wyoming | collected... | reverse complement strand
TTTAAGCCGGCTTTCGCCTCGGCCGCGCACCAGACCGTCAGCGCTGATCAGCTCGGTCCAGGAGAAGGCCGCGCCCAGCTCCCGGCAGATCAGGCGGAAGGGGGCGGTAGTCACGCCGGCCATGGGCGCGAGCAGGAGCTCGCCCGAGAGCTCCAGAGTTCCGATCTGCATGGAATGCCGTTCCGGGCGGCTCAGGTCAGGGAAGCGCCGGCTTTTTTCCAGTCGGCCAGGAACTGGGCGATCCCCTTGTCGGTGAGGGGGTGCTGGGTGAGCTGCAGGATCACTTTGTAAGGTATCGTACAGATGTCTGCGCCCAGGAGGGCGGCCTCGACCACGTGCAGGGGGTGGCGGATGCTGGCCACGATCACCTCGGTGGGGAAGTCGTAGTTGTCGTAGATGGTCAGCACCTGCTCGATCAGGTCCATGCCCCTCTGCCCGATGTCGTCGAGCCGGCCGATGAAGGGGCTGACAAAGCTGGCCCCGGCCTTGGCGGCGAGCAGGGCCTGGAGCGGGGAAAAGACCAGGGTGACATTGGTGCGAATATGCTCGGCTTCCAGGGTCTTGGCGGCCTTGAGCCCTTCCGCGGTCATGGGGATCTTGGTCACGAGGTTGGGGTGGATGTCGGCCAGCGCGCGGGCCTCCTGGATCATGCCCGCCGCGTTCTCGGCCACCACTTCGGCGCTGATCGGACCGTTGACCACCGCGCAAATCTCGTGGATGATCTCGCGGAAGGGCCGGCCCTCCTTGGCGATCAGGGAGGGATTGGTGGTCACCCCGTCCACCAGGCCCATACTGGCGGCCTCGCGAATCTCCTTGAGGTTCGCGGTGTCAATGAAAATTTTCATCGCTGATTATCCCCTTCCTGATCTCTTCCCCTTTATACTACATACTACATACGACATACTACTCTCTCACCGGCCGGCATTTCCAGAAGTAATTGTTAAAGCCGCGGCCGCGGTGGAGCAGGCGGAGGGTCATCTCGACCGGCATCCCCACCCGGACCTCGTCCGGCTCGCTGTCGGTCATGCGGCAGTAAAGCCGGCCGCCGCCCTCGAACTCGACCACGGTCATGGTGGTGGGCGGGTCCGGGGTCTCGACCAGGTGATCGTGGGTGAAAGTGAAGACGGCGCCGCGGCGGCTCATCTTGACCTCGTCGAACTCGTCCTTGGCCTGGCAGATAAAGCAGACGCGCTGCTTGGGGTATTGCACGGTGCCGCATTTCTTGCAACGGACCCCGCACAGGGCGAGGTTCTGCCGGGTCTCGCGCCAGAGCACGACCGCGCTGGATTCATCCGCGGCGTTTTCCTCTTTTGAATAGAGCTCCCGGTAGCGGAGGTATTTGCCGTAGCTCTTGAGCAATTTTTTGGTTTCCAGGTAATAGGAGACCCCGCGGCGGGGCCGGGCCGCGGCGACTTGGTCGGTGGCGGTGACCAGGAGCGCGTCGGCGCCGTCGCCGTAGGCGAGCAGGAGCAAGGTCTCGCCGGGTTTGGCCTGTTCCAGGAAGGCGGCCAGGAGCAAGAAGGGCTGGACCGATCCGGTATCGCCGATCTGGTTGTAGAGCGAGTCCACCGCTTGCTTGGAATCGAAGCCGGCCGCCTTAAGCACTCCGGCTGACGCGCGGGGGTTGGGCGCGGCCAGAGCCACCTTGGTGAAATCGGAAGGCTCCTTGCCGGTGGCCTTGAGCGCGGCCTTGAGCGCCTCGCCCATCACGCGGGTATAGCCGGCCTTGAGACTGAAGGCAGCAGAGAACTCCTTGACGAATTGATCGCCGCTCGCGCGCCAGGAGCCGAGGAACTCGTCGCAGAGCGCGGCCACCGGCTCGAGGGCGGCGATGGGGTCCGGCCCGATCAGGATGGCGGCGCCGGCGTCGCCGAAGTTGAGCTCGAGGTCGGAATCCGGCTCGGCCAGCCGGCATTCGCCCGCGGCCGCGAGCGCGCTCTTGGCCGAGCCGCTGTGGACCGCGTCGAGGGCCGCCCGCAGGGCCTGGGTTCCGGCCCGGAGCGAGTCGCCGAAATCCACGGTGCGGGTCGAGCGGGGCAAGTCGGCGACGGTGGCGAGCAGGGTGGCGGTCTGCTTTTCGCGGTAGGGCGGGGTGGTGGAGGCGAAGAAGAGCGCGGTTACTTGATCCAGGGCCCGGCCGGCCATGCAGTTGAGCATGGCCTCGACCGCCAGGGTGGCGCTGTCTTCATCGAAGTTGGCAACGGCTTTTTCACCCCCGGCCGAATCGCGATCCCATTCCTTCGCGATCATCTCGCGGCTGAGGCGCAGGCGAGGCAGATAAACGCCGAAGGATTTAATTCCGATCATGGTCTTTCCCCATCAAATGGTTAGACTTTGCACAATTTCATCGAGCAACGGTAGGGGCGGGTTTGAAACCCGCCCCTACCAAGCTACCTTAACTCCTTCAGGTTAAGGGCAGCTCAGGTCTGCCCCTACTTGATGTAACCCAGGGCGCGGAGCCTGGCTCTGGTTTCCTCATCGAGCGGATACTCCCGCGGCGGAGCGCCCTCCAGCTCCTGGAGCTTTTTCGCCACGGCCTGCACCTGCTCCTTGCATTCGGCCGGCAAGGTCTGGCGCCGGCCCAGGATATTCTCGGTCTCGGCCGGGTCCGAGTTCACGTTGTAAAGCTCGAGCCGGCCGGTCGCGCGATTGATGATCAACTTGTAAGCGCCGCAGTAGATGCTTTGCTTTTCCGGTCCGTAGTGGAGGTTCTCGCTGATGATGCTGCTGCGGGGCGGGAACTGGAAATGGGTCTCGCTGGTGGAAAGGAAGCTGCGGCCGTCCACGGCAAAGGGGACCGGCCAGCCCAGGTATTCCATGATGGTCGGGAAGAGGTCCATCAGGCTGACCGCCTCCTTGACCACGGCGCCGGCCCATTTGCCCCGAGGGAACTTGATGATCAGGGGCACCTCCAGGAGTTCATGATAAAGGCTGTGTCCGTGCTCGAAGCCGCCGTGCTCCCAGAACTCTTCCCCGTGGTCTCCGGTGACGATGATCAGGGTGTTGTCGTAGAGCCCTTCCTTGCGCAGGAAGTCGAGGAAGGCGCCGATCTGGGAATCCGTGAAGGCGACCTCGGCGTCATACAGCCCCTGGATGAAGGCGCGGTCTTCGGGAGAGGGCTTGATCTCGCCGAACTTCATCTTTTTGAATTCTTCCGGGGGCGGATCGTAGGGCGGGGTGAGCTTGCCCTGATAGCCGTAGACATAGACGGCCATGAACTGAAGCGGCGGATCGTAGGCCAGGTGCGGATCGAAGTAGTGGACGGTCATGAAGAAGGGCTGATTTTTCCGCTCGCGGGTGAGCAGCCAGCGGGAAGCGGTGGCGGAGACCATGTCGGCCCGGCGGATGGTGAGGTTATCGCCGGGGGCGTAGTCATAGACGTCGAAGCCGCGGTTGAGGCCGTAACCCGGATGGGCGAAAGGGTTCTCGAAAAAGCCGGCGGTGGCATAGCCTTTCTGGCGGAAGACTTCGGCCAGGTTCACGATGTTCTCGCTCATGGTGGCGAGCCGGCGGTCGTCCATGGTCCAGGGGTCGAGATGGATCCCGGCCTGGTGCCGGCTGGGCAGGGTTCCGGTGAGAATGCTGGCCAGGGCGGGCAGGGTCCAGGGGCTGGCGGAAATGGCGTGCTCGAAGCGGACTCCTTCCTTGGCCAGGGCTTCCAGAGAGGGCGTGGTTTGCCGGGAATAACCGTAGGCGCTGGAATGGCCGGCCGGCAAAGTGTCCACGATGATCAGAAGCGCGCTGGGGCTCTTCGAGCCGCGATGGCAGGCGGAGGCCAGAACGGCCAGAGCCACGACCGAGAAGAGAATCCACGGGAGCACCCGTCTGGAATACATGGTTGAAGCCATCCTCGTTAAAACAGATTCGGGGGCGGACGCGCCTTTGAAGCGGACCGAGCCTGGCAAGTTCGGGGCCGCCCTTCCTGGTTTCAATCTTGCCACAATTTTCCCTGATCGTCCAGTTGCGCTCTTTCAAGATGGTGTGGTCGGATTCTCCATCCGCAAGGCGTCGTAGGGGCGGGTTTCAAACCCGCCCCTACCACTTCATAAGGGCTTAAAGTAACGGATATCCAGGATATGTCCCTTGCGCTCGCGGGCAAAGACCGGCTCGACCTTGAGCCCGATCTTGAGCTTCTTCTCGTCCACCTCGCCCAGCAGGTGGGTGAAGCCGGTGTCGGCGCCTTCGAGCTTGATCACGGCGATCACGTAGGGCGCGGGCAGGGGCTGGGTAGTTTCGGTGTAGCGGACCACGGTGAAGCTCTCGACTTTGCCCTGGCCCGAGAGCGGGACCCAGTCCTTAAGCTCGGCCGAGCAAGCGCCGCAGGTGGCGCGGGGCGGCACATAGACCTGGTTGCAGGTCGGGCACCAGATCCCGTAGATTTTTTTCTCGTCCTTGAGGGCGAGCAAAAACTTGCTGGCCACCGGGCCGGCGCTGTAGCAAAAGGGCACCTGGAGGATTTGTTCGGAGACCAGAATTTCATCCGGACTGGACATTTTTACCCTCTCGACCACCGTGGAATAAGGACCAGGAGGATTCTAGCAGGAGAGCAAAGCAAACTCAAATATGATATCATGGAGGGCGGAAAGCGAATGGAAGGCTCAAGCACAAGCACCCTCTCCCAGCGTGTGGTTCGCGGCGGCCTGTGGATGCTCGGCTTGCGGGTGGCGAACCGGGGGCTGGGTTTTGTCCGCATCTTGATTTTGGCCCGGCTCTTGCTGCCGGAGGATTTCGGCCTGATCGGGATCGCGTTGCTCGCCACCAACATCCTGGACACCTTCTCCGCCACGGGTTTCTCCAGTGCCTTGATCCAGCGGGGACAGGCGGGGGAAGAATTATGGGATACGACCTGGCTGTTTTCCCTGGTCCGGGGTTTCCTGCTCGGCGCGATTGTCTTCGCGGCCGCGCCCTGGGTGGCGGAATTTTTTGGCCGGCCGGACGCGTTATGGATCATCCGGGCCATCGGGCTGACCCTCCTGCTGCGGGGGCTGACCAACCCCAGCGTGGTCGGATACATCAAAGAGATGAGCTTCCAGCGGCAATTCGGCTATGAGATCGGGATCACCGTGGTGGACGCGGCGGTGGCGATCCCGCTCGCGCTGATCTATCGCAGCGTCTGGGCCCTGGCTATGGGCGGGCTGGCTGGCCAGGCCGCGGGTGTGGTTCTTTCCTGGCTGATCCATCCGATGCGGGTTCGGCTCCGTTTCGACCGGCGGGCGTTTCGGGAGCTTTACGGATTTGGCCGCTGGATCACGGCATCGAACATTTTCAATTTTCTGCTCACCCAGGGGGATGACATCCTGGTCGGCCGGCTCCTGGGCGCGCCGGCGCTCGGCTGGTATCAGATGGCCTACCGGGTAAGCAATTTACCGGCGACCGAGATCGCCTCAGTGATATCGCAGGTGACCTTTCCCGCTTATGCCCAACTCCAGGAGTCCCGGGCCCGGGTGGGCGCCGCGTTTTTGCGGGTGATCCGGATGAGCACGCTGCTGTCGTTCCCGATCGGGGCGCTGGTGATTCTGCTGGGTCCGGATTTCACCCGCGTCATCCTGGGGCCGCACTGGGTGCCGATGATTTCCACCATGCAAATCTTGGCGATCTATGGCTTGATCCACTCCCTGGGCGCTTCCTGCGGCCCGGTCTTCCTGGGATTAGGTCGGGCGAACCTGACCGCGAAAATCCAATTGGTCAAGCTGGTGATTTTCGCTGCCACCGTTTACCCCTTGACCAAAACCTGGGGACTGCTAGGCACCGCCGGGGCGGTTGCCGGCAATGCCATCTTGGTCAATCCGGTTGCAGACTATCTGGTGATGCGCGAAGTCCGCGGCCGGTTCCTGGATTTCTTGCTCACGTTGTGGCCGCCCTTCCTGATTAGTTTGGGCATGGCCCTCCTGGTGGGCGTGGTCTTGACCTGGATGGAAGGCGGCTGGCCCCGTCTCGTGATGGGAGGAATCGTGGCGGTGATCGCTTATCTCCTCGGGATTTATCTCTTCGAGATCCGGGGACGGCTGGGGCTGATGACCGAAGTCCAAACGATCTGGAGAGAAAAGATCAGTCATGGATCCTAAGGATTTCATCCCCCACTTTTTGCGGTGTCCCCGCTGTGGCGCCGAGTTGAGGCTGGAACCTGAGGGTGTGATCTGCGGGGCGCGCGATGGCGTGGTCGGCCGAGTCCAGGACGGAATTATTGATTTCTTTTCCGACGAAACGGTCTATGAGGAAGTTCCTACCCCGCGCATGGTTAAAATCGTGGAGGTGACGAAAGCAGAAGGCTGGTATGCAGGATTGGGACTCCTGACCCCTTCCGATGAAGTCCAACGCGATTTCGTGGCCGACTTGACCCGGGCCGACTTTCGCTTTTTGCTCCCCCAGGATCCGGAGGCGATCGTGCTCGATCTCGGTTGCGGGCTGGGGACCTTGACCCAGGTCTTTGCCGCGCAATCCCGGTTGGTGATAGCCGTGGATCTGACCTGGGAGCGTCTGCGCTTCGCGCAACTTCGCCTGGAGCAAGAAGGTTTCCACAACGTGATCTGGATCCATGCCGACATTACCCGGTTCCGGTTGAAGCCGGGTTGCCTCTCCCTGGCTTTGCTCAATGGCGTTCTGGAATGGCTGCCCTTATCCTGTTCGGGAGGTCCGAATCAGATCCAGGCGGCGGTCCTGGCGCGGGTTCGAGAATGGCTTGCCCCCCACGGCTGGATTCTGATTGGTATCGAAAATCGCTACGCGCGGTCTCAGTTGAAGGGCCAGAGGGATCCCCATTCCGGCTTACGCGGCACGGCGATCCTGCCCCGAAGTTTGGCCAACGGGGTGGTCCGAGCCGCAGCGCGGTGGTGGCCTCAAGGGATGAAGCAAAGAATGGGCCAACAACGAGAGGGGTATCGAACCTGGACCCACAGTCTTCCTGTTTATTCTCGCATGTTGGAGCAGGCGGGGTTTCGAGCGGTCCAGGCTTATATTCCCATCCATTCTTACAATGTTCCCCATACGATCCTTCCCGTGGCTTCAGAGCCGGCCCTGCGCTGGTACCTGGGGGACTGGTGGAGCGGCCATTCCCTCCGCCGTCGTTTGATCCATACCCAGGGCAAAATCGCGCGCCTCCTGGTCTGGGTCTGGTCCCGAACCGCGGAAGATTTCCTTTTCATTGGAAGGGCCGGGTGAAAACCGAGCCTCCAACCGCGAAGCGGGATCGTCTGGAGAGCCGCCTGGTGGCCTGGTTGATCCAGGAACGGGAGCGGCTGGGTTTGTCCTCGCGGTCGGCTTCGGAAGTCGCGGTGGTCTGGAAAGGCATGAGAGTGCCGCGGTGCAAAACCGCCATCATTTTTGATGGGCCGAGGAAGGATCCCGCCCTCGTGGTCAAACTGAGTCGAGGCCCCCTCACCGATGACTTGCTTGAGGCCGAAGCCCAAAACTTACAGCAACTCGCCTCCCTTCCGATTCCTTCCCGGATCCCGAAGCTGCTGGCGCGGATGGATCTGGAGGGAATCCAGGTTCTGGTGCGGGAGTATGTGAGCGGAATTCCCTGGGATAGCATCCTGGACCATTCCAAACCTTCCCAACGAGTTACCTTGACGGCTCAGTTGGTAGAAAAGATGACCTCGCTCTTAGGGGGAGTCGAGGTGTGCCCGGAAGCGGAGATGGAAGCCGATGCCGCCGAGGTTGTTCGACAACGCCTTCTTGAATACCAAGGGAGTTCGAGGCCAGAGTCCCTGGAACAAGAGGCCCTCCGGAGAGCGCTCGCCGTCGTCTCAGGGGCGCGAGGACTTCTGCCCTGGCTAAAATGGCAAAATGGGGACTTGGTCCTCTCCAACCTGTTATCTCTTCCTGAGGGCGGCTTGGCCCTGATTGATTGGGAGCATGCCCGGTCCCCCGGCCTGCCCCTGGTGGATGCGATCATCTTTGCGATCAATCTGGAATGGTATTTCCCCTCCCTGCAGTTTCCGTCGGAGATCCTCGACCGTCTGATCCAAGGAATGATTGCCCAGGTGCGGCGCTCAATCGGCCTGGGCCCCGACGAGGCCAGCGCGCTCTCGGTATATACATTTATTGATATCCTCCTCCGCGAAAGCAAAGGCCAGAGGGATGACCCCCTGCTCCGGAATTTGCAATCCACTTTTCAGGCCTTTTTACGGAGGGAAAGATTCCGCGGATTGCCCTGGGGATGATGGAGCACAGAAGGTATAGAAAAATTCCCGAGGTGAAGAAAATTTGAGAAACGCCGGCGGAACGCGGCCGAGAGCGGCCCCGGTTGGTCCCCCGCGTTCCCCTCCGCTGCTGCGGTGGCCGTTGCATGAGGGAGATTCCGGTGGAGACGGTCGAGCAGAGAGTGGAAGCATTTGTTTCCCGGCGGGCTTGATTGGGACCGAGGCCGGAAAGCGAAGATAAGGGACGGGCCATGCCCAAGGTTCACCAGGCCAAATTAGCGCCGATCTGGAAACGGGCCTACCGCACCTTCCGGGAGGAGGGCTGGGCCGGTGTCCGCTACAAGAGCTGGCGCCGGCTGGGCGCGGAGGCGCTCCGGGGATGGCTCTATTGGCACAGCCGGGGTCTGCCCGGCCGGGTCGCGGCGCACCGCGAGGTCCCCATCACCCCTGACCAAGTGCGCACCGTGGCTTTCCTCAAGCTCTGGGGTCTGGGAGACATGGTGATGGCCACGCCGGCGCTTAAGATGCTGCGGCGGCATTTTACCGCCGCCCGGATCATTTTGGTGGCGCCCTCTGCGGTCTGCGGGGTGTTGCGGGGCACTCCGGTCCTGGACGAGGTCGTGGAGCTGCCCCAGGACGATTTTCTTTTCCGCCTGGGTCCCTCGCCCGCCCTGTACCGCGCTTTCCGCCGGGTGCAGCTACTCGCGCCCGAGCTTTTGATCGTCTCCTACCCGATGAATTTCTGGCGCATCCGCGAGATCCTCGAACGTCTGGGCGCGCGCTGGGTCATCGCCCCGGAGCTGGACCTCAAGCCCGGCCGCGGCACTGTCCGCGTCCCCATTCCCGACGACCGCCACACCGTCCTGGTCAATGCCGACCTGTCCGCGGCCGCGGGCTGCGCGGGCGACGTCCCGCCCATGGATCTCTGGCTGACCGAAGCGGAGCGGGCGGAGGCTGCGGCCTGGCTGGAAAAAACCCATCCGCCCAAGCCCTGGGTCTGCTTTCACGTGGGATCCACCCCGGGCCTGCCCCAGAAAAAATGGCCGGCCGATTATTTCATCGAGCTAGGCAACCGCCTGCAGCGGAAGAGGGGTGGCGCGATTTTCATTCTGGAAGGGCCGGACGAGACCGAAGAGGTGCGCCGGGTGGCCGCGGGCCTCGAACGGCCGCCCCGGATCGTGGGCCGGGAGCTTTCGCTGCGGGGGGCCATGGCCCTGATCGAGCGCATGGACGCGGTGGTGACCGGCTCTTCGGTGTGGATGCACGTCGCGGTGGCCACCAAGGCGCCCGTGGTCTGTATCGCCGGGCCGACCCCTCCCTCCTACGGCCCCTGGGGGGACCCGGCCATCCACCGGGAGGTGAGAAGCCCGGTCTCCTGCTCGCCCTGCTGGGACTGGTCCACGCCCATCGCCTGCCAGGACCCCGAATGCATGCGCCAGATCACCGTCCCCATGGTCGAGACCGTGGTGGAAGAACTCCTGCTCCAGGCGCAAACGCGCAAGGAATCACCCCCGAATCTTCCTGCGCAAAAAGACTGACCCCAGATTCTGAACTTTTTTAAATGGCAGGCTAACCAACCATCCACCCCCGGCTTTTCAATCGGTCAGGATTATGGCATAATAAGCCCAATTCAGACAAGGAGGCCGAAAGCATGGCAAAGATGTATTACGACAAAGATGCGGATTTGAAACTGCTCAAGGGCAAGACCGTGGCGATCATCGGCTATAGAATCTCTGTTTGGTGTCAGACACTGACTTATGGACTTATGACTTTAGTTTTTGGTGCCAGGCACTAGGCACTGACTTCTCTCGAATAAGCCTTCAACCGCGGGTCCGGATTATTTGATTGCGGCTCGAATCGCCTCTGCCATCTGTTCCCTGCTAAACGGCTTAGGCAACATTCCTCTCAAGCCCAGATCCAGCATTGCGCGAGCCTCATGGGTGACGCTGTATCCTGAGATAAGCAACACTTTGACGGAGGGGTTAATTTTCTTCATTTCCAGAAATAGATCCTTCCCGTTGGGCTTGGGCATAATCATGTCAAGGATCACCAAGTCAATCGCGGCATGAAAGGAAACGTAGTATTGGATCGCTTCCTCGCCGTTGCGGAAAGCACTCACCTCATAACCGAGGCTGGTTAGAGTCCGGCAGATATTCTTGAGAACCAGGTCTTCATCGTCCACCACCAAGATGTGTTTCAGTTTCTCAGCCAGGCTTAGATCCCGGCCGTTGCCAACTGGAAGACGCGGCTCGGCCGACCCAGCCAGCGGCAGCAAAATCGTGAACGTGGTTCCTCTGCCAGGGGTGCTCTGGACTTCGATGGCGCCTTGATGGGCTTTGACACTGCCATAGACACTGGCCAAGCCCAATCCGGTGCCTTTGTCGGCGGCTTTGGTGGTGAAATATGGCTCAAAGATATGACCCCTTACATCCTCGTCCATTCCGATGCCGGTGTCGCTGACCCGAAGCTGAAGGTAGTCTCCTGATTTCAACTGATAAGGGCGGTTTTTGAAATAGTCTTCGCCCACTGACACCACTTCGCTTGAAAAGGTCAACTCTCCCCCTTCCGGCATCGCATCCCGCGCGTTGATCGCGAGGTTAAGGATCACGCTCTGCAACCGGGAGGGGTCGCCCCGAATGATGGAGCGAGCCGCGCGAAGGTCCTGTTTGATGGTAATTCGCTTGTCAATGGTGCGGCTGAGGATACTGGCGGCCTCGGCGATCTTTTGGTGAAGGTCCACCGGCACTTCCTGATAGATCCCCTTGCGGGAGTAGGCCAGAAGCTTGGCAATCAAGTCGGCAGCCCGCTTGCCCGCGGTCAAAATCTCTCCCGCCAACTCCGTGACCTCGGCTTGGTCAGCCGGTTCCATCTTGAGCGCTTCACCGTTGGATACGATCACGGTCAGCAGATTGTTAAAGTCATGCGCAACGCCGCCCGCGAGCTGCCCAATCGCTTCCATCTTTTGAGCCTGATGAAGGTGGTTTTCAAGCTTCTGGCGTTCCTGTTCGATCCGCTTGCGCTCGGATACGTCTCGGATTATCACGATGAAGCCGGTTTGTTCCCCACTCAAGTTGGGAAGGATGGAGGCACTGACCTCCACGGGAACCGTGCGGCGATCAAATCGAACCATATTATATTCGATGCCGCGAAATTTCTCGCCAGATGCGATCCTTTTCAAACCCTCCATGGTCCGGGTCCGTTCCTCGGGGACGATGAAGTCGAGCGCAGCCTTGCCCACTAAATCTGCGACGCCGGCCGCTCCCGTCATGGTCACCGCCTGGTCGTTCGCCATGATGATCTTACCGTTAAGATCAATCAGAATGATGGCGTCCGGTGAGGTTTCCACCAGACTGCGATAGCGCTGTTCACTCTCCTTGAGGGCCTGCTCGGCTCGCAGCCGGTCCGTAATATCAATAATGGAATTCAGGTGGCACCGCATCCCTTGAAAGAAGACCGTTCCCGTCATTACCTCCACGTCCCGCACTTCGCCGTTCTTCCGAATGATTTTATAGGTCACCTGGGGAGAGTTATTCCGGCCTTCAAGCCAGTTTTTCGCCCTTTCGACCGCAAATCTCAGGCTCGCCGGCGCGATGGTCTTGATCATGGGGACTTTCCGGATTTCTTCCAAACTGGGATAACCATAGATTACCAGGGCGGCGGGGTTCGCATAAATGGCTTCCAGGCGATCATTAATCAAAGCGATGCCGTTCAGAGATTTCTCCGCAAGGACCCGGAAGAGATCCTCCCCCCCCGGCTTTGCTTCGGTTTCCGCAAAGTCTGATCGGCGGGTCCTAAGAAAAAAACAACCGCAGATCGGTTCCCGATCCTTAATGGGGATCCGCCCCACCTGAATTTTCACCGCCACCTCTTCTCCCTGCCCGTTATAGACGGTGAAAATCTCGTTTTCCACTTTTTTCCCGGCCAGAGCCTGCTGGACCATTTGCTCAAAGCGCTGGCGTTCCTCAGGGTCACGCCAGAGCGAGGCGTGGATCTGATCCGGATTCGCTTCCGGGTACCCGAATTCCTGGCGGAAGCGACTGGAAACCTCTGAAAGCTTCCCGCCTTGATAAATGACGTAACTAATCTGGCTGTCGGCAAACTGCGGCAGAAAAACTTCTTGGTATTGATCCCAGGTTAGTTCCAGACCGCTCAATTCTTCCAAGTTACTCATCAGACTTCCCTCGTTTGCAGCCGCTGGCAAGGAGTTGGCCCTTCACGGAATCAGGACCCTGCCGAGTTCCCGCGCCGCGATTCTGAGCAACAGGCATGGACCGTCAGAGCCGCATTGAGGCCTCCGCCGCCATGGGCCGAGATCAGGACCGTGCTCATCTTTACCCGGCGCGGGCTCCGCTGAACGTAATTCAGGTCGCACCCGGGAAGCGGATTTTCCAAATTCAGAGTGGGGGCGATCACGCCGTCGCGGATGCCCAGGACCGCGGAGACGATCTGGAGCAGGCCGCCGGCCGCCGAAGGATTGCCTATCGCCCCTTTAATCGAAGTGACGGGAATCCGGTCGGCCCATTCGCCAAAGGTCCTTCGAATCGCTTTGCTCTCCGCCCGATCCAGAGCGACGATGGAGGGCGCGTGAGCGCTGATGTGATCTATCCGGTCGGCCGGCACCTCCTGGAGGACCATGCTTAGACAACGCGAGATCTGAGTTCCCTCCTGGTCAATATATCGGAAAGAAGTCCCGTCCGTGGTGGCGGCAAAAGGCCCCAAGCTGGCATAAGGACGCGCCCCTCGGGCTTGGGCATGGGAATCGGTCTCGACCACCAGAGCCACCGCTCCTTCCCCGATTATGTAGCCGTCCTGATCGCGATCAAAGGGTCGTGAGGCATGAGCGGGATCGTCGTTGCGCTTGGACAGCTCGCCGGTCAAACTTTCGCCGGCAAAGATGAGGGGGCTGATGGCATCCGCGCCCACCACGACCCCGATCTCCGATTTGCCGGAGCGGATCCAGTCGGTACAAAGCATCAGCGCCAAAACGCCAGAAGAGCAGGAGCTGGTCAGACTAATCGCGCGACCTCGGATCCGGTAGTTTCGGGCCAGGGCCGAGGTCACCGCGTGCGGGATAACCCGGGAAAAGGCATCCGCCGGAATGCGCTCCAGCTCACCCTTGACCCATGAATCAAGTGATTTCTCCAAAGTATCCGCGGTCTCTTGCGCCGAACCGACATAAAGATCGGCCCTGGCCAGAACATCGCCCCCCGGCTCCAGCCCGGCGTCCTGAAGAGCCATTCCCAGGGCGGGAAGAGCCAGGCTCCCGTATCGTCCCTCCAAAGCAGGGTCCGTTTCCTTGATCCAGGGTATTGGATCATGGCTCGGCACCTCAGCCGCGATTTTGCTCTGGTAGAGGGGGCCCTCTACCGGAAAATTGCTCACCCGTCTAACTCCGCACTCCCCCCGGACGAGAGCCTCCCAAAACGCCTCTACCCCTATCCCCAGGGGAGAGAGCGCGCCCATGCCGGTAATCAACAACTTCCCTTTGCTCTCCATGAATTCTATTCCGGCCTTTGCAATAGGATCAGGCTGTGGCTGCCTCCCCACCCGTAGGAGAGGCCCACCGCCAGCTCAATCTCCGCTCGCCTCGATTGACCGACGACATAATCCAGCTCCTGCCCGCAAAAGGGGCGCTCTAGATTTCGAATCGGGAAAATCAAGGAAGAGCTGAGACTCTGCACCATGGCCGCGACCTGGAACAGGGCGCTGGTTCCCGCCGCATCCCCCAGGCAGCCCTGAACGGAAGTCAGGGGCACTCGCGGCGCGTGCGAGCCCAAGGCTTGACGGATGCCTCTGGCTTCAGCCTCGTCCAGGGATGGGATTCCTTTTCCATCCCCATAAATGACGCTGATCCGGTCCCAGTCCAACTGGTTCAATAATCCGGTCAGAGTTTCAGGGGGATAGCCGATCCCCTCCGGGGCCGGGGGAAAGCGAGATGGGCGGGACAGAGTTCTAAGTTCACGGACTTGGGCCCAGATCTTGGCTCCTCGCGCGCGGGCCGCTTGGCCCCGCTCCAGCACCAGGGCCACGGCGCCCTCACTGGGGACGGCGCCGTCCGCGCCCTGGTCATAAGGTCGCGGAGCGTTCTCGGGATCGCTCGAAGAAGAAACCAGCCCCGCGGCCGCTTCGCAATGAAAACGGTATGGACTGAGGACGTCCGGCGACAACACCAGAGCGGTATCAATCCGGCCACGCTCGAAATAAAGCAAAGCCGCCTCCAAGGCCTGAATCGCCGACTGACCCGCGGCGGAGAAGGTGAGAGTCGGTCCGACAATTTTGTAGAGATAGCTTAACTGCCCGGCGCTGCCATAAGGATGGATGTTTTCAATTCGAATCGGAAGTATCTCATGAAGTCGGCCCTCATGCTTCTTCTTTAAAAGACGCTCAAGATATTCGGCAATAAACCAGCTCAAGCCCACAAAAATGCCCGTGCGCTCCCGTAACTCGCCCTCCAGAGCGAGGTTTGCATTCTGTAAAGCAAGATGAGCGGCTGCCCACGCAAATTTGAAGAGGGGAGAGGCCCGCGCGGATTCCTTGGGGTTGCCGGTCACTTCTTCCAGGGAGAAATCAGGGACGGTTGCGGCCAGGCGGGCCTGGGTCCAGGGCTCCACCGGAAACCGCGTGAGGGGACGGACTGCGCTCACTCCTTGCGCGAGAGCCTCGACCAAAGGCTCTCTGCCCAGGCCCAAGGGCGAAATCACACCCAGGCCGGTAATGACAACATCGTTGGGGAGTACTGCCTTTACCATCTTCGGACTCTTCCACGGCACCTGGATGCCGTGAGATACTTATATAGCATAATGGATATGGGACTTCAAGGGTATTTTTTGAAAGGCGAGACCGCCGCTGATTTCGAAGATCCCGGTCCAAACCCTGAAGCCCGATGCCTGAAACTTGCTGGGATGAAACGCCCTGAGAGTTTACCCTTTACTGGCTAGCTTTTCAACCCGACCGAATTGTGTTATCTTAAACGCATTTCCAAAGGAGGACGCGATCATGGCCAAGATGTATTACGACAAAGATGCGGATTTGAAACTGCTCAAGGGCAAGACCGTGGCGATCATCGGATACGGCTCTCAGGGCCATGCTCAGGCGCAGAACCTGCGCGATTCCAAGGTGGACGTGGTGGTTTCGGAAGTTCCCGGGACCAAGAACTACGAGCTGGCGGTTTCCCACGGGTTCAAGCCCCTGGCGGCGAGGGAGGCCGCGGCGAAAGGCGACATCATCCAGATGCTGGTCCCGGATCATGTCCAGCCCAAAGTGTATGAGAGCGACATCAAGCCGCACCTGAAAAAAGGGAAGACCCTGCTCTTTTCGCATGGTTTTAGTATCCATTTCATGCAGATCATTCCGCCCAAGGAGGTGGACGTGATCATGGTCGCGCCCAAGGGGCCGGGCCATTTGGTCCGGCGCGAGTTCGAGAAAGGCGCCGGCGTGCCCAGCCTGATCGCGATTTACCAGGACGCCTCGGGCAAGGCGAAGAAGACCGCGCTCGCCTATGCCCAGGGCATCGGGGCGACCCGGGCCGGCGTGATCGAGACCAGCTTCAAGGAAGAGACCGAGACCGACCTGTTCGGCGAGCAGTGCGTGCTCTGCGGCGGCGTTTCCGAGCTGGTCAAGGCCGGGTTCGATACCCTGGTCGAGGCCGGTTATCAGCCCGAGATCGCCTACTTCGAGTGCCTGCACGAGTTGAAACTGATCGTGGACCTCTTTTACGAGGGCGGCATCTCCTGGATGCGCTATTCAGTTTCGGATACGGCCGAATTCGGCGACCTGACCGTGGGGCCGCGCATCATCAACGCCGCGGTGCGGGCCGAGATGAAGAAGGTGCTGGAGGAGGTCCAGACCGGCAAGTTCGCCAAGCGGTGGATTCTGGAGAACCAGGCCGGCCGGCCCCAGTTCCTGCTCTTGGAAAAGCGCGGCTGGGACCATCCCATCGAGAAGGTGGGCAAGGAGCTGCGCAAGATGATGAAGTGGATCGAGGCCAAGGAGGATCCCCGATCCGAGTAAATCCGTTTTGCGGAAAAGAACCCACCCTTGCGGACAAGGGTGGGCTACAAAAAAAGTTTTTTGGAATAAAGAGATTGTAGCCCACCTTTCGCGTCTGCGCGAAGGGTGGGCTCGATGAGAAGCGATGCAGAACAAGGATACCGTTTTTGCCAAAGAAGGGCACGTCTGGATCTTGATCCCGCTGGCCCTCTTCATGGTGACGTTGCCGCTGGGGAGGTGGTGGCTGACCCTTCCGCTGGCGCTGTTCACCTTGTTTTCGGCCTATTTTTTCCGAAACCCGGAGCGGATCATTCCGCCGGATCCGGCAGCCTATCTCAGCCCGGCCGACGGGAGGGTGCTTAGCGTGGGCAAGGTCCGCGAAGACCGCTATCTGCAGCAGGAGATGCAGAAGATTTCAATTTTCATGTCGCCCCTGGACGTCCACGTCAACCGGGTGCCGCGGACCGGCACGGTGGTGGACGTGATCTATCACCCGGGCAAGTTCATCTCCGCCAACCTGGACAAGGCCAGCCTGGACAACGAGCAGGCCGCCACCATCGTCAAGGACCAGCAGGGCCGTCCTTACATGTTCGTGCAGATCGCCGGCTTCATTGCCCGGCGCATCGTCAACTATGCCCGGGCCGGCAAAGAGATCGAGGCCGGCCAGCGGGTGGGTCTCATCCGCTTTGGTTCCCGCCTCGATCTCTATCTTCCTCTGGAAGCCGAGGTCTGGGCCAAGCCCGAGCAACGGGTGCGCGCTGGAGAGACTATCTTAGGCAGATTGCCATGACCACCCCTATTGTTCACAACTGGATGAAGATTTGCTTCTGCGGCCAGCGGGTAGGGTTGATCCGCTTCGGTTCGCGGCTGGATGTGTACGTGCCTTTGGAAGCCGAGGTCTGGGCCAAGCCCGAGCAACGGGTGCGGGCCGGGGAGACCATTCTGGGGAGATTGCCATGACCACGCACCAACCTCCCGAACAGATGTCCGCGCGCCGGCGCGGCGCGATCTTGCTGCCCAACATCGTCACCACCGGGGCCATGCTCGCGGGCTTTTGGGCGATCATGCAAGCCCTGGAAGGCGAATACTGGCACGCCTGCTGGGGCCTGTTCGTGGCCGCGATCCTGGACGGCCTCGACGGCCGCATCGCGCGTCTGGTCAAGGGCACGTCGGCCTTTGGCGAGCAATATGATTCGCTCGCGGACCTGATCTCGTTCGGGTTTGCGCCGGCGATCATCGCTTACTTCTGGGGCCTGCAGGGCTTTGGCAAGTTCGGGATGGCGGTGGCCTTTTTCTACCTGACTTGCGCCGCCATCCGGCTGGCGCGGTTCAACACCCTGATCGGCGAAGAGAGCTCGCGCAAGTATTTCACCGGCATCCCCAGTCCGCCCGCCACCGGCCTGGTGGGCGGCCCGATCATGATCCATCAGGCTTATTTCAGCGGCGGCACGTTGGATAATGCCATCGTCCAATGGATTTACCTGGGCGTGGTGATCGGCGCCGGCCTGCTCATGGTCTCGCCGCTGCGCTTCCGCACCTTCAAGGACGTCCGGCTGACCAGGTACGGCATGCGTCTCTTTTTAGCCGCGGTCGCGGCGATCTTCGCTCTGTTTGTGGTGGAGACCGCGGCGGCCATTTTCGTGTGCGCTTATACGTATCTGGGCATCGGCCTGATCGAGGGCAGCATCCTTTACAGCCGCGACCAGGAGAAGCGCGCCGCCCGCCGCGAGGCCCGGCGCCAGCGCCGGCTCAAGCGCAAATTGGCGCGCCGGCAGGCCAAAGCAGAGCGCTCCAAGTTGCGGGCGTTGGACGGCAACCCGTAAGACCGACCAGGAAGACGGACATGAGCGAACGCGTTTACATTTTTGATACCACGCTCCGCGACGGCGAACAGGCCGCGGGAGCTTCGATGACCGTGGAAGAGAAGCTGGTCCTGGCCAGGCAGTTGGAGAAGCTGGGCGTGGACGTGATCGAGGCCGGGTTCCCGATCTCTTCGGAAGGCGACTTCGAGGCGGTCCGCCGGATCGCGGAGGAAGTGCGCGGGGCCGAGATCTGCGGGCTGTGCCGCACCATGGTCCCGGACATTGACCGGGCCTGGGAAGCGCTCCAGGGCGGGGCCAAGCCGCGGCTGCATCTTTTCATCTCCACCTCGGACATCCACTTGCAGAGACAATTAGGCAAATCCCGGGAGCAGGTGCACGAGGAGGCCGTGCTGGCCATCCGTCACGCCCGGCGCTACACCGAGAACGTGGAGTTTTCCTGCATGGACGCCACCCGCACCGACCCGGACTACCTGGTGGCGATGGTGACTGCGGCGGTGGAAGCGGGAGCGCGGGTGGTCAACATCCCCGACACGGTGGGCTATACGGTTCCGACGGAATTTACCGAGATCATCGCCCGGCTCAAACAGGAGGTCCCCGCCATGGACCGGGCGATCCTCTCGGTCCACTGCCACGACGACCTGGGTCTGGCCGCGGCCAACTCCCTGGCCGGGGTGATGGCCGGCGCGCGCCAGGTCGAGTGCACCGTGAACGGCGTGGGCGAGCGGGCCGGCAACGCGGCGCTGGAAGAAATCGTGATGGCGCTCCGCACCCGGCGCGACAAACTCCATTTCGAGACCGGCATCCAAACCGAGCAGATTTACCCGACTTCCCGGCTGGTGCGGAAGATAACCGGTTTTGTGGTGCCGGCAAACAAGGCGGTGGTGGGCCAAAACGCGTTCTCGCACCAGTCCGGCATCCACCAGGACGGCGTGCTCAAGGACAAGCTCACTTACGAGATCATGACCCCGCAGTCGGTGGGCATCCCCAGCAACCGCCTGGTCCTGGGCAAGCTCTCGGGCCGGCACGCCTTCAAGCAGCGCATGGAAGAGCTGGGCTTCGACCTTTCCGACGAACAGTTCAACACCGCGTTCCGCCGCTTCAAGGCTCTGGCCGACAAGAAGAAGGAAATTTTCGACGAAGACCTGGAAACCCTGGTCATGGACCAGGTGCTGCAGATCCCGCGCAAGTACCATCTCAAGTACCTGAACGTGACCGCCGGCACCGAGGTGATGCCCGCGGCATCGGTCCAGCTCGAGATTGACGGCAACCCGGTGCGCGACGCCGAGTTCGGGGACGGCCCGGTGGACGCGGCGTTCAAAACCATCACCAAGTTGACCGGGACCAAGGCCAAGCTCCTGCTGTTCAGCGTCAACGCCATTACCGGCGGCACTGATGCCCAGGGCGAGGTGCGGGTGCGGATCGAGGAGGAGGGGATCGAAGCGAGCGGGTTCGGGGCGCATACCGACATCATCGTGGCCTCGGCCAAGGCCTACGTGGACGCGCTCAACCGGCTGGAGTATCGCAAGCGGAACCTGGTCGAGGTGGAGCAAGAGAGCCTTTGATCCTCCGTTTCTTGACAGCAGGGGCGGCGGCCTTTATAATCGTTTGAAGTTTCGCGGACGGGCCATTAGCTCAATGGTAGAGCAACTGACTCTTAATCAGTGGGTTCCCGGTTCGAGTCCGGGATGGCCCTCCAAAAATTCAACGGGCTACCTTAA
>Ga0315282_10006430_pt1 | contig 19675 bp, 11 predicted proteins | sample YL17G07_20_MG_FD_203693 | JGI IMG/M metagenome (GOLD analysis project Ga0315282, IMG submission 203693) | Sediment microbial communities from Yellowstone Lake, YNP, Wyoming, USA - YL17G07_20 | ecosystem: Environmental > Aquatic > Freshwater > Lake > Sediment | place: USA: Wyoming | collected... | reverse complement strand
CGGCTACACGTATCAAGGGTTTGTCACCAACCTGGGCCTGAAACCTCTCAACCTCTGGCGCTTCTACAATCAGCGGGCAACCGCCGAGCTGATCATCCGGGAACTGAAGGACGCCTATGCCTTGGGCAAGATTCCCACGCACGATTTCGCCGCCAACGAATCGTTCTTCCAGATCGTCCTACTCGCCTACAACCTGCTCAACTGGTTCAAGCGGTTGTGCACGCCGCCGCGCTGGCAGCGGGCGACGCTTCAGCGCCTGCGGCAGCGGCTGCTCGTCGTCCCGGCCCAACTGGTGCACCCGGCCGGGGTGCCGACGCTGCGCATCGCCCCGGGGTATATCTACGCCAACGACTTTCTGGACATCCTGAAGCGGGTGAAGACGCTCGAACCGCTGCCACGAGCGGAGGTCCCGTCAAACGCGTCGCTTGCGCCGCACAAGACAACCCGAAAAACACGGACGAGAAAATAGCCGTTTTCACGCCGGTTTCAGGTTAACTTGTTGACATTGCCCGACGGGGGGAGAGGGGATGAAAAAGCGCAACAGGACATCCTGCCCTTACGGCTTCAGTTGCAGCAGTGCCAGGACATCCTCAAGGCCGTCATCCGATCGGGTGGCCCACTTTGGCCCAGGCCGGGAAATGGTCCCTGAGAAGACGAAGGTGGTCGACGGCCGTTCGTCGGCAGCAGGCGCCGGGATCTCCGTGGAAGGCGCCGGCGGAGGCGCCGCTTCCGGAAGCGCGGGCTCCGTGACCGGTGAATCGGTTGTTCTCTGGGTCATCGGCGTCGGGTCCGCGTCGTATGCAACCGGCAGTCCGCTGTTCACGCACACCCTCGCGTCCGCCGCGGCACGAAGGAAGTCCTGAACCCCGGCGGTTGCAAACTCCTGAACCAGGACGGGCTCGGTTGGCTGTGTCACAACGGGAAGAGACGCTAGCGGCAAACTGAGGGGAGAAGCGGCAACGTCGCCGAGCGGAGTATCCGTCTTACCGTTCAGCTTTACGTCCGCCGCCGGAGCAACGGCTGCGGCATCACCCGTCTGCCCGGTCGCGGCTGCGCCCGGCAGCACCGCAGCCGGCGGATGCTGAACTATCGACGTCCCGGCCGGCGGGGTCGCCTTCTCGCCTGCACCCGTCTCCACGTGCGTGCCGCCCGAAGCATACGCGTCAGCCTGCGTCAGGACACTTGACCCGACGGGGGCGACATCCGCAAGCACTCTTCCCCAGTTCTGATTGAGCAGGAAGGCGTCGAAGATGTTGATCTTGCCGTCGCGGTTGAAGTCCGCAAAGAGGCTGTAGTTCGCCTCGCCGATCTTCGAACCCCAGGCCTTATTGAACAGGAAAGCGTCGAAGATGTTGACCTTCCCGTCAAGGTTGATGTCGCAGGACTGGTGAGGCATCGTGAACACGTACGGGTCTCCTGCGGTCCCGTTGCCGTCGCCGTCGAGGAGGTTCCCCGCGAGGTCGGCGATGTTCGGACCGATGGTCACCTTGTAGAACTGCTTGCTCGGGGGGGCCGGGAGGGCCTGAATGAGACTGACGGTGAAGCTGTTCCCGCCCGCGGCGGCGACGCCGATCGGAATGCGGCTGATGTCGAAGACCTGCATCCCGAGGAGCGTATCGGCCTCGTAGGCCGTGGCGCCGACGATCTCAAGCGACCCGCCGGGCGACCGGGGGGACGTGTAAGTCCCCATCAAGGTCGGGGCCGCCGGGTTGGTGACGTCGACCGGCACCAGGGCGCTATAGTCCGCTAGGAATGCCACGCTGCCGATGACCGAGATGTCCGTCGCCGCGCTAGGCAACGCCACAGAGCCGAGAGAGACTATGTTCCCCGGCGTCGTTACGTCCAGGATCGTCAGACTGTTCCCCGCCACGTACGCCAGGTTGCCGACGACCTGCAAGGCACTGCCCCCAACGCCCAGGCTGCCGAGCAGGGTGGGCGTGCTCGGGGTTGTAACATTGACGATGGTGAAGGAGTTGCCGGCTACGTAGGCTTTGGTGCCGACGACCACAATGTCGTTGCTGCCCGTCCCCAGGGATAAGGACCCCACCAGGGCAGGCGAAGTCGGCGTCGAGACGTTGACGATTGTCAGGCCGCTGCTGTCCACCAGATACGCCAGGTCCCCGGCGACGTCAACCGCGTTGATGCTGTCATGCACGCCGAAGGTGTGGATGATGCCCGGCGAGGCCGGGTTCGAGACGTCCACCATGATGAGATCCGTCCCGATGTTGGTCGTCGCGACGTAGGCCGTACTGCCGACCACCTTGATGGCCGTGATGTTGTCCGGCAGGGCTACAGATCCCAGGAGGACCGGCGATGCGGGCGTGGATATGTCATGGATCCTCAAGAGTTTCCCGTAGTCCCCGACGTAGGCGCGGTCCCCTGCCACGGCAAGCACCCGAGCGACGCCGACCGTGGGGGTGGAACCATCGAGAACGGGCGGACTCATCGTGGAAAGATCGTAAAGCCGCACGCCGCCGTCCCCGTCCGCAACGTAGGCAATCGATGCGACCACGTCCACGTCATAGGCGAAGCGCGGCGTGTCAAAGCAGCCGACGAGGGTGGGCGAGGACGGGGTGGAAATGTCGAATATGCACACACCGCTGAGGTAGTTGGCGACGTAAGCCCGGGAACCGTCGATCTCAACGTTACTCGCCAGCAGGAATGGCGTATAGCCCCACCCAACCAGGGTAGGCGACGCCGGGTTCGACACGTCGAATACCTTCAGGCCCTCCCCATTCTTGGCGACGTAGGCCATGGACCCGTTGACCACGATGTCCTTGATGCCGGACCACGTGACGTAGGAACCTATAAGTGTCGGAGAAGCCGGCGCGGCGACGTTGATGATCTGGAACAGGGAGCCCTCGGCAACGAACGCCCGGAGATTCAGCTCGTCCACGTCAACGGCATACGCATAGCCGGCCGTCGCGAACGAACCCGCAAGGACCGGCGTCGCCGCGTTGGAAATGTGGATAACCTGTAAGCCCCCCGAGCCGTCCGCCAGGTAGGCGTACGTTCCCACCACGTCGACGTCTTCCGCGCTGTTGCTCGTCGTGTTCTGCCAGGAACCGAGAAGCATCGGGGACCCGGGAGTGCTGATGTCGAATATCTCTATTCCCCCGCGCCAGCCCAGGATGACGGAATCCTCCGCCACGTAGACCCGCGAGCCCACGACGGTGACGCGATTGGCGTTTCCCTGGGTGGCAAGAGAACCTACGAAAGTCGGCAAGGCCGGGTTGTGAACGTTGAGGACCAGGAGACCGCTGGGACCGTTCGCCACGTAGGCATAGTCTCCCACGACCTCGATGTCATAGGTGATGTCCGAGTGCACGCGCGTCTCGTACGACTCGAAGTGGCCGACGAGCGTCGGCGAGACCATGGTCGATAGATCGATGATGTTGGTCCTGCCGCTCTGTCCGTCCGCCTCGTAAACAAGCGAGCCGACGGCCTCGACGTCGCTGGCGGTGCCCGACGTCGGCAAAGAGCCGGCAAAGAATGGCGCAGCCGGACTCGATATGTTGAAGACCTGCATGCCATGGCCGTCGGCGACCACGGCGTACGAGCCGGCAACGTCGATGCTGCTTCCCCCGGCGGGCATGTCCGTGGACCCTGCTGCCGTGGGGGCGGACGGGGTTGACATTTCGACGACGTAAAAGTGGTATGGCTCGTTATACTTCAGACCGACGATGTAAGCCTTGGAGCCAACCGCCTGGACCGCCTCAATGTCGTTGAGTGAACCGATGTACGTGCCGAGCAGGGCCGGAGAGATGGGGTTGGAGACGTCGATTATCTTGAGTCCCTTCGTTCCATCCGCGACGCACGCAACCTTCCAGGTCGTCGGTCCGGAGGTCCACTGGGTGAGCGAGACCTCATAAGCCGTGCCGGTGGTGTCGAGCGCCCCTTTCAGCGTCGGGTTGAGCGGGTCCGTGAAGTCGATTATCTTCAGTCCCTTGTCAGCGTCTGCGACGTAGGCAAGCGTCCCGCTCACCTCAACTTCGTAAGCACTGCCGTCCGCATCATACGTGCCCAGGAGGGCCGGCGCCGCCGGATTCGAGATGTCAACAATGTAGAGTCCCGCCGTTCCCGCGGCGATGAACGCCTTCGAGCCGGACACGGCGACTTCCTTGAACTCCACCGCCGGGTTCGGGTTTGCCCATTGTCCCAGGAGAACGGGGTTCGCCGGACTCGAGACGTTCCAGATCGCGAGCCCCTCACTCGTGGCCTCGCACATCGTGCTTCCGTCCACCGCGACCGCGTAATCCACGCGTCCGGTGTGGCCAACTGATAGAATCCCGGCTTGCGCGGCCGGCCCCACAACCGTGACGTCGCTCACCGTGAACGTGGACGCATTGATCGGCTCGTTGAAGGTGATTCCGAACTGACTGACGGGCGAGTAAGTGGCACTCTCCGGGGTGTGCGAACTCACGTAGGGCGGCGTCGTGTCGAGCGTGATCACGAGCGCCGGCGAATCTCCGCTCTCGGTTACGCCATCCCAGCTTCGCGCGGCGATCGTGTTCGGCCCTTCCACCAACTGGTCCGAGGCAAAGGTGTAGCGGTACAGGGTTCCGCTGACGTTGATCGCCCCGCCGAGGAGGTTTCCCCCGCCGTAGACCCTGATGCTGTCGCCCGTGCGGGCCGCTGTGATGTCGATGACGCCCGTGCGGATGTTGGTCAGGTTGTCGCTGGGGGAAATGCCGCTGTCACTTCCGCTCTGAAGGTCAACGAGGAGGGGTGCGGGAGGACTGACGCTCAAGAGCAATCTCGACTCCAACGGCTCAAAAGCCGGTTCGCCCAAGGCTTCCCTGACACCTTTCCCGCTCATGGTCATTCCTCGACCCTCCGTATGAGTGGGTTAGAAGCGCGCCAGGGGTCTTCTACGGCGGGCCGGGCAACCGGACAACCCGTTCCGGGAGCCCCTGTTTCGAAACGCCGGACAAAAAAGCGGCACGTGCGAAAAACCGCGGAGAAAACGCCGGGTATCGCGTCGCCGCCGGAGACACGTGACCTTATAGACGACCCCGGCAAGAGAACCATTCACTCCTGCCGGTAAGACTCTCTGGAGAGGGTTGTGCAAAACTGAAGGGATCTTGACTTGGCAGGCCCCGGCAAGCTCGACTCTGCGCCGGGGATTCGGTCACGACGGCCCTCTTCCCCTGACGTCTCCAAGGGCCATTCCCTGGCGGGTCCGCTGCGTCTGGGGGGCCGACCATTAACGTCGGCGACGCAGCAAGAGTCCCGCCGCACCGAGTGCTAGGAGGGTCAGAGAGGCCGGCTCGGGTATCAGAGTCACTTGCGCGGATGATAGGGTTGTGGGAACGGTTATAGAACTCCCGTCAGAGTAGAACACGTCCGCACCGGCGTCCGGATGCAGCTCGCTCAGCAGCGACATGGTCACCGTCTTTGCTGCGCTGCCATGCACCTTCACGTTGGTGGACCAGACGTTGACCGCACCCGCGGCTCCGATACTGTTGTCCGTCCAAGGAAAGGACAGGTAGTTGATCGCGAGAACCACGTTATCCACCCCGCTGGCGATGGGGATACCGTGACTCGCCGTGGAAGCTGCAGTGAGACCAGCCACAAGGGTCTGAGGGTTCGTCGGCTGGTCCCAGGTGCCGGTCCCGCTGAGGTTTGCGTCGAACCGGGCCAAGATCAGCCCCAGCCCGTTGCCGTTGTAACTCAGCGTAAAGGTCACCGTATCTCCGTTGACTGGCGTTGGGTTGCTCGGCGTCAGCGTGAAAATCGGGCCGCCAAATGCTGGAAAACACGAAAGCAACAGAACTGCACACCCGCAGATGATCACTCTCATCGCAACTCCTCCTGTCCCCCAAGTTGAGTTGGTCCCCTTGGGGCCGCACTGCATAGAACAAGGCAATCCAACGCAGCCCCGATCCCCGTCCCGGTCGTAACGGAGGTCTTGAACCAGACTTTACGGTGCTATACATGCAAACGGCGTGCCAATTGCTGAATTTTCCGACGTTTAATCTTTTCAACGAGACACAACCCCTTACACTGCTTAGGCTTAGACCGACATTATGGGGTAACAAATCGCGGCAGGCCGGCATCCGGGACGCTTTGCCATGTTGAAAAAAGTGAACACGCAGCGGCTCAGGTTTCCCTAAGCCGTGACAGCCTAAGGAGTTATGGAGTGTTGAATTTTTTCAACAGACTGTTGGATTTGAGGGTACTTCAGGCCAATCAGAGGGCGTAGTAGGGTTCGGCTTGCTTCAAAATAGAGCGTTACGCGGAGAATTATCGGGGCAAGTCGCGTGGGAGCGGTCACATAGGCTTGAATTCGTAGGCGCCGATGTCCGGGGCGGTGCCCGTGCTCCGGTCATTCCCGACACGGTCCTTCTCCGGTGCCTTCTTGCCCTTGAACTCCCGTACGCCCTTGCCGATGACCGCCGCAGCGGCCACCAGTCGGAAATCGTTCTTGCCTGGGGCGAGGAAGAGCCTGGAGAGGTCGCCCGGCAGTGCGAACGGCGTCTGGCCGAACGGCGCGCCCGTAAAGGCATTATAGCCGATGGACTGGCTGGCGACGTCGCCCCCCTCGGAGATGAAGGCAGGCTTCGCGGGGTCCTTGCTCCAGAAAATGTTGTTGAAGATGACGTTGCGGCTGGTGGCGTCCGCCAGGAGGATGCACCCCCGCCCGCCCACGTTGATGAACGTGTTGTTGACGATGACGTTGTTCATGGCGGGCGTGTCGCCGTTGCCCTGGTAGAGCGCCAGACCCATCCGGCGGTTGACGATGATGACGTTGTTGCGCAGCGTCACGTCGGTGGCCCCGTCGAAGTTGAACGACTGTCCCCCGCGACGGTTGTTGTCGTAGAGGAGATTCCCGTCGATGAGCACGTTCCGGTAGGGCGCACGGTGGCCCTGGTTGAGCTGGATCCCGCAGCCGCCGTTGCCGTAGCAGACGTTCCCGATGAGCTTGCAGTTGGTCGAGCCGTCGGCGTGATAAATCCCGTGCTCCCTCTCCTGGTCGTGACAGATGTTGTTCTCGAGAACCATGTCGGTGACTTCCTTGGTGAAGATGCCCCAGCGTCGGTTGTGGTGCGAGTGGCAGTTGCGGATGACCACCCCCTGGGAGCGGTAGCTGGCCAACCCGCCGCTCTGCGCCCCGGTGACCTCGAAGCCGTCCACGACGGTGTAGTTCCCCTCACCGCCGCTTACGCCGATGACCAGACGGTGGCCGATGGCCTCGGCTCGCATGGTCCCCCGGTCGATGACGGCTTGGTGCAGTTTCACGGAGACATAGGTGATGGGCGCTCCCGCGGTGCCTTGCGCGGTGAGCTTCGCACCCTCGTAGTGGCCCGGCTGGACCTTGACCGTGTCGCCGGGCTTGACTGTCCGGTTCGCCCGGGCGAAGCTGCGCCAGGGCTTCTCCCTCGTGCCCGGGTTTTGATCGTCGCCGTTCTCGGCCATGTAGTATTCCCCGGCGTGCGATAGACACCCGAAGAGCAGCCAAGTAGCCGCAGCCAGAACCAGACATCGCTGACGGTTCCGCATAGTATCTCCGATAACGCGTGGCTCTCGCGTACCCTTGGGTGGCGCGACGGTCTGCACTGCCTTCGCCGTCCACTGTTCTCAGGCAGCCAGCCCGCGCCCAGTGACACTGCCTGGGCGAACCCTGAAGTCAAGCGCGATCACGGCACAAAGAACCGCGTTTTCGACGCGCGACTCCCGCTGAGCGCCACCAGATCACGAGTGCCCACGAGCACCTCCCCCGAGGATGGTCTCCCGGAGGCATGCTTTTCCCTCCCTACTTCCCTCCGCAATTATCCTTGATCTTCTATCTCAAACGGTCCAGAATGAAGTGTTGGAGAGGACGGTTCTTCGGCCGTAGGTTTCGCTGACAGGTTAAACCCCTCGTCCGTGGCTCCGTGCCGGACAATCCGGGGCCCCGGCTGGAGCAAGCCCCGCAGATACACGCGACGTCCCCGCATAGGCCAGCGAAAAAACGATCAGCTTGGCCCTCAAGGAAACCATGAAATGCAGCCTAACATACTGCTGACAAACGGATTACGCATCGCCAGGTCAAGTCGGCGTATAGCAGTGCTTTTTTTGCCGGTATTGGGCCGCGTTCCGCGTGTTTAATCCTTTGAGGGGGTAAGAGCGGGGGCAATATATCCTCACAAGACGAGTCCGTGAGAAGGCGATGTGCGTCTGTGCCGGCTGAGTGGCGGCATGATTTCACAGGGGTCCTCGGGGGATTCCTGTTACCCGGAGGCGAGGGTCGTCCCGGGGTCTCGAGATTACTTGGAAAGGAGTCTCAGAGGTGAAAAAGCACATGGTAGTGCTGGTGGCGGCGCTCTTGGTGTGTCTCGTGACGGTCCCGGTGTACGCGGGATATGCCCAGGCCATGGGCGAGATCAAGAGCATCGACGCAGCCGCGGGAAAGCTGGTCGTCGCCGTGAGGGAGAGCCGTGACGCAGAGCCGAAGGACGTGACCTACCAGGTCGACAAGGATGCGACCATTCGCATCAACAGGGAGAAGAAGACCCTTGCGGACCTGGCCGTGGGCAAGCGCGTCAGCATCATGTACAAAGAGGGCGAACCCCCGGTGGCTCTGCTGATCACCGTCATGGAGATGAGGCGTCCGGCCGGAGGTGGCGGGGGCGGTGGTCGGCCGGGTGGCGGGGGCGGTGGTCGGCCGGGTGGCGGCGGCGGTGGTGGCGGTCAATAAGGCCCAGGAACCGACAGTTGTACCAAACGGCGAGCCGACGTCTTCCGATGTCAGCTCGCCTTCCTGTCTCTGAATGGGCAGTCGAAGAGCGAGCTACGACCGGGCGGACTGGATCTGTTGGCGTCGCTCCCGCAGCCGGCGCCAGTATTCGCTCATCACGGCCCGTTCCTCGGGGGTGGTGTTGGAAAGACGCTGCTCCATGAATTGCTGCATCCGGTCGGCGTTGATGCGTCTCGGTCCTCGCGGAGGACGCCCCGGCGTGCCGCTCTGGCGGGCGCCGCCGCCGGGGTTTGGCCGGCGGGCCTGCATGTCCCTTCGACGCGCGTCCATCTCCGCGATGCGCTTGTCCAGTGCCGCAAGCTGCTGCTCGGGACTCAGTTTGAAGAAGTCTTTCATCTCCTGCATCATCTCCCGACGGAAGCCGCGACCCATGTTCCCTCCCAGCCTGCGTCGCTCCTGGGAGGTCAGTCCCTGCACCTGGAAGAGTTCCCGTCGACGGTCCTCCGGAAGCTGCCTCAGCCGCTCCGAGTACGCATCCTTCTTCGCGTCGGACAGCTTCTCGAACTTGTCCGACACGAGATAAGAAGCGATCTCCTTGGACGAGGCGGTCTCGGGGTTGGGCGGTGCCGGCTCCAGGAGAGACGCGACCAGCCAGGCGCCGAGTGCGACGGTCACGAGCCCCGCCAGCCAGACCAGGATTCTCTTCGTTCTCCGTCCGACTCCTGTGGCGGGAGCTGGCGTCGGCTTCCGGATGATCACCCGCGGGCCCCGCATCGGGATCGGCTGTCCGGGCTTGTTCATGGGGAGTTGTCCTCACTGGGCGGCGCTCCGTGCGAGCTTCCCACGTGCCCGTCCACGTAGACGAAGTTCCGAGAACCGGCGTCCCCCGTGCCCCCGTGGACATCCTCGTAGTCGTAGAACACCGGAATGCGCGTGCTTCCCAGGATCTGACTGAAACGTCCCCCCGGCACCCGCTTCCCTCCCAGGCGCGTGGCGTATTCGTAGCTCGACCCTTCGCTCTCGAAATACGGCTTGGTGTCGGCGGGACAGCGGAAGACCCGCGGGTTGCCCGCCTCCTTCTTCAGCACGTCCGAGATCCGGGGGAGTTTATTGAGGTGGAGCGACGGCAGAATCGCCGCGTAGGGGTACATGCTGTCATTGCTGTTGCGGTAGAGCTCGAGCGCGACGTGGACCTGGTGGAGGTTGCTCTTGCATTCGGCGCTGCGCGCGCTCCGCTTGATGCCCACGACCGTGGGCAAGAGCAGGCCCGCAAGAACGCCGATGATGACGATGACGACCATCAGCTCGACGAGGGTGAAGCACCGCTCAGATGCCCGGCTCACGACCGATGTTCGCGACATATCTTCATCCTCCAGAGGCAGATCCGTCGTCGGACACCGCCCCCATGGCGGGCTGTCAAGAAAACGGTGTCATCCTGAGCGAAGCGAAGGATCCAGCGACTACACGGGGGAAACATCCGCTTTTTCGAGCCGAAATCCGACATCCTCATGGGTGCGGGGCAAGATTCTTCGTCGCTTCGCTCCTCAGAATGACATTTCCAGCGTCCTGACAAGGCTCCCGGGGGCATTCGTACCCATATTTCTTGAACACGTCCGAAGGCCCGAGGATTCGGAGAAAAACGCTCCCGGTTTCGAGGGTCTCACTCGTACCGCAGTGCCTCGACCGGGTCGAGTCGCGAGGCGCGTTTCGCCGGATACCATCCGAAAAATATCCCCACCAGTGCGGCGAAGGAGAGCGAGACCACAATGGAGCGGAGTTCGACGATGGTGGTGAACGTAAACGCCTTTTCGATGATCTTGGCTCCGCCTGCCCCCAAGGCGACGCCGAGGATTCCGCCGAGGCCGCTGATGGTGACGGCCTCGAGGAGGAATTGGAGGAGGATGCTGCGTTCCTTGGCCCCGATGGCTTTGCGGATGCCGATCTCACGGGTGCGCTCGGTGACCGTGACGAGCATGATGTTCATGATCCCGATCCCGCCGACGAGGAGCGAGATGCTCGCGATGCCGGCGAGGAGCAGCGTGATGATGCGCGACGTGTCGCTCACCCTCTGGAGGATCTCGGCCTGGTTCTGGACCCGGAAATCGTCGTCGGCGTCGTCGCGCAGCCGGTGACGCTTGCGGAGAAGCGCGGTGACCTCGGCCTGCACCTTGGAGAGGTCGGCGCCCTCCTCGGACTGGATGTCGATCTCCTGGACGAACTCCAGTCCGAAAAGCTGCTTCATGGCCGTGGAGTAAGGGACGAACACCTGGTCGTCGGGGTTGTAGAACCCCTGGTCGCCCTTGGACTTGAGGACGCCCACGACCTTGAAGCTCATCCTGTCGATCTTGACGTTCTGCCCGACCGGGTCCTCCACCAGGAAGAGGTTGTCCGCGGTCACCGGCCCCAGGAGCGCCACGCGCCCCAGGTGCTCCACGTCCGCCTCGGTGAAGCTCCGACCCCGCTCGACCTCGAACCCGCGGATGGGCAGATAGGCGGGCGAGGTGCCGACGATGCTCGTGCGCGAGTTCTTGTTGAGGTGCTTCACCTGGGCCGCGCGAGTGACGGCGGGTGCGACTCGGAGAACGCCGGGGATTTCCCCGGGGATCGCCTGGGCATCGGCGAGCGTGAGGGTCTGCACGGTGCCCGTCGCCACGCCGCGGAAGCCGCTCTGTCCCGGACGCACAATGAGCAGGTTCGTCCCCATCGCCGAGAAGACGTCGAGGATCTGTTTGCGGGCCCCCGCCCCCATCGCCAGCATCGTGATCACCGCCCCCACCCCGATGATGATCCCCAGCATGGCCAGGAACGAGCGGAGCTTGTTCGCCCACAGGCTCTTGATTCCCACCTTGACGATCGTCCAGAAGAGCATGTCCGGTCTCATCCTTTCCCGACGGAGTCGGTGGTGCGTCCGTCGCGCACGTGGATCTGCCGCTGACAGCGAAGGGCGATGTCCTGGTCGTGGGTCACGACGATGATCGTGCGTCCGGCCTGGTTGAGGGACCGGAAGAGCTGGAGGATTTCTTCGCCGGTTTTCGAGTCGAGGTTCCCGGTGGGCTCGTCGGCGAGGAGGAGGGCGGGATCGGTGATGAGGGCGCGGGCGATGGCGACGCGCTGCCGCTCCCCGCCCGAGAGCTGACTCGGCTCGTGGTGCACCCGGTCGGCGAGTCCCACGACCTTCAGCACCTCGGCCGCCCGGTCCTTCGCCCCGCGCATCCCGGCGTAGAGCAGCGGCAGCTCCACGTTCTCCACGGCGCTCATCCGCGGGAGCAGGTTGAACACCTGGAAGACGAACCCGATGCGACGGTTGCGGATCTCGGCGAGACGGTTCCTCGACAGCTTCGACACGTCTTCGCCGGCGAGCACGTATCGCCCGCTGTCGGGACGATCGAGACACCCGAGGATGTGCATCAGCGTGCTCTTGCCGGAGCCCGAGGGTCCGGCGATGGCGAGCATTTCTCCTTCGCGCACCTCGAGGCTCACGCCGTCCAGTGCGCGGACGATCGTGCCGCCCACCTTGTAGGTCTTGACGAGCGACTCGGCCTCGATGATCATGCCACACCCCAGGGCCCGGAGCGGAAACTCCAGACTCCAGACTCAAAAAGGAAGACCCGCGTGCGCACGACGGGGAATCCCGGCGAGACTGCTCAGAAGGGCGGCGGCGGTCCGGGGCGATTGCGGCTGGAGCTCTGCCCGGCGTTCGAGCGGCTTTCCAGACCCCCCTTCCGGAAGACCACCGTGTCCCCCTCCGCCAGTCCCGCGACCACCTCCGCCTTCACCCCGTCGGTGACGCCGATCGTCACCGGACGCTCCTCGGCGACGTTGTCCCCCTTCGACAGGGAGACGAACGTCTTTGCCCCTTTGCGCGTGACCGCCTCGACCGGCACCAGAAGCACGTTGTTCTTCTCCGTCGACGTGATCTCCACGTTGGTGGTCATCTCGGGCTTGAGCAGGGACTTCCGTTCGCCGAGCACCTCGATCTTGACCTCGAAGGTCACGACGTTGGAGACGTTGACCCCGCGCGTCGCGATGCGGATGACCTTGCCCTCCCACACCGTGGAGGGGAAGGCGTCCGCCCGGATCGTCGCCGCCTGTCCGACGGTCACCTTGCCGATGTCGCTTTCGTCCACCGCGGCTAGGATGAAAACCCGCGAGAGGTCCGAGAGCGTGAGCACCGTGGTCCCGCCGCCGATGTTGCTGACACCCGAGGCGATGATCTGGCCGGTCTGCACGTTGCGGGCGGCGACCACGCCGTCCATCGGGGCGGTGACCTTGGTGTCCACCAGACGGTCCCACGCAATGGAACGGGCGATGTTGTCGGATTCGACGGCGGCTTCGGCCAGCTTCACGTTCTGCCGCTCGAGTTCGAGCGACAGCTCCTGCGTCCTGAGCTCCTCCAGTTTGATCTGGGCGTATTCGAGGTCCACCTGGGCCTGGATGGCGGTCGTCTGCGCGGTCTCGTAGTCCTCCTGGGTGCCGAGACCCTTGTCGAGGAGCTGCTTCTTGCGCTCGGCCTTCGCCTTGGCGTCGGCGGCCCGTGCCTGGGCCGATTTGAGCGCCGCTTCCGCGCGCTTCCGGTCCGTCACCAGCGTCCGACTCGAGATGTCCAGGTTCTGCCGCGCGATGACCAGCTTCGCCCGGGAAGCCGACAGCGACACCTCCGCCTGTTTCAGGATCCGGTCTTCATCCACCGGGTCCAGCTCCACCAGCAGGTCGCCCTTCTTCACGGAGTCGCTCACGTCGTAAGGCAGGGTGATCACCTCGCCGCTGGCCTTGCACTTGATGTCCACGTCGAGGTTGGCGATCACCCGTCCGGTCGAGGCGACGCTCAGCCGGATCGACCCCTTCTCGACCTTGACGGTGGTCAGCGGCACCGGCGTCTCCTTTTTCTTGGACCTCTGCCACCAATACCATCCCCCTGCCGCGGCCAGAACGGCGATCACCACGATAACCAAGGTCTTCTTCACGCGTTTCACCCCCAAACCCGGCTGAGATGTTTCGTCGGAACCAACCGCCCGGCGACAAACCAAATTGCAGGAACGACCCAGTCAATTATACCCTGCGATCAGGCAGACGAAAAGACGGATCCTCCCCCCCGCATCCTCCCCCTCAGGGAAGTGCGACTCTGAGCGTGCGTGCCTTCCCCAGTGTCCTGTCCCGGAAATACGTTGACGATGTCATTCCGAGCCCCGCCTCTTTTCGCGGGGCGAGGAATCTGGCACCGAGATGCTGAAGTGCGTTGATTTCGCCCAAAAATGCGGCCGGCCATGGGCTTGCCAGACCAGATCCTTCCCCCGATGAATCGGGGTCAGGATGACATAGAACAGTTATTTCCGGGACGGGACACCAGGGACAAAGAGAATCCTGCGGCGCCTGCAATAACTGCCCGTCCGATCCTCACCAATAAGCTGCGGACTCCGGGCATATCCCGGCAAGGGCATCGCCATGCCCGGCGCCGGATTGTCAACGAACCCGGATCCCGGCTGAGGCGGACATGAGACCGAGTATACGATGCGCGGCAGTTGTCTCCGTGGCGGCCGTCGCCATGCTGGCCTTGCCGCCGGCCAGAGCCCATGCCCTCATCAATCCCAAGTTCACGCCCGTGAACCTGGTCAGGGAATCCGGAGTCATCCTCGAACTGAACTTCCGGCCGGAACTCAGGAACGGCAAGCTGAACGCCGTCGTCAAGCAGGTCCTGAAAGGGAAGAGCGAAAGCAAGAGCATCGAGATCGACCTGACGGGGACGGCGTACCCCGACCAGGCCCGACTCCTCGAGAGAAGGGTGAAGGACTGGGAAGCCAGACCGGTGCTGATGTTCATCGGGGGGTGGTCGGGCAAGCCGGGCGACCAGACGGGGGCGCCCGAGGAGCAGCCCGGCGAGTCGCGCAAGGCCTACGTTCACGTGGAAGGCATGTGGCTGGTTCTGAGCGAGGACGACAAGGGCGTCTGGGGGTTCGACGAGGTCAGTCAACCGCTGGTCGCGACGTGGAACGGCGGGACGGACATGCTTCTGCGGGCGGTGAGTTACATCCTCAAGGACCCGGCGCCCGAGGTTCCGGTCAAGACCGGTGCCACGTGGGCCAGTGCGATCCAGTTTGCCCGCGTGCCGGGGAAGGTCTCCATGCTCCTTCCGGTCGACCTGAACGGAGACGGGCTGCCGATGCTGTTCATCGCCTCCGACCAGGGCGACCGACTGTTCGCCTTCACGGGCAAGACGTTCCAAGATGTGACAGCCGCTCACAAGCTCCAGTCCAGGTCGCTCGCCGCCGCCTGGGGCGACTTCAACGCCGACGGCCGGCTCGACTTGGTCAGTTGGGACGGAAAGACACTCACCGTGCACGCACAGGACCGGGACGGCACGTTCACCGCTTCCCCCGGTGGAGATTTCCGCGGTGAGTGCACGGGTCTAGGGGCGGTGGACATCGGGACTCCGGGAAAAGCCGGCGTGATGATCAGCACGAACAGCGTCCCACTGCTTCTACCTCCCGGAGCCGAGGGCGTGCCCGCGGCCGTCGTGCCGGACAAGTGGCCGGGCGGGGACCTCGGTCGAGCGGGGCCGTGTCTTGCGGCCGACTTCGATGGAGACGGCCTGTGCGACATCCTGCAGCTCCTGGCCAGGGGCTCGGTGCTCTATCGAGGCGTGAAACCCGGGGCTTTCGGCGCACCGGTCGCTTGTGCTGTGGCGCTCGGCCAGGGCCGCACCAGTGCGTGTCTCGGCGACTGGGACGCCGACGGGCTTCTGGACGTGTTCACGACGGCCGAGGATGGTCTTCGGCTCTGGCAGAACCTCGGCGGCGGACGATTCGTCGAGTCCTTCAAGCTCTCCGGGGAGCTGGGCTACATCTCGAAGCCGGGGGCGGTGGCGGGGTGCACCGGCGACCTGAACAACGACGGGCGACAGGACCTCGTGGTCCTTTACCCGGCCCTGGCGCCACAGACATTCTTCAACCGCGGCTTCCGGAGTTTCGGGATCTCCCTGTCCCTGGACCTGGAGCGCGGAGAACTCCTGGCCGAGGCCGTGAAGGGACAGCAGGCCGGGTGTGTTGCCGATTTCACCGCGGACGGGGCCCAGGACCTGGCCATGGTGCTCAATGACGGACAGGCGGTGCTTCTCGTCCGGACGCCCAGCGGGACTGACCTGTGCGTGCACGCGATTCTCCCGCCGAACTCCGGCTTCGCCGGTCCCGTGACCGTCTCCGGCGCCGCCGAGGATCGGCCGCTGGGTGCATGGAACGTCTACGCGGGCGGCTCCGCAGGGTTCATCGCACGTCCCGACGCCGGGCCGGTCACGATTCGCTGGCAGTTCCCCGGACAGAAGCCCCAGACCCGTACGGTGATCCTCGAGCACAAACCCGTCACGTTCGCACTTGTGCCCTTGGCGCCGGGAAAGTAGACTGATCGGCCGACAGGTAAACCCCGGAAAGGAGAGAAGTCGTGCAACGATGGGTCGCGCTCGCGGCAGGAACTTTGGCGTTGCTGGTCGTACTCGGTCTCTATGACGCCTTCGCCGCGCCGAAAGCCGAGGACGAGACGAAGCCGGCGCAGGCCGTCGAGGTGACACTCCTTCGAATGGCCTCGGGTTCCCGGTACTGGGAGCCGGACTCGACGCTCTGGCGCTACTACGAGACCTGGCAGACGGACCTGGTGCGTCTGGATTCGGGCAAGCTGGTCCGGGTGGACCCCTTGAACCCACGGGTTGGGTTCTCCCCCGGCAAGATCTGGAGCGAGCAACAGGCTGGGAGGAACCCGAAGGAACTGGAGTTCCCCGTTCAGGAGGCGGCGAAGGTCGTCGGTTCCGCGTTTCCGCCGGCCGACTGGATGAAGGTCGAGTTCGACGACGACCGGTGGGTGCGCACGGCGACACCCATGGGCTCTCACTACCGGAGCCTGGCCCTCGTCTCGCTGCGGGGCAAGTTCGAGGTCAAAGATCCGACTCAGGTGACGGAACTGACTCTTCAGGCGTCCATCCAGGGCGGAGCCGTCTTCTACCTGAACGGGCAGGAAATCGGCCGGGCTTTTCTGCCCGCGGGAAAGGTGGACTTTGAAACCCCCGCAACCGACTACCCCAAGGACGCCTTTGTGACCCCCCTCGGTTCCCTGCTCCCGCAGATCAATTCATCCGAGTGGATCATGGGCGAGGATGAATACGCGAAGGCGGTTCAGGACGGCGAACTGCAAAGGCGCTACAAGAGCCGCTTCCGTCCGTTCAGTGCGAAGGTCCCGACGTCGATGCTCCGCAAAGGACTCAACGTGCTGGCCGTGGAGGCCCACCGCTCCCCTGCCTGCGAGGTGATGTTCACGAAGGTCAATCCCAAGGAGATGGGCTACAACCTCCCGGACCACCGGCGGCTCTGGTGGAACCGCGCGTCGATCGAGCGGCTGAAACTCACGGCGAAAGCGGTCGCCGCTTCGGTGGTCGGCAACACGTCACGTCCCAAGGGGATCCAGGCGTGGAACTGGCCGACCTGGGAGCGGGTGGACCCGAGGTTCTACGGCGACCCCAACGAGCCGGTGCGTCCCATCCGCATCGCGGGGGCCAAGAGCGGCGTCTTTGCAGGCCAGGTCGTCCTCAGTTCCCCTGCCCCGTTCCGGGGGGTGGAGGCGGCCGTGACGGAACTCAAGGGCCCGCTCCAGAGCGTCCTGCCGAAGTCTTCCGTCCGGGTCCGCTATCCGCAGTATTACCCCAAGCACTGGGGCGCCGGGTTCGACCCCCTGGAGGACTCGCCGCCCCCGGAGATCGAGAAGCTCTCGAAGTCGGCGCGCGTGGACGTCGCCACGCAGCCGGTGTGGCTGACGATCCAGGTGCCGCGCGACGCGCGAAGCGGCGACTACTCCGGAACCATGACCGTCCGTGCCGAGGACTTCGAGCCCACGACGTTCCCGATCGAGCTGCACGTCAGCGACTACGTCCTCCCGGACCCCAAAGACTTCATCACGCACATGGGATTCGTCCAGTCCCCGGACACCCTCGCGCTCCGCTACGACGTCCCCATGTGGTCGGAGGCGCACTGGAAACTCATCGATCGGTCGTTCCAGCTCCTGGGACAACTCGCAACCAAGGAGCTCACCATTCCGCTCGTCCGCCGGAGCCATTTCGGCAACGAGCACGCCATGGTCTGGTGGGTCCGCGGCCAGGACGGCTCCTATCGCCCCGACCTCCGGATCGTGGAGAAGTACATCGACCTCGCGGCCAGGCACCTGGGCAAGATTCCGGTCGTCATCTTCTACGTCTCCGAGGGTGAGGAGGGCCGGACGATCCCGTGGATCACGGAATTCGACCCGGCGACGGGTGAGCTGAAGGACGCCCGGGGTCCGAGGTGGGGAACCGAGGAGGCGGTCGCATTCTGGAAGCCGGCGTTCGACGGGTTCCGCCGGATCCTCGCCAAGCACGGCCTGGAACAGTCGCTAGCGCTGGGGTATCACGCCGACGGAGGCAACGGTCCCGAGTGCGCGAAGGAGTGCATCCAGGACCTGAAGGTTCTCGCGCCGGAGGGACGCTGGGTCCGGCTCGGACACATCTGGTTCGGCAATCAGCGCCTGGACCGGGGTCCCAATGGCAACCCCTACGCCCGAGTGGGACTCGTGGGGAACTACGGCGTCTTCTGGGACCCCGACAAGGACAAGCCCTTCTACGGCTGGCAGAACCCGTACGTGGTGACGGCGTACACGCGCGGGACGTTTCATCCGGGCTCCGCGCTCAGGGACTATCGGCTGTGCGCGGAGGCGGCTCTCTTGACCGGACAGCGGGAGTCGCGGGCCGGGTGGGGTGTGAATGATTTCGCCGGGCAATTCGGCCGCGATACCTTCCTCGGGATCCGCGGCTTCGCCCCGTGGGGTGCGGACTTCTGGCCGGTGCTCTCGGGACGCGGAGGCTGGCACGACATCATCGGACGCTACAACGACCCCGCCGCCGCCCACTGGGACCCGAGAAGCAGCTGGAGCACCGTGATGCTCAACAACTTCCAGGTCACCTACATCATCAGTGACGGAGCCGACGGCCCGATCGCGAGCGTCCGCTCCGAAATGCTGCGCGAGGGACTCCAGGAGGCGGAGGCCCGCGTCTTCGTCCAGAACGCCCTGCTGAACGAGGACCTCCGGACCAAGCTCGGTCCCGCCCTCGCCGGACGTGCGAAGGAACTCTGCGACCAGCGCACCCGCGACCTCCGGTACCTCTCGGAATACTCCATCGCCGACCTCGGCAAGGAACCCTGGAAGGCACACTACATCTTCAGTCCCAGCGAATGGCAAGAGCGGTCTCTGCGGCTTTATGAAATGGCCGCCGAAGTGGCCAAGGCTCTGGCCAGGCCGTAACACCGGAAGGGAACGACGTCGATGAAAGCGCTCTTTCGTCCTGCGATCCTCATCCCGGTCCTCTTCTGGGGCCTGGCGGGATCCGCCGGAGGACAGGAGCCGACCCGGGTGCCCCTGACGTCGACCCCGCTGGGCGAGCCGGGCGTCGTCCTCTCGCGGTCGAGCTTGGGTGCCCCCGGGACCGACAGGCCCATCGTCTACTACGTCGCCTACGGGACCGAAGTCCTCCTTCCGAAACAGCGGCTCGTCTTTTCGCCCGACAAGAAGCCGCAGACGCTCAGGATCGCGGAGGCGTCCTGCACGATTCGGTGCGGAGGAGAGAAGTTCCTGCTGAGCGTGCCCACGGGGACCGTGGAGCTCAGGCCGACCGGCCTCGGCTGTGCACCCGTTCCGGTCCCGCTGGCCGGCGGCCGCCAGTACCTCCTCGCCTTTCCCCGGGCGTTTTCTTACGCGGGAACCGGCACGCTCTTCTGCCGGAGCGGCTTCGTCCAGACCGGGACACTCGGAGAGGACGAAATCCGTCTCTATGACGATGACCTCGACGGCGTCTACACGAGGGGCAAGGACGGGATCTGCGTGGGCGACCGCGGGAAGGTCAGCATCTTCGCGCCCGTGTCCGACGTGCTCCCGACGACGAACGCGGCGTACACGATAGAGCAGATCGCCAGGGACGGCTCCGCGATGACG
>Ga0315282_10006429_pt1 | contig 19675 bp, 20 predicted proteins | sample YL17G07_20_MG_FD_203693 | JGI IMG/M metagenome (GOLD analysis project Ga0315282, IMG submission 203693) | Sediment microbial communities from Yellowstone Lake, YNP, Wyoming, USA - YL17G07_20 | ecosystem: Environmental > Aquatic > Freshwater > Lake > Sediment | place: USA: Wyoming | collected... | reverse complement strand
GAGATCTTTCTTGTCCCAACTGGTGTCCGCTCACAGGAAAGGAGTGAAACTACCCCATGAATTTCGAGTAGATTTATTGATGAGGCAACGATACCATTTCAGATAGATTTTTAATGAGGCAATGCGAGACTTTGATATTCCAAGCATTCAAGAGTATATTGATGAAGAATACCTAAGAGAAATTCATGAGGTATCGGCTTCGTTTCTTTCGCAGGCTGTCTGTTGTTGTTCTGCTCGGACTTGGGATCATCTCGATTGTTGTCTTCAGGTATAGTTGCAGAGACTACCGATCGTCCTTTCTCTCCGAGAAAGGCGGGTTGATCTCAGCTGAAGCGAAGGAAATTGCTCGTGACAGTCTTACAAGGACATCTGACTTCACGCTTCAGGGGTCAAACGGACTGATTGTGAGAGGGCGGATGAGAACACCAACGCGGGGTACAATACCGTATCCAGCCGTGCTTGTAGCTTCAGGAATCGAAACAGGTCATCTCGTCATTGAAATGCTTGATGAACGACCTAGCGTCATCGTGATGGCAATCCGGTACCCGTACACTGGGGAGCTCGACTTCTCCGGGCTCAAAGCGATTTCGACTCTACTCGAGCTGAGAGAAGCCGGAATGAAAACAATTCCCTCTCTTCTCCTCGCACTCGATTACTTATCAGATCTTCCCGATGTCGACACGAATGACGTCGCAGTGGCAACGGTGAGCTATGGTACCTTTGTGGGGGTTCCTGCTGCCGTACTTCACCCACGAGTGAAGCGGCTGATCGTAGTGCAGGGCGGGGGGAACATCGGTTCAGTCGTCGCAGCGAATGCACACAGGCTCGAGATGCCCCTTCCGCCAAAGGTCTCCGGATGGTTGGGTGAACTCTTTCTCAAGCCGTTCGAACCGAACAGATATATCACCGATTTCGCACCACGACAGCTGTTCATGGTGAACAGCCCGGGAGATCTTCTCTTCCCAGACGAATCGGCAAAATCCCTCTACGATCATGCTCAAGAACCGAAAGAGATCATCTGGTATTCGAGCCGACACGTGATGCCCGGTGAGCTGGAGATTATCAAGGAGTTGACGGAAATTGTTGTCGAACGACTTTACAGGAAGCAAGCCATTCCAGGTGACCGCGACTCTTCGAGTCGATTTGATAGACCGTAACGGTTCGGCGCCCAGACTTTATAGATTGAAGATGTTCCTCTTGGCATCTCGTCCCGACTAACTTTCACTCCTTTCGTTCCCAGTTGTCCTCGAAGAATCTCCTTTCTTGTTCTCTGCGCTCTGCAATCCTCTTCGCACGATCCTCAAGTACGCTGTCTCTTAGGGAGACAAAATCCTCTAATTTCCAATCACGCCGTGGCTCTGCCATTTCCTGCTTCACATGGTACTGATTATCGAAGCCGTTACAACCTGAGCAGCAGAGAACCAGATTCATGATAGCGTTAAAGTACTCGGGCTTGATTCTTAACCCCTTGGCTTCTTCCGAAGGTACTACGTGGTCGCATTGCACCAGGAGCCAGTGGTAGTAGTCGTCAACAAAGCTCACACCGCAATAGGCACAGCACGTCTGGCCCGTAGTGCGGTGGATATCAAGGCAGTAGCCATGGCGGCTGTTGTCCCCGTTCTTGGGAGGCCTGAGAAGAGCTTCACCGCGATCCGGCGGCCATAATTCAGCTGGGTCCATAGTCTCTTTCCTTTCATCATTTACGTTGCAAATGCTGCTAACCCAGAGATCTCACTTCGCGATTACATTCTTATACACCTTCCCGTCCTTCATAACAAATCCCACGTGCTCAAGAACCGTGACGTCTTTGAGTGGATCACCTGGTACGGCGACGATGTCTGCAAACTTCCCGGGCTCGATGCTGCCGAGTTTGTCCTGCATCCCCAGCATCTCTGCCGCCACAATCGTTCCTGCCTTTACTGCCTGCATCGGGGTCATGCCCGCATCAACCATGAGCTTGAATTCCTTGGCCTGATTTTGGGTCCACGGGAATCCGCCAGCATCCGTTCCGAAAGCTATCTTCGCTCCGGCCTTCGTCGCCTTGCCTACCGCACGCTTTTCGATGTCGATCATCTGCTTCCAGATTGGGTTGCCAGCTGCGGCACGCCCCTCCGCAACGTACACGCCGACATACATTGTCGGACACCAGTAGACTCCCTGCTTTACCATCATCGCGATCGTTTCGTCGTCGAAGCCGTCGCCGTGCTCGATGGAATTGACACCTGCCGTCAACGAGTTCATAATTGCTTCGCGCCCGATTGCATGGGATGCGACTTTCCGGTGCAACCGATGTGCTTCATCGGCTATCGCCTTTAATTCTTCTATCGTGAAGGTCGGGATGCTATGAAGCGCACCATCGCTCCCGACAAAGTAGCTGCGGTCCGCATACAGCTTGATCCAATCGGCGCCGTGCTCGATCTGCTCACGCACTGCTTTTCGACACTCATCCACCCCATCAACGACCTGGACACCTTTGGGCATGTGAAGCTCCCACGAGTAGCCGACTAACGGATATGCTCCGGTGATATCGAGAGATCGGGTTGAGACGAACAAACGCGGCCCCGGGATGATCCCTCGGTTGATGGCGCGCTTAACGTCGACATCTGCGTACATCGCACCTTCCGTCTCGACATCTCGCATTGTCGTGAAGCCATTCTCCAACGCAGTCTTCACAGCAACGACGGCTCGAATGGTCCGGTATGGCGTTGATTCCTTCAAGAGTTGTTCGTCATAGTCCTCTGCTGTAACATCTCCCTGGAGGAGTATGTGCGTGTGGCCGTCGATAAGTCCCGGAAGAACTGTCGCATGGCTCAAGTCGATAACTCTTGCCTCTGAGGGAATAGAGATTCCTTTCCCGACATCCTTTATGAGATTCCCTTCAACAAGTACAACCACATCTTTTGTGACGGTATCACTCTTGCCGTCGATTAGGCTGCCGCATTTAAGGGCGAGGAGTTCCTTCTTCGCCTGACCGAATACAAACACAGGAAGAAGGAAAAGAACGAAGAGAAAGAGTCTTTTCATTTTATCCTCCAAGAAGGTAAGACTTTGGAAATTGAGTGCCGGGGAGATCCCAATTGAAGAAGGACAAGAAATCGACCGGAGGTACTTTACACAAAGCTCCTCTTCTTTTTGATCGCCTGCTTCAGACGATCCAGGTAGTCGTCTTTGGAGATTTCGATCGCACCAAGTCGGGCGAGATGGGGAGTCATGAATTGGGTGTCAAGCAATTCAAACCCTCGCTCGCGAAGTCGATCAACGAGAAACACCAACGCTACTTTTGACGCATCCCGTTCCGAATGGAACATCGATTCACCGAAGAATGCAGCGCCGAGGGCGACGCCGTAGAGTCCTCCCGCGAGCTTGTCGCCTCTCCACGATTCCACGCTATGCGCATAACCAAGCCGATGAAGCTCCAAGTAGCTCTGAACAATCTGCTCGGAAATCCATGTCTCCTCACGTTCCGCACATTCCCTGATTACCCTCCCAAACGCCGCATTCACTCGAACCTCGAACACCTTCTTCTTCAAGGCCTGTCGGAGACTACGGGACACTTTCAATCTGTCAAATGGAATGATCGCACGGGGATCTGGAGAATACCAGTAGAGTGGTCCATTCCTCGACTCCGCCATTGGAAACATCGCATTGCAGTAGGCGTAGAGGAGTAGGTCAGCGGGGATAATCTCAACGGAGTGCTGTTTTGATTGAAGAAGAGTCATGGATGAGTACTTAATCCGAGCAAACTGAGACTATCTCAATGCTGACCCCCGGCATACATCTTCTCCCCTGCCTCAACCCGGAATGGCAAATGGTTTTGCTTTGGCGGAATGGGACAGGTCGCGTACTCTGTGAACACACACGGCCAGTTGTAAGCTTTGTTAAAATCCACTATGACCTTACTGTTCGCATCTGGCATCTCTGCGTAGAGCTGCCTCCCCAACGCATACGTTTCCTTGCTGTTGGTGGAGTCCTTGAACATGATGAAGAGTTTGTTCTCTGTCCCCTGTTCGATGATAACATCGAGCCGATAGGTCCTCCCGTCAAATTCAAAAGCAAGAGCGCCCGGACAGGAATCGCTTTCCACTGTGTTGATCATCGTAGCAATCTGAAGAGTCTTGGGAGGGTTGTACGGCTCAAACGTCGCCTCGAATCGCCATTTTGGATCAACAGGGAAATATTCAAGACCTTTGAAATTCAAACGAGCTGGATTCTCCTTGTCTTTCACTCGCACGGCAAGTTGGCCCCCGCGTTTGATAAGATAAAAGCTCAACGGGCCGATGTTGAGGATAGTCGGATCCTTCAACCCATCTTCATCAGAAAGCAAGACCATCGAGGTGACTGGTTGTCCGTTCGAAGTGATCTCAACTCCCTTCCGTGCCATGACACGCACAATGCTCTTTTCAAACCAAAGTGATCCTGCAACCTTTGGAGCTATCCCCGCTGGGAAGATGATCTGGTTTGACGAATCGCTCCCAAATCGATTCTGTCCCTCCTTCAGCCAGAAGAAGCCGCAGAGCGTAAGCCATCCGTCATCGCGAGTCAAGCCTGCAAGTCGGCGTTCTTTCCATTTTTCAATCTCTGTCCGATAAGCATTCAAATCGAGATGGCTTGTCCGCTTAGTGCAACCAAGCATGATGAGCGACAACCCATACAGAACAACAATCCCGAACCGAAGGGCAATGGGAAACCTGAGACTCCGGGATGGCTCCAAAGGCATTGGGTTCATTTGGTAATTGAATCGGTCGTGCGAGATCATAGCTACACAGAGTCCACAGGCGATCGAGCTCGGCAAGATGAACTCCAAACTCACTTAATTGAGAGCAGTTCCACTTCAAAGATCAACGTCGCGTTCGGTGGAATTACTTGACCCGCGCCCTTCTCACCATAGGCAAGATCGGAAGGAACAAACAGCTGCCACTTGGATCCGACAGGCATAAGCTGCAGCGCCTCGGTCCATCCTTTGATGACACCGTTCACTGGAAACGTCGCTGGCTCCCCACGTTTGTATGAACTGTCAAACTCAGTCCCGTCCGTCAACATACCGCGGTACTGGACACTGACGGTTTGCTCAGCTTTGGGCTTCTTACCAGACCCCTTCTTTAGAACTTTGTATTGGAGTCCGCTTGGTAGCGTGACAACACCTTCCTTCTTCTTGTTCTCCGCGAGAAATGTGCCTCCATCTTTCTTGTTCTTCTCACCCATGACTTTATTCACGGAATCTCTCTTCGCCATCAACTGCTGCTGGAAGGTATTCATCACCGACTGAGCTTGCTGTTCTGTTAACAAAGGCTTGCCACCAGCGCTGATGTCCTTGATTCCACGCGCAATCAGATCAGGGTCCGTGTCCACTGACTGTTGTTTCAACCTCTGCCCAATGTCTAATCCGATGGCATAGCTGACGCTGTCTTTTTGACTCTTCAATTGTGTCTTCTCCTGTGAATTGCCCTGACATGCCACCAGCGCAATGCAAAGAAGCCCCACACTCGCGTTTCTCATCAAATAACTCCTCTCGTGATGTGTTGATCTCATGGACGGGGATCTCCTGTCCAATGTCCTGCCGGATAAAGATACGACTTTCGACTGCCTAATCCAAACCAAGAAGAATGAATGAGCCTGTGCTCATTGGAGAGCCTTCTCGAGTTCAACTGCCGCCGTATCGATAATAGCAGCCTCATTTTCAAGCACTCGAGCCGCACGAACAATTTCCTTCTCAGCCTCCTTCCATTTCTTCTGCTCGATCGATTCCCGGACACCAGGAATGGTTTTGACACCGTAGCCCGTGTACGCACCAGGAGCGTAGATCATATGCTTGAACCATGGACGACCCGGGAGCCCGGCGTCGTCTGTCAGTTTTCGTTCGCTCTGGATAAGCCTCTCGTTGATCGCCTTCAGTCTGTCGCCAGCCGGACTCTTGTCAGAACCCTCCCGCATCCTCTTGAGGACCTTTTCATAACGATCTGCACTTCGAGTCAACGCATCGGAAGCGTTGTCAAGTGGAGCGAAGTTCAAGAAGGGAGGAACTTCCTCCACTGAAGGAGGAACATACTTCTTCTTGGGATCGGCCGTGGCGGTGAATACACCCTCAGAGATTTCTTTGTTCCGCTCGCGGATCTCATCCTGCATGTCCTTGAGAAGCTTCTTCAACTCGTCGAGATACTTTTGGACGACCTCAGCAACAGGCTTGAATTCGAAGGGCAAAAGATCGGCGTCCCCTAATCTGATAACCGCTGTGCCTGCAGTCTGCGCCAGAGTGCGGCCATAAGAGAAATCTGTGTCCGCAAAGTGCGTATACCAATAGAAGTCATCATAGATGGAATGATAGATCCCTCCACCATCCTCCCCGCCGTAGCCCATGTTCAGCGAGGCAATCCCGAGATGGTCAATATACACGGTGTAATCCGATCCAGAGCCAAGTGCGCCGATCCTCCAATCGGGTCGCTGACGGGCTTCGTTCTTATCCTCGGGGGTCTTCGCAGCTTGAATCTGTCGCAGCTGACTTCTCTTCCAAACTGAAATCTTTTTCTCCGGGTCTTCAATGTCGCGAGCGACGCCGTTGATAAACTTCTGCAAACTGTGTGAACCGCCGACACCGAGGTAACCTCTTCCATTCCCGTCTGAATTGATGTAGGCCACAGCTTTCTGCTTCAGCTCGTCGGCATGCTCCTCTGCCCATTCGGTTGAGCCGAGCAAGCCTTCTTCCTCGCCATCCCATGCACAGTAGATAATCGTGCGTTTCGGCTTCCAACCTTGCATAAGCAGCTCACCGAATGCGCGCATCTCCTCCATCTCGGCAACCATGGCCGACACAGGGTCTTCAGCCCCATTGACCCATGCGTCGTGATGGTTGCCACGAAGGATCCACTCGTCTGGATAAACGGAACCCGGTACCTTCACAATTACATCATAGATTTTTCTTAAATCCCAGTTTGACTTTACCTTCAGGTGGACCTTTGCTGGCCCGGGACCAATGTGGTAGGTAATTGGGAGGCTACCACGCCACGATTGAGGGGCCACAGGCCCGGTGAGTGCGGAGAGAAGCGGTTGGGCATCGCCGTACGAGATCGGAAGAACTGGAATCTTTGTGAACACCTCAACATCCTTCAGCTCGAGCCGCTTTGCATTCTCCGTCGCCCCGATCCCCGGTGTGAGCGGGTCACCCGGATAGATCGGCATGTCCATCACGCTTCCACGCTGAACGCCGTTTGGATTCCGATACGGACCCTCCGGGAAGACATCGCCCTGAAAGTAGCCGTCATCGCGAGGATCGGAGTAGATGACGCACCCGACTGCTCCATGTTCAGCTGCGACCTTCGGCTTGATCCCGCGCCAAGAAGCACCGTAACGTGCAATCACGATCGCTCCCTTGACAGAGATACCGAGACGGTCAAGCTGCTCATAATCATCAGGGACACCGTAATTCACATACACAAGTGGGGCAGTGACGTCTCCATCAATGGAGTAGGCGTTGTACGTCGGAAGTTGCTCGCTTTGCTGGTTTGAAGTTGGATCGACATTGACAGGCGGTTCCTGGAGCTTTGCAGTGAATTTCGTCGGCTCAAGGAGCTCCACTGCACGCTCATTTGGAGTCGGTAAAAGGACGTCGAACGTTTCGATGTGAGCATCGAGTCCCCAACTCTGGAACTTTGAAAGTATCCACTCAGCGTTGTCCTTGTCGTACGGGGACCCGACATGATGCGGGCGTGCTGAGAGACGCTCCATGTATTGGCGCATATTCTCCGGATTTGGGATCGAGCGAAACTTCATTTCCCAATCAGTTTTGCCCGACTGAGTCTGTGCAAAGGCAATGTTGGCTAGAAGAATGAGTAAGAAAAATCTCACGTACGATTTCATTCAAACCTCCGGGATGCAATGGAAAAAGGTTCTGAGAACCACTTTGATGAAGAATGCAACTGACAAACATTAGACGTAGGGCCGCCGGTTTGGTTCTAATTCTGGGGAGGGAAATGAGAGTTGTGAAAAACGGAATGAAATATTGAGGACATCTATTTGCGACTTCTCCTTCGTGGTTTTCCTTTGGCCAGGATCTTCTTTGTCACCTTATCATCAACGGCTCCCTCGCTTGTTCTGATGATATGGTATGGCTGTCGATTTACGGTTAGCTCAAAAACGTCGGGCCTCGCGTAGTGTCCTGAGACATCGAGAATCCATTTGGGGCCGCGCATCTGTGGAAGTGTTAAGAACTGCTTGACGAACATACTCGCACGACTCTTTCAGCACCTCGACGATCTCCTCTTTCTCTGTCAGAGAATCGATTCTTTTCGTGTCGACCCCAGCAGGAGGCTGTACGCCAATCATTTGCAGGAACCAGTAATTCCCCGGCTACGTGGGTATAAACTTCGCCAACGGATTCGACCCCTTCGCCGGGACGCCAGGAGTATTTCTGAACAGGCATGGCTTCCGCGAGCAACGCAATTCTCTTGCTGAAATCATCCCACTGCGTGCGGAATTCACCGCGGAAGCCGGATGGTGCCTTGGCTTTCGAAGAGCCCTGCCCGTGCGCGAATGTTGTCAATACAAGACACCCCAAGCAAGAGGAACGGTATCACCAAGCGCAAGCTTCTCTTCACCTCAGTCTCCTGTGATTGTTGTGGTAGTAGAAGGATATTTGGTTTAGAAAATTCTCTCATCCAGCTTGTGATATCTCAGGTCAGACTCGAGGGTAGGCAGACCTACTTCCCTCCAGTGTGTCTACCCTTTATCTTCTCAACGCTTTCCTCTGCAGCTTCAGCCGCCCTGTCGTTCTTATCCTTTGCGAGTTTCTCGAGGTCTGGAAGGACCGTTTCATCACCGATGTCGCCCAGCGTCCGGACTGCTGTGGATCTGATAAGAGAATTCTTGTCATTCAGCAAGGAATGATACAGTGCTAGGACGTCCTTTCGGGTCTTTCCGTATTTGCTCAGGATGCCCAAAGCAATATACCGCGTGAAGAGGGGCTGTCCGTACTTTGCCCGCTCAAATGAAAGCGTCATTCCTTTCTCCGAATCGACCCTCGCGATCATCGTCAATGCAGTGTTCGCTATGCTGTTATTGTGTGAAGGCACGTTTAGATATGCTGTCAGCGTCGAAAGAGCGTTGGCAGAGTCTGCTTTCGTTAGTGATCGGAGAGCACTTGAGACCACGGCATAGCTTGAATCGTTCAGCGCCGTACGCAGTGTTGCCACGATGTCATTTCCGCTGCATCTCCCCAGCGCCGTGACCGCCGCGTCCCGGACCGCTGCTTTCGGATCCTTGTACGCTGCCGTCAAAGCAGTCTTGATTTGCTCTTTCAGAGAATCAGCGCTGACCTTAATCTCGCCGAGAGAAGAAATCGCCTCCCGGCGAACAGCCCAAAACGGATCGTGCGAAGAGAGCTTGGCAAACAGGGGAACGAACTCTTCATTCTTCGGAGATTTGGCTAACTCAATGATCGCGTTAATTCGGTCAACAGGGTCCGTCGCAAACTCCGCTTGGTATCTCCAATCTTCCGGGGACTTCTCAAATCTTAGTTCTTTGATTAGCCAATTGCCTTTGTCAAACAGGACAAGCCGCGGCTTCGACGGCGCGGGGATGGTAAACGTTGTATCCTTGCTAACGATATTCACCCTGTCCGTCACCGTGCTTTCAGGAGTCGTCACCTCAATATCGACCGGAGTGTGAAACACGCTGGTCAGGCTGTCGAGTTCCTGTATTTGCTTCACAGCAAGATAGACTGCCTTAGCTGAGTCGCTCCATCGATACGACACATCGAAGATCGGATGACCTGCCTTGTACAGCCATTCGTTAAAGAACCAATACAAGTTTTGTCCCGTAGCTTCTTCGATGGCAACTTTCAAGTCATTCGTCTCGACAGGCTGGAATTGATGTTTCGTGATATAATGATTAAGCGCGCTCCAGAAGAGTTGCTCGCCGAGGACGAAACGGAGCATGTGCAACACTGCTGCACCGCGGGGATAAACGTTCTCACCATACGAGCCGACAGTAACAATCGGCTTTCGACCCAGGGTCGTGTCAACTCTGATCCCTGCCCGCTGACTACCAGAGATCATGTAATTGAACTCATCTCTCCCAAGAGAAAACTCCTGATAGAGGAGATCGAAATAATTGGCAAAGCTCTCATTGAGCCACAAATGCCGCCAATCCTTGCACGTGACGACGTCCCCCCACCACTGATGAGCCAGCTCATGCGCGATGAGCCCTGTGGTCGAGTTGTCTAGACGCTCACGCGCATCGTACACTGAAATGTAGTCCAACAAGGTCGTCGCGGAGGTATTCTCCATCCCACCGTACATGAAATCTGAGATGAGAACCTGAGCATATTTCTCCCATGGATACTCAAAACCAATCTTCTCGCTAAAGAATTTTATCATCCTGGGGGTTTCTCTGAAACACACTCTGGCATCCACCGTGTCTTGAGGATAAACGTAATACTCAACCGGGACTTTTCCGGCATGGTCCTTAAGGATCGCATATTTCCCCGCCGCAAGCATGATCAGATATGAGGAGTGTGGTTTACTCTCTCTCCAGTGGAATGTTTTCGTTTGGTTCTTCTTGTTTTCTTTGACGCTGATCAGCTTCCCATTGGAGACAAGCACATATTTGTCTGGCACCGTTGCGATGACCTCGGAAGTAGCCTTATCGTTTGGGAAATCATAGCATGGAATCCAAAAGTGGTTGTCCATGTCTTCACCCTGGGTCCAGATCTGCCAAGGCTTGTTGGGGTATCCTGAATCAGGTTGTACGAAGTACAAACCTTTTCTCGGCGTACAGGAATAGTCCGTGGTCACCGTGAGTGTATCCGTGAATGAGTATTTTCTGTCAAGATGAATCACGAGCGCCTTTGGCTGAACGTCGAATTTGAGGTCTTGCTTCCCCATCGTGATCTGTTTAAAATTCATTTCTTCAGCGTCAAATTCAATTGTCTCAAAGTTGGAAAGAAAAGGGACGAGCCTCGTCGTCACTTTGCCCGCCACCATTTTCTTCTGATCATCAATCGAGACTTCGATCTTGTAGTGGATCACATGATACGAGCGGTTGCGCGCTTCCCCTTCATCACGCACGGGAAAAACCGATTGAGCAAAGCAGTTACTCAGGGTGAAAACAGAGAGAAAGAGAGCTTTTAGTGAGATCATTATTCTCATTGTTGGAACCGGATCGAGACTGTGAGAAGACATTCTTGCAGAGGGTCAGCGGTTGCTGGGGATCGCGGCCGTTGGAGTGGTCCTCCTTTAACGTCCCACAACAAGGCCAAAACTTTTCCAAATCTAAGAATTAAAATGGAAGGAAACAAGGAGGATGGGTCATGCATTGACGTATCTTAACCAGGTTTGAGCAATGTACGCGTGCCCGGCAAGGGAAGGATGGACTCCGTCGGGTGCCCAGAACGCTGGCTCGCGACGTTCACATGCTTCTCGAAATAGTCGGTCCAGTGGAATCAAGATAGCATGGTAGTCGTCAGCCAATCGGTGCACGACATTGATCTTTGGTTCCAAATCCTCCCTCCATCGAATGTGTTCTTCAGAAATGGGCAGCAAGAAGGGCTCGCATAAAATGAGCTTGGCTTTCAATTCCCCCCTTGTTCGGTCCAGGATCGTGTGGTACTCAGCTTCGAACCGATCCAGCGGGGTAGGGTCATTGCTGTCATAGCGTCGCCACATATTGTTTATGCCGATGAGGATCGAAACCCAGCCCGGCTTCAAGGCCAAGCAGTCTGCATCCCAGCGCTGCACTAAATCTTTCGTCCTGTCCCCTGATATCCCGCGATTGAGGAATTCCACCTTCATCCCGGGATGTAATGCCGAGAACCAGGAGGCAGCCATCATCGGAAAACCCTTTCCTAGATCTTGCGGATCGTCACGGTTCCTGCTGCTGTCGGTGATACTGTCCCCCTGGAAGAGAACACGCGTGCGCTCCTTGATAAGTGTGTTCATGTCCTGACTTGTTTGGTAAGGTGTGGACTACGACTTGTCGAGAGTCCCGTCGCAACATAGCGGCATCCTGATGGAGCACTACGATTATCGTAGTACTCAAAAAGTAAGAAGGTAATTGGAGAGAATCAACCTATCTCTCGGTGGTGGAGTTGTCGCGAGGCTGATCGAAGGCTGCTAAATCCTCGGACGAATAAGCCGTCACTTTGCTTTTACAAACTTGAGCGCTGCAGAATTCATGCAATACCGCAGGCCCGTAGGTTCGGGCCCATCGTCGAAGACATGACCGAGGTGTGCATTGCAGCGAGCACACAGCACCTCTGTCCGTTGCATGAAGAGACTGTTATCGCTTTCAGTCGTGATGTTTTCTTTAGCAACGGGTTCCCAGAAGCTCGGCCAGCCAGTTCCTGATTCGAACTTCGTCTCTGAGGTGAACAGGTCGTTGCCGCACGCCACACACTTGTAGGTTCCTTTTTCATGGTTGTTCCAATACTCGCTGGTGAAAGGCCTTTCTGTCCCCTTTTCGCGCGTGACCTCAAATTGCTGAGGCGCCAACAACTTCTTCCACTCTTCTTCCGACTTGATCACTTTGTCTGCCATGATGAACTCTCCCTTCTCGACTGAATACACTTTTATTTTCTGGCTGGAGGAATCGTCACTGTTGCCTATGCTCTCACTTGGCTTGTCTCGAGCCGCAGTGCTTGCCTTCTGGCAATTCACCGAAAGTCCAAGAGAAAGGAATGCAACGAGGATCAGTCTTGCTCTCATACATCTAGCCCTTTTGTGTGTCCACCAGGGAATTAACAATAAAACAGTGGATCGAGTTCTCCCCACTTCCTCATTTCATCTGCTCAACCCTAACACTTCACAGATCGAAAATCGGCAAAGGCATTGTTATTGAAGAGGAAGAGAACCCCTCGTCGCCAAGTGGCTAATTCGAGGAATACTTCCAGAAGAAGTCCTTGTCATTCGTCTCGACTCAACGGCTCGGAGGCGAGTCAATCCCCATGAAGTCTACTTGCTTTCGAACGCCTGATTTCGAACCATCTTCAGCATATCGTACGGTGCCGGGTCGCCGCCAAGATACTTGTGGAACCAGTCGAGGTGGGCATTGTAATATAGCGGCATCGACGTGATGCCGCTTGGCCAATGTCCGTCGTTCTTGAACACGATGAGGCGGGAAGCGACCCCCATCTTCTGCAAGTCTGTAAAAAACTCAAGACTCTGAGTGTATGGGACGCGGTAGTCCTGCTCGCCAGTGATCACGAGGCACGGTGTTTTGAAATTCTTCACAAAATTGTTCGGGGACCACTTCTGGTATAGATCGGAAGTCCACGGCGTCCCGTTGAGATCCCATTGCGGGAACCAGAGTTCTTCAGTTGTTCCGTACATTGCAGTCAGGTCGTACATACCCATCATGCAGGCGATGGCTTTGAAGCGATCCGTATGCCCCTCCAGCCACATCATCATGTAGCCGCCGTACGACCAGCCCATCGCACCCATCCGATCTTTGTCAACATAAGAGAGCTTCGCGAGCGAATCCACCACTGCCATGACGTCCTGGTATACTTTCCCTCCCCAATCTCTGGATATCTCAGCAGTGAACTCCTGTCCGTAACCCGTCGAGCCGTGAGGATTCGGAAACGCGACAATGTACCCAGCACCTGGATACATCTGCCAATCTCCGCGGAACGCATCCGCCCATTGCGATTGAGGCCCACCGTGTACATTCAGGATGAGAGGATATTTTCTTGCAGGATCAAAATTGTGCGGCTTCACGATAAACGTGTGGATTTTCGTCCCTGTGGGAGAAGGAACCCACATCTCCTCAGCGGGACGGATGTCAACTATCTCTTCGAGAGCTTTATTGAAGACCGTCAACCGCTTCAGATTCCCGCCGTCGGCGTCGACGCGGTATATCTCCCGTGGCTCTCCGACGGAGCGCCGCACAACCGCAATCGACTTTCCATCTGGTGCAAGATCGAAGGCGTCAATCGTCTTTGCGTCAAGGACTTTTTTGATCTGCTTCGTCTTCAGATCAACACAATAAAGGGGGGTGTGTCCTTCCACCTCGCCGATGAAGTAGATGCTCTTCGAATCCGGTGCCCAGTGAAACGCATCCACCCAATTGTCGAACGACTCGGTCAACACAGAGGTCTCGCCGGTCTTGCGATCATAAATGGCGATACGGAAGAGATCGGACTCGTAAGCCGGGATCCTCTGCGTGCGATAAGCAATGTATCGTCCATCGGGTGAATATTCTGGATCGCCGTCATACGCCTTGTTGGTTTCGGTGATGTCCTTCGCTGCGCCACCGCTTGTCGGGACAATCCAGAGATCGCTGTTCGTTGTTTCCCACTCATCGGGATCATGATTGGAAGAGTAACACAGCTCCTTGCCGTCGGGAGAGAACGCAAACCCACCGCCACCCGTTGACCAATACGGAGCATCGAAATCCCCCGGCGTCAGATCGAGGTACGTCCCTTTGTCAATATCGAACACGAGGGTATGCGAACGTTTTCCATCCTTCCAGAAGGTCCAATGGCGGTAAAAGAGTCGGTCGGCCATGTGCGCCTGAATGGTACCGTTGCTCAGACCCTTGTCGTTCCTCTTGTTGCACGCGTCGTCTGCACCACACTCGGGGAATACCATCGAAGAGAACCCGATGCGCCTCCCATCCGCAAGCCACATCGGGTTGTCGGTCTCCATGGAGAATAAAGTCAACCGCTTCGGTTCCCCTCCGTCAATTGGCAGCACCCACACCTGCGATCCGTCTTTGCGGTTGGATATAAAGAGCAGCGACTTGCCGTCGGGAGACCAGCGCGGCGTGTTGTCGGTCGCGGGATCGGCAGTGAGTCTTCGGACTTCACTCCCATCTGCATTCATCACATAGATGTCTGCATTGCTCTTTCCCTTCTCCAGGAAATCTTCCTTCACCATGAATGCAATCTTCTTCCCATCTGGAGAGAAGTGGGGGCCTTCGACACTCTTGACTTTATAGAAATCAGCAAGTGTAAACGCCATCTTCTGAGCCAACAAGGGCGTGGTGATCAGAAGTACAAATAGTACAAGAATTGTGTGTTTCATGAGTGCTCCTTATGTCTGTCATCGGTTGTGATTCAAGGATCGAAAACTGGTATTGAGCTATTTGTAAAGACCTTTCAATGAGATCGGGATTGAGTTGCCTATGAACGGACAATCGCGTAGAGGAATCCATCCACAGTCTTTCCATCTTTGGTTATCGCTTTCTTCAGTTGTGCCTCCAGCGCATAGCCAGCTTTCTCAAGAACCCTCATTGAAGCAGGATTCCATTCAAAGACACATGCATACAGACGACAGAGATCGAAGTTCGCGAATGCGTACTCCGTGACCGCGCAGAGCGCTTCAGTCACGATTCCCTGTCCCCAGAACTCTTCTCCAAGCCAGAACCCGATCTCAGCAGATCTCCGGTATACATCTTCTTTGAGAATGAATCCTATTGCACCGACGGCTTTTCCATGAACCACAATGGCGAAGTATCTTTGAGGTGTTTCGGCACTCGCTTTCTGGATCCAACTCCGCGCATCCGCCGCTGTATACGGGTGTGGAAAGGAATCCCGCAAGTTGATCCAGACATTTCGGTTGTTCGCATGATGGACTAGAGATTCTTCATCTCCAGCTTTCCATCCACGGATGATGCACTTACTCAGCTTCAATTCCATCGTTACCTCCACCTTGGAATCCAGCGGTTGACTCGCTTCCTGTAGTCAAGGTAGCTCGAGCCAAAACGCCTCTCGAGATCAGGTTCCTCAAAATACAGCACGAATAGATGCAGAACGAAGCCCACCATCGCCGTGAATCCCAACACGGAGAGCGCGCGAAGATACAAGCCGAAACCGAGTAGCATGGCCAGGCCGCCGATGTACATGGGATTACGAACGAATTTGTACGGACCGATAGCCACGAACCGCTGCGGAGGATCAAACGGTGCGGCGGTGCCGCGTCCTCTCACGACGAACACCCCTACACAGGCCAATGCAAGAATTCCTCCAGCAATCATCAGGATGGTCCCGGGGATTTCCGTCCAGCTAGGAAGCCGACCGGCAACGGTCTGATCCAGCCGACTGATATTAAGCGCGAGCCACCAAAAGAACGCGATGAATCCGCTCGCGTAGATGATTGCTCTTACTCCGTCGGACAGTATTCTCATAGGAGAACTCTCACCTGAAGTCCCTTAACCTTTCTCTCAAAGAGAAGCCACGTGACTAGTGCTTCTCTTGCTTCTTGAGAATGAAACTCGCAACCCTTCAGTTGAGCTTACGGAATGTCCCTCCACTGAAAACGCCAGGCCGCAAAACCGATGCAAATGAAAAACACGGGGCAAAGCACCACTACGGATTTTCCCTCCAGCGCATTCTCTACAAGAGCCTCCCTCGGAGAATAATACGTGTGAAGGGCGTAGGGAAGGAGAAAGGCCGCTTTGGACCACAACTTACCGATCACGTTCACGATGTACGAAGTCAAAGCGACAAGAAATGAGGCTGTTGCCACACGTCCACCTTCTCGGCCAAGAACTGAGAAGGCGAGTGAAATGCCGTACCATGCACACTGCAGGAGAAAGAAATTGAGGCCGAGCTTCAAGAGTGGACCCGATCCTGACCCTTCAATTTGGAAAAATACTTGACCACAGAGCGTGCCCGCAAGCCCTCCGAGACTCAACAACGCAAGCGAGATAAGAGCGAATAGGATTTGTCGGGCGAGATATCTGGTGCGCAATATTGGCTGACTGAGCACGAGCTCCATCGCACCGCTCTCGATCTTGCCGGCAATCGCACGCGTCCCAAGCACAATAGCTACCGCTGTTCCGAGTGCTTGGGCAATCGGATGATCCCAGCCAAAAGCAAGGACACCCCAAGTAGTGAAACCGGCGAAGAATTCTTCCCCGACCGTTGACCTCATGAACAGTGGGATGGACTTCATCAACTCCTGGATCGCGCCGCCGACATCCACTGTCGAGATGATCGCGCAGATCAAGAATTGGAAGCCTCCGAAGAGAACGATTGTGATCGAGAGAAAAAACGCGTGACGCGCAGTCAAACGTCCCAGGAGATTACGCATTCGGAGTCCGGGTGGGTTGATAATAGCTAAGGAAGATGTCCTCGATCTCGGGCTCGGGGAAGACAAGCTGCTCAATGTCGAGCAGTGCAAGCCGCCGCAAAATTGAGTTCACTTCTCCCTGAACCCATAGCACAGCTTGATTTCCAGAGATCTGCACTCGCGCAACGCCTGGAGTCTTCTCCAGATCAAGAGGCAGGGACCCTCGCGAACGCACGTGCAGACGCCGCACCATTTTGCTCCGGAGGTATTCGATGGATCCTACTGTTACGACCTCTCCGGCGCGAAGAACTGCTACCCGGCTGCACACTGCCTCGACTTCAGAGAGTACGTGTGACGAGAAGAACACCGCATGGCCACGGGCTGCAAAATCGAGCACTATTTCTCGGAAGGCATGTTGAATCAGTGGATCGAGGCCGGTGGTGGGCTCATCGAGTAGCAGCAACTCAGGGTCGTGCTGCAGCGCAATGATCAAACCGATTTTCTGCTTCGTGCCGTGTGAGAAGAACTTCACCTTTTGCGAGAGGACTGCTTGGTCAACCTCGAAGGCTTTGAGAAGCTTGTCACGGAGGATAGGAGGTCGTTAACGACGATAGCGTGCGAAATAGTCCAGCACAGCCAATGCTGTCATGTTGCCGTACAAGTGAAACTCACCCGGGAGATAACCAACCGCCACTCGTTCTTCCGCACGCCCGACCTTCCTGTCAAACAGGCGCACCTGACCGTTGTCTGCGTGAACAAGACCAACTACGATGCGCAGAGTTGTCGTCTTGCCTGCCCCGTTTGGGCCGAGATAGCCGAAGATCTCGCCAGGCTGCACACCGAAACTGACATTGTGCAGCGCCCGCACTTTACGGTAGCGCTTCGTGAGGTTGTCAACCTGGAGACTAACCATTTCTGGAACTCAGGATGGATTTAAACGAATCCCACCGTCGAAAGGTGGAAACGGGCGGCATGCTAAGTTGAGCCTTTCACCATGACAGCTACTTGCTGGGTGAGCTTTGTGTTGTACGAACCCTCAGGTTGCAGCGCGCATTTTCTCATTTTCCGCTCGAACCATCCCAACAGTTAGAAATAGATCAACGAAAAGCCACATCCAAAGGGGAATTAGGAACACAAAGCCAACCAAGAATACCGCGCTAGCCCATCCAGCTATTCCAAGGATTAGTTGGGCTATACCAGAGCCAACTCAGTTCAAGTAGAATCGATGGGCCCCCAGTTGACCAAGGAAAATCAATAGCAGATAAGCCAAGCCCACTGATTTGTCCACTCTGACTACTGGGACTTGTTTTTCTGTGGACACGTCGGCGTCAACCCCTTTCTGGAGAACGATTCCAAAGAAAGGCTCAGTGAGCCCTCTCAGCGATCGCTCACTGAAACGATTCTCGTGCATTGAATATGATGAACTTCTTCATGAGAGAACAGGTAGTCAAAAAGGATCCGTTCGAGAATGAAGGAGCGCGAGGGCACTCCAGTTATGATTCTAAGCAAAGCTCTTAGAGAGCGGACAGGTCAGCTCTCAGATTATTCCCGACGCAGGAGTCCTCCAAGAAGGATGATTGTCGCAGCGGCTCCGCCGCCGAGGATGGGAATCAACCTCCCCATGTACCCCGTATCCTTGAGCGCAATATCTGCAGCGAAAATAACCGCTGCCCAGATGAGTGCGGTGATAAGAATGGCGATTCTGCTTTTCTTCATAACGCGGTCTTCCTCCCTAGACACCTCAGCCTAAGTTGTTGGGAAAAGTGTTCCTATCTGTCCTGTCCTACCGGGGCGAACACAAAGGGAAAAAAACGGGTAGGACAGGTTTCCCAACCTGTCCTGTGGCATCGTTCCCTAGACGCGCGTGCCAAGGGGATCCGTTGTGATACGAGCGTGGGAGCGACACAAAAAATGTATCACATCCAGTCCGTCACCCCGGATGGATGGTTCCGATCGAATTCCCACTGCAGCACATTGTTTGCAATGTATTCCCGAATCTTGTTCATTGATCTTTCGTTGTGGATGATTTGATCGAAATATCGCGATTGCCAGGCAAATTCTGCACAACCCGCCATGTGGATGCGTTTGGTTGATGCGGATTTGAATTGGCCAACGATCGATCCCAACGAATTCGGTGTTAATGTTTTCCTGGTAGAGACGACCCGGCGGGCCGTCTCTACCACAGATGGTATTTTATTAATGACCACAATCCCGTGTAAATGATTTGGCATAACGATCCATTGGTCCAGGGTAACCGTCTGGCGGATCTGTTCTATCTCTTGCCATTCCTCGGCGACGATTTCACCCAGCGAGGACAATTGCATTTTTCCATCGACAATGTCGCCAAACCAGCATTGCATTCCTTTGGTGCAAGTTGTGACGAAATACGCACCCGGTGAGGCGTAGTCCCACGTCGGCAGACGTGCCGATTCAACACGGTATTTGTTCTTGAACATCGTCACCCTACAAGTCCCCGACTAAATTCTCTTCGCATGGGGTGCAGAAATAACTATCCAATTCCTCAGGACTTCGCGTTCATCGGCGCGTGGCGACTGAACCTTATCTCGTTCTGCCGCTCCTGCGGCGGAATGAAGAGTTCGCTCCCACGCAGGAGCGTGGGAACCAAGCAAGCGAGTTTGGCTGCCGTTCATTCAGTTGCATCCAAAAAGTACACC
>Ga0315282_10006428_pt1 | contig 19679 bp, 22 predicted proteins | sample YL17G07_20_MG_FD_203693 | JGI IMG/M metagenome (GOLD analysis project Ga0315282, IMG submission 203693) | Sediment microbial communities from Yellowstone Lake, YNP, Wyoming, USA - YL17G07_20 | ecosystem: Environmental > Aquatic > Freshwater > Lake > Sediment | place: USA: Wyoming | collected... | reverse complement strand
CGTTTAATAATATTTATGTTTTTTTGTTTGCAATTCTTTTATTTTCAGCATTTTCAATGAATGAAATATCAGGCTTTTTTATTGGTTTTTTCTCTCTTTCAATTTATTTTCTTTTACTCGGGCTTATAAGCATCGATTTTAACCTTGCAAAAGTATCTCAGGGCAGCAGAATTATTTATACAATTGAACTATTTTATTCTACACTTTTTGCCATTTCTTCTTTTCTTATATCGAGAAGTTCCAGACTTTTTATAAAAGGAATTTTATCGATAAGAAAAATAGAGATGCCTCAGCCTGAAACGGAAAAGCAGATTACGCAAACTAAAACTGTTGATTCTGAACAAAGTAAATCTTGAAAAAAATAAAAGATTTAGAATAGGAGAGGTTTTAAAAAAAATTTAGCAGAACGATTCAAATCGAGATCTCTCACGAACCCCATTTTGTCACCCTGAATTTATTTCAGGGTCTCTTGACTTGTTGATTTTATCGGATGCCGAAACAATCCTGAAACAAGTCCAGGACTAAAGGTTCTTTAGCATGACATTTTATTCTTAATCTTCTGTAATCTGAACTCTTTTTCATCAGATTCTTTCCATACTTTCGTGAGAGACCTCAAATCTAACTCTTGACTTTGAAAAAATATGCTTATATATAATAAAAATATCATTTAGCATATTTTGATGATAAGTTTTTATAGAAAGGAATTAGGAGGTGTAGAAGGCAAAAGGCATGAAAAGTTTTTGAAGAAAGTTAAAGGAGGTTTTAAGTGGCAAATGAAAATAAACTGTAGGGTGGGTAATCTACCCTATAGGAAGCAAACCGAAATGGCCCCTGGCATTTATGTTGGGGTTTCAGCAGTACCTTATTATGTTTGGTGCAACAGTAAGTATTCCATTGCTTGTCGGTGGAGCTATGGGGTTTCCTCCTCAGGAACTTGCTCTACTTATTGCTACCGTATTTTTTAACTCGGGTATCACAACTTTGTTCCAGCTTTCGAGAGCGGGAACTAGACTTCCAATTGTTCAGGGTGGGAGTTTTTCATTCCTTGGACCGACTTTTGCTATTATTGGAATGGTTGCGGCAAAAGGTGGAAACTGGCAGGTACAGATACAACAAGTTGCAGCTTGTATAATGTTTGCTTCTGTCTTTGAAATTATACTGGGTTACTCTGGATTAATGGGTAGGCTTAAAAAACTCATTGGACCTATTAGTATTGTACCAACGATAACAATGATTGGACTTGCACTCTTTGGAATTGGAGCTCCATATATGGCAATCAATTGGGTTATTTCAATGATCACTCTTGTTGCTGTTGTAGTTTTTTCCCAGATTCTTCCAAGAAAGGTTAAATATTTCCTTCTATTTCCTATAATCACAGCAATTGCTGTTGGATGGTTGATAGCTTTGATTGGGACACTGGCAGGTTGGATTCCTGCTGGTAATGCAGCAAATCTAACAAATGGACTTCAGCTTATTAAAAATTCTCCGTGGTTCTGGATAAAACCTCTTATTCCGTTTAAGTGGTGATTTCCACATATAAATGAAATTACCATTGCTGGTAGTTTTGGAATGCTTGCTGCGTATTTATCTTCTATGGTTGAATCAATCGGTGATTATCACTCTTGTGCAAGGATTTCTGAAGCACCACCTCCAATAGCAAAAATGATTTCAAAGGCCTTGGTGCAGAAGGACTTGGTTGCCTTGTCGCAGGACTTCTACAGTCAGGAAATGGTTCTACATCATACACAGAGAATATCGGCTCCATAGGACTTACAAGAGTAGCTTCAAGAAGAATCTTTTGTGGCGCAATTCTAATACTTTTTATTCCTATGGTTGCAAAGTTTTCAGCTATACTTGCTACTCTTCCTCAACCTGTAGTAGGTGCAATGTATGTAGCTCTTTTCGGTTTTATAGCTTCCGTTGGACTTTCGAATCTTCAGTATTTTGACATGAATAACTCGAAAAATCTTTTCATACTCGGTATTGCACTTTTTGCTGGTCTTTCATTTCCTGTGTGGTTTGGTGCTCATCCAATTGCATAGGGTGCCGAAGGAAGTGCATTTAGAGTTATTGGAACCATTATCAGTACAATTTTATCTACTCGTATGGCTGTCTCTGCAATTAGTGCAATATTCCTTGATAATACACTTCCTGGTGCAACAAGGGAAGAAAGAGGACTTGCATACTGGGAAAGAGAAGCTACTGATGAAGCATGGGAAAAAGCTGAAGCTGAATGGGATAAGATGAAGGAAGGCGAAGAAAGGAAGCTCAAGGGTTACGAGTCAGTTCAGAAATAGGATACTTAAAAAGGAAAGAGGGCACATTTTTATTCCGTGCCCTCTTTAAATGAGGAGTTATTTAGTGAAGAGAGGCATTAAGGTTATTTATACAATCTTAATAGGTTTTTTGTGTATTGCACTTTTCTATCTTATATTTAATGTAGGTAACCTAAATTCGATTTTTGGATATTTAATTAAAAATCCCTCGTATGACTATTTAATAGCTTTGGTTCTAGGCCTCGTACTTTCTTTTATAATTCTCTCCTATAGGTGGTTAACTGAAAGAATTAATTTTGAAAGAATAATTCACGACAATATTGAATTTGTGAGAAAGTTGAGAAAACAAAAAAAAGAGTGACGGGGAAATTGCTGACTCACTTCTTGCTACTCTGCAAATTAGAAAAGGTATAAGATACAATATAACGAAAAAGAAGATACTCTATTATCTTTCAGCAGTAAAATGAAAAGTTACATGTAAAGGAAATGCAAAACCTGCCTTATTTACTGATAGGAATTCTTTTTATTTTTGCCCTTGTTATCTTTGTCTGGTTCAGGCAGAGAGATGTCAGGAAGGTAAGGGAAAGATTCAAGGATATTTTAATTGCAACTTATGGAGTTCAGTATTTTGGTAGAGAGTCTGAACCTGGTGATTTGCTTGATTCATCAGGCCAACTTTTATTTTTAAAGCAAGAACTTTTTTACAAAGGTAGATTTGATAAAAGGGAGTTAATGATTCCAAAAGAAAAACTTATTTCTGTAGCCGTGACTGATCATCATAAAGGAAGGCTTACTTATCAGGTATGCCTTGCAATTTATTTTATGAATGAAAACGAAAGTATTGATAGAGCAGTTTTTACTATTCCTTACCCGAAACAATTTATTGAGGCCATAAACCACTATTTTTTGAATGGGAGCCAAATAGAGGTAAAAAAGGAACTACTTGAGTGAAAATTGAAGGGTCATTGGAATAGAAATTTTCTATGAATTCACAATTTTTTAAAAGTGTTTATTATGTTGATGAAAGAAATGAATCATCGACAGGCTTGCTAGTTACACCCTTCAAGACAAAGAAAGTTAACTATAAAAGCACTTTAAATTCTTAAGCAGGAATTAGAGTTATAATGTTGGACTTACTTTCTTTAAAGATGTCTTGAAAAAGAAAGATTCAAAGTAATACAAGTTTGACTGTGAATCACCTGCTGTTGGTGATTAAGAAGTAATGGAGGCTCTCCAAAAATTAATGAGGAGATAATTATCTAACAACGGTTTGTATAAAAATATGGAAGAAATCTTAAGAACTTGACAGTAGAGATAAGAGGGTTATAATATTTTATAAAATTTTCCAAAGGAGGCAATAATGGTAGACATTGAGAGGGCTAATCAAGAGGCTTTTAAAAGACTTGTTGATGCAAGGCCTATATGGGTTGGTGTTGAAAAAGCAATTGATGTGATACCTGGAATGAAGAAAAATCTCATTCTTCATGCGGGCCCACCTGTAACATGGAACAGAATGAGTGGTCCTCAAAAAGGCGCTGTTATGGGTGCTTTAATGTATGAGGGATTTGTGAAAACCCCAGAAGAAGCAGAGAAACTCGCAGCCTCAGGAGAAATTGAATTTGACCCATGCCACCATCATAATACTGTTGGACCAATGGCTGGAATTGTCTCTGCATCAATGCCTGTTGCTGTTGTTGAAAATGAAACATTTGGCAACAGAGCTTTTAACACCCTTAATGAGGGAATTGGAAAAGTTCTGAGAATGGGCGCTTATACCCCGGATGTTATTGAAAGGTTGAAGTGGATGGAAAATATTATGCTTCCTGTTCTAAGTAAGGCTATAAAAAAAGCTGGTAGAATGGAGCTTAAACCTATAATAGCTGAAGCACTTACAATGGGAGACGAACTTCACAATAGGAGCAGAGCTGCATCATATCTATTATTTGCGAAAATTACACCGTATCTTCTACAAACCATGGAAGATATAAAGAGCACAAACGAGGTAATTAGCTTTATGCAAGCAAACATACACACTTTTCTTCCATTTATCATGGCAAGCTGCAAGGCTTCCCTTGACGCTGCAAGGAATATCGAGGGAAGTACCATGGTTGTTGCTATGGCAAGAAACGGAACAGATTGGGGCATTCAAGTATCTGGTCTTGGCGATGAATGGTTCATTACAGAATCTCCTGTTCCAGATGTTCTTCTGTTTCCTGGTTTTACGAAAGAAGACGTTGGTAGAGATATTGGAGATAGTTCTATAATGGAAACTGCCGGTCTCGGCGGCTTGGCAATTGCTGCGGCACCTGCAATAATTAAGTTTGTAGGAGGAAATGTCAAACTTGCAGTTTCAAAGAACCTTGCAATGTACGAGATTACAATTGGTGAAAACAATGTCTATCAGATTCCATACTTTGATTTCAGGGGAACTCCAACAGGGATAGACATTAGGAAAGTTGTTGAGAAAAATGTAGCACCGTTTATTGATACCGGTGTTGCGCACAAGAATGCGGGAGTTGGGCAAGTCGGTGCTGGTCTTATTGATGCACCAATGGAAGTATTTAAGAAGGCAGTTGTTGCTTTTGCTAAGAAGTATGCTAGTTAAAAAATAAAAAGAATAGGAAGGAGGAAAACATGACAAATGAAGAATTCTTAGAGTTGATGAAGAAGGCGAAAGTGTATGATTTAACGCAGCCAGTTTCTATTTTCACCCCGCCATGGCCACATGACAAGTCGCTTGAGGTTCACTTTTTCAAGAGAGTTACGGGAGCTTATGGAGGTGGACAGGGTGCAAATGGGCAGATTTTGAATTGGAGCAATTCAGTTGGCACTCATCTTGTTGGTGAAACAGCTTACCACTCTGGTGGAAGGGCAATTTCAGACATCCCTCTTAAAGAACTTTCAGGGCAGGGAATCGTTGTTGATATTTCTGATCTGGTGAGTGATTACGGCATTATTACTCCCGAAATGATTACTAAAAAGGCAAATGTAAAAGAACGAGACATTCTTATTATCTACACCGGATATAGCAAATACTCCTGGGAGAAGCCTGACTCAAGCGAATTCGGTTTTTATGTGCGCCATCCTGGGCCAAATATGGAGTTTTTTGAATGGGCCATGAAGATGAAGTTTAAATGGGTTGGTATAGATGCTGGTTGTATTGAACATCCTATGAACACTCCAATAAAATATTGGCACGAGAGAGATTTTGCAAAGGCGAAAGATAAACTAAGAAAGGATTATGGAAAAGAATGGGATGAAATGTTCCCTCCAGAAAAATATTATGAACTTATGCATATTAAGGTTCCAGAGTCGCATTTAGTTTTTGTTGAAAATATAGGAGGAGATATAGAAAAAGTTCTGAATAAAAGGATATGGTTCTTTAATGGAGTTATACCTTTTATGGAAACCGAGGCAGCGTGGTCAAGAGTAGCCGCATACGAAGTGCCAGATGGTATGAACAATGAAGAGTTTATTAAGATTATGGAATCAATGGAGCAGTATGATCTTACTGTACCATTCAGCGTGAGAACCCCTCAGTGGCTGAATTATGAGCCTCTTACTGTGAAATTCTTTAAGAGAGTTGGTCAACAGCAGTTTGGTCTTGGTAGAAATGCATCAATATGTAATGCAAGTATCCACCTGGCAACGCACATGGATGGAGAGAAACACTTCTATCCTGCAGGAAGAACAATTGGGCAGGTTCCACTCGAAGACTGGATTGGTCCTGGTGTTATAGCTGATATTTCTGATATGGTAAGCGATGTAAGTGTTTATACTCCTGATATGATAAAGAAAGTTGTAGATATTCATGAAGGGGATATTCTTGTTATAAAGACTGGTTGGAACAAGTACGGCTGGAATAGTCCGGACTCAAATGAGTTTAAGTATATGGTAAGACATCCTGGTCCTTCACCTGACTTTGCACAGTGGGCAATTGATATGAAAATTAAGTGGATAGGAGTCGATGCTGTTAGCGCAGATCACCCGATGAATACGATAATGAGAATATGGCATCCTAAAACATTCGAGGAAGCAAACAGGAAACTCAAAGAGCAGTTTGGCAAAGACTGGGACCAGATGTATCCGATTGAGGAATTCTATCAGGTTATGCATATAAAACTTTTCCCAAAGCACCTTGTGCACGCAGAAAATCTTTCAACGGACATCGCAAATCTTCCAAGTGGCAGATATTATATAGGATGTTTCCTTGCAAAAGCCATGGAAGCAGAATCAATGTGGGGTAGATTTATAGCCTGGAAAGTAAAATAATTTTTAATTTTAAAGAGAAGAGGGATATTTCCTCTTCTCTTTTTTATTTTAGAGGAGGAAACTATGGCAATAGCACATGAATTTGAGTATTTTAAACCAGAGAGCGTTGAAGGTGTTATTGAACTTCTTTTGAAATACAAAGGTAAAGCTCGCCTTCTTGCAGGTGGAACCGATCTTGTTGTGAGAATTAAAGATGGTTTAGAATTTCCAGAAGCAGTTATAGACATCAAAGGACTTACCGAACTTGGAAAACTTGAATTCAAAAATAATAGGCTTTTTATAGGTTCCCTTGTGACCTTCAATGATCTAATCGATTCGAAAATTGTAGAAGAAAAGTTTTCACTTTTATGGGAATCTTCTAAAACTATTGCATCAATGGGAATAAGAAACAGGGCAACAATTGTAGGTAACATTTGTTCTGCAGTTCCATCGCTCGATAGTGGTCCTGTCCTTCTTGTATATGAAGCAAATGTTGTTGTTAAAGGTTCAGAAGGAGAAAGGATTATTCCAATCCTTGACTGGTTCCTTGGACCGAGAAAAACTGCACTTAATGCGGATGAATTTGTTTATGAAATTACCATTTCTCTCCCTGAGAAAAAAAATGGAGGAAGCTACGTAAAACTCGGTAGATATAATGGGGAAGATCTTGCTCAGGTTGGTTTAGGTATCCTTGCACTGGAGGGAAATGAATATCGTTTAGCATTCTGTGCAGTTGGGCCGCTACCTTGCAGAGCAAAAAAAATAGAAGCACTTCTAAACGGAAAGTCATTAACAGATTCTTTAATCGAAGAGGCTAAAAATTTAGTGCCTGAAGAAATATCTCCTATTACTGATGTAAGAGCCACAAAGGAGTATAGATTGCACATGGCAAAGATTATGTTTGAAAGGGGAATTAAGGCTGCAGTTGAGAGGCTTAATGGTAAGGGCCCTGCTTATGGAAAGAAGTTAATCTAGGAGGAAGAGATGAAAAAAATTTCGTTTATTTTAAATAGCGAGAAAAGGAATGTTTATGTAGAACCAAATGATTTACTCCTTGATGTCCTGAGAGAAAAACTTGGAATAAAGAGCCCGAAGTATGGATGTGGAAGAGGAGACTGTGGTCTTTGTACAATTCTCTTAAACGGGAAAAGCGTTAGAACGTGTCTGATACTGGCGATTGAGGCCGATGGTCAGGAGATATTGACAGTTGAAGGGTTATCAAAAGATAAACTTACTCCTCTTCAAGAGTCTTTTATAAACCATAATTCTTTTCAATGTGGATTCTGTGCTCCAGGAATGATAATGACTGCAACAGAACTTTTGGAGAAAAACCAAAATCCAGCAGAAGAAGAAGTGAAGGAAGCGATCTCAGGAAATCTATGTAGATGCACTGGTTACACTCCGATAATCGAAGCAATACTTGATGTAAACAAGAAATAAAAGGAGAGGAGAAATGGAAGAATTTAAATTTATAGGGAAACCTGTAGATAGGTTAGATGAGAGGGAAAAAGTAACTGGTGCTGCTAAGTATGTTGATGATATTGAATTTGGACCGAACCTTCTTTATGCTGAGATCGTAGAAAGTCCTTATGCACATGCGTTGATTAAAAGTATAGATGCCTCTGAAGCAGAAAAGGCTCCCGGAGTGATAAAGGTAGTTATGGGGAAGGATTTCCCTTACAAGTTTGGCTTGTATATGAAGGATAGATATATATTTGCTCAGGACAGAGTGAGATTTGTTGGAGAGCAGGTGGCAGCAGTTATTGCAAGAGACCCGAAGACTGCGTTGAAAGCTGCAAAGCTTGTTAAAGTCGAGTACGAACCTGTCCCTTCAGTTTTTGACCCGATTGAGGCGCTAAAAGAAGATGCTCCTGTAATACACCCGGAGCTTGGAAATTATCCACATGTACCATGGTTCTTCCCAAAAGGTGGCACAAATGTTGCTCATCATACAAAAGTTAGGAAGGGAAATGTTGAGAAGGGATTTAAAGAGGCAGATTTTGTTTTTGAAGATACTTATAGAATTCCAAGATATGCTCATTGTTGTATGGAGACCCATATTGCTGTTGGATTTTTAGATTATTCAGGGAGATTAACTGTTTGGGCAAGTTCGGCATCCCCTCATACTCAGAGGAATCTTTTTGCTGATGTGCTTGCTCCTCTTGGTTTTTCGCACAAAGATATTCGAGTAATAGCTCCTTATGTTGGTGGTGATTTTGGCGGAAAGGCCGGAGTAACAATGGAAATTATTGCTGTTGCTCTTGCAACTGCTGTTAAAGGCCATCCTGTTAAAATCATGTGGAGAAGAGATCAGGAGTTTTATAATACGTATATGAGGCAACAGGTTATCTCAAAGATAAAAGTAGGGGTGAAGAACGATGGAACAATCACTGCATTTGAAATAACAAACTACTGGGATGCTGGTCCATATGTTGAGTATGGGGCGAACGTAGTAAATGCATCAGGTTTATCAGCAACAGGGCCTTATAGAATACCAAATGTGAAAATTGATTCATACTGCATTTATACAAATCTTCCTGCGGCAGGTCCTTACAGAGGTTTTGGGTATTCTGAAATGCTATTCTCTGTTGAATCACATATGACAAGAATTGCAAATGCTATAGGTATAGATCAAGTTGAGTTCAGGAGAAGAAATGCTATAAGAGAGGGAGATTCTCTTGCTTATGGTGCGCCAATGAATCCGAATGGATTGCTTGAAGCAATTGATAAAGTTGTAAAAGAGATTGATTGGGGAAAGAAAGAAATTTCAAATGATCCAGATAAAGCAATTGGTAAGGGTTTTGCTATTTTCTGGAAAGCCCCCGCCATGCCTCCGAACGTCTCATCTACTGCCTTTATTAAATTTAGTGAAGATGGTAGCTTAAATATTATTGTGTCAGGTATGGAGATTGGACAGGGATACCTTACAGCCATGGCTCAAATTGCCGCAGAGATTCTTACTGTTCCACCTGAAAAGATAAGAGTTGAACTACCGGATACCGATAGAAATCCTTACAACTGGCAAACTGTTGCATCTCAATCAACATGGGGAAATGGAAACGCAGTGAAAAGAGCAGCACTTCAAATAAGAGATAGGATATTTGAAGTTGTCCATGAAGTTTATCACTATGATAAAGACACACTTTATCTTGAAGATGAAAAGGTTAAATGCAAATTGCACCCCAGTTTTGAGTTACCTCTTAAAGATTTTGTAATAGGAGGAATTCAAACAGAAGATGGTACATATAGAGGTGGGGCAATAGTTGGAAGTGGCTCATTTATGCCGGAGTTCACTTCAGCCGTTCAGGATCCTGAAACAGGGCAAGGTGGACACCCGAATGTACACTATACGGTTGGTGCAGCGGCAGTAAAAATTGAAATAGATAAGCAAACTGGTAAAGTAAGAATTCTTAAAGCTGTTGAGGCGCTTGATGCAGGGAAAGCAATCAACCCTATGAATATTAAACATCAAATATATGGAGGCCTTTTGCAGGGATTTGCTACTGCATTGTATGAAGATATGAGATTTGATGAAAACGGTAAAATACTTAACCCCAATTTTACAGATTATAAAATCCCGACGTCTTTAGATATCCCTGATGAAGTTGTACCGATAATTGTTGAGGTACCTCAACCAGATGGACCATTCGGTGCAAGAGGTATTGGTGAACATCCAATGATCCCTGCAGCTCCTCTTATTGCAAATGCGGTTGAAGATGCTCTTGGCATAAGAATAAAGTCAATGCCAATAACTGCTGAAAAAATTGCCATGGCAATTCTTAACGGTAAAAAAGAGGTTGATGATTTCCTGATGATTATGAAGAAGTAGTAAGAACAAGATCACGGGGAGGCATTGCCTCCCCGTTCTTTAATTTAATCAGGTTGGAGAAAGAGCCGAGATGGAAGAAACATTTAAACCAAGGGTTTTAATTGAACTTTATGTTGCTTCACCACCAACTTTTAAGTGCAAAAGAATGATTGAACTTTCAGAGGAGATAGCAAAAGACTATCCTGAAAAGGTTAAAATAAACATTTATTATAAGGGACAACCAATTCCTGATGATTCAACAAGTGGCTTTAGAGCGAGTTTAAAATCTATCGGTATCCCATCTATTTTTGTTGACGGGAGATGGGTTGCAACAACAAATATACCTGATAGAGAAAAGGTTGAAGAAATAGTTGAAGAAGATCTGCAAATGATGGAAAAATATTTAAAGGAACATGGTGGAACATAAATTTTACTGTCCAGTTTGTGGTGCAGAGTTAATAGAAAAACATGCAGTTGGCAAATGTATATATTGCGGTAAAGAAGAAGAAACAGATTATATTTGCCCTAATGGGCACTATGTATGTGAGGATTGTAGGATTTTAAGTCAAAAAGAGATTACAATAAAGTACCTTTCATATAGTAAGGAAAAAGATGTTTTAAAAATAATGATAGCGCTTCTTAAACATCCTTCTTTTAATATGTTTGGAAAAGAACACCATTTTGTACTGGGACCAGTTGTTTTAACCGCTCTTAAAAATCAGGGGAAATTGAATTGGGACCTTAAAAGAAATGAAGCGTTGATAAAAAGAACAGAATTTCTTCCTTATGGAATATGTGGGTCAATTGGAACGTGTGGGGCATGTTCAAGCGTTGGAGCGACTCTCTCAACACTTCTTAAAGCAACCTATATGAGTGATAGGGAAAGAAGCATTGTCCTGGATGCAACATCTGAATGTCTTAAAAGGATTGCAAGAGACGGGGGTTTAAGATGTTGCAAAGAAAGTGTCTATGTTGGACTAATGGTTCTTAATGAATATCTGAAGGAATATCTTAATCTCGATATGGAGCTTCCTGACAAAATTGTTTGTGCATTTAATAAAACAAATCCTGAGTGTAAAAAAGAGAGATGCGAATTTTATAATGGAAAAACTTAGATTAATTAAAGATAACATAACAGACCCAGCAAAACACTATGCCCTCGAAGAGGCTATGATGAGATTAATGGATATGGATAAATCATATCCAAATACCATCAGGCTACGGAAAGTAAAGAAAAGTGTTTTAATTGGGTTTCTTGAAAATCCTTTTGACACGGTTAATGTCGAGTTTGCAAAGAATCATGGAGTCAAAATTTTAAGAAGACATAATCTTGGAGGAACAGTCTACCAGAACCTCGGAAGTTTTATGTTTACAGTTTTGTTTAGAAATGGAACCTTTATATCACTTAAAACGGAAGAAGAAATTTATAAGGACTTTAATGATTTTATAATTTTATTTCTTTCGAAGTATGAGATTGAAGGAAAATCGAGAGGTATAAATGATGTCGTTGTAAACGGTAGGAAAATATTTGGCTCTGCTCACACAATGATAGGTGATGCAGTATCGCATACTGGTTCAGTACTTGTAAATATGGATCTGGAATTTCTGTCAAAATTATTAAAATTCGTGGAGCCAAAATTCTCTGACAAGAAATTTAAATCTATAGGAGATGCTTTAACAACGATATCAGTTGAAGTTGGAAGAAAGGTTCCAATTTTTGAAATTTATAATAAATTCTTATCTTCTTTTAAAGAAAAATTTAATGTAAATCTTTATGAAGGTAAACTGACGGATAAAGAATTATCTTTAATGGATCAATTTGTAAAAGAGAAATATGGTAAAGAAGAGTGGACTTTCAGCAGAGAAATTGATTATGAAGAGATTTATACAAAAAAGGTTAAAAGTGGATTAATTTTTATTAAAGGCTTCTTTAAAAAGGATTTTATTGATGAAATAAAGATTTCAGGAGATTTTTTGGCAAAAACTGGTGAAGAAATTGTAAAACTCGAAAAAAAGGTGAGAGGAAAAAGTTTTGAAGAGGCAGAAAATATAATTTTAAATTATGATTTACCTCAGGATATTAAGTTAGGGTTAATTGAATTGATTAAGGGAATAGAAAAAGAGCATAAATAAAAAAGAGTCCTACCTTATTGAGAGCTCTTTAAGTTTTAAAAATGATTTATATCTCTAAATCTTCATCTTTTGGCATTACTAATTTATCGTTCTTTTCTATGAGCTCTTGAGGAGCAGGCTTAAAGAATGTTCGAGCAATTTGGGGGAGATAGTTCTCTTTCACTTCTTCCTCCCATTGTTTTTTTGAAAGATAAAATACGGTTGCACCACCAAGCTCATGCTGATACTCTGGCCAGGGGTAGCTATGCATTGCCATCCATAAAGCGCCTAATCTCCAGCCATTGTAGCTTTCAAAAGTTGCCCAGAACTCTTCATTATTGCAGATTTCAAATGCATACCAGTTTTTTGCATAATAAAGAACGGCGCCAGCATTCACCTGCTTTAGAAAGGCCATAGTATGCAGACTAATGTTAACTTTTTCATTTAGGATTCTTCCGTTTGCAATACCGACAGGAACTCCATTTTCTAATCCTAAGAAGAAATATTCGTCTTTCATTCTCTTTCTTTTAATAGCAAGGAGCTCTGCGAACACTCTTGCCCCGACAATATCATAGTAATCATATTCAGCGAATAGAAATTTTTGAAGAATACTGAGTACAGGGTCTATCTCCTCTTCTTTAATTGAGCGGATAAGAACATCATGCTTGTTTCTTTCTTTGTCTAAAATCTCAGACCACATAGGTTTAAACTCCGGAATATTAATTGGTGCCTGCAGAAGTCCCTCTAACCACTCTGCGTCGAATTTGTACTCACTTTTCCTGAGTTTTACAGGAATTGATTTTTTCATAATACCTCCTTACATTTAATAAAATTTGGTTATATTATATACGTTAAAACTGTGGTGTCAATAAGTTGCTTATCTAAAATTTAATTTTAATTCGTTCTATTGACTTAATAAAAATTTTTTGATAAAATTAAGACATCTTTTTGAAAGGGAGGTAGTACAATGAAAAAACAACCGCCAGTAAAGGAGATGATTTCATGAGGGATGTACAGCAGATTGTTGTGTGCGTAAGGGCACCTGATGTGTCGGGTGCCAGGGCTCGAACCGTGGTGCAGAAGGAGGCAACTTATGGCTATTGATGAGATGGAGAAGAAACTCAGACCCCCGGAGATTCCCCTCAACCCCTATCCAAGCAAGATCATTACCCTTGCTTCTGGGGAGAAGATGGTCGTCCGTGAGGCCAGACGTGAGGAGACCGGTGTCCTGCTTGGAACCATTTATCCTCTCATCGGCGTCTCAGCGGATTTCTATGACATTGTTGCCGCCCGGATGTATTCCGAAGTGCTAGCCTGGTACCGCTACCGGGTGGCCAACGAATTCGTGCTTGTCGGTGTCATCGATGGAGTCATCGCGGGCATCGTGAACAGCCGCCACGTCACTAGTAAACTCGGTATGAGCCTGCATACCCTGGCCATCAAGCGCGGCCTCCGGGTCGGAGCTCAACTCTTCGCAGCGAAAATGGAGCACCATATCGATGTCCTGGGAGAGGAGGAGGTCTATATTGTCGCAGAGAGTCCAATCGGATTCAAGCGCTGGATGATTGAGTTACAACTTGAGGATCGTTCTTCGCAGTTCCCCGATGTCCGTAGCGAATTGGGTGGCGTCCCTACGTATGCACTCACACGGAAACTCTGGGACGTGGCGAGGGAAGTCAAATGCACCGGCACGCGTCCTGTTTCTGAAAACGACCTCAAATCGGCTGATAAACTCATCATGCCGAGTGAGTATGTCCAGATTCCAGGTTTCAGGAGATAGCACATGGACATCAAGGTAGGTATTGTCGGGATCGGGCATACGCAGTTCGGCAACTCGTCTGAGTACGACTTGGCGGACGTCATGGCTTATGCGGCTACCAATGCCCTCGAGGATGCTGGATTCCTTGAGCGGAGGCGGGAGATCGATCAGGTCATAGTCGGTAACATGGCCTCTGGGATGTTCTGCCATCAATCGGCTGTGGCGTCTTCCCTGGTCAGTCGTATGGATATGGAGCCGGTACCTGCCGAATTAGTCGAGAACGGACCGGCATCCGGAGCCAGTGCCATCAAAATCGGCTATATGGCTGTTGCTTCCGGGATGGCTGATATCGTCCTGGTGGTTGGTGGGGAGATCATGCGCAAGGTGAGTGGCTGGAACGCCACCGATGTGGTGGCTACCATGCTCGAGACCGAAGCGGAATACAACATGGGGTTGACCCTGCCCGCATTCGGGGGCATGTTCACACGGCTGTACATGGAAAAATACGGCCTGACAGAGCGGGACCTCGCCTTGGTGGCGGTGAAGAACCACAGGAACGGGGCCAAGAACAAATACGCGCACATTCAGGCTCCCTGTACCATCGAGGCTATCGCTGATGGGCCCGAGGCGGTGGTGGTGAACCCCTACATAGCGGAACCCTTGCGCATGTATTCCACCTGTCCAGTCTCCGACGGGGCGGCGGCGGTACTGCTGGTGAACATGGATTCTCCGAAGGTGAAGGATTTCAAGAAGAAGCCTATCCGTATCGCGGGAGTCGCCAGTGCCACGGACACACATTGCGTGCATAACCGTAAGGATCCGCTGCAACTCGATGCGGTGAGGTTAGCTGCAGAAAAGGCCTACAAAATGGCAGGCGTAGGACCAAAGGATATCTCCTTTGCAGAACTCCATGATGCCTTTACCATCCTGGAATTAGCCATCAGTGAGGAAGTTGGATTCTTTGAGCGGGGCACGAGTTTTTTGGCTGTTCGCAAAGGGGAAACCGAAATTAACGGGCGACTTCCGATTAACGCTTCCGGAGGCCTTAAATCCAAAGGTCATCCCGTAGGCGCGACCGGTGTCTCCCAGGCTGTAGAACTTGTCAGGCAGCTTCGCGGTGAGGCAGAGGAAGGGCGCCAGGTGAAGAATCCAAAATACGGCATGTCTGTCAATTTCGGAGGATTCGGCAACAACGTGGTCGCACTTATCTGTGCAAAGGATTAGAGGTGAGAACATGATAGATTTCAGTATGTATGGAGCCAAGGCTCCAAAAATCAAGGCTTACAAATGCCTTACCTGCGGCACAGTGTATTATCCAGCCGTCATGGTCTGTGGAAAATGCTCCGCACGACGAGATCCAGTGACTGGAAAGGGGTGGGAAACCTTTGACTTGGAGGGATCCTGCGAACTTCTGACTTGGACTCGGGTGTGGAATTTGCCGGAAGGATACACCAACAAATACCTATTGTTTGGGATTGTGCAGTTCGAAAACGGACTGAGGGCATCGGGACAGTTGGAGGTAGAAGATCCGAAGATTGGCATGAAACTGAATGCCACGGTCAAGGAGTCGGACGAACGGCCTGGCAACCCGGTGAATGTATTCGTATTCAAAGAATAGGTGTTGACGAGGGATTTGGTTATGCCCAGGCGGAACACGAGAGGTGGAATTTATAAAACCCTTTCCTATCGGATCAACACATGGGTGTGTCCACCCGGACAGCGCCTCACCGACGAAGAGATAAGCGATGAATTCAAGGTGAGTAGAAGTCCAGTGCGTGAAGCTCTAAACATGCTTGCTTGTCCGGCTTTCCGACATAACCGATCCCGAACGTCTCAAGACAATATGTTTGGATCATTTGGCAATTTTGGATGCCATAGGAGGCGGGACTGTGAAGCAGTTGCCAGTAGCATCCAACGTAACATCGAATGGGGCAAGGAGAGAGTGGATACTGCCATAAAGGAGGCGCTGGTCCATGCGCACTGTATTACTTGAGAATCGCGTACCGGTGGTTCTCTATGAAAGTTATAACGGATGGAAGAGATGGGGAATAGGAATGGCTCAACCATCTTATCCGTGGCCTGATGTTCAACATGAACTTGGTGGAGCAAGGGTTTACTATGTAACAAAAGAATACTGGAACACCACAGTAAAGAAATATCTCGAGGACTATATTGGCTCTGGCCTTATAAGTCCGGTTCCGGAAGATATGCTGAAGGCAGCAGAGCATTTTGAAGCCCCAGAAGGACTTGAAGAGTAATTTAATTAAATATTCTTTAATCCCCCAAAATTATCCTGGGGGTTTTATTTTTACTGAAGAGAAGATAAAAATGATGCAAAAAATAGCTTTGATGGCTGAATCTTTTGGTGATTGTATAAACCTGAATAGTGATTGGAAACAAATCAGGATTCACTCTACCTTCAGGAACGTAATTAATTTGTTAGTTTCATCCCAAATTATCTCTATTGTTGCGCCTGCTGTAGGAAGAGGACCCAATAACATTGTGGTAGATATTGATGACTTCCGCCAGTTTAAATATATAAATTGGCATGATAAGATTTTGTATTTAGACGATTATGGGATTGATTTTAGTGGAGCAGAGAAGTATGATTCAGAGATTTTCATACCAAGTTTGAACAGGGGCGAATTTATGTGCAATTTACAAATTTCAGAGAAAGTTGTTGTAAAAGAAGCTCCTCAACTCAGCAGTGCATTTCTTTTAGATGACAGTAGAGAGAAGTTTTTTAAAACATTGTTCGAAAGAAATTTAAAGGAAAAAATTAAAATCACTTTTAAAGCTTTGATGAATGGTTATTTTGATGCGGTTAATGAATTAAAGGGCGTTGGTTTTGGTTTAACGCCCCAGGGAGACGATATTATTAATGGAATAGTCATTGCTCTTTATATTTTCGAACAAATTTCCGGGGTGAAAACCGTAAATATAAGAGAGAAATTTTATCTTCAATCTTCAAATGGCAATGCATTAAGCAATACATTTATCTACTATTCTTCAGTTGGTCGTTTTTACGAATATTTTAAAGATTATTTATTGGCTATTTTGTCTGATGGGAAAAATGTTGAATCTGTTACTCGTAGAATACTTAATTTCGGAGAAACATCAGGTGCAGATATTTTAACTGGTTTTATTATTAGTTTGAAAAAATTTTTAGAAGGAGGTTTGTTATGGCAGTGAAAGGAGTTATTAAAAAGGGCGAATATTATGATTCTGTATCCCTTATGTTGGTTGCTCGAGAAGCAACAAAACTTAATGGCGTTGAAGACGCAGCTTTGATGATTGGCACAAAAGAGAATAAATCAATTCTCGAATCCTCCGGACTATTAATAGAGGAATTTAAAGGAGCATCAGAATCAGATTTGCTTATTGCGGTAAAGGCAAAAGATGAATTATTAGCCATTACAGCGATTCAGAAGGTAGAAGAACTTCTGAAAACTAAAAACCTGGGGTCTCGGGAATCTGAAGAATATATGCCTAAGAGTCTTGAAGGAGCTTTAGAAATTTTACCCGATGCAAATATGGTTATTGTGTCGGTTGCAGGTAAGTATGCAGCAAGAGAAGCAATGAAAGCTTTAGAGCATGGTCTGCATGTGATGATCTTCTCGGATAATGTTCCAAAAGATAAAGCGTTTGAGGTAAAAAAATATGGAAGAGAACATGGTCTTCTTGTGATGGGGCCTGACTGTGGTACAGCCATCATAAATGGAGCTCCGCTTGGATTTGCTAATGTAGTTAATAGAGGTGATATTGGAATTGTTTCTGCTGCAGGTACAGGACTTCAGGAAGTTAGCTGTATCATTTCAAATACAGGTGGCGGTATTTCACAGGGAATTGGTACAGGAGGAATAGATGTCAAAAAGGATTTTCAAGGCATGTCTTTCTTAACAGGGCTTGAGGCTCTTATTAATGATCCTGAAACAAAGGTCATTACTCTTGTTTCCAAGCCGCCACACCCGGAAGTTCTTGAAAAAATTAGTGAAGTTCTCAAAAAGACCGATAAGCCAGTTGTTGCTGCTTTCCTTGGAGCAGACCCTGAATTAGTTAAAAAGATTGGTGCAATTCCAGCAAAAGACCTTGAACATGCCTCACTTCTCGCAGTTAGTATTTCTAAGGGTATTTCTATGGAAGACTTTGAGAAAGAGATTGGTCGTAAAGATGGTGAATTAAAAGAATTGGCTTCACAACTTGCAAGGAAATTAACAGGAGAGCAGAAGTATTTTAGAGGCTTGTTCCAGGGAGGGACCCTTGTCTATGAAACCCAGGTTCTTCTGAAGGATATTTTAGGAGGTATAAATTCTAACGCCCCGCTTGATCCTTCTCTTAAACTTGAAGATTCCTGGAAAAGTGTCGGACATACTGCAGTTGATCTTGGCGAGGATGAATTTACAGTTGGAAGACCTCATCCACAGATTGATTTTGAATTGAGAAATAAACGAATACTTAACGAAGCAAATGATCCGACTGTTGCAATTATTTATCTTGACGTCGTTATAGGTTATGGTACCAATCCTAATCCTGCTGAAGAGCTGGCACCTGTAATTAAAAAAGCAAGAGAAATAAGCAATGCAATTATTATTGCAACTGTTACTGGAACAGATAAAGATCCTCAGGATAAAGCAAAACTTATAAGCATGCTTAAGGATGCTGGTGCAGTGGTATTTGAAAGGAATGCTTCAGCAACGAGATTAGCCGGATATATTTTAAAGAGTATTGGAGGTTAACGATGTTGGCAAACGAACTTTTTAAAAAGGAATTAAAGGTTATTAACATTGGTTTACTTTCGTTCAAGGAAAGCCTTGATAAGGAAGGAGTTAAAACCATTCAGATCGATTGGAAACCGCCTGCCACTGAAGATGAAGAAACTTTGGACGCATTAAAAAAATTGTTGGGGAATAAATAGAAGGGTGAATTACTTTCTTATTTTTACTCTATGCTATACTTAACTGACTTAAGGTATCTCTTTAGTTTTAGGAAGCAGCATTTTATAAGGTATTAAATTGCTTCCTGCTTCTAACTTTTATTTAAGTAGAATAATAAAATTATTCAGGGGAGGATATTATAACAAGCGAAGAATTTATAAAGTTTATGACAGAAGAAGTGAAAATGTATGATTTAACTCAGCCCTTAAGTATTCATACACCTCCATGGCCAAGTTACATGCCTCTTGGGCTTCAATATTTTAAAAGAATTGCTGGCGCTCATATGGGACAGGGAGCCAATGGTCAAATTATTACTTCAAGTAATCATGTTGGAACACACATGGATGGTGAGATTCACTTTTATGGTGCAGGAAGAGCAGTAGGACAGGTACCACTTGAAGAGTGGGTAGGCCCTGGTGTAGTGGTTGACATTTCTGATGAGGTCGAGGATTACGGCTTATATACCCCGGAAATGCTTATGAAGAAAGTAGATATAAAAAAGGGAGATATCCTTATTATTAATACTGGCTATCATAAGT
>Ga0315282_10006427_pt1 | contig 19680 bp, 15 predicted proteins | sample YL17G07_20_MG_FD_203693 | JGI IMG/M metagenome (GOLD analysis project Ga0315282, IMG submission 203693) | Sediment microbial communities from Yellowstone Lake, YNP, Wyoming, USA - YL17G07_20 | ecosystem: Environmental > Aquatic > Freshwater > Lake > Sediment | place: USA: Wyoming | collected... | reverse complement strand
TTGATGGTTCTGGTAATCCTTGGTTTAAGGCGGATATCGCGATTGAAAAAGGAAGGATAAGTAAGGTTTCCAGAACTATTTCTGACAAAGGCGAGAGGAAAATCGATGCCTCAGGCATGGTCGTATGCCCAGGCTTCATTGATATTCATACACACTCTGATGTTTCGCTCTTGGCGAATCCATTTGCAGAAAACAAGGTGAGGCAGGGCGTCACGACCGATGTGACTGGCAACTGCGGCTTCTCACCCGCCCCGATAACAGAAACCGGCAGAAAATACGTTGTGGAGAATTTCTCTGTTGGCGAAATGGCTGGAAAGCTGCCGGATTTCAAATGGAGCAGCTTCGGCGAATATCTCACCAGGTTCAAAGACAAAGGCATAGGAATAAACGTTGTTCCTTTAGTCGGCCACTCAACGCTGCGACTGGACGTCATGGGGTATGAGCCTCGAAAGGCTACGGATAGCGAAGTCGACGAGATGAAGAAGCTTGTCGCTGAATCGATGGAGCAGGGAGCCTTTGGTCTCTCGACTGGACTCGTCTACGCCCCTGGCGCCAATGCAGACACTCATGAGATAGTTGAGCTTTGCAAAGTGGTTTCGAAGTATGGCGGAATATACGCCAGCCACATAAGGGGACTAAGAGAAACCCTCCCAGACGCAGTCAAAGAAGCCATAGAAATCGCGGAAAAAGCGCAAGTTCCGGTCGAGATTTCTCATCTCTCTCCACAGTTTGGCGGCTGGGGACTCAACAAGAAAGGATTAGAACTGATGGATGAAGCGAGAGCCAGAGGCGTCGAAGTAACATGCGATCTACATCTGGACCTTATCGGAGGCACGGACATCAAAGCTCTCTTCCCTCCATGGGTCAAGGAGGGAGGAATAAGTGTGTTTGTCGAGCGGCTCAACGACAAGGATGTTAGAGAGCGGCTGAAGAGGGAAATGCCTGAGTTCACAGGACCAGGAACATCCGGCCACGTGAAACACAAACGATGGGATATGCTTACAGTAGTCTCCTCAGACAAACACAAAGATCTAGAAGGAAAAAGCATCGCAGAAATCAGCAAACTAAGAGGCAAAGACGCCTTCGACACAATGTTCGACCTAGTAATAGAGGCTAAAGGTGGCAAGATTACTATTGGTGCTCTCTACAACGATGAAAATGACAACAGGACAACAATGAAGAACCCTCTCTCAATGATTGGATCAGATAGTTCAGCCATAGTTGAAGAACCCCACTTCCAACCACGGGACTACTCAACATTTGTGCGAGCCATCGAAAGATATGTCCAGATGGAAAAAACCATGCCCCTTGAAACAATGATCAGGAAAATGACCTCGATGCCAGCCCTGAAACTCGGCCTGATGGACAGGGGACTAGTAAGAGAAAACATGTGGGCAGACATAGCGATCTTCAGAGCAGACAAGCTTAGGGAAAACACTCGTGACGAACTACGGCCCAGACAGAAGCACGGTTTCCCTAACGGCATGGAGTATGTGCTGGTAAACGGCGAAGTCGTCCTAGAAAGAGGAAAAATGACCGGAAAACTACCCGGAAGAACATTGAAACGCGGAACGTAGTACAGAGCAACAGGCATAGTCTGTGCGCGCCGTTTGCCCTTTTTCTCGTCAATTGGTATTATGGAATATTCATGTTCTTGCACGTGCAACCTTCTGATGAAGATAAGATACCGAATAGCGTGAAGAGTTCATTCTAGGAAATTGAGAAATGTAACAATCAGTGTATCTGTGGATATTTCCGTAACAGGAAAACGTTATATCGAGATATCAAGCAGAGGATAGCCAGAATCATTGTTGGAGGTCTAGTAATGAGTCGACTAAAAGACATTATGGAGAAGAACAACTTGGATGTGTTGCTTGCCTCTTCTCCTGACAATATCTACTATACTTCACGCTTCCGCGCCCTAGAACCCTATACTACAACTTGCTCGGCGATAATTCCGAGAGACAAGGAGCCCGTTCTCTTAATGCCTAAACCGGAGGAGGGTTTCATCACCAATGAATGCGTTGTGAAGGACAGGAGGTTCTATGGAGAGTTCTACGTTGTTCGTTCTGTTGACGTCAGATCAGTGGCCCAAGACTTTGTAACTGCAACATGCACGATACTGAAGGAGATGAATCTGGACAACGGCACAATAGGATTCGAAGAGAAATATGTGCCTTACGTTCTGGCCGAAGAGCTGAAGAAAGGCCTTCCTAGGGCTAAGCTTACAGCTGCGTCAAGGATTTTCGAAGAAACACGAATGATCAAAAGCCAAGAAGAAATCGAAAGGATAAGGCAAGCTGTCGGAATCGCTGAAAAGGCTCTTCACGAGACGTACAAGGAAGCACACGAAGGCCAGAGCGAAATTGAATTCGCAAACAATCTGAAGACTCACATCATTAGAAGTGGTGCTGACGTAGTGTTTGTCGAGATGGGTGCAGGAATTCGCTCAGGATTCTCAACACACCCATCAGAATACAAGATGCGAAGAGGAGACGTGGTTCACGTCGATTTCGGCCTCACCTATCACGGCTATTCTTCCGACATGTGCAGAAACGCAGTCCTCACCAAGGAAACGGAGGAACATGTGAAGATCAACAGCGCACAGAAGGCCGCTCACAAAGAAGTACAGTCTCTAATGAAACCAGGGGTAAAGATATCAGAAATCTTCAATACTGCGGTGAAGACCGCACGGGAAAAAGGAATCGTCAACTTCAGAAGACATCATGTCGGGCATGGCATCGGGGTTCCGTGTCATGAACCGCCCGGGATAAATCCTGCAAACGATAGAAAACTCGAACCGAATATGACCCTCTGCATAGAAACACCGTACTATGTAGCCGATTTTGGAGGATTCAACATCGAAAACGTTGTGACGGTAACAAGGAATGGATGCGAATCGATTTCAAAGATGAGTCAAGATCTCTTCATCCTTCCAATATCCTAGAACATATGTGCGAAGCATTGAGAAGATATTCATGGTACCAAGAATCATCATCATATATGATAGCAAGACTGGGAACACAGAAAGAATGGCGAAGGCCATTGAAGAAGGAGTACAGTCTGTCAGAGCTGTCGAAGTAGAACTACATAAGATTGGAGCGCCTTTTTCGATGCGGTTACTTGAAGAAGCCGATGCCATAGTGCTTGGGTCTCCGACCGAGTACGGCAACGTAACATCAGACATGAGGGCCTTCATCCAGTCTGCAGTTGAATTCAAGGCGGCAAGGAAACTCCAACTCAGAGGAAAGATCGGGGGAGCCTTCGGCTCATATGGCTGGGACGGCGGATGGGCCGTCGACAGACTGGGCGAAACGATGAAGGAACTTGGGATTAAGCTAGTTCTGCCAGCGGTTTCAGCCGTCGGTCATATGGAAGATCACGTGACACGTATCGACGAGAATTTTCTTCAGAAATGTCGAGAATTTGGACGAGGTATCGCAGAAAGGGTAGCGAAAACCTGAGAAGCGCGCTACCGACTGACATCGACGCGCGTGAATCATGGCCATTTCTCAAGGCGGGCGAACAACGGAACAGTCTCGTCCACCTGAACTTGTTTTCCGCTCTATGTCGATAATGTCTTGCATGACCGCGTATGCTGATGCTTTGGGACCTGCTTGCTCTGTCTTGACGAAAATGTCTCCTTGAGTGGTGTGGAAGATCATGGCCTTGTGAAATCCTTCCACCCCGGCCAAGAGGTTGCTGAGACGTAGTTTCTTGGGATAAGACTTCAAGGTGATCTTGGTACCCTGCTTTCTTATCTCCCCTATTGCTTTGATGACATATCCTTGTCTTTTGGCTTGAATCAGAGTTATGGGCTGCAAGTCCGCTATTCCTTTTGTCTTCACGTCTCTTAGTGTGGATTCCTTTCGCAAAAGCCAGTTTGCTAGGATGACCATCTTGCAGGCAGTGTCCCAGCCACCTAGATCCAAGTTGAGATCATGTTCGGTGATTTTTTCATTCTGAGCCATCGAGATCGCATCTTTCATAGAAGTTCCACCAGCGATCTGCGTTAAGACATAGTTGGTAGTAGCGTTCACTATGCCCTCGACTCCAACTAAAGAGGGCCCTAAGCTTGTATAGGATTCTATGTTAACGCAGGGTATCGGAATGTGAGCAGCTCCTCCGAACTTCAAAGCAACTCCCTGTCGCTGTGCCTTCTCGGAAAGCGATTTGTATCCCACTGCCAGCGCACCTTTGTTGGTTGTGACAATGTGCAATCCTCTTGCAATCGCGCGTTGCATGTTATCTATCCCAGGTTGGCCAATCCGAATATCGGTTGGAGTTAACTCGACAAGTACGTCTGCGTTCACTTGGTCTAGCACTTCAGAGACCAACATGTCTTGCTTACCAAACGTGGGGTAAGCGGATATCCTACCGGTCGCATCTTTCGCCTTTAGAATTGTCGGCAAGTCCAAGCCGCTCTGTGATATCGCTGCGCCAGACCTGTCCGAGACTCCGACTATACTTAAATCCAAGTCATATCTTCTAAGAATGTGATCTCTCCTTTCAAGGGCGATCTTGACCAGTTCCCTTCCAATCCTTCCGAAACCTGCCAGGACCAGCCTAAGGGCCAGAAACGTCAACCTCTTCCTGCCGTGTCTGCGATGCTTCTCAAAGATCGAGCCATATAGTCGATGTCATCATCAGAAAATCTGGGATAGATGGGAAGACAGAGTAATTTTTCAGTCATCTCTTCAGCTACGGGACACTCACCTTTCTTGTAGCCTAGTTCTTGATAGCACTCCAGCATATGACACGGTCGATAGTAGACTTGAGCAGATATGCCGAATCTGTCTCTCAAGCGATTCAGAAACTCATCCCTGTCTATGCCTAGGAGTTTCTTGTCCAAGAATATCGGTGCATAGTATCCCCAAGCGTGCCTGTCTCCAGGCTCTGGGTCTGGCGGAATCGTCAAGCCTTCTGTTTCCCTTAGTGCCTTGCTTAGCCTGGTTGCGTGTCGGGTGCGACGCATGAGATAGCTATCCAATCTCTTGAGCTGGGTTATTCCTACAGCGGCGCGTGCATCTTCCATCCTGAAATTCATGCTGACATATTCGTATTTCACTTCCCAGAAGCGTCTGCTATTTGGGTCAGGATCCGCGAAACCCCATTGTCTCAGCTTTTTCGCTTTCTCAGCTACTTCATCATCATTTGTAGTAAACACGCCGCCTTCTCCGAGAGTGGAGATGACCTTGGCCATCTGTAGGCTGAATATGGCCATATGGCCGATAGAGCCAACCTTCCTGCCTTTGTACTGCCCGCCGGGTGCATGAGCGCAATCCTCGACCACGATAATCTTGTGGTCTCCCGCAATATCCATAATGGCGTCCATGTCGAGAGGCCGGCCGTAGAGATGCACCGGAAAGAAAACTTTGCTTCTCTTCGTGATCTTGTTCTGAAAGTCGTTGACATCGACATTGAGAGTCTCCGAATTGACATCGACAAATCTCACTCTTGCACCCATCAAAACGGCGATATGACAGGCCGATGGAAAATCGATGGTGGGAACAAGCACTTCGTCGCCAGGATTCACTCCAGCTATTAGCGCTGCAATATAAGTGGCTGCCCCACCAGAGTGGCAGGCAATCGCATGCTTACACCCAATGTATTCGGCAAACTTTCTCTCAAACTTCTCGACAAAGGTTCCTCTCGTCCAAGCTCCACTTTTTAGTACCTGTAGCAGCTGAATTGCGTCATCCCAAGCATACAAGTGAGCATTGCCAAATGATAAGTTTCTGGCGATCTTCTTGCTTTTCAAACATACCACTTGGAGCGTCGGTTTTCAGAATGACTTGAGGATTTGGAAGACATATATGCCTTTGCCGTTTCGTGGCGTTTTTTGAATAGTCCTACAATAGTGCGCGCCCGAGGCGTGGTACTCTTGTGAATCCTGCAGGACTGAACTGCTTTCAATGAGCGCGCAATCTGGTTTTGGGTCCTAGCGTCGATCAGAGATAGCTGATGAGGTCGGCTTTCCTCAAAGGACAGGCGTGATACAACATGCATTCGCGGAAAGATCGGCCTTTCTACAGCGCCCGCTAAATGAACTCTTCTTTCGGCAGTAGGAGTGAGGTTTACTCACTATTGAAGCTGTTGTGGGTATCTGCAAAGGTTTGCTACTTAGTCGAAGTATCAGCTTTCTTGGATGGCTTAGCGCGAATTCTCCAGACAACTACAACTGCGACGACTATCACTGCGACAACTGCAAGTGGAGTCAGCAAGTCTGGGCTCGTGGGTACCGTGGTGACCGTTGTCCTGACCTGAGACGTTGTCACCGTGGTTGTTGGTACAGTTCCTTTTGTCCACCAGGCATCTCTCAAATTCTGCTGCATCCTATAATAGGACATCTTTGGATTGGCATAGTCAGGGTTCCAGACATAGATCTCGTTTGTGAACAGTACGGGGAACAGGGGGAGTTCGTCCATCATGATTTCTTGTATCTTGTACCACAGTTTAGCTCTCTCCGCAGGATCAGTGACTTTCCTCTGGTCCTCAAGCAGCTTGTCGACTTCCGGATTCGCATAGTCGTTGGCATTGCGTGCACTGTTCGAATGATATCTATCGTACACTGTCAAATCAGGATCAGGCCCAGTAGATGTTCCCCAAGTCACGATGTCAAACTTCCTTTCTACGCCGACCTTCATCCAGCCTATCAGAGACTGCAGTGTTGTGGCTTCGGTAGGCTTTAGCTTCAGATCCACACCTATCTTCTTCCACATACTCTGCATCGCAATGAGCTGATTTTCAGTGGTGGTCGCTCCAGCCGTGAACATGGCTTCAATGCTGAACCTCATGCCGTCAGCGCCCTTTTTGAGCCCTGCTTCGTCAAGAAGGCTGTTTGCCTTATCTATGTCACCTGCGGTAGTTGGATACATTTTCTCAACAGCAGCATTGTAGAAGGGCTTCACTCCTCGCGCTAGCACACTTGTTCCCGGCACAGCGTGACCATAGTAGATATCCCTGGCCAAAACTTCTCTGTTAATGACAAGCCACAGAGCCTGTCTCACCTTCTTGTTGTTTAGATTCGGCCTGTTGATGTTGACCCATATGTACGACATGAATGTGACAGGTTCAGACTCGACCTTGAACCCTGCCTTCTTAAGCGTCTCGATCTGCTCTGGAATGTTGTTTGCTTCCGTGTATTGGACTTCACCAGCTTCCATCGCGGTTACAGCTGCCATGTTGTCCGGAATTATCCTCCATATCTGCTTGTCCAAGTATACTGGCGCCCAGTAGTCAGCAAATCGCTCGATTGTTATGTGGCTACCTTTCACGTACTCTACGAACTTGAAGGGACCATTGCCAATTGGCTTCATGTTGTATGGGTTTTCTTTGACGTTTGTTCCATTGTACAAGTGTGCTGGCATGGAGATTAGCAAACCTATCCATTCATCAGACACTGCGTAGAGGAAAGGCGCGAAAAGAGACTTCAGCTTTATTACAACGGTGTACTTGTCAGGAGTCTCAATACTGCTGACCATCTCCAAGTTTGTCCATCTGGTGAGCTTCTCTTTCAGAATGGTTTCGAAGGTGAACTTAACGTCCTTTGACGTGAACTCTACACCGTCATGCCACTTCGCGTTCTTCCTCAGATTGAAAGTATAGGTTAGTCCATCAGATGATATCTTCCAGCTCTCAGCCAGCCCGGGAATAATGTTGTAGTTTTGGTCGAATCTTACAAGGGCATCGAACATCTGCCAGTCTATGTCCATGTAGGGAGATACCACAGGGTTCACGGCGAAGTTGAACCCGGTAGGGTTCCCGTTGATGCGAACTACGAGGGTTCCGCCGTACCTAGGTTGCTGGCAGGCCACGGGGATTATGAGGATTGTCAGCAGAATTGCACAAGCGAGAATCAAGCTTTTTCTATTCATCTTTCATCAATGTGGTATTTTGGTGCCAGTGCATATATAATACTTGTCTAGCATGGGAGGTTGCCCTGAAATTCCATCTTTGAGTTCGATGCGTCTTATGCGAGTGGTTTGAATGCCTCATCATCCGTTGGAGGGCCGTACTGTTCTTCGTTCAAGGTGGCTTCTGGAACCTTCTCATCGATAGCGTGAGCTGCGGACGAGTTGTCGAGGGTTAATGGTTTCTCTACGCGTAGCTATGGTATGCGAGTGCGAGTATGTTCCATGCGGCGACTCTGCAGAGGACTTCAACGTTCTGGTTGTGCCTGATCTTCGATGCTACCTCCCGTCCGAACCTGTGCTTGAAGGCGCTGAAGACGCCTTCTATCACCGTCCTGCGATTGTACTTTCCCTCGTAGGCTATCGTGTTCTCCCACGCCTCGTGGATCATCCTGTTCCAGGCTGGGTAGCTTTTGGAGTGGGCTGAGGCTGTGTTGCTCTTCAGCTTGATGACCGGGTTGGCTCCATGGTCTGCTATGAGTTGCGCGTTCCTCCTTGAGAGGTACGCGGTGTCGAGTGCTACGTTCTCCAATGCGATTTCCCTGCTCTTCTGGCTCATCAAGCCTCTCAGCTGTGGGGAGTCGTTCTTGTATTCCATCGTCACTGTTGCTGATAGGAAGAAGGGCATCTCTTTGTCCGTTGTGACGTGGGCATGAAGCTTGACGAAGCGCCTCTTCCTGCTCTTTCTCGAGTTCCTGACGTCGAACCACCGTTCATATTTCCTGATTGCTATTCCTGTTCCGTCGCAGGCTGAGCTGCATAAGGCTCTGCGCTGAACCCTCATTATGGCGGCGGATGTCCACTTTACCAGTTCGTTCAGGTAGCCTTCACTGATGTCCTTCACGTGTTCCTGGACGGTGTTGTAGGCTGGGAGATGCCTGATTCTACAGATGCCTCTGCACTCTCTGCTGGACGCGAGGAGGGAGTAGACCGACCTGTACGATAATCTGAATATGGCTCTTATGAGGAGGAGGATGGCGACTGTTCGTGGGTCCGCTGGTGGTCTTCCTACGGTTCCCTGCTCCTTCACCTTGTATGGTGGAGGATTGGAGTAGGTTGCCTCTGCTATGATTGGCAGCGTAAGCCCGTACTCGTCTTTTCTGAATTTGTTATACTTCTTCCAGTCCCTGCTACGCTTCCTTGCTGTCTTCTTCTTGCTCTGCCTTCGCGTTGTTCATATCAATCTCCTGCCATGATGGGGCCACGCATCCTGAAGAATGACGTGAAGAGAGAAGAGAGAAACGGAAGAGGGGAGGCGCAACCCCATCATAGCAAGAAGAAGCAAGTCACCCAAATAGAAATATCAAAACCCAACGGACCTTGACATTCTGGTGAAAGTCAATCGCCTAAAGAGACAATTCTAGGGCAACCTCGAAGGTTTGACAACTTTTAAATACGGGCTAGATCTCCGCGCATCCGCGGGATCACATTGTCCACAGACGCGCGCGCTCGTCTGAACCGTAGGCGACATGACTCACATCCAATCTTCAGTTTCCGGCAAATCCTAGATCACGAAAATACCTATGCGATCGAGGATTGAATTGGTTTCACTGAAGGCTTATCTGGCAAGACGGACTTTGCAGGCAGTTCCTGTGGTGCTAGGAGTCATATTTCTGAACTTCACGATAATCCACCTGGCTCCCGGGGACCCCTCTTATGTTTTGGGAGGCGAAATGGCTTCTCCAGAATTTAGGGAGGAGCTGATAGAACGCATGGGACTGAACAAGCCGTTGTGGGAACAGTTGTTCGTCTATTTTGCGACTATATTCAGAGGGGATCTAGGGAACTCGATTGCATACAGGACTCCCGTGATCCAACTCATCTGGGAAAGAGTTCCTGCAACATTTCTGCTTGTGGGTACCGCTATGCTCATTGCGATGACGATAGGCACGATAATGGGCGTGAACGCCGCCAGAAACCCCTATTCGCTTATGGACAACTTCACAACAGTACTCTCAGTAGTCGGATATTCGACACCCAGCTTTTGGCTAGCCATCATGCTGATGCTGCTTTTCGGAGTCTACTGGAATCTGCTTCCAACAGGTGGAATGTTAACAGTAGGATTCAGGATGAGTCCATTCGAAACCGTGATTGATGTGCTAAGACATCTCATTCTGCCTGCATTCGTTCTCGGCCTATGGCATTTGACGAGATTTGCCAGAATGGCTAGGGCAAGCATGCTTGAAGAGCTGGGGAAGGATTACATAGTCACGGCGTGGGCCAAGGGAGCGTCTGAAAGAGCAGTCATCTATGGCCATGCACTTGGCAATGCACTGCTCCCTCTCGTGACAATGGCTGGCATGAGCATACCATTCCTTCTCACTGGAGCGGTTGTGACAGAAACGGTCTTCAGCTGGCCTGGCTTGGGAAGGCTTATGTTTGAGGGCATATTCATGCGAGACTATCCTGTGCTCATGGGCCTATTCATCATTGTTTCGATCGCCACTGTGGCAGCTAACCTGCTTACTGACATCGTTTATGCCCTTCTTGACCCACGCATAAGATACAAGTGAAATGAAGGCGACGCGGATTGTTTGACGTCTCCGGAGTTAAGGATTTTTGGAGGAGGTACAGGAGCAACAGAGCTGGGCTCGTGGGACTCATGGTGCTTGCCACCCTCGCCGCGATCGTGCTGACTGAGCCATATCTTCTTCTGTATGATCCAAAGGAGCCTCACTTCACAGATAAGCTCTTGCCACCTAGCACAACCTACCCCATGGGAACTGATGAGCTGGGCAGGGATGTGTTCAGTAGAATTATCGCTGGGACCAGATTCGCTTTCCTAATAGGCTTGTCAGCAGCGGGCATTGCAGCGCTAATTGGGTTCATCGTGGGAGCAATTGCTGGGTTCTACGGAGGGAAGTTAGACGATATCATGATGAGAGTCACCGACATCTTCCTCGTCGTTCCAACCTTCTTCCTCATCATGGTTATCGCAGCGATTTTCGGTGCGAGCATGAGCTTGGTAGTAGTCGCTATCGGAATAACATCTTGGCCTGGCCCTGCGAGGCTTGTAAGGGCAGGATTCTTGTCACTTAAGGAGCAGGAATTCGTTGAGGCGGCTCGGCTTGTAGGCGCCGGAGACATCAGGATAATTCTTCGGCATATAGCCCCAAATACGATGGCGCCACTCATCGTCATCACCTCGGTTCAGATCGCCGGCGCCATATTGACAGAGGCTTCACTTAGTTTCTTGGGACTGGGTGACGTGAATGTGGTAACGTGGGGCCAAATGCTGCAAAGGGCTCAACAGTATCTTAGGCACGGTTGGTGGGTGGCCTCGTTTCCGGGATTCATGATATTCTTGACCGTGTTGGCGTTCAATCTGGTTGGCGACGCATTGAATGATGCTTTGAACCCTAGACTGAAAGAATACGGGACCAAGGTGAAAACAGAAACTTGACTGACGTTGACGTGACGAATGCCGTGTCAGTTGGGAATCCCTTGCTTGAGCTAAAGGATTTGAAAACCTACTTCTACACTAGTTCTGGCGTTGTAAGGGCTGTCGACAATGTGACATTGAACATCAATCATAAAGAAAGCCTTGGGTTGGTCGGTGAATCGGGCTGCGGCAAGTCAACAGTAGCCTTCTCAATCATGAAACTCATACCAAGGCCTGGGAAGATTGTGGCTGGACAAATACTCTTGGAAGGTGAGGATCTGGTCAACAAAGACGAGGAACACATGAGGAAGATAAGGGGCTCAAGGATAGCAATGAGCTTTCAGGATCCAATGACGTATCTAAACCCTGTTAGGACCATAGGGGACCAGGTTGCTGAGGCAATACTTCTACACCAGAATGTTGGCAAGTCTCAAGCATTGGAGCAGGCTATCAGAGCCTTGGAGCTCACCCAAATACCGTCCGCTGAGGAAAAAGCAAGAAGCTATCCTCATCAACTAAGCGGAGGGATGAGGCAACGCGCACTGATTGCCATGGCACTTGCATGCCAACCAGGCTTACTCATTGCTGATGAGCCCACGACCGCCTTGGATGTCCTGGTACAAGATGAGATCTTGGACCTGATGATCGAACTACAGCAGAAGCTGGGCACCTCGATTCTCCTAATAACACACGACTTGGGAGTTGTTGCCAGAGTTAGTGACAAGGTTGCGGTCATGTACGCCGGGAGGATCGTAGAGTACAGCGACACGCGTAGCATCTACAAAGAACCGCAACATCCATACACGATAGGGTTGATAGGATCTACGCCAAGGCTCGACGTAAAATCGACTAGGTTGAGATCCATTGAGGGCAACGTTCCGAGTCTCGTATCTCCTCCGCCAGGATGTAGATTTCATCCAAGATGTCCATACTCAAAAGAAAGATGCAAAAGAGACGAACCTCGCTTCGTGCAGATTGCTGCGGAGCACTACGTATTATGTCACAAATCCTAACGCGGAGAAATGCTCTATTGAATGAACTTGTTCAAGTCGAGGGACTGACGAAGCACTTTCCACTGGAGAAAGGCCTGATTGGCGGTCTTTTCGCATCCGAGGCACGTTTTGTTCATGCGGTCGACGACGTCACATTCTCAATACAAAACGGCGAGATTTTCAGCCTAGTGGGTGAAACAGGCTGTGGAAAGACCACAATCGCCAGACTCATACTAAGAGCAATCGACCCAACTAGTGGGACTGTCCTTTTCGAGGGCCAAGATCTGTTCAAGGCCTCAGCAGAGCAGATGCGTAGACTAAGGCGCGAGATGCAGATAGTTTTTCAGAATCCGTATGCTTCGCTGAATCCGCGTTGGAAGGTCAAAGACATTCTAGCCGAACCTTTGGATGTCCACGGAATGGCGAAGGGGGATGAAAAGAGTCGCTATGTGAGTGAACTTCTTGAAACAGTTGGGCTAGAACCTGCGGAACAATACCTTGACAGGTATCCTCACGAATTCAGTGGAGGGCAAAGACAACGGATAGTAGTAGCCAGAGCCTTGGCACTGAAGCCCAAATTCATCGTGGCCGATGAGCCTGTCTCAGCCTTAGACGTTTCGATTCGCGCAGGAATACTCAACCTGCTACGAGACTTGAAGCAGGACTTGGGTCTTACCTACCTGTTCATAGCTCACGACCTTTCTGTAGTTCGATACATGAGCGATAGAGTCGCTGTAATGTATCTTGGCAAAATTGTTGAGCTAGCATCCAGTGAAGATCTATTCAGCAGACCAATACATCCATACACAGGGGCCCTGATGTCTGCGGTGCCCGTGCCTGATCCAGAGGCGAAGAGGAAGAAGATCCGGCTAATGCCCGACATTCCTAGTCCAATAGACATACCGAAAGGATGTCGTTTCCATACAAGATGCCCCTACTCCAAGAAGATGTGCTTGGATGTCGAACCTGAGCTACGAGAAGTTGGCAAGAATCATTTGGTCTCCTGTCACTGCAGGGATGACCCGGCGATATTCAGCTACACATAGCGGATCAGCACCGGTTGCATGATCGATCTCTAACGGTTGTCTTCAAGAATCAGTTCTCACATCGAGCGCTGATCTATCCCTCTTTAGTACTGGACATGAGCTTTTTTCTATCACTGATAAGTATTCGAATTGGTCAGCGCACCGGCGCTGTTGACTTAGGGTGGGTCTTTTGGTCCTCTAATGATTTGGGTGAGTTGAGGAATCGGTGATTGTTTGAAAGCTTCTCGACGCTTGAAGATGTTGAAGCATAGCTGATAGAAGCTGAGCCAACCATGGACATGCTCAAGGCGACAACGTTCGGTGGGGCATGGGAAGTAGTCGTCGAAGCCTTCCGTGCGATCCTTCACGTACTGAACGAAGCGCTCCATCAAGTTGCCTCTCACAACATCATAGACGCAATGCCTCAGGCCTAGGCTTCGACAGGCCTCAGGATACCAGTTGGCTTCATCCGAATAGACCACATGCCTGCCATAACGGTCGATCAGGCTTTGCAGGAACAGCTCCGCCGTCAAGATGTTACGGGTACGACTGAGATAAAAGCCGAGAAAGAACCTGCCATAAGGCTCGAAAGCCAACCACAGCCAAGCCTCCTTGCTTCCTACCTTGATCCATGTCTCATCCACCATAAAGCATCGAACACGCCTAGCCGTGAAGAAACGGTTCAGATGGCTGAAACGTTGAACCCAATTCCAAACCGAGACGTGGCTCCGAGAAACCATATCCTCCAGACACGCCGAAACAGCTCGAAGACTCAAACCCTGAAAGTACATATACACAGCATACAACATCAACCCTAGAAGAGTCCTCTCACGCTCAATAAATAGGCTAACCAAGCCTGATCAAACAAATGTGAGAGGATTCCTCACTTAAGTTAACAGCGCCGCGCACCCGCAGCAAAAACTTAAGAGCACAAAGAATGTTTCTGCTGCCAGATCGGATATTCATTGAAATCGTTCTGAGGCGGAAGAATGATCTCTAACGAAGAAAGAAAAATGACCCTTGCGGCTACTGGCGATTCTCTCATAATCAGACGCATTTCAGTCCACGGTGAAACCGACCTTATCAGGATCATAAGGGATGCTGATGTCAGATATACCAACTGTGAAACGACGATACACGACTACAAAGGTTATCCTATGGTAGAGCTGGGCCCCACAGGAATGATAGCTGAACCCTACATAGCTGAGGAGCTCAAGTGGCTGGGTTTCAACATAGTAAGCTTTGCCAACAATCATACTATGGACTACGACGTGGAGGGCATGCTCGCAACTTGTGATAACCTCCGTAAGTCAGGCCTGGTATGTGCTGGTGCAGGAATGAACCTGGCTGAGGCCAGAGGCCCGGCTTTCCTTGACACTGCTAAGGGACGCGTCGCTTTGATATCCGCATACGCGATAGAAATGGGCTCAAGCCTAACTCGATATGGCATGGCCGGCGAATCCAGGCCGGACATTCAGGGCAGGCCAGGATTCAACCCCGTTCGTTTCGAGGTTTACCATGTGGCTGAACCTGAAATGATTGAAGAGTTGAAAAGAATGAGCTCGAAAATGAGACTGACCCGCAGAGATCAGATACCTTCTTGGGCACGCCTCATGACCAAGCCGAACAGCCCTCCTGACTTTTGGTTCAGGAAGAGAAGGTTCGTGGAGGCAGGCAAAGGAGATGAGTTAGGGATTCACACCGTTGCCTACGAAAAAGATGTTGAAGGCAACCTGAGATATATCAAGGATGCTGCAAGAAGGACTGATTTCGTTATGATGAGCTTCCATTCTCACGCCCCCGTAGCAGGGGTAGAGATCCCGGATGTTCCAGCGAGTTTTGTACCTGCGTTTGCAAGAGCATGCATTGATGCCGGTGCCGATGTTTTCGTTGGTCATGGCCCTCATGTGCTTCAAGGAATCGAGATATACAAGGGTAAGCCAATATTCTACAGTCTGGGTAACCTCATACTCGAGGCGGGGGCAATAAGGAAATTTCCGGCAGATATCTATGAAGAGTATGGACTTGGTTTGGATGCAACGCCTTCAGACTTCTTAGTGGTCAAGAACCTTTCACATATGAACGAAGGGGCATGGATAAGTGTCGTTGCCAAGTGCACATTTGAATCGGGCAAACTGACTGGGTTGAAGCTACATCCAATAACATTGTATGGAATCAAACGAGGTCTGGAACTGGGCGCGCCGAAGCTGGCTGACGCAACTACAGCAAGGAAAATAATTGAGCAATTGCAGAGACTGTCTGCCCCGTATGGCACGAAGATTGAATTCCTGGAAGGCAGTGGTTTAGTCGAGTTCAAGGAATAGAGTGCGAAACATAGATCTAAACCAGCTACATGATTGATTGTTTCTCTTGACGTTTCGAAATCGCGTACGCACATGCGCGATCCTCTCAACTTCCGAGTTTTGAATATGCTTAAGAGCGTCAGGCTGAGATAGCCTCTTGAAGTCTCATAATGCAGTACGGAAATGCTTTATTTTTCTTCTCGTCCACATGTGAAATGGTGCTATGCTAAGTTGGACGAGAGAATTGTACTGCAGGGTGGGACTCTAATAGACGGAACAGGATCAAAGCCCGTAGAAGATTCTGTCATCGTAATTGAAGGTCAAAGAATAGTTGGCGTAGGAAAATCTGGAGAGGCAAAGATTTCTCATCAATCAAAGATCTTGGACATTAGCGGAAAGGTTGTGATGCCCGGGTTGATTGACGCTCACATACACTTCAGCGGCAGTAGGTCACACGATCGTGACGTGAACCTCTTTGAATCCGAAGGATTGAGACTTCTTCGAGCAGCTAACGACGCCCGAGCTTTGTTGGACGCTGGTTTCACAACCTGCAAGGATATGGGCGGCGCCAATGGGGTTCCTCTAAGAGATGCAGTGACGGAGGGACTTATCCGTGGCCCTAGGATATTGGCGGCTCGATACAATCTGAGCCCGACTTTCGGGCATGGAGACAGACAAGACCTTTCCGCAAAGTTGGTGCGAGAAATCAATCCCGGGATATGTGACGGAGTAGGAGAATGTAGGAAAGCTGTCCGTTTGGCCTTCAGAGCCGGAGCGAATTTTGTCAAGGTCTCCGCGACAGGAGGCGTAGGAGCTGGGCCGAGGGACAGTGGCCACCGTCCAGGGCACACTGTGGAAGAACTGAAAGCAATAGTGGATGAGGCAAACAAGTTCGGGTCATATGTCAGTTCCCATACTCAAGGCGTCACAGGCATAAAGAACGCGATAGTCGCTGGCGTTAAGACAATAGAGCACGGTGACTTCATGGACGAAGAGTGTTGTAGGATGATGATTGAGCGGAGTAGCATCTTGACGACAACTCTTTCAATAGTACACCAATTCACAGATCCAAAGGCAAGAGACTACGGTCTATCCTCATGGCAGATACAGGCGAACGTAGACAAAGTGGTGGAGTATACCGAGAACGTAAGAATGGCACATGATATGGGTGTGGTCATTGCTGCTGGTACAGATTTCTCTGGCCCACCTTTGTTGCAGATGGGCAGAAATGCTATGGAACTTGAGCTCTATGTGGATAAGTGTGGCTTTGATCCGATGGATGCTGTTGTCTCAGCGACGATGAACGGAGCCAAGGCCTGTTGCCTCGAGAAAGAGATTGGAACGATTCAAGTAGGCAAAAGAGCTGACATCCTCGTGGTCGATGGCGACCCACTCAAAGACATAGGAGTGCTCCAGAGCAAAGGGCGAATCAGCTTGGTAATGAAGGACGGGGTGATCGAGAATAGCCATGGCCTATAGTAAAACGATCTACTCTAGTGACTGAGCCGCGCACTACACGATAGTATGTGCTATTGATGCGGAAGGAATGGTCAAATGGAAGTAGACCTGATTACCGATGTTCTGGTCATCGGAGGGGGGAGTGCAGGATGCATGGCGGCCATCAAAGCAAAGCACGCTAATCCTTCACTCAGAGTCACTGTGGCTGAAAAGGCACACGCCAAGAGAAGTGGATCCATCTCACGTGGGATGGATGGGATGAACATAGTCGCTGTTCCAGGAATCTCATCATCAGAAGAGTATGTGGAGTCCATGAGAATAAGGTGCGACGGAATTCTGGACGAAGAGCTGTGCTACCTCATGGCTGCAGAGAGCTACTCTATCGTGAAAGAACTGGAAGCGTGGGGAGTGAGCTTCACCAAGGATGATTCAGGAAACTATCAACTTCTGAAAGTCCATCCGAAGGGCCGCTTTCTTCTTCCAATGGTGGCGCCAGACCTGAAGGTCATACTTCTGGAGCAGATGCAAAAGGCGGGCGTAGACATCATGAACCACACAATGGCGATCTCCCTTTCCTCAAATGACCAAAGGGTCACCGGGGCAACATTCCTCAACACGAGAACCGGTGATATTCTTTCGATAGAAGCGAAGTCGACTATTCTTGCGACTGGGCCAGCCGGCCGATTCGGTCTACCTTCCTCAGGGTACCTCTATGGGACGTATGAGTGTCCTGCAAACTCGGGAGATGGCTACTACTTGGGTTACCATGCGGGAGCTGAGCTGACTGGCTTTGAATATACGATGAGGTCGTTCCTCATCAAGGACTTCAATGGGCCATTGTGGTATATTGTTACAACTCGCGGGGGTAAAGTATTCAATGGCCTTGGCCAAGAGCTTGCAGCAGACCACCTAAGCAGCAACAGGCTTATTTCTGATGTAGTTGTGAACGAAGTTCACGATGGAAGAGGCCCCATCTATATGCAGTTGAAGCATCTTTCAGAGGAAACCATAGAGGAGCTCGAAGGAGTTCTTTTCACAACTGAGAGGCCTACCCAAAAGAAGTTCTTTGCCGGCAGAGAAATAGACTTCAGGAAAGATTGGATAGAGCTTGAACAATCAGAGGTCTACCTGTGCAGCGGCCATGGTATAACCGGATTGGTTGTGGATGCCAATGCTATGACATCGCTTGAAGGGCTACTCGCAGCCGGTGATGTAGCTGCGGTCCCCATGCAGCACTTGACAGGCGCATTCGTGTTTGGCTCAATTGCTGGTGAAACCGCGGCGAAGATTGCATCTGCACTGAAAACGGAGGCTGTTGAGAGGAAAAGCTCAGGACACGACAGAGTCAACAGTATTCTGAGTCAGAGAGGCTCGATTCAACTGAGCTCCTTTGAGCACAAGTTGAGAAGGATGATAAGTCAGTATCTTCCCTCGCCGAAGAACGAGATGAGGTTGAGGACCGTTCTGAGTTGGATAGAAAGATTCCGAAACAACTTTCTAAACTTGGCGGTAAGGGATTCGCATGAATTGGGCAGGGCACTAGAGTTAGAGTCCATAATGGACTGCGCAGAGATGTCGGCGAAGGCATCAATTGAAAGGAGAGAGAGCCGCTGGGGATTGGTCCACTTCAGAACTGATTTTCCGGAACGCGACAATCAGAACTATCTGAAGCACATAATGATCAAGAAGGATCAAGATACAGGTCAAATGACTCTCTTTAGTAGGCCGCCTCAAGCGAACGGGAGACGAAGAGAATGCCTCTAGAAGTCGACGAGCGCAAATGTAATGGGTGCGGGATCTGCGAGGAGATTTGCCCGGTAGACGCCATACGACTTGATAAAAATCGAAAGCCCTATCTGAAATACGATGAATGTTGGTACTGTGACTCGTGTGAGATAGAATGTCCAGAGAAGGCTTTGAAAGCTAAGCTGCCCTATCTCATTGAATGATCTCGTGGCCGATTGAGCGTCACCTGAATGAGGTTATCAGCGATGCAACGAACTTTATGGATCTTACGTAGTCGCCTATTTGGATGTTCTCGTTCGGCGCATGCACATCGCTTCCAGGATATCCCACGCCGCCACCTGACACTACAGGAGTGCCCATCCAATTCTTGATCGTGTAGATAGGGCTTGTACCAGCGTTCGTCGGCCAGACAGCAGGAGCCATACCGTAAACCTCTTCCAGCTTCTTGGCGACATACTTTACGAAAGGATCGTTTGCAGATGTCTTGCATGGTTCATAGCCCTCCTGAAGGACCACAACCTCAATGTCGCCGAAACCATGTTTCAGGAGATGTCTCTTGAGCTTCTGCAAGAGATTGTCCGGCCTCTGAGCTTCAACAAGTCTGAAGCTCACCTTGGCCATCGCCTCGTGCGGTAGCACCGCCTTCAAACCCGGACCAGAATATCCCGTATTGAATCCGTTCAGAGTGCAGGTAGGAGAGAAACAGAGATGTTTCAATGCTTCCAAGCCAGTTCTTCCCCTGAGAAACTCCTTCAATCCGAGCCTAGTGGGGTGTAACGTAAATCTCTATGATTATGAACTGCGCTCTATTGACCGTGACAATGCATCATAAGCAAAACTTCAGCCATAGGCGTGCCTAAA
>Ga0315282_10006426_pt1 | contig 19682 bp, 13 predicted proteins | sample YL17G07_20_MG_FD_203693 | JGI IMG/M metagenome (GOLD analysis project Ga0315282, IMG submission 203693) | Sediment microbial communities from Yellowstone Lake, YNP, Wyoming, USA - YL17G07_20 | ecosystem: Environmental > Aquatic > Freshwater > Lake > Sediment | place: USA: Wyoming | collected... | reverse complement strand
CAGTAGCTGCGACTGGTGCATTATATATTCTTTGAATACGGGCGCGGCTGGTTTTCTTTTCATCCCCCTATTGAATCACGGTTCCGTAAAAATGTGAAGGGCTGTCCGTTACTTTTCGGACAGCCCCTCAAAAAAGCGGCGCTTCCAATTATTCACTGGATCTGGATCACTTCGATGCGGATATTGTCTTCCCCGACCATCTGAGTTAGCTTGTGGACCAATTCAGGAGAAATGCCGGTGGTCTCATTGGGGAATTCCACCAGGTAGCGCCGTTCCTTCTCGAACACCATGAAGGAGAAACGGTCCTTACCCGGGATCGAGACCAGCACTCCGTAAATCATCTTCAGGCGGCGAGTATCCCGGTCCTTGTCGCCCGTCGAGCGGATTACAACGGTTACCATGCGCGACCGGTCGCTTTCCCGCGCCGCCAGGCTGCCCATTACCGCCGGGGGCACCAGGTAGGAAACCGGCACAAAAACCGGAGGCGTTGGGTCCAGCGGGGTGGTCGGCACAGCCTGCCCGGCTGAACGAATGGGCTTCGCTTCCTGGCGCGCTGGAGCATCCGGACGCAGCTCGCTGGCAGCCATTGGGACCACAGGCGGCGGCTCTGGGGTTAGCACCTTTTTTACAACTACGGTGTCAACCACAGCTGGCTGCACTGCCGGTTGCGCTGCCATCCAGCCCACCCCTCCGGGAGGCTGAGCGAGGTGCCAGTCATCCGGCATCTCGGGTGGAGGTGGGCTCTCCTCATCCCAATCATCCGGTGGCTCAGATACCACATACCCGCTGCTCCGGCTGGCAGGGGGAACAGAAGCCGCCGGGGTTGAGGCGTCCTCTTCGAAAGGTAAATCCGTTGCGGGGCGGATGTAAGGGTGGACTGTCGCCTCACCCGGACCGCTTTGCGAAGGTACATCCACTTTCTCGACTATTTTTATCTTATCCACCAACACCTTGGGATCACCCTGGGCTGCATCCACCCGGCCCTCAGCACTGATCACGACGTCCGTTTCGATCAGGTTGCTATACTGCGCCCAGGTGCGCGGGAACAACACCAGCTCGATGTTGCCCTGGATATCCTCCAGGGTGACAAAACCCATCGGTTTCTGGTCCTTGGTCAAGAAGTGCCGGAATTTGGTCACCAACCCTGCCACGACCACTTTTTCTTTATTGGCCGCTTCCCCCAGTTGGGCTGAGAAATGTGTGATTTTGTCCTGCAAGACCGGCATATAAGGCGCCAACGGGTGGTCGCTGACGTACAGGCCGAGCAGTTCGCGCTCCCACTCCAATTGCTCGCGTTTATCCAGGCTGGGAGCCGAGGACAGGATGATATCTTCCTCTACCCCTGCGATAGTACCGAAAAAACTGAGCTGCCCGCTTTGGACGGCACGGAAATGGGCCGAACTGACCGAAATGATCTGGTCGAGCGCTGCCAGCAGCGCCATGCGCGACCCGAAACAATCCAGCGCCCCCACCCGGATTAGGCTTTCCAGCGAACGTTTGCCCAGGGCGCGCAGGTCAACCCGCTGCGCAAAATCATTCAGGTCCCGGAATTTGCCTTTATCGCGGGCCTGAATGATCAGATCGACCGGGGCATTCCCGACATTCTTAATGGCGCCCATGCCAAAGCGGATGGCAGGCTTCTGCTCGGGGCGGTCTTCGATCGTGAAATCCCACCGGCTGCTGCATACATCCGGCGGCAGCACGTCAATCCCTATGCTACGGCAGTCTGCCACGTAAAACGCAACCTTCTCACTCTCGTTTTTCGAGGCCGAGAGCAGAGCAGTCATATATTCAACGGTGTAATGCGCCTTCAAGTAGGCCGTTTGTACAGCGATAACCCCATAATCGGCGGCATGCGACTTGTTAAAGCCATAGCGTGCGAAATTCTCCCAATCCTCGAAGATCAATCCACCAACATCGGCGGGAATGCCCTTCTGAGCAGCCCCTTTGATGAACTTTTCACGGTGCTTCATCAACGCGTCGGCCTTCTTCTTGGCGATTGCCTTACGCAGGTCATCCGCCTCGGCCGGCGAATAACCCGCCAGGTTCATCGCGGCCGACATGATCTGTTCCTGATAAATAGGAATGCCGTAGGTATCGCAGAAAATCGGCTCCAGCGCATCATGGCGGTAGGTGACCCGCTCCTCGCCGTGCATACGGCGGATATAAGCCGGGATGAACTCAATTGGACCGGGACGATAGAGCGCCACCATGGCGATGATGTGCTCCAAGTTCCTGGGCTTCATCTGCACCAGGAAGCGGGTCATACCCGTGCCTTCCAGTTGGAAGACGCCCGCCGTGTGGCCTGCCACCAGCAATTGATAGGTTTCTGGATCATCAATCGGGATATTATCCAGCCTGAAGCAGATAGCGTGCCGCTCATTGATCAGGTCGCAGGCACGCTGCATAATGGTCAGCGTCGCCAGGCCTAGGAAGTCAACTTTCAGCAGGCCCAGCTTCTCGATCACCGACATTTCAAACTGCGCCAGGCTCTTGATCGGTGAATCATCCGACCCGCTGGTAGGGCGGTGCAGCGGTACATATTCCATCAGCGGCTTATCGGTGATAATCACACCGGCAGCGTGCGTTCCGGCATTGCGCACCACCCCTTCCATCTGTGAGGCGGTGTCGATCAGCTCTTTCAGGTAATCGGTCGAGTCATACAGTGTTTTCAGCTCGGGCACTTGTTCGAGCGCTTCTTTGATCGTAACTGGCTTGCCCGGCACATTGGGGATCATCTTGCTGACCCGGTCTACCTCTGCCAGCACAATATCCATCACCCGCCCCACATCCCGGATGGCGGCGCGTGCTCCCAGCGTGCCAAAAGTGATAATCTGGGCTACCCTATCGTCACCGTATCGTTTGGCGCAGTATTCCATCACGCGGGCGCGCTTATCGTCCTGGAAGTCAAGGTCGATATCCGGCATCGAAACGCGCCCTTGCTGCAGGAAACGTTCGAAAATTAAACCGTGGTCGATTGGCTCGACCAGGGTGATATCCAGCACGTAGGCCACCAGCGAGCCATTGCCTGAACCGCGCACATTGTACCAAATGCCCTGCTCGGCAGCAAAACGGCACAGGTCCCACACGATCAGGAAATAGGTTTCAAATCCCATCGAGCTGATGACCGACAGCTCGTACTCCAAACGTTCCCGCACCTGCGCGTCATCGGCGCGGTTCCCATACCGCCGGTGCAGCCCTTCCTCGCACAACTGGCGCATGTAGGTCGCCGGCGTGTGACCTTGGGGCACCTCGAACAGCGGCAGGTGATAGCCCCTGGTGTGCAGATCCACATTGCAACGCTCGGCGATCAGCAGTGTGTTGCTGAGCGCCTCAGGTACCTCGGCGAACAATTTTGCCATCTCTTCCGGTGAGCGCAGGTAATATGAATGGTCGGTCATGCGCATGCGATTGGGGTCGGTCAGCACCGAGCCAGTTTGGATCGCCAGCATGATATCTTGCAGGCGCCAGTCCTCGGGATTGATATAATGAGCGTCATTGGTGGCGACGTAGCGTGCCCGGTACTGCGGCCCCAGCTCGAGCAGGGTGCGGTTGATCTGTCCCAACTCGGGTATATTATGCTGCTGGAGTTCCAGGAAGAAATGTTCTACACCAAATACCTGGTAATACCAGTCCAGTTTCTTCTTGACCCCCTCCAGGCCCTGGTCGCGGATCGTACGTGGGATTTCAGCCGACATACAGCCTGAAGTACAGATCAGCCCTTCGGCGTGATCTGCTAAAAATTCGTGGTCGATGCGCGGGTAATAATAGAAACCGTCGAGCTGGGCGGCGCTGGCAATCTTGAGCAGGTTGTGATAACCGGTGTCGTTCTCTGCCAGCAGCAGCAAATGGGACGAAGTTTTATCTAAGCGGGCGTCTTTATCTTGCATGCGGCGCGGCGCAAGGTAAGCCTCGAGGCCGATGATCGGTTTGACACCGGCATCGACCGCCGCGTGGAAGAAATCGATCACGCCATACATCGTGCCGTGGTCGGTGATTGCTATCGCCGGCATGCCCATTTCTTTTGTACGTGCCACCAGTTTCTTGATGTTGGAGAAACCATCCAGCAATGAATACTCAGTGTGGACATGCAGGTGAACAAAAGACATATCGAAATTATAGCATGCCAGATTTGAGGATTACTAGTAATTTAAGCTTAAAAGAATCGGCGTACTATTTCCCCGGCGTTGGTGTAGCACAGGTGGTGCCGCAACCACCCGGGCAATCGCCACCGCAGTAATACACCTCGCCTGCCTTGCAAGCTGGCGCGGTACACATGATGATTGGCGGATTGGGAGTAAAAGTGGGTTTGTACGGCGTCACTGTGACACAGGCAAACCCGCAGTTGTTTGGACAGTCTGTCTGGGCACAAGCTGCAATTTGCCCTTCGCTGCATTTTATAATCGTACAGCTTGGCCCAGGGGTTTTAGTGGCGCAAACCATGCTGCAGCCATGCACGCACCAGGCGCCTGGCGGGCATACCAGCGTGAAATTTTCATCCTCCAGACACGGCGGTGGGGCGCACTGCGGAGCATAAACCGTGTTCATTAGGATAAAGACCACCACTCCTGCCAGGCAGCAAAAAACTACAATCCCCAGGATTACCCATAACCACCTGGGCATCTTTCGTTTTGGCAATGATTGCATATTCTCCTCTCATTTTTCGATCTGGCATTCTGATTACTGTTCAGGCTTTTTCAACCGCGCCCACCTGCAAGAACCACGCATAAGCTTCCTTCACCGCATCTTCCACCCGCCGCGGTTGTGCTAACCCTAAAACAGATTGAGCTTTACGAATATCATAATAAAAATAACGCCCCACCATGTGTAGCATGTTTCCGCTCAACGGCAGATCAATGAATGATTGCAGCAGTTGCGCCGGGCCAGCCAGAGCCTTGACCACCCCGTCCGGCAACACCAGTTTCGGTACTGAACCACCGGTCACGGTCGCTATGATTTCCACCGCCTTGACAAATGTCAGGTTTGATCCGCCCAGGATGTAGCGTTCGCCGCGCTGGCCGCGTTCCAGCGCCGCCAGATGCCCTTCAACCACATCTTTGATGTGCACGAAGTTCGCTCCCCCTCCCGCCAGGGCGGGTATTTTGCCGCGCGTCACCTGCACCACCAGCGAGCTGGTCTGGCGGTATACATCTCCCGCCCCGAACACGATCGACGGGTTGACAATCACTACATCCTGTCCTTCAGCAACCGCCTTCTGCACCTCCATCTCAGCCAGGTATTTGGCATATCCGTAAGGCCAGTAATCTGAGCGGTAGTTCCAGGTGTGGCTTTCATCCAGGAGGACCGGTTGGTTGAGGGCACCGGTTTCGGGCACTCCCAGGGCCGCCACCGAGCTGGTGTGCACCACTCGCCGGACTCCCGCCTGGCGAGCAGCCTGCAGTACGGCACGCGTACCTTCCACGGTCACGGCATACATCTGCCCTGGTTTTTCTGGCCCACCCAACAGCGCGGCCGCATGAAAAACCGCTTCCATCCCTTCGCAGGCTGCTCGCAGTGTCTCCGGCCGAGTCAAATCCCCAAGGACATGTTCCACCGCCAGGCCTTCCAGCAGGCGTAAATTGCTCGATTCGCGGTGAAAAGCGCGCACCGTGTGGCCATGTTCCACCAATTCCCTGCATATACTTCCCCCAATAAACCCGGTTGATCCTGTTACGAGAATCTGCATAATACCTCTGATCTTTACCCCACCCATTCGACCAGGGTGGATTCGCCCTGGCCTACGCCCACGCACAACGTCGCCAGGCCATAGAAAGGCCGCCGGGCATCCGGCGCCCGCCGGCGCATCTCGTGCACCAGCGTGGTCAGGATGCGCGCTCCCGAGCAACCCAACGGGTGCCCGAGCGCAATCGCCCCGCCGTTCACATTGGTAATTGCATGCTCCAGGCCCAGTTCCTGCATCACGGCCAACGCCTGGATGGCGAAAGCTTCATTCACTTCCACCAGTCCCATGTCGCTCACCTGCAAGTTGTTGCGCACCAGCAGCTTGCGGGTGGCAGGCACCGGCCCTAAGCCCATGATCCGCGGGGGAACCCCGGCTGTGGCTGAACCCACCAGCCGCGCCAGCGGCTTTAAACCCAAATCCCGGGCGCGCCCGGCGCTCATCAACAGCAGCGCGGCTGCCCCATCGTTCATCCCCGAAGAGTTGGCAGCCGTTACCGTACCATCCTTGCGGAAAGCCGGTTTGAGGCGCGCCAGTGCTTCAAGGCTTGAATCACGCCGTGGCCGTTCGTCGGTCGTTACCAATACCGCTTCCCCTTTCCTCTGCGATACAGGTACTGGCACGATCTCTTCACTAAATCTGGCGCCATCGATGGCTGCCACCGCCCGCCGGTGACTTTCCAGGGCAAAGGCATCCTGCGCCTGGCGTGTGATGCCGGTCAGGTCGGCGATGTTCTCTGCTGTTTCACCCATCGTTTCGGTGCCATATAACTCCTGCATTTTCGGGTTCGGATAACGCCAGCCCAGGGCAGTGTCCCAGGCGATCAGGTTGCCAAAGGCGAAAGGCTGCTCGGCCTTGGGGATGGAATAGGGGGCGCGCGACATGCTCTCCACCCCACCGGCCAGGTATACATCGCCATCCCCGGAGCGGATGGCGCGTGCCGCCAGGTTGACAGCCGCCAGCCCGGAAGCGCACAGGCGGTTGACGGTCAGCGCCGCCACTTCGACCGGGAAGCCCGCCAGCAGGATCGCCATACGGGCTACATTGCGGTTGTCTTCCCCGGCCTGGTTGGAACAGCCCAGGTAGACCTCATCGATCAGCACCGGGTCGATCCCAGTCCGCCTGACCAGTGCCTGCAGCACCAGCGCCGCCAGGTCATCTGGCCGTACCGTTGAGAGCGCTCCCCCCAGCGCCCCGATCGGCGTCCGCACCGCATCGATAATGACAACATCTGGCATACTTACCTCCTGAAACCATGAAATTGTTCCAATTACCCTATCTTGCTTCAACCAGCATTTCGGCGCGGGCGATCGGATCGCCTGAACTATAGACCTCCTGCGAGAAATCCATCTTTTCCCCTTGCTTTAAGGGCGCCTGGCTTTCCCAACGGCGCTGGCCCACCACCTGCCCGGCCGCATCGTACGCCACCACGGCTACCCAGACCTGGCTGGCCTGACCCTCATCTGCATCCAATACGAGCGTCCCATTCACCACCGCCGACCGGCCATTTCCGGCAATTTCCACTCGGAAATTTTCCAGATTAACCGGCAGGTAACGCTGGTCATTACCACTGGACGGCAGCGCCGTGAGCAACTCGGCGCTGGCCTGTAGCGGAAAAGGGACCGGTGCCGGGAAATAGGCTGCCAGCGGCAGGGCAGCCCCGGCTGGGATAAGATTCAACAGCGGAAAAGCAGTCTGGGTCTGCATATTTTCCCCATTCATATCAGCTATGCGAATTAATCCCGAGACGTTTTCAACCGGGTTTTTCTGCCCATTGCGTGCCAGTACAAAACACCAGGCCCCACCCCCGGCATCCACATCGCAGTTGACGGCCTCTAACCCCACGGCAACAGGCGTCGGCGTAGGCAGGATATCTGGCGTGACCTGGTTTCCACTGCTTGCCGGGATCACCAGGGTAGTCCCCACCACCATCAGGTTAGGGTTTACCTTGGGGTTAGCCGCTATTAACGCTTCCAGGCTTACCCGGTACAGCAGGGCAATCCCCAGCATCGTCTCGCCGCTTTTGATAGTGTGGGTGCGGGGTGTGGCAGTCGGCGAAGGTAGGGAGGTCGAGGTAGCCGGGCGCCCCGGCGTACGCGTGGCAGCCGGGGTGCGCGTGTGGTATGGGGCCAGCTCTCCGGCGTGAGTAGGGATTGGGACAGGCATGACCCCTTGAACTGCGGGAGTGACCCCCGCAATTCTGGGGGAAGCCGTCGCCGGGGTGCAGGCCACAAGCAGGAATGCCAGAGTCAAGGCCAATCTACGCAAACCCATAAAAAGATTATAACCTAACTGCACAATCGAATTCTCAGATTGTCCGGTTCGAGAACGAATTCACTCGCAGGTCAAAATCTCATCATCATAACTCATCTTTATCGTCTGCCCCGGCTGCACTACCAGGAAATCACTGTCCCATTTGGCAAAGAGCAAGCGGCGTACCAGCGACAGGTCGCCGGGCAGGTGCTCAAAGGTCCAACCGCGCCGGGCGGCATCCGCCTGGGCGCGCCCTTCCACCTTCGAGCCATCTCCCAACCCCAGGTCGATAAAGGCTGCCCGGGTATAATGGCTCTGCCAGGCGCCCATCACTTCCATCAGGTAATCGGCATTATCCTGCCCATATTTCTCAACGTAAGTGGCATACAGGTCTTCGGCATCCCCGGCAGTGTTGGCTCCAATCGAAAGACTGGCGCCCGAGCCGTCATCGCGCTCGATGTAATCTTGCACGTACCAATACGTGCCGGGGGTCTGTTCGAACTGTTGGTTATACCGCTGCCGGCTGCCCAGGAAAATCGTGATACAGTCATGCGCGCGTGGCAGCACCAGCGGCAGACTGCGCGCCGTGAGCCCATAGGTGGATTTGCCACACAATCCATACGCCAGCACCACCGCATCGTAACCTTTCCCCTCAGCGGCATCGATGGCAGCCTGCAGCCGGCTGCACAGATCGGCAGAGTGCTGGTGCAGACCATAACGCAGCATTTCGACATCCACCGTATGAGGCGATTGCGCCGCGCTCAAGTATATGGCCCGCGCCAGCACTTCACATCCGATACATTTGATCCGCATAGAAAGATGCTCCTCGCCTGAGATTTCGGCAATTATACGCCATTTTTATCCCCGGCATTCCTCTTGCCGCTCCATCCAGCCTGTGCTAAACTCAAAGCATGACCCCCGAAGAGAGTATGTACCAGGAGGCGCTGGGCGCCATCGAAAAAGGTGATAATGCACGTGCCCGCGACCTGCTGATGCGCCTGATCAAGCTAAGCCCTATCAAACCGGATTATTGGTTGTGGATGAGCGCCGTGGTGGAAACTATAAAAGAGCGCATTTACTGTCTGAATGAAGTCTTGAAGCTGGACCCCCAGAATGCCGATGCCCAACGTGGCCTGGCCATGTTTGGCGCCATGCCGGTCAACCCCGACCTGGTGGTGCCGCTGCACCTGCAGAGAAGGCGTTGGGACGTGGAACGCCTGGATAAAGAGCTCAAAGACAAAAATCAAGCTAAAAAATTTACCTGGAAAACCGCTGTCCTATACCTTGGCGCTTTCATATTTATCGTGGCCTTGCTCAGCCTTGTCATTTGGGGAGCCAGCACCGTCTTTGGCAAGAAACAGGTTGTAGCTTACCTGGGTCCAACCCTCACCTATGCTCCTACCCCCACCAAAGCGGTTACTGCCACGGCCGTTAGCGGCAGCGTTACTCCCTTGTGGATACAGCCAGAAGCCACTTATACCCCTACCCCATTATATGTGAGCACTCCTCACAACATTGAGGCCTATTCCATCGGCATGCGCGCTTACGGGCGCGGCGAATATGACAAGGCCATCGCCAATATCTACCAGGCCATCACACTTGAACCCAATTCGGTGGACCTGTATTACCATATCGGCGAGTCATACCGCCTGCAGGGCAGTTACGATGAGGCTATCCAGACCTTCTACCAGGTGATCAAACTCCAACCAGATTTTGCCCCCGGATACCTGGGCCTGGGTCGCACGCTGATTGACAGCGATCCGGCTAAATGGCAGGATGCCCAGTCGAACCTTGAAAAAGCCATCATCCTTGACCCCAACATCAAAGAAGCTTACCTTGAACTAGCGCGCCTGTTCCTCAGCCGCGAAGATGCTCAAACCGCCCTGACACAACTGGCCGGCGCTCCACAATCTGTGCTGGAATCACCGCTTTTTTACCTGTACCGCAGCCAGGCTGAACTCCTTTTAGAACAGTTCGACAAAGCCATCGCCGATGCCCGCCAGGCTATCCGGATGGATGTGACCCTGCTGCCTGCCTACCGCCTGTTGGGTGAAGCCCTGGTAAAAGCCGGTTTGCCGGGCGAGGCCATGACACCCTTGAAAATTGTCACCACTTACCAGGCAGGTGATGTCCAGGCCTGGGTCTGGCTGGGAGCTGCCTACGGCGCCCAGCAGGACACGGATAATGCCCTGAAAGCCTTCAGCCAGGCGCTCAGCCTTAATAAGAACTTCCCGGATATCTACCTTCAGCGCGGACTGGTTTATATCCAGATGAAAGACGGCGCCAGGGCCAAAGCCGACCTGATCACGGCTGTTCGCATCAAACCTGACTCTTTCGCTGCCAAAATGGCCCTTGGAAAAGCCTATATGCTGTTGAAAGATTATGGCAGCGCCTGGAAACAGTTTGCCGAGTCAGAAAGTCTCGCCAAAACGGATGCCGCTCAGGCTGAGATGCTTTACTGGCGTGGCCAGTCGTTGGAAGCTTTGAATCTGCCCAATACGATCGATTCCGCCATCCGTGACTACCAGGCACTGCTGGAACTTCCAGCCGAGAATGTACCAGCCGCCTGGCGCGATTTTGCCACCCAGCGCCTGGCAATCCTCACCGTCACGAATCCGCCTGTCTCCCAAACAACCGCCGCCGGTACCATGACCCCGACTCCAACCAGCACTTTTACCATCACCTCCAGTCCTACCGGCACGCAAACTGCAACTCACACGGTAACCCCCGCAGTACAAGGGGTAACTCCTACGCCTACTCCCAGGTAATCAGGTGCGCTCCTCTCAAGTCGCTTTATTGGTGAACCGCCGCTTGCAACAACAATCTCGCCAGCAAAAAAGCTGGCGCCAGCGCATTTCCCGCGCCGGGTTGGGCTGCGGCGCAGTGCTCAGCCTGCTGCTGGTAGCCGGGATCATTTTGTTGGGCTGGTTTTATTCCAGCCTGACCAGCGATCTACCCTCCCTGCAGACCCTGCCGGTGTTGCTTGACCCGCAAAAAGGCAAGCTCATGCAGCCGACCACGCTCTATGACCGCACGGGCCAGTACCAGTTGTACACCCTGGAGAACCCGGGCGTGCCGCGCCGCTACCTTTCACTGGACCCCAACCTGCCCGACCACATCTCACCCCAGTTCATCCAGGCCGCAGTGACCCTGCTGGATCCGACTTTCTGGGCCAGCCCCGGTTTCGCCTGGCGTGGCTTGAGCAATCTCGCTCCTGCCAACCTGGCCGAAAGGTTGGTGGATGAAATTCTGCTCAACCAGGAAGCTCCCGGGCTGCGGCATGCCCTGCGCATGCGCCTGCTGGCTGCCCAGCTGGTAGCCCACTATGGGCGTTCGCAGGTGCTCGAATGGTACCTTAACAGCGCCCCATTTGGTCACCTGGCTTACGGCGTCGATAGTGCTGCTCAGCTTTACCTGGGCAAGCCGGCCAGCCAGCTTGACCTGGCCGAATCAACCCTGCTGCTGGCAGCTCTCGAAGCCCCGGCGCTCAACCCGCTGGATGCGCCAGCCGCCGCCCGGGAAAAGCAGCAGGAACTGCTGGGTAAGCTGCTGGCAAAAGGCATGATCACCAGCCCCGAATACCAGCACCTGGCCGCCGAAAAAATCAAACTGCGCCCTGCCCCGGTCGATTCTGAAAGCCCGGCAACCGCCTTTTCACATCTGGTCATCGAGCGTCTGGCTGCCCGTTTTGGCCGCCAGCGCCTGGAACGTGGCGGACTGCACATCATCACCACCCTAGATTATGACCTGCAGCGCCAGGTGAGCTGTGCGCTGCGCAACCAGCTCTACCGCCTGGAAGGGAACAATAAGCCGCTTGACCTGCCGGATGGCAGCCCATGCGATGCCAGCCGGCTGCTGCCCACCCTGCCGCCGCTGGAAAAAGCCTTGCCCCAAAGCCTGATGGGCAGCGCCATCCTGACCGATCCCCAGACCGGAGAAGTGCTGGCCATGCTGGGTGATACTACTCTGGCTGGCGAATCGCCGCTGCTCTCCAGCCATTCGCCAGGTTCTTTGCTGAGCCCATTTGTGGCGTTGGCTGGCTTTGCGCGTGGTTTTAATCCCGCCAGCCTGGTTTGGGATGTCCCTTCCACCGGCCTGCCTGAGGAATTAAAGGGGTACCAGAACCCGGATACCAAATATCATGGCCCGCAGCGTTTGCGCCAGGCGCTGGCAAACGACTACCTCATGCCCCTGTCCGAGCTTCTTTACCAGATTGGTCCAACCAATGTGTGGCGTTTCAATGAGCCGCTTGGGTTGGCGCGCCTTTCAAGCAGCGAAAACCCGGCTGCGCTGCTTTTCAGCGACGGCGAATTATCCTTACCCACCCTGGCCGAAGCTTATGGCGCTTTTGCCAACCAGGGCGTCCAGGCCGGGCAGCGGGTGAACACATCCACCTATCTTCTTCCGGCGGTTGTGCGCCAGGTCGAAGACCTGGATGGGCGCACCTTGCTGGAAAGTACGCAGCCTGAGACCCAGGCTGTCATCAGCCCTCAACTGGCTTACCTGGTTCATCATATCTTGAGCGACGAGACGGCCCGCTGGCCTAGCCTGGGATATCCAAATGCGCTGGAAATTGGCCGCCCGGCAGGTGCTAAAGTTGGGCAGGTGGCTGGCGGAAAACAGGTCTGGACAGCCGGATACACTCCCCAGCGTCTGGCGATTACCTGGCTGGGACTGCCAACCGGTGACACTTCTGATACTCAACTAAATCCCAAGATGGCAGGAGGAATCTGGCATGCTGTCATGCAATATGCCAGCCGCGACCTGCCCGTCCAGAACTGGAACATGCCCCCTGGTATCAGCAGTGTGAATGTCTGCGATCCTTCCGGCATGCTGCCCACGCGTGACTGCCCAACCATTGTCGCCGAAATTTTCTTGAATGGCAACGAGCCCACCTCACTGGATACGCTCTACCAGGTTTTCCAGGTTAACCGTGAGACCGGTTTGCTGGCAACCGTCTTTACCCCGCTGGCTCAAGTCGAAGAGCGGACCTATATGGTCTTACCGCCTGAATACCAGCAGTGGGCTGCCGCTGCCGGGATACCCCAACCGCCTGACGGCTACGACACCATCCTGTCGCCGCCGGCTGTTGCCGGTGCGCAGATTAACAGCCCGGCACTCTTCGCCTACCTGCATGGCAAAGTGGACCTGGTGGGTTCGGCCAGCGGTGACCCCCGAAGTGCTGGGGGTGATGGGTTTAGCTCATATTACCTCCAGTTCGGCCAGGGTTTGAATCCACGCACCTGGCAGATGGTGGCGCCTGAAAGCACCCAGGCAGTCAATAACGGCACCCTGGCAGTGTGGGACACAACCGGTTTGGATGGGTTATATGCCCTGCGCCTGGTGGTTGTACACCAGAACCAGCGCATTGACACTGCCATACTTCAAGTAACCGTCGATAATACCCCGCCCGTCGTAAAGGTCAGCTACCCGGCTGCCGGGCAGACCTTTAGCTACCCGGATGAGCGCCAGATCAGCCTCCAGGCCGATATCCAGGAGCAGGTCGGTGTCAAGTTGGTAGAGTGGACCATGGATGGTTCAAAAATTGGCGAGACCCCCCAATCACCCTTTATAATGCCCTGGATTACCGGCATCGGCGACCACACCCTCACCATTAAAACCACCGACCTTGCCGGCAACGTGGGCGAGTCGCGTCCGGTTACGTTTGTTGTAAAATAGCCAGATTATTTAAAGGCAGATATATGATCCTCAACCGCCAGGAGTATCTCAATAAAGTCTCGGGCTGCTGGATGGGCAAAAACATCGGCGGCACGTTGGGTGCGCCTTTCGAGTGGCGCCGCCAGGTCAATAACGTCTCATTCTATACCCAGGACCTGCAGGGCGACCCCCTACCCAACGATGACCTGGATATCCAGCTCCTGTGGCTGGTGGCGCTCGAAGAACAGGGTGTCGAGATCGACGCCCACCTGCTGGGTGAATACTGGCTGCTGTATGTCACCCCACACTGGGCTGAGTACGGCAATGCCAAGATCAACCTACGTTCCGGCTTACTGCCACCCCTGTCTGGGTCGGTTAATAACTGCTACAAAGATAGCTGCGGGGCGTTCATCCGCTCAGAGATTTGGGCCTGCATCGCACCCGGCTGTCCGCAGCGCGCCGCCCAGTACGCTTACCAGGACGCCATCATCGACCACGGCAATGGTGAGGGCACCTACGCCGAAGTATTCACCGCCGCCCTGGAGAGTGCGGCTTTTATTGAGAAAGATATCACCGCCCTGCTCGAAATCGGCCTGTCTTATATCCCGGCCGAATGTGGCGTAGCCTCAGCCATTCACCTGGCGCAGGAATGCTACCGCGGCGGGTTGTCCTGGCAGGCCGCGCGTGACCGCATCCTGGAGCAGTACCGCGGCAGCGCCTTCTTGAACAGCCCGGTTTTCGTCTCGCCTGAAGACCAGCAGAAAGGTTTCGCCGAAGGCCAGCTTGGCTGGGATGTGCCATCCAATCTCGGCATGCTGCTGATCGCCATGCTGTACGGTGAGGGTGATTTTGCCAAAACCCTGTGTACAGCTGTCAACTGCGGCGAAGATACTGACTGCACCGCCGCCACCGCCGGCTCGATTTTGGGTATTCTGAATGGACTGGATGCGATTCCCGCTGAATGGATTACTCCCATCGGGCGTAAGATCAAGACCGCCTGCCTGAACCTGGGCGAACTGGGTTATTTCGGCAGCCAGCTCCCGGCGGATATCGACGACCTGACCCGCCGCACCGAAAAGGTTGCTAACCAGGTGATCAATCGCTACCAACTACCGGTGGAAATTAAGGACGGGAAAACCACCGACCTATCCACCGTAAAAATAGAGAACCTGAAGAACGGTTACCTTTTTATACCACTTTACGCCAGCCCGAACGGCCCGCTTTTCCATTTCGACTTCTACGACATCGCCGTGGACTACGGCGATACCCCCACCATCCAGGATAACGTTCCCAAGGCTATCCTTTTGAAAATCTGGAACCGCTATAAAGTTCAGGCTAACCTGAGTGTGCGCTGGTTGGCGTCTGAAAGTTGGCAGATCACCCCAGCCCGCCAGGGAACAGTCTTCGTGGGCTGCGTCGCTGACAATCCACGGGAGCTGACCTTCACCTTACAAACGTCGCAGGTTGAAGACAGCCTGGTAAGGCTGGCGGTAGAATTGACCGTCGCAGCGCGCACTACCAGCATGATAATACCCATCACATTGGTGAATGGGAATTTGCAGGGCTTCTTATAAAGATAAAATGACGAGCAGGCGCCTGTCATTTTATCTTTATAAGGTTTATGTTCTCCAATACGCTCCACCCCCACCTTCGCGTTCCATCAAGTGGTATTCAATCATGCCGCGCCGCAGGCTGGCTGTGTCCTCATTGAAACGCAGCAGGATATCATTGACCTGTTTTTCGCTATAACGCACACCCGGCTCGAAAGCCCGCAGGGCATAGCGCAGCAGCGCCTGGTACTTCTTTTCCTGCGACGGGAAAGCTGTAATGCGTCCCTCTGCATCGGTGAAGTTTTCAAGGACTTTACGATCATAGGCATCCACGTTAGCTTCTTCCGACAGTCGGGGCAGGTTCTCATCGTGCAGTAAACGCTGTGACATTTCCTTCAGCATTTCAGTCTGCAGTGAGTAAAAGTAATAGTGACCCTCGGTGCGGGCGGCTACCAGCCTGGCTTTCGCCAGGCGCGCCAGATGATGCGAGGTGGTGGAAGCGCTCAAACCGAGCTGCCCAGCCAGTTCTTCAACCGTAAAAGCCTTTTGAGCCAGCAGCCCGACAATCTTCAAACGATTGGCATCTGCCAGCGCTTTAAAGAAATTAAGCAGCTCCTCAGATTGGGTTTGGTCAGTCATTTCAAACTCCTTTCACTAATGAACCAGCTCATTTCGATTTATCTACTCGAAACATTACTTATTATATAATAACATTTCTGTTTAGATAAAATCAATTTTACACATATCTACAGAATTGTCAAGGATTTGATTGACATTATACACACATTGTACATTGCACTGGTACAATCGATAGAACATCGCAAAAACCTTAACTCCATCTTCTCTTTTTGGGTAAAAGAAAATAAAATCAAGGCAGAATCATATCCCACGAAAAAGGAAAAATCTGATGACCGCCAGCGACATCACCATTCAGATCAACCAGACCAGCGCCCCGGCTTACCTGGCGCTGCCGCCCGCTGGCAGTGGGCCGGGTGTGCTCGTGCTGCATGCCTGGTGGGGTCTGAACCCCTTCTTCAAGTCTGTCTGCCACCGGTTGGCGCGGGCCGGTTTCGTAGCCCTGGCGCCTGACCTTTATGGCGGCAAACTGGCGACCACCGCTAGCCAAGCCCAGCTCTTGATGGCGCAGACCGATTTCGAGCAGGTCCAGGCAACGATCATTGGCAGTCTGGCTTACCTGGGAGGTCTGCCAGCCGCCACCGGGCGCGGCCTGGGAACACTCGGCTTTTCAATGGGCGCCAGTTGGGCGCTGTGGCTTTCTACCTTCCTGCCGCAAGAAGTGGCCGCCGTGGTCTTATTCTACGGTACCGACCAGGTTGATCCTGTCGAAGCGCGCGCCGCCTACCTGGGGCACTATGCCGAAACCGACGAGTTTGAACCCGTCGAAGGTGTCAGCCAGCTAGAGTTCACCCTCCAGTCGGCCGGGCTGGAGACACATTTCTACACCTACCCCGGCGCTCAACACTGGTTCTTTGAATCCAACCAGCCGCAGGCCTACAACCCCAAGGCTGCCCGTCTGGCCTGGCACCGCACGCTTCACTTCTTGCGGGAAAAATTGGCTGATACCCCAAGACTGGACCGCGCGGCCGGGTTGGTTTGAATACAGCATACCGGGCAGTTAAGGCCATACGCTAATGCGACCGGCGTTCCCCTGGCAGCCAGGTCAAATTGCTAGCCCCGCTCAACGGATCAAGGGTAGCAAAATCCACGATTTCAGGTAAAATAAACTGGCATCCTATTGGTTGTGGTAACGTGATAGGGAATATTTTAATGGAATTCTTCCTGAAAAGAAGAGAGCAATTTCGGCAGCACCAGATCATCTCGATCACAATTGCGGTTATACAATTGATAGTGTCTGCGGTTGGGCTTATGACCAGGGACTTTTACCATGGGACAATCTCCCCCAGCATTGAGCTTGCCGTCCATGGTCAGGACCTGGTGTCATTGTTGGCTGCGGCAGTATTGGTTGCCTCTATTTTGTTGGCGAAGATTGGCTCAGTGCGCGCCTTCATGATATGGTTGGGCATACTATTCTATACCCTCTATACCAATGCCATCTTTGCGTTCGATGGCATCTATACCGGATTCTTTTTAATCTATATTGCCCAGATCAGTCTTTCATCCTTCGCATTGGGCAGCATGCTGCTCAACCTCGACACCACCCAGATGCGCCGTTCGATCAGCGGGCATATGCCGGTCAAGTCGATCAGCATTTTCTTTATCCTGGTGGTCATCATCCTGGTACCCGCCTGGTTGAGCCTGATCGTCCCCGCCATTACCAACGGAAAAAGCCCCTCCAGTAACGCCATTCTTGTCCTTGAACTGGCCTTTATCATGCCTGCCTTCGTGGGCACGATCCTATGGCTGTGGAAGCGACGCACCTGGGGCAATATCCTGGCCGGCGTACTGCTAATCAAAGCCACTACCCTGGGATTAGTGGTAACCGCCGGTGAGGCAATTTTGTTATCCAACCATTCTATAATTAATTTCTGGATAGCAGGTTTTTTCCTTCTGTTTACCCTGGCAGGTCTTTACTTTACAATCATTTATCTTAGCAAGCTGCGTTTGCGAATTGATAATTAATGATTCTTTGAGAATTCCCGTGTTGAACTCCCGGATTTGGGGGTATGAGCGTGCGTATGCACGCTCATACCCCCAAATCCGGGGCATTCTATGGTAAATCCCAATGAGCCTAATTAATTCCTGGAGAATAGAAATGGAAAAAAAATACCGCCTTGGCATCATCGGATTCGCTCACATGCATATCAATCATCTGGCCGAAGTTTTCGCCAGCCATCCGCAGGTGCAATGGATAGCCTGCGCCGATAGCTTCCCTGCCTGCCAGGAGCTACGCAAAGCTCCGTATACCCGCGCCTGGAACATAGATCACGTCCAGGAAGCGACAGGCCGTATGACCGCTTACAGCGATTATCATGAAATGCTGGAACGGGAACGGTTTGAAATCGTCCTGGTGTGCGCCGAAAATGCCCAGCACGGTGATGTAGTCGAAGCCTGTGCCGCTGCCGGAGCCAATGTCTGCGTGGAAAAACCCATGGCTGCCTCCTTTTCTGAAGCCCTCAGAATGGTTCGTGCCAGCCAGGCCGCCGGCACGCGCCTGCTGATCAACTGGCCGACTACCTGGTATGCTAATACCCGCAAGATCAAGGATTTGGTCGATGAAGGCGCCATTGGCCGGGTGTTGGAAGTCAAGTTCCGCGGCGGGCATACCGGCCCACTGGGTCCCCACAATATGCACCCGGGAGTGGCAGAGGAAACCGCCCCAATGAGCGGAATCGAACGCGGCGCCACCTGGTGGCACCAGGCCGATACCGGCGGCGGTGTCATGCTGGATTACTGCTGTTACGGCGCCATGTTCTCACAGTGGTATATCGGTGGACAGGCTATGGCAGCGGTTGGGCTGAAGGCCAACCTGGACAGCCCGTGGGGCGATGCAGAAGATAACGCCGCCATGCTGGTGCGCTTCCCCTCTGCTATGGCCTTGATGGAAGGCTCATGGACCACCTGGCACCAGGGTGTATCGGCCGGTTTGATTGTCTATGGCACCCACGGTACATTGGCCATGGATTACGAAGGTGACAAAATCCGCTTGGAGCGCGGCCACGGCGACACTACCCTGATCGACTGCCCGCCCATTCCTGCCGATCGCGATAACATCGCCAAGGAGTTCATCTACCATCTGGAGACCGGCCAGCCGGTGCATCCCACGCTGGACATGCTGTTCAACCTGAAAGCCATGGCCATCCTGGATGCCGGTGTGCGCTCGGCCGCCAGCGGGAAAATGGAGCTGGTAAACAGTGAAGTGTGGCAGAATTCAGCTTGACTCATCAATTGCCTCGAAGAATGCCATCACATTTTCCCAGGGCACTTCCGGTTCGATCACATGCGTCGGCGCCAGTAATAATCCTCCTCCCCGCCCAACTGTCTCAATGCGTTCACGTACTACCCGCTTCACTTCTTCAGACGTACCAAAAGGCATGGTGGTCTGCGTGCCAATCGTTCCCCAGAAGGCCAGGTCTTTGCTGTATTCCTGTTTCAGTTTGGCAGGGTCCATACACTCCGGCTGGATGGGGTTCAGCACATCCACCCCGATCTCGATCAGCTCCGGGATGATAGTTTCGATATTGCCGTCGCTGTGATAGAAGACCAGGAGTTCCGGTTTCACCCGGCGGGCCGCCGCGATGACCTCTGCCAGGCGCGGCTTCAGCCACCGTCGCCACACCCTGGGGCTCATCATCATCCCGGTTTGCATGCCCACGTCATCGCCGGTTTCCAGGATATCCACCCCGGTCCGCGCCAGGTGAGCGGCACATTCAATCGCCGAAGCGGTCAGCCGGTCGAGCAGGGCAGTCGCCAGTTCAGGGTTGACCAGGAAATCCGCCAGCAGGTTCTCCAGCCCGCGTAGCAGCCAGGCGCATTCAAAAATCGTACCGCTGTAATGTGGCAGCTCACCTGCCACGGCGTAACCCCTGTGCTGCCACTGTGCGACCTCAACCGCCATCTCG
>Ga0315282_10006425_pt1 | contig 19685 bp, 22 predicted proteins | sample YL17G07_20_MG_FD_203693 | JGI IMG/M metagenome (GOLD analysis project Ga0315282, IMG submission 203693) | Sediment microbial communities from Yellowstone Lake, YNP, Wyoming, USA - YL17G07_20 | ecosystem: Environmental > Aquatic > Freshwater > Lake > Sediment | place: USA: Wyoming | collected... | reverse complement strand
GCTTCCCCGACTCCGACCACCTGGCGAGCTTCTTCGGAATAATCCCGGAGAGCAAGGACAGCTCCAGGGTGAGGAGGAGGGGGAAGATGTCCAAGGACGGGCCCTCGATTGGGAGGTGGGCCCTCTCCATCATGGTGGATACCGTGATGAAGGCGAATCCGCGCATCAGGGAGTACTACCAGCACCACAAGAGGAGGATGGGGAGCGGCGCCCTCGCGCACGTCAAGGCCATGAGGAAGCTGCTGAGGATGGTGGACCACATGCTGAGGACGGGACAGCACTGGAGGTGGGAGGATCAGGAGCTGACGGGGAGGAAGGTCTCCAAGCTAGAGGGAGGTGGAGATGCCTAGCGGATGGATAGATGGGGATCGAGCGGCAGGCCCGACCATTGTTAGCCTATTGAGCCCCGAGCTCTTCGGCTTGAGTGTGGCCGGCCCGCCTCCGTTGTGCCATCAGAATACGCCTCGAGCGTTTATGCGTGTGTGCGGAGAAGGCGGGCCATGGCCTGCCGCTACCCCCAGTCCAATGCTAGGCAAGTCATAATTACTCCCGGGCCATAGCGGGGGGCGAAGGTCCAGCCCACCCGTCACATGCGTATAGGCTAAGTGGAATGTTTTACATAAGATAAGATTTTGGCTGCAACGGAAATCTGCCCCAAATGCCATAATCCATTTCAGCCCGATAACAATTTCTGCTCGGTTTGTGGTGAACCGAGGCTCTCGGCGCACCTGAAGCCCAGGGTGTCTACTGGGATAGTAGGCGAACCAAATCTAGATGAACTTTTTGAAGGAGGGTTTGAGGATGGTAAAACGTATCTAATTGCAGGTGGTGCTGGTACTGGCAAAACAATATTTGGTCTTCAGTACCTCCTACAAGGGATTAGAAATGGAGAGTCAGGAATTTACATAACCTCAGATGATCAACCAGAGAGATTGGTTAAAAATGTCCTCAGCTTCGGATGGAACGTGGGGCAGTACCTGAACCATAAGCTTCTCATCTTGCCTATTAAAAACTATTTTGTAACCAAGGGTTGGTATACTGATATAAATAAAATAATGAATGCTATCACATCTGATTTGAAGAGAAGGTCAAGGCAGATTAGTGCTAAGCGGTTGGTAATAGACCCTATTGAACCGCTAATACCAATGAATAATAATGAAATTACATGGATAAGAGATTATATAAAAAAGCTTGTATTTTCCATCGAAAATGAAGTTAGAACAACAAATATAATCACATCACGGCTTCCAGTCAGTGATGCTACTATCAGTGGAATGGAGATATTTCCCACTTCGGGTATAATTATTCTAGAACTCTCACGAGTCGGCGATCAATTTTTAAGAACATTCTCCATACGGGAGATGAAATGGACTAATTGTCAACCTACAGTCTGTAAGTTTGAAATAGAAAGTAATAAAGGAATTGTTTTGAAAGGCATTTATGAGGAAAATCGGTTTCATTAATCCATGCCTTAAAACGGAAAATAATGATCTGCTATATCCGCAAATCCATCTAAAGGATAGAGATATCCATCTTTTGAACTGACATTAAAAGGAATTGAGCTAGTATCCTTTATTGTTGAGACCGAGCACTCACGGTGGACATTCATAATCGACCCAGATTGCATCTGGATAGAGATTTTCTAAAAGAAGCACTAGGTTCAGTATGTGTTCTCGGCTTTTATCTTTTCTCAGCTAGCATAATTATATTCCCCGATGTAATGTTGTGGGACTCCCTCAAAGGAACCGAAGATGTTAAGTCGAATAAGAAGCTTTTTTCGTTATTAACATACTCTATGAAAATTCTATCTTCTGGTTTAACCCCTTTCGTTATAATAATATCAGGTTCGTGTGCTACATAGACATGAGGGTTATGTAAACTATGTTTTTCAGCGATTTTTGCCTCCTTTCTATCGAATGGTAGAATATTCAGATGATATTTGGACTTTAAAATATCAATAAGATGCGATATAATAACATCATGACCTTTACGTGTATGTGGAAATGCCTCCCAATCATAAAGTTTCCATCCTCGTGTTCCTTCCAATGTATCACATCCTAGCAAGCTCTAAGTCTTTCATCGCAATTAATTTAAAAAAAGGTCTGAATTATAAGACTTTCTCTACTACTCGGGAAGCTTATATCGAAGTAGAAAGATAGTTTATGGATAGAGGAAGAGGTTAGGATATTGCGAGAGGTATGGCCGAGAGAACAGAGGCGAGTTATTATGGAGAGAGTCCCGAATAGCTCCTGGCTGGCGATCACGAATGAGGTAAGCTCCCTTAAAATTAGGAGATTGAGGTTAGCGATCCGTTAGAGAGGCATTAGGTATCATGGGCTTATGGGTAGGCTTATTGGGTACATGTGATTGATTTGAACTAGTGAATTATTGATCCTATGAATGGGATTAATATATTAAAAGAAGATCCAAAATATAATGAATATGTAAAAGAATTTGCTAAGGCCGTCAATGTAACATACCCTCCAGAGTATCAAGCTCTATTTGGATTATCTCGCACACTATTTAACCAAAAAAAGGGTCCGTATGCAAAGGTTTCGAAAAATACCAAATATAATGATATTGAATATTGGTATTCTTCAATAAATGGAGAGGTTCAAGAGAAATTTACAAACGTCTACTACCATTACCTGAACATCAAGAACCTTGAGATTGTTACAATGAGTTATTGTGAGAAAATTATTGAGAGATTGAAGCAATTGAAACTAGAGAGACCTATAACCATCGGGTATAATTTTAGGAAATTTTCCTGCGAATATGAAGCCTTCATCCTACAACTTCAATCATGTCTTGAACACTTCATTCATTCAGTCTCATATTACTTTAACTTAATCTGCGCCTACCTGTGCCTAACATCTGGCACATTGGTTGACCTGTATGCCAGAAAATATAGGAACCATAACCCATAGCCTCCGGTATATCTTTAATAGCTTCTAATATCCTGTCTGGTATAGCCTTGTTGGATTAAGTCAGTTTCAGGCAAGTAGAACTTTTATTCGCCGAGATGCAACGGATACTTCCCCCTTAGGTGTAATCTCTTCAGCAGCCTCCTGAGCTTCTTCCGCAGCTGTTCAGGATCCTCGCAATATACGAAACCGATTGTGAAGTATTGATGGAGTTTCTTCGATGCAGGTGATAGTCCCGGATCACCGGCCTCGTCGACGAAAATGGTTTCCTTGATGGTCGGCAATGTTCTTCACGATATCCGATTTCAGGCATATTAACCTAACTATACTTTTCCACAGTGTGATCTATCAACTGCTGAACACTCGTCTTAAATCCGGCATAGGCGAGATCGGCTGCGACCTTTGCCTGAGCATATTCCCCACGTACCTCAAGGACACTTGCCCGATAAGCGAGGTCAGTGGGTTTCATCTTGTCTAAGGGCTACCCATCATCTCTTCAGCTCTGGAGATCACCCTCTCGCAGGCGATCTTCATTTATTTAACGCGACGGCCACAGCATCTCTTGTACTTCTTACCCCTGCCGCAAGGGCAAGGGTCATTTCTACCTATTTTTTGCTTGGAGTGCCTATTTCCTAATTGTTGCTCGTTGTAAAGATTTAAGAATTTTTCCATCTCCTTTTTGTTCCCAATGTCGACTCCCGCCTCCAATGCGGCCATACCGAATGATTTCGAAATTCCCCAGTATCGTTGATCGGAGGCATTCTTTACGATTTGGTTACCCAGGCCTTTGACCTTTTCAGAGAGATTCGAGGCGTTCCTCAGCAACCCTTTTTCACCTAAGAAGGAAAGGAATGCAGACAGCGTGGGCGCAACCGACCTGAAGAAGGAATCGCGTGCTATAATTTTCCTCGGTAGCGTGTACAGCAGCACTCCTTAACCTCCTTCACAGCCCATTCCTCAGGAGGCAGCCCGTGGTAGGAATACATATACTCGGAGAAGAGCATGACCACGTTTTCTGACTCCCTCTTTTGTTCTTCGCTCAGTATCTCAAAATGTTCGCTCTTGGAGAACTTCACGCCCCAATCATAGACCCTGTTAAGGATCTCCTCCTGTTCCTCGTCCGAATATTCTTCCGCCATCCTAATCACTTCATGACGAGAGGATACTCTCACATTATGGCATTAACTTTCCTTTTAGTATTGCGGAGGGGCTTCCCCCATGGACCCCACGATCTTAGGGTACCTCGCGCCCCTCTCGGGGGGCTCTACGCCCTTGAGCTGGATTATGAAGTGCCACTGGTCCCCGTAATCGAAGAGGAACAGCATCCTCTTCCCGACCTCGTTAAGAGCTTCGTTCACCTTGGTCCTTTTCACGCTCTTGCATTTACTGGGCTCTACCACCGATCCGGGCTCCTCCTCTTCCAAGTCCTTGAATACTTCATAGCACTCCTTCGTATCGACCCAACTCTTCAGATTGTCGTAGAAGCCAAAACAGTGATCGAAATCGAAGCCAAAGGCTTCTACCAAAGATTCTGCAAGATCGTGCAACGAGAGCCTTTCAGGGATGGCCAACACCCTGTAAGGTTTCCCCCTGACCCTGGCATCCCAGTCGCTCAAGGTCGCCTTGATCAGGCATATCCTCTCGCGTCGTCCAATAGTACGTCTCCTCACGGCGACGCTCCTCCACCTCTCTTCTGTCAGAGCATCAAATCAACATTTCGGTGTTGGGTCACGCGAAAATAAATGGAAGCCGTACTCATGCACGTTCTTACTAGGGCTTGACCGACGAACTCCAGTTGCGTTGCAACCGTTAATCAGATCTCCAAGACATCTTCTCCCGGTTTGGCGACACGTCTCTTCTCCTCGGGGTTTATAGCCGCCACGCTTGCAAGGAGGGGCTTGAGCTTGTCCGACTGGAAGATCCGTGCATATTCCCCCAGCTCCCCTTCGTCCCGCAGTATGAGCCCTCTCCTCTTCGTGGGGTTTCCGGCCTCGTCCACTGGATTGAGCTCAACTGCAAGGCGCGCGGGGCCTCCGCGAAAGGGCGGGAGCTTCAGCACGAAGACGCCGGGGAAGCTCGTCCTGAGCCTGGCCCAGTCAGACCCGGCCTTCAGGAAGGATCTAAGTTTCTCCTCCATTTATCTCTATCTTCCATTGCAGAGTCATGTAGACCTGAAATATAAGCACTTCAGAGAGAGTGGACTAGAATATCTTAAAAGGGAATGCTTCATTTCCATATCCACTGCCCTCTCTCCTTCATCAGCAATGTAGATATCATTATGCTATTATATCTACTAGCTCTTAGCATCCTGACTAGCGGGGCTTCTTTGGGACATCTGTCTGGGCCAGTCTTTAAGGTCCATTTTGTACCTCTACAAATAACAATCGATTGGATTGGCGTTCTCTCCCCTTACACCTAAAAAGAGATATATCGCTTTGTTTAGAGGAGAATAAAGTCGGGCTCATGAGTTCACCGAAGGACATCGAATTGAGTTCGCTATCAGCGATCTCGACCAGCGACCTAGTGAGAAAGGTCGTGGAATCTGATCTGTCAGTGAAATACGACGAAGCAGTCGAGCTCGTCAGGCGGGGTGAGGAAGCGGTTCCATGCCTCTCAAAGTACCTCCATGAGGATGAATACTGGTATGCCGACGAGAATGGAAATTTTATTGCAGACGGCTACGCGCCAATCTCAGCTCTTCACCTCTTAGGCGCTATAGGGAGCCTCAAGGGGCTTGACGATGTCCTTTACACTCTCTATGAACATTCCGATGACCTTGAAGACTGGCTAACCGAGGATATGCCCTCGATACTCGCTTCGTTCAGGAGCCAGGCCCTCTCTAGGCTCAAAGAATGTGCAGTCGACAAAGGGTTGGATCTGTATGGAAGAGATGCTTGCGTGAGAGCCATGGCGATGATCGCCCGCAGGGAGCCGAGCTTTCGCCAGGAAATAGTCGACTTTTTGAGATACCTTATCCAGAGAGATAATGAGAGCCGGGAATTAATAGCCTTCATCGTGTGGGACTTAGCTGAACTGAAAGATCGATCCGCCCTAGTGGCTATCGAGGAGGCCTTTCGTAGGAACAAAGTGGAAAAAAGGGTAGTAAGGTTCAGTGACGTTCTTGAGATTTACAACGAAGAGGACGAGAAGGATTTTCAATATCATCACGACGAAAAGAACCCCCTGAATTACTTTCTCGAGTCGAACCTGGAGCGGCTGAGGGAAACATACTCCGAATGGTTCGCTGAAAGACAGCAAGTGGGAGAAGGCGAATTAAGAGAGCATCTGGGAGAAGACGCGCAGAGAGCTGCGGCATTGCTCAGAATCTTTGATAAAGCTGGTTTGGTAAGGGAAATAGAAAGGGTGGGAAGGAATGATCCCTGCGTCTGCGGGAGCGGTCTGAAGTACAAGAGGTGTTGCTTACCGCTTCAGATGGAAAGGAAGATGTGGGACCCTCTTGAAGATAGGCTCCGTGCACTCATTCAAGAATTCTTTGACACGAAAAGGTTCTCGGAGGATCTCAAGGATGCGGTATCGCTCTATGGACTCGAAGTGGAATGGTCGGATCTTGGCGAGCGAAGATTGTTCCACGATTGGTATGTTCACGATTATGTCATGCCGTACGAGGGAAGAAGCATCATCGAGATCTTTTTGAGAGAACGAGGTAGCGCACTGAATGACCAAGAGGCGAAGACGGTCAGCTCTTGGGCAAACTCAACTTTCAGATTCCTAGAAATACTTGAGGTCAGATCCAATGTTGGATTCAAAGTCAAGGACATCTTCGGTTCCATGAATTCACAATACTTCATATTCGATGCCTTATCATCCAAAGACCTCGAAAAGGGCGACATACTGTTCGCCAGGCCCTACCCTGTAGGCTCCATAGTGAGGTTGGGAGGCGGTGGATTGGTGCTTCCAAAAGAGTCGCTGAAACAGATAGAGGAATACGTTCATTCCAACCTCGAAGCTTTCAGGGCAGAGTTAGAGAAGGCCAAGAAAGAGAGTACTTCTCCCCCATATGCAGATATAGGCCTTGATGACTACTTTAGAGCCGAGAGTCTCTCAATCATCAAATATTTGAATCAACTTTCCATCCTTGATGGAAGCAGCAAAATGATGAATTAGAAAGCCGAGCACGGGTAGAAGTATCGCCCGAGTGATCACTGAGCTTTTTCCGCCCAACACCTTGGGCGATTAGTATTGGCGGGCTGAGCACCTCGACCGAAGTCTTGGTGCGTACACCCCCAACCTATCAACGGGATGTTCTATCCCAACCCTCGTCCGAGAAAGGCAGATTGCCAGCTCTGTCATTGTATCTTGAAGCGAAATCCAATAAGGTTAAATATTACAATCTAGATTGTTACAATCATGACTCTACAATTCGTAGACAGGAATGGTGAACTTGAGGCACTCGACAGGCTTCTCGATGGGAAAAAAGCATCTCTGGTATTGCTTTATGGTAGGAGGAGGGTCGGAAAGACTAGGCTTGTTCAAGAGTTCATGAAGGGTAAGAGAGGGCTCTACTTCTACGTTCCCAACGCGGAGAAAGAGACGATCCTAACCGAGTTCTCTCGCGTTGTTGAGGGCGAGTTCTTCAAAGGCTTTAGGTTCGCGGATTTTGATTCGTTCTTGGAGTACATCGTGGAGAAATGCGTGGATAAGGTCATCGTCGCCATAGATGAGTTTCAGAGGCTAACGAATTATGATGGGGCTATGTCGATGTTGCAGAAGTATTGGGATGGCAAAATGTCCAATGCAAAGTGCTTCCTGATCCTATCTGGCTCTTCGATAGGCGCTATAAGGAGGGTGGCTCTGGGCGGTGATGCGCCCCTATACGGGAGAAGGACGGCCACACTAAAGGTCGAGCCGCTGAAATACCTCGATCTGTTTGAATGGTTTGGGAAGTATTCTGCTGAGGAACTTGTGAAGGTCTATGGGGGCTTTGGTGGAACACCAGCTTACTTGGAACACGTGGATGAGGGGGCCAGCGTGGAAGAGAACCTTGTCGAGAAGATCCTGAGCAAGCGTTCGCCTTTGCACGATGAGCCTGAGATGTTGCTCATGGAGGAAATCAGGGCACCGCAACGTTACATGGACATACTCGCGGCCATAGCGCAGGGCAGGAACACGATGAGTCATATTGCCGATGCAACCGGGCTGAGCCGAGAAAACGTCACTACGTATTTGAAAACCTTGGAGATACTTGACTTGATAGAGAGAGTCACGCCTATAACCGAGCCCCAGGCGAAGAGGGGATTATACGAGTTAAGGGACCCATTCTTCAGCTTCTGGTTCAGGTTCGTGAGACCGAACAAGAGGCAGCTTGAGCTGGAACTGGAAGAGAATGTTTGGGAAGGCGCAAGAGAGGAGTTCAACGGATACTTGGGGCTCGTCTTTGAGGAAGTATGCTGCCAGGTCTTAGTGGAGATGGCCAAGAAGGGCCTTCTTCCCCTGCGAGTGGAGAAGATTGGGAAGTGGTGGTGGAAAGATAAAGAGATAGATATTTTGGGGCTAGATAAGAGGAAAAGCAAGGCCCTAGCGGTCGAAGCAAAATGGACCGACCTGGACTACCTTGAAGCTAAAAGGTTGCTGTCAGATTTGGCGGTAAAGGTCCATCAGGTCCAAGATGTAAGGGAATGCGTTGTTGGGGTGATGGCCAAGAAAATAGCGAACAAGGAGAAGATACGGAATGAGGGTTTTATAGCCTTCGACCTCAAGGACGTAGCAGAGATGCGGCAATCGAGGGATATTCGAAATTAACTCAAGCAAATTTGAAAGATCTGGGTGAATTACACGGCCTCGTTGGCAAGCTTGTTAATGGTGTTTGGTTAGAAGAACCTAGAGCTTCAGCACGACCGTCCTTGCAGCGTGGTCGCCCAGCCGCTGCTTCTTAGAACTCGTTGAGATGAGGGCGAGGCCTATGATGTAGAAGAAGGGCAACATGTCGATGATCCTGAGGACGTTTCTGATCATGGCTCTGCCCATATCGACGGTCTTGAACGTCTGCTCGTCCACGACCTTGATCCTCAGAGCTCGCTTTCCGATGGTCTGGCCCGATCTGCCCTCGAAGTAACTGAAGTACAGGAAATACGTCGCAAAGAAGAACAGGATAGCCGGAAGGAATAGCTCGTAGGGAGCGAAAAAGGAAAATAACGCGATGAGCACTAACGGTATTAGTCCGGCGAGAGTTGCTATTATGCCGTCGATCAATACTGCTGCAAACCTTTCCACCAGCGTCGCATAGTTAGGCGTTGCCGGCGATGTCGGAGGTGGCGGAGGGGGTGGTAGCGAAGGCGCGGGTGTGATGGATACCGCTTTTATCGACCTCTTCATTCGGATCGTATGATTAGATCTCACATCTTCCCCAATAAGCCTTCAGGATGGATTAATCTGTTTAAACGTATAAATCCGTCTATCGACTTCATGAGTGCCTTGATGCAAGGCTTTTGTGTAGAATGGAACTGATAATCCAAGTCTGGACGAATCCATCGGAGGCTTCTCGCTAAGTGGAATTCATTTACAAAATAATGTCCCTCTCCGCAGAACTCGACGAGGAAAGAGCATGGCAGATCTCAGAGCTTTTGAATTATATGATATGACTTTTCCAGTAACCAAGTTATCATTCATTCCCGTAAAGGAAACATTTGGGCTCCATTTCCTCCTAAATCACCATTTATCGCCTCCTTTTTAAAATATTGTTTCCATATTCACTGACCCCTCCCGGACTTTTCATTCCGTCAACCTTATGAAAAAGGAAGAACGCATCCAAAGGCATGTTCACCTGTTCAGAATGCGGCAAGGACTTCAAGAGATTGAGCGAGGCCTGCAGGCACCTCAAGGCGTTCCAAAGTCCATAGGCGAAAAGTCTGGAACTACCTCGTATTCGATGAACCCCACAGTCATGCCAAGGCAGTAGAGTATCCTTGGATTCTTGCCTAGCATCCAATGGTAACTCTAACAAAGAAGATATCCATCTCTCCATTTTTACTTGTACTCATCCCTCCCCCTCTGTCGAGAAGTACCCTAACGTCTTAAATAGCAGATTCAACCCTTTGCATGATAGTGAGGAGAGCGGACCGTAAAATGATCGTCTCATTATTGTTTAAAGAATTTGGGAGGCAGGCAGCATGGAGGATGTAGCATCTCTTCTCTTCATGGCTGGCGGGGCGTTATCCTATCCCCTCTTCCTCCACCTCTCCCTCAAGAGATCCCTGAGCATCGTATCGAGGGAGAAGGTAGCCAATGGCAAAGTATTGCTGTCCTTGATCACGCTGTACCTTGAGACCGTGGTGCTCGTATGCTTGAGCACCTTCTCTGCCAACTTCGCCTTACCGTCCTACTTTACATCCCTGACCGCTTTATCGGCAATCGTCATTCTAGCTGGCTATACCCTGAAGGCCTTGTTCGGCCTATCGCTCAGGAGGGGCATCCTCGCTTTCGCACTCTGGCAGGTCCTCTGTCTCGCGCTCGGGGCGTCGTTTCTGGCAACGGTTCTGGCTGTTATGTTCCAGACCATACTGACGATTATACCGATCGTAGCCCTCATGCTTCTTGTATGGTGGATGTGGAGAGGAAAGCTGAGGATTGGTGTTGGAGGCAACAAAAATCATGATTCAACCGCAGTTGAGCCTGAGAAGGTGATCGCAGCTCTGGTGATAGTCGCCCTGCTCTGCTCCTCCCTCTTGGTGCCTTCAGCGATAATAGTTGTCCGCTGCGAGCCTCAGACGAACTCGACCGAGCAGGATGTCGATATAGATTTCAACTGGAACAACAAGACGGTGAGCGGAAATATAGCGTGGAATACGACGCAAATGGATTCCAATGGTCAGGGCACGACGGGCACTTCGGGGCAAAGCGGGACGGGCTCTACAGGACAGTCGAATCCTTGGATTGAAGGTATCCTAGGGGCGGGCGAAGCTGGAGTGGATTTCATACGTGGCTTCTGGATTCCGGGCGTGCTGCAGAACCTGCACGACTCTTGGAGGGACAGGGAATATCTCTACATCATAACCGACATTACGAGGCTGCAGAGCTTGGGCCAAGAGCTCCCGCCGATCATGCCGGCATCCGGAGGCACCCCTAACGGCGATTGGAAGGATCACCCTCGGGATTACGTGAAGGATGGGGCCCTTGCCGATGCACTTGCGAACATGACCAAGAAGGAGTTCAAGGTGAAGGTCGCCGAAAATCCAGATGTCATAACCAAGACTTATGATGTTGATAAGTACGTAGAAGCTACAGCGTGGGCCTCCGCTGCCGCAGACTTAGTGACGCTCAACAGCCTCACAGCTTCAGAAACGTTCCGCAGGGTGGAGACCCAGACCCACGACTGGCTCACGGCGCTCTATAAGGCCGGCAGGACCTTCGGACTATCGGCCCCCGCCCTGGAGAGCATCGAGGCCATAAAGAGCGGCGACCCCCCGGAGAATAGGGAGGGCCCTTACCAATGCCGGGCTGTCCTACGCCATGCTCGCCCTGGTCCTGAGATCCGCTCATAACGTGTACGAGAGGCAAGGCTTGATAGCTGGTATCAGCAATGCAGCATACGACCTGACGATCGGGCCATTGACAAGTGGCCTCAGCATCGCGGAAAAAGGGCTCTCGGCTGCCATCGGCGGTCTATCCGGCATAAGTGATTTCAGCCTGAGGACCAGCCTCGAAGGCGCGATAGAGGATCTTGGAGCCAGGCTCACGGAATACGAGTATGCCTCATTCCCACTATCGGAGGGTGATGCTAGCGTATCCGATGAAGGCGCATCCTGAGGTCAAGCATTCACCACGACAAATGCAGCCGAAGGGGAGTATACGAATACAGTGCTGTATGACACATATCAGGAGTTCTTCATAAAGGAGGGCCTGAAGGGCCTTAAGGTCGACGGGGTGGGTCAAATAGTATCCGATGATCGGATAAATCTGGTCGAGGTGCTATCGGATAAGGAGAAGGTCAGGTCGGCCTTCAAGGAATTCTGCGACTATGGGAAGCTCAGCAAGGTTGGGCAGGGGGAGACGGATGTGCAGGGGCTTAAAATCGAGGTGGAGGGGGATGGCAGTTGGCGAGGCAAGGACTACTACAGCGTGAATCTGGTGGATGCGGGCCAGACACTGAGGGTGTTCAAGGATAACACCATCACCTTTTGGTATGCCAACGATTGGTTTAGTTTGGATCTTGATGCTCGCAATAACCCTGAGCTTAAGGTACACAATACCCAGCTGACGACCATACTAGACAAGGGCTGCATCGATGAGTCCGGGCTCTTCACAACGTTGGAAAAGGGAAAGGGCGTTGAGCTCTTCGGTGCCAAGGGGGTGGTCACCGATGCTGGGGACACCCCCAAGGGGTCATACGCTACCATCGAAATTAAACAGGCGGATGGGAAGGCCAGGCACATCAAGGTCACGTGGGATGGCCTCACCATAGTTGAATTCGAGAAGAGAGTCATAGGATTTGAGGCGGGGGAGGATGGGTCGGTGAAACTCCTCTACGATGCGGGCACCGCTGTGCAGGGCACGCTCATAAAGTCCCCATCCTTGACCATAACGCCCCATCAAGTTGATGTATTTGTAAACAGGATCAAGTCTGATACTACTACAAATGCCATATGGGACAAAATCCAATCGAATACAAAATTTAGTATAATTCAGAATATAGGAATAAATAGCCTAAAAGAATTTGCTGAACAACTTGCATATGCTGTATCACCTGAAAACGATTTCATAGCCACATATGGCAATGATGCCTATAATGCACTCACAGCCATCGGAAACGATGTTTTGAAATGGGAAACTGAGAATGGATGTGAAGCTCTAGGCTTAAAAGGCTTCGAAGTTACAATAGAAGGTGGAGTCAAGCCTCATAAGACTGGTCCAGATGCTATTGTTTGGAAAGATGGAAAAGAACTATTCAAAGTAGAATTCAAGACCACAGGTGAAGATTGTAATGGTCGATTGACAGATATTAGAGCTGCATTCAATAAAGATAAAGCCCAACTTGGCCTTATCATAGGAACGGATGGGATTGAAATTTACGAAAACAAACCCATAATGGATCGTGTGCTTGGGAGAGTGAGTCAGAGCAAGCTGGATCAATTTTATGGAGCCTTCTTAATCCCAGGCTTGGGTCTCATATCGGGTTTCTTTACAGGAGCTAATGAGAAAGCTGTTAACATTACCGATGATACGGGCAGGTGGATCGGCGAGTTCCATGACTTATACCTTGACCACACGGTCGTTAACGGATCAACGGTCTTCAACAGCAGTTTGACGCTTAGCTCTGTGGAGGGCAGTTACTTACAGAACGTTAGGAGTTCCGGTTCGACCATCTCAGGGAGCGTCATAACAGACAGCAATGTCTCAGCGAAATTGATTTTAAATTCAATATTGCAAAATACCTTAGCCGTCTGCTCTACTATAGCCAACAGCGTAATCGATTCGTGCAGGATATTGAACTCCACGTTGGTGAACGTTGTGAACCTGGTCAAAAGTTACATCGAGGACACCTTCCTTACCAACTCAGCCGATATCTCGAACTGCACCATAAGGGCCAGCAACCTGATGTCCGTCGTCAACCTCAATAATACCAGCATCACGGGAAGCAACCTCACGCTGGTGGCGAACGTCGATCATACGAAGATAGACCACAGCGACATCTCCTACTCCGCGAATATATCGAGTAGCGTCATTACCGACACAAAGCTGATGGGCTGCACGATACAGGAGAGCAAACTAACCTCCTGCACGGCCGTAAACAGCATCCTGGAGAACGTGGAAGCAACCAGTGCCCATCTTACAGGTACTACCACGGAGTATTCGACCTTGAAGGGCGTCAACGCAACGAATTCCAAGCTCACTAATACGAACGCCGAGTATTCGAACCTCGTGAACGTGCAGCTGAAGAACGTAAACGTCATTGGCACCGACCTGACGAATATGGTATTGGTGGACAGGACAGTGATGTATGGCCGCATGATCGACTCAAACGAGAACATCATAGATCCCTTCCGCAAGGTGGGGACGCCCAACTACTCCGGCAAGAGCGTGAGTTCCAGCGCGAGCATAACCACGAGCAATGCCTTAAGTGGAAAGGCGAGCACCACCACAACCCCCGTCAAGACCTCGAGTAGCTCGAGCCAGACGCAGATCGCAGCACCAACATCCAGCAACACGCCGACGAAAAGCTCCCAAGCCACAGCGAGCCCGCAGACCACGGCTAGTCTGCCCATAGCGGACAAACCCATCAGTAGGGGTGCTAACATATGGATAAATTGATCTCAACCCTCATCTTGGCTTGTGTTTCGGTTGCGCTCGCAATAGCCCTGATGACCTACTATCCCGGCTTCGTGGGGCGCCTCATGAATTACGAGCAGCTCAGCTTCGACTCTGCCTATGCCTCGGTCAAGGACGGCCAGGCGGAGATAGTCATACGCTTCAGGAATACAGGGGAGGGTAAGCTGATCATAGTGGCTCTTGAGATTAATGGCGTGGAGATGGAACCAAAAGGCACTAACCCATTCCCCCTCGAGCTCCCTTCGGGGACCGAAGCTAGGTTGAGACTTCACGCAGGCTTAGATACATTTAGAAATGGAGTAACCTATGAGGTAGCGATAAAGACAGCTTCAGGTGGCATATACACCAAGATGGTTGTGATACCATGATATTAATTTGTAGAAGCTTACTGAGGGAATACGTGTTTGGTTAGGATTTTTACAGTCCCAGAAAGAATTAAGCTGTTTAAGAATATCAATAAAATACATAAGGAGATTTATGGCTGGAAGATGATATATGATAATGCGCAAAGGGGGGGATCTATCGATATCGAGGGAGACACTAGAGCAGTTCCAATTAATTGGGTTCCGATGGGTATAAACGAAATAAAGGATTACTACTTTTATGATACGAATGGAAGAGACATAACGTTACTTTGTAGTCTCTTCGCTTGGCAAGCATACTACTTTAATCATGTGAATCCCTACGATTTCAGTAAGTATGATACTAGGCAGGAGGATTTGATATCTGATAGCTTAGGCAAGAGGGTAAGACCTGATGTTGATCATCCGATACTATGCTCGGAATCTCTGCTCGAAGTTCAGCAGAGGAAGGACGATGGGAAGATCTGGATCTCCTCTAACTGGCAGTATCGACCCGAATGTTATGGCCCAGCTGATCTACTCGATGAGGCCATACTAGCCTCCATAACCAAGCAAGCAGGAGGGGATAAAAACCTCTCAGATAAAATCAAGGAGAGATATTGGAAGAACAAAGAGCTGGATAAAGAACGTTTTATGATGTTACTGGACAGATACTTCAAGGGTGACAGGCTCAGGGGCAGACACTGGGAAGGAGGATATGCCTTCGCTGCCTCTAGGACATGGATAATTAAAAATAGTGAACAGCTCAACGAGGCCCTTGAGGTCGAGGACAGGCACTTCCAAAAGGCTATGGAGCAATATTTTCGATGGTTCAGGGGTAAAGTCGTCAAATTGTCAAAAGAAGACGAACTCGCCCTTAAGAAGGAGTTCTCTCATAGTTACTCCGGCTTTCCCCGAAGTCAAGCTATCAATCTTTGCAAGCAGTTGATGGAGGAGGATAAGGCTAACCCTTCAGATGTCTACCTGTGGTGGGGTGGAGAGCCAAACAGAGACGCTAACTATGCCCTCCTCACGCTCTTCTTCGAGGTCGACCCCGAGGATATTGGGACCAGCAGATTCGATGAGAAGGTCTCGAGGAACCTGAGGACTATCATCAACATATCTGAGAACGATGGAATAATGATGAATTCATCTAGAGAATACGAACCCTCGGTCTGGAGAGCTATCTTCTCCTAGCATCGGATGGGTCTAGTTTGCATGGGGTGAGGTTGGCGGGTAAAGGGAACTGGGAATCGGAAGATAGCAGAGGATTGGCAGAAGCGGCCATCTCGCTTGCACGGGATAACGTGGCAGCTTGGCTCTCCGATAACAGGGAGGTGCTTGCTGCCACATTTGGGCCCAAGTGCACATTTTACCCGGTCGTAGCCGGGAGCATCGTTGAGGGGCTTCTGACCTCGGGAAGCGATGTCGATCTCTGTACGATGATTGACGGCGCAGACCTGAGACAGAACAGGAGCGACATTCAAGACAGCTTCAAGCGATCGATCTCGATGCTGGATGAGGGATTGAAGGAATTGGGATTGGGGGGAGTTTGTCGCGTCACTCGTAGAATACGCCATGCTGACGATTTCTTGGAACTACATAGATGCTGCGAGTCGAGGGCCGGCGTGATGCGGGCAGGCGTCAGGATGAACTTCATACTCACATGCCGATTGTTGGACGTAAAGGCAAATGAAGGGAAACTGGGACCGAGGATGGCCACGGAACCAATGCTCACTGGTCTCAAGAAGCGTCTCTACCATAGCTACTGCAAAACACTTGGCTGTACGCACGTTTCAGTATTGTCTTACTTGCTCAAGCGCCCAGGTAGCTATAAGCCGAAGAGGGTGGCGACACATATCCAAGTCGCTGCGAACGATCTCCTGCTCGCCAAGGGTGGCATAAAGAGCATCTCAGGATAGTTGGCAGATAAGCTGTCCAGAGTTGTGGATATCTATGAACGGGAACGTACTATGATGGAGCGCAATAGGATGAAGGATAACTTCGCAGCTGCAATCGATCTCATCAGGAAGGTGAAGTATCAATCTTTGACCGACAAAAAAGCCCACCGGAAGAGCTTCAATTATTTCATATCGAGAGGATATGTAGAGAAGGCTCAGTGGGAACTCGTAAAGCAACTCACCGGATACCTCTTCATGAGGATCTCAAGCCTTCAATATCGATCCATTTAGTATGATGAGCCTCTGAAAGCCATAATCAACATGGCGGAGAGGGAACGCTATAATCTGGTATCGCACAGGGAATATGAGCCCCAGGTCTGGAAGCTATCTTCTCCTAGGAATCATCAGGTCGTGCGTACCAGTCTTACTCAATAACAGGCTATCTTGTATGGCTACTTTGGCAAGGACTTCCCAGGCTTCGTCTAACCAGTTCTTGCCTTCCAATGGTCCCGAACCTATGGCTATATTGGATAGCCTGTATAAAACTTCCTCCGGTCTATTCCTTACGCAGTCCATGCAAAAGGCCACCCTAAAGAAGAATACGGAATCAGAACCATCTGCATATGTTATGCTTTTACAACAGGTTAAGGATGCCCTCTGTTCCCCTTTGTTTATAATGTGCATCTTATTTAAAATGCACTTTCTAGCTTTACCCTTGGATATTTTCAAATCATCTACTGGATTTCTACTACAAGCGCCCCGAACTTGATGTCAAGCATAAGTTTTTTAAATTGTCTGTAATAACACGAGTAATGTCAAAAGTTAAGCCTATACAATGGGTAAGAATCTATGTCTTCAATTGAGGATGATGTAACTAACGATTTAGAACGCCTATTCGTCTATTCAACTCAGAGGCGACCAACCGCAAGCCGTTTCCTGACTCTCAAGGCCATGCTATTGCTTGGTAACAGATGGGTAACTCCTGGAGAAATAATGCGAGAGCTAGAGAAATATAAAATTCACACAAACTATGTTTACGAGATCATTGGTAATTTTCCACACCTTTTCGATACGAATCTTACACACCAAGTAAAAATACGTGATGATGTCTATCCAATATTTGCTAGGCTGATAGATGGGTATATCGCAAAAATACAACAGCTCAGATCGAGTAGTACCAGTGAATAGCTTAATTTTTAAGTTTAGGCTTATGATCTCGATTGGTATCTATATTACCATAAAGCAGTAATATCATTTAATGGGATAGTATTATATCGTCTTCATACGTCTTTTACGTAGTAATATGGACACAGCGTTCAACCTATTTGCTTGTCTTATAGAGATGAGTATGCTATGATCCCAAAAGCAAGTGAGGATACTGTTACATCTTTACTTAAAGACCAACTGGATAGTGTTGGTGTCACGACTGAGCTTTTTCCAGTCGTTAATACTCCAGTTGGGTTGAGAAAGCCAGACTTAATCTGCAGTAATGGAGGCAAGTATCCTGTTGAGGCTAAATTCAGCGAAAAGGATTTGATCCACGCTATAGCTAAAGTCCAGAATGATTACATCAAGTATCACGAAGTCCTAGGAATTAAGGGAGGGTTTGCCATACTCTATCCTGAGCACCTTTCAAAACCAGCACCTATTGAAGTCGTGAAGAACTTGGCACTACATTCGAAATTTAAATTAGTAGCGATGTTCCCTCCTGAAGATACACGCCCATTCACTGTATATGAGGAAACACTTCCTCGAATAGCTGAGGTTTTGGCTGAGCATGTACTAAGACCGCCTAAACATGTTGAACCAAGTATTGAATATATTATAAAATCTCTGAGAGATTCAGCCATGTATTTACATAATGGTCTCACGAATCTTGCTGGTTCCGAACTAGTTGATTTCTTTGGAGGTGAGCATGTATTTGAAAATATACTCGAATATGAAGATAGGAAGTATCCAGAACATGAACTTAGGCTTGCAGCAGCTTACCTATTACTGAATCAACTTCTATTTTATCAAGTTTTATCAAGGGTACGGAAAGAATTTCAAGAAATTGATTCGGGTACTATACAGAAGCCTTCAGAGCTTAGTTGTGATCCTGTTTTCCATACCAGGCTCCCTCCTTCATCTCGAAGCTGAACAATGGAGCCACGAGCTCAGCTATGGCGCTCCTGAACTTGACGAGGAATTCATCCAAGCTATCATGTCACAGTGCGTAGATAGTCAGAAAAACTCTATATTCGCATCTACTGGACTATATCAGACATCGTATTAGGTCAGACCGCGGAAAGGAAAAGGCTTGGCGCGCGTTGAAGGGCTTGGGTGCGAAGTATGTTTTCATGGTTGATGATGAAACGGGTAGAGTCATCTGTTACGATTGGAATGATTTTCTTCCATCTACTAAGCACCGCAAGGAGTAATGCAGAGATTAGGACTTGTCATAGCGGAGTTCAAAATGAACTCTTTTTACTTTTTTGAATTTTATTTGGTTAAATTGACAAATACAAGAATCAAGCTATGAAATGGCATAACTTCCAGAACACCAACATAAGTAATTTCTCTGTTATGCGCTTCACTAAAGTTTGAGCTCGGATTTCATAGGTGCCTTGTTTTATGGCATGGCGTCTACGACTACAAGCAGCTTGACACTGGAGCAAGTGCCACGATTCCGTGGCACGATGATGTCGTTGAATAACTTGACCGGTAGCTTGGGCGCGGCCTTCGGAGCAGGACTAGGGGGAATCGTTCTCCTTTGATGTTCTCTTCAGACAGTTATTAGAAAAAACTCAATGGCAAGAATTTACTGAAGCCGGAGATGTTGACCAAGACTCTGCAATAAGGATAATAGACCATGCTCGAACAGAAATTGAGATGTATACTACATCTTCTGTGACAATATGGGCTGCTATTATAGGTGCGATTTTTGGCTCAATAATCACAATTTTAATTTCATTATTAAATCATGTTTAATTAGAATAACAAAGTGATTCATAATGAATGTTAAAATCAGCATTATTAGCCTAAGAGCCGATGCTCTTTATACTCTATTCTTGGAAGTGTAGGAAAAACATTATCCTAGATAGAAGCAGTAAAAAATTAGAAAGCCGAACACGGGTAGAAGTATCGCCCGAGTGATCACTGAGCTTTTTCCGCCCAACACCTTGGGCGATTAGTATTGGCGGGCTGAGCACCTCGACCGAAGTCTTGGTGCGTACACCCCCAACCTATCAACGGGA
>Ga0315282_10006424_pt1 | contig 19686 bp, 20 predicted proteins | sample YL17G07_20_MG_FD_203693 | JGI IMG/M metagenome (GOLD analysis project Ga0315282, IMG submission 203693) | Sediment microbial communities from Yellowstone Lake, YNP, Wyoming, USA - YL17G07_20 | ecosystem: Environmental > Aquatic > Freshwater > Lake > Sediment | place: USA: Wyoming | collected... | reverse complement strand
TCCTTATTCCATTGATAAGACTTCCCATATCTGTTCAGCCTGTCTCGAATTTTTTAATATTATCGGAACTCGATTCAAAAAGAAGATGGTCGTCCCCTGTCCAGGGGCTGTTCTCTTTGCCGGGATGGCCGCCAATCGGTATTATGAAGTGATCCGGCCTTGATTCATCTTTGAAATTCTTTTACGTTAGTATCTGGAAAAAAATCCCATGAGAAAAGGTTACGATTGGCTTTCAGTAAAATTGCGACCGTCCCAAAATCCTCTTGTAATTCAACGTTAATTTTTTCTTGACAAAAATTTTGAAAAAATGCAAGGTAAAGCTAAATAATGCAACTGATTTGCAATATTTGCAACATAAGAACCTTGAGGAAATATTGAAAACCATCGGAACTCCATCGAGCCAGGGATACAAAACTCTTAAAGATTTAGCCAAAATCGCCTCTCTTTTCAATTCCTTCCAAGTAGAGGAGAGAAGCGTAACCGAGATTTCAAAAACCCTCGGGATGTTGCCGAGCAAGATATCACGGATGCTCAGAACGTTAGAAGGTGAAGGTTTTTTTGAGAGAAATTTGGAAACGGGCAAATACCGCCTGGGAATAGGGTTTTTTGAACTCGGGATGGTATATATTTTTAATTTCCCTTTGCGGAAGATCTTGCGCCCCCATATAGAACAAATGGCGAAAGAACTAAACCTCACAGCAAGCTGGGCAATCCTAAATAATTCCAAAGTCATCGTTGTCGACCGAGTCCAAAATCTGAATATTGACTTACTGACTTATCGCATCGGGTTGAACTTACCCATCCATTCTACATCTCTTGGGAAGGTCCTGTTGGCCTACCTCCCCGAGGAAGAGCAGGACAGGATTTTAAAATCCGTCAATCTTACGAAATTCACGAGCAAGAACATTGTCAATGGAAAATTAATAAAAGAGAATTTAAAGCTTATTCGGGAAAAGGGTTACTCAACAGATGAAGGGGAGACGCACGAGGATTTAAATTGTGTCGCTGCTCCGATAAGAAATGGCAACGGCGAAGTGATCGCTGCAATCAATTTGATGGATGAAAAGTCACGGAGGTCTGCAGAAGATTTATTTAAACTTGCTGATTATTTAAAGGAAAGAGCCATGTTCATTTCACGCCAGCTCGGTTATGGACAGAGTCTATAGGGAAGCAATCTTATGTTGGTCCTGGGTATTGTTGGAAGTCCCAGAAAAGGGGGCAATACGGAGATCCTGATGAGGGAAGCCCTCAAAGTCTGTCAGGAGGAGGGTTTAAGAACAGAGTCCTTCCTTTTGGCTGATTTTCGAATTGATCCTTGCAATGAATGTATGGTTTGCAAAAAAGAAAGGATTTGCCCTATCGAAGATGATTTTCTTCCGCTCTATGACGAGATGGTTAAGGCAGACGGAATCCTTTTGGGTTCACCTGTTTTCTTCAGCTCTGCCACTCCAAACATAAAAGCCCTCATCGATCGTGCAGGTTACCTTGGAATTGCTCAGGGAAGGCCCTTCGAAAGGAAGGTCGGTGGCGCCATTGTGGTCGGTAGAAGGGCAGGCCATAATTTTACTTTTGCAGAACTTCTTTTCTTTTTTCTTTATCATGGAATGATTGTACCTGGTTCGACTTATTGGAATGTTGGTTTTGGCAGAGATGTGGGCGAAGTCTTACAGGACGAGGAGGGGATAAGGACTATTCATGAGTTTGCCAAGAATGTATCTTGGCTCATTAAAAAACTTCATTAGGAAAGGAGGAGGTATTATGAAACTTAGAATTAATTTAATAACAGTCTTCATCGTCTTCGCAGTGACCCTAATGGTAGGCGGGATTCCTTCGTTGATTGCTCAACCTAAGCAACAGTTTACGGAATGGGGATGGCCTCAACCCTACGAAAAGGTTTCGGAAAAATCGATTAATTATCTAAAGGAAAAAGGGTGGTGGCCTCTTAAATGGGCTTACCAGCCTCCATGGATGGCCGAGGCAACCATACCGTGGATCATTAAAAAATTGGAGCTGGGTAAGAAAAGGGGATTGGAAATAGAGATGGTGGGTTTATTAAGCGGCCCCGACATCAATGAGGGATTGGCATCTGGCAAATTTGCCGTAGGCAACGGTGGCGATTTTCCTGTGACTTCTTTGATTGATAAGAAAGTAAGAGTAAAGAGTGCGGGTATTATATGGACTCCCTTGGATGAACATCCTATTCTGATTCACATCGATTCCAAAATTAAAGAACCCAAAGACCTTGAAGGAAAGAGCATTGGACTCGTGGTTGGCTCCTCGGCAGAGTTTGCCTTTGTTGGTTATGCCATGGCCAAAAAGTTGGATATGTCAAAGGTCTCCCTGAAACCCATGCCGATACCGGATCAAGCGACATTCCCCGCAGGGATAGATGCCGTGGTGCCTTGGGCGCCTACTCCTGGTCTGATGACGAAGTATCGGAAAAACGCCAAGGTCTTCGATGATACGGGGCCCTATCAATTGTATTGGGGTGATGCTCATGTCCGGACAGAGTTGATTGAAAATTGTCCGGATGTGGCCCAGGCCATTACCGATATGGCAGTTGAGGCCCTTCTCTGGGGGAGAATTCATCTCAAAGAGGCGACTGATTATGTAAAAGAAGATCCATTTCTGGAGGGTTATCCTTGGCAATTACTTTACGATGAGAATGTAACCTGGATGGCTCGGTTAAAACCTTCTTGGATATATCCTTTTGCTGAGGTGTACTCCGCAGAGGGAGCAAGAATAGCTAAGTGGCTTTACGAGAGAGGGCGTACAAAGCAACAACTAACCAAAGATGACTACATGACCTATTTCGCTCCTGGTGTGGCGCTTATGAATAAGACCTTCAAGAAGCTCGGTTGGAAGATTCCCTCGGTGCCACCTTACTTTCCGGCGGGAATGGACATGAAACAATTCAAGGAAAGGTTGGAATTGGGAAAAGGCTTCGAGGACTTCCAGTTTCCCTATCGTATGCAGTTGAACCAGGCTTGGCCGGAAAAGGGCGACCTGGAAAAGCCGTGGGTCTATGAAGGGAAAACGCACAAACCATAATTTAAGATAACCCTTTAGAGCTGGGTACCCGCCAGTTTTTCGGCCGGTACCCGAAGAGGAGCCTCATGCTAAAGCATCTTACTGAAACCGCCATAAAGGGTTCGGTCTTGATTTTTGTCCTCGTAGTTTGGCAGATCCTTTGTGGGATGATTTTTCCCAAAACCAACCCCGATTTTGTAATATTACTACCCCCTCCCTCGATGGTGTTCGAACAGGGAGCCAGGCTCGTAGGAAATGGAGTCCTGTTCATTCATATATTTAAAAGCATGGAACGAGTTCTCATCGCTTTTGTCATTGCTTCTATCCTGGCGATCCCGTTAGGGATTGCCATCGGGTGGTGGAAACGATGCGAGGATATGGTTGACCCATTGATGGAAATCCTTCGGCCTATTCCTCCTTTGGCATGGATCCCACTGGGGATACTCTGGTTCGGTATCGGAGACCCCCAAAACATTTTTATTATTTTCTTGGGAATTTTTTTCCCTGTATTGGTCAATACCATCTCGGGGGTTAAGGGAGTAGAAAAAAATCTTATTTGGGGTGCTCTGACCTTGGGTGCAAACGAAAGACAGATCTTTCGGGAAATCATTCTGCCTGGATCCTTACCCTTTATTTTAACCGGCCTCCGTGTGGGGCTTGGGGTGGGGTGGATGTGCTTGGTGGCTGCTGAATTGGTAGCATCAACCCGTGGGCTCGGCTTTATGATTCAGGATGCCCGTTACCTTCTTCTCACGGAAAGGGTCATCCTGGGGATGCTTGTCATCGGGTTATTGGGCTATGGAATGGACAGGGGAATGCGTTACTTGCAGTGGCGGTTGCTACCCTGGCATGCCACTCAACGTTGAGGAGGCGGGCTATATGGCAAAGATCGAGGTCTGCAATATCAAAAGGGAATTCCATAGCTCCAGGACCAAGGAAGTTGTTCTAGCCCTCAACGGTATCTGCTTGGAAGCTAATGAGGGAGAGTTTGCTACCCTTGTAGGTCCAAGCGGATGCGGAAAGTCCACACTTCTCAAAATCATGGCAGGCCTCGAAAGTAAGGATAATGGCTATGTGTTGCTGGATGGTCAGGAGATTATTGGACCAAGCTGGAAGCGGGGGATGCTTTTCCAAGATTTTGCCCTTCCCCCCTGGAAAACTGTCAAAGAAAACATTGAGCTTGGTCCCAAATTTAGGGGTATCTCTAAGAAAGAGAGGGGAGAGCTATCGAACCACTTGATTCAAGTAGTAGGACTTAAAGGATTTGAGAATAGATATCCCTACGAACTTTCGGGAGGAATGAAGCAAAGGTGTGCCCTGGCGAGGACATTGGCGAATGATCCCGAGGTACTTCTTCTGGACGAGCCTTTTGCTTCCGTGGATGCTCAGACCCGGGAGCTCCTGCAAGAAGAGCTTTTGAAAATTTGGGGAGAGGAACTTCCGACAAGCAAAAGGAAACTTGTCATCTTTGTTACTCACAGCATTGATGAGGCTGTTTTTCTAAGCGACGTTGTATTCGTTATGACGGCAAGGCCTGGAGAGATCAAAGAGGTTTTCAGGAATCCTTTGGAAAGACCTCGGGACATGAGACTCAAATCAACCAAGCCGTTTCTTGATGCAAAGGATTTTTTGTGGGGATGCATTAAAGATGAGGTACTGAAAGCGATCAAACAGGGATTTCAATAAGGGCTCTATTTTGGATGAACTGAACAAGATCTTTGTCAAGCAGTGCATACTTGCCTGGCGTCTATATTCAATGGAGTTTTTTAAATGTAACTCTACCCAATTACTATCTCATTTTCCATACAGAATGCTCCATATTCCATGCGCTATTGTGGCCCAACATCTCCTTTCGAATTAAAGAAACAAGCATGAAAGGGACGAGCCTTTTTGACTTATCAGAAAAAGTTTCGATCGTCACAGGGGGAGGCAGAGGACTTGGTAGAACCATGGCATTGGCCTTGGCCGATTTCGGAGCTAATGTAATCATTGCCGATATCATTATTAACCAGGCGGAATATGTCGCAAAGGAGATCATAAAAAAAGATATTAGGTCACTGGCAATTAAAGTTGATGTAACCAAACCGAAAGAAGTCCAAAAAATGGTTTTTCAGGTTATGAAGCATTTTGGAAGGATAGATATCTTAATTAATAATGCAGGGATTAACATAATCGCCCCAGCCGAAAACTTTGCGGTTAAGGATTGGGAAAAGGTGTTGGATATTAATCTAAAAGGAGTTTTTCTATGTTCTCAAGTCGTTGGGAAAGTTATGATAAAACAGAAAAAAGGTAAAATTATCAATATAGCATCCATTCATGGGTTGGTTGGATCAACACATAATGCTGTGGCTTATAACTCTAGCAAGGCAGGGGTGATCAACCTGACGAGAGCTTTAGCCATAGAATGGGGAAAATACAATATTAATGTGAATGCAATAGCGCCTGGAATAATTGAGACTGATCTTACAAGGAAAAGGCTTGAAAATAAAAAATACTATAAATGTTGGATCGATAGAACACCTCTGGGACGAATAGGCAAACCTGAGGATTTAATAGGCGCGTTGATCTATCTTTCATCAGAGGCATCTGATTGGTTAACAGGACACACAATTGTGGTCGATGGCGGCTATACAGCTTTATAGTATTTTAAGCCATGAAGGATATGAATTTTAATTCTCACCAAGATTCAAAACTTTAGAAAGGGGTCACTTAAGATGGTAGGAGAAAAAGAATATGATGCGATTTGGTTTGGCGGGGGAGCAGCGGGAAGGTTTGGGGCAGCCTTTCATAAGGCGCTAGGAGGAAAGCCGTTAATTGTTGAGGAGCACCATCTTGGTGGCGAGTGCCACGTCTGCCGGTGTGCCTTTGAGAATTTCTTCTCCGATCAGGCCTCTATGGCAGAATTGATGCGGCTTTACTCAGGAAAGTCCTGGTATCCGAAGATCGACCTGAGCCATATCAGTGCAGCTAAGGCTGCCGAACTTTATAGAAATGTTGGTCAACGAGCATTTGCAGACACAATGAAACACCAAACAGAGAAACAACTCGGTGTTGAAGTCGCCTGGGGAAAAGGGAAGATCATCGATAAAAATACTGTTGAAGTGAACGGAAAGATTTATAAAGGAAAGAACCTTGTTATCGGAACGGGCTCCAGACCGACGATGCCAAATATCCCTGGCATCAATCTTCCGGGGGTGATGACATACATAGATCATCCTGAGATGCGAAAAGATCCTAAGAAAATGGTGATCATTGGTGGGGGAAAGATTGGAATCGGAAAGGCCGCCATGTTTGCGCCCTTTAATATTGAGGTAACCGTCCTGGAAAAATATACGTGCCTTCCAAAATGGGATCGAGATGTCCGAAATTTCATCTTTCGCGATTTCAAAAGACGAGGAATCAAAATCTATGAAGGGATCGATGTTGAAGAGATAAAGGGGAAAGGTAAAGTGGAGAGTGTCGTGGCAAAGTTCAATGGGGAGACCATGGAATTTCCCTGCGACGCCGTCATGGTGTCTATTGGTTTAACACCGAACTCGGAGCCTGCAATCCCTTTGGGTGTCAAGATTGGAAAGGGTAATGAAATTATTATCGATGAGGGATGTCGAACGAATATCCCCGGGGTTTATGGTGTGGGAGACGCGGCCGGCCCTCCCTACTTCATGGCGATTGCCAGAAAGAGAGGCATGATCGCCGCCAAAAACATCGCCGGAGAGGATGCTAAGATGGATTATTCCTTCGTCCCTGATCACATCTATATCCCCCCTCTTGAGGCAACGTGCGTAGGCCTGACCGAGGCAGAAGCAAGAGAGAAGTATGGGGATGTGGTTCTTATCCAGGTTCCTTGGGGGCCCAAGCCAAAGGATCCCAAGCCTGAAGAATACTATCCTGGATTTGAAAATCAAGGTCTTCCCGTTTGTGGAAAAATGCATACTCTGAACCTTCTTTTCTACGGGCAAAATAGGAATGGGCTGGTGAAGGCCATCGTAGACCCAAAATCAAGGAAATACGTTGGATTCCATTCTGTGGGCGACGGCGCGAAGACCGCCTTTCAATACTTGTCCTACTTGCTAAAGATCGGTTGGACGGTAGACCAAATGGCTAATTTGCACGAGATTTTCCTCAACGCTGAGCACTTCGTCCAGTTATCACGACTGGTTGCTGGGCAGAAAGAACTGAAAGGATTTGCCGCTCAGGTATATTTGGAAGATGACTTTTAATTTTTACTGATAATCTAAGGGAAAAAGAAAGGGATAGAGATGACAAAAATTAAAGAGATCACTGCAGATTATTGGGACAAGAAAATCCAGATTTCTGTTCCAGAAAATACAGTTCTACCTGTGGTTCCACCTCCTCCGCTTCTTAAGGAGCCAGGAGTCGCGGTGAAAAAGGCTTTAGAAAATCCGATTGGAGCGCCACCTTTATTTGAGCTTGCTAAAAAGGCTAAGGGTGGAAAGATTATCATCGCTCATGATGATTTAACACGACCAGCTCCACCACGGCGGCTTATGATTCCAATTATTTTGGATGTCTTGAACAAGGCAGGGATCAAGGATGAAGATGTTTTTCTACTAAGCGCTAATGGTAATCATTGCAAATGGCCGGATGCAAATTTTCATACCTATTTAGGAGAGGAAATCTATCATCGGTTTCGTCCTCTGGGGAGTGCTTCCAGACTTCTTAATCATGACTGCCATGATCCTCAAGGGCTCAAATATATGGGGGTCTCTGAACTTGGAGATTATGTCGAATACAATAGCCTCCTCGAGGAGGCAGCACTCTTCATTTATTGTGGAACAGTGCTGCCATCCAACTGGGGAGGAATGACGGGAACCGGCGTCATCATCGGGTTTGCGAGTTCCCGGAGTATGGTCTCCACCCACGGCGCCCCGGTCGTTTGTCATGAAGAATCTTGCCACGGCGACCACCGGACAATGCTTTACCGAAAACACAAAGAAGCGATTATGAAACAGATTGAAAAGGCCATTGGGAAAAGAGTTTTTTATGTGGACGCGGTCCTGGGTGCTGGAGCTCAGTTAGCAGGTGTTTTTACGGGTTACTCGCCTGAGATCAACGAACCCACATGGCAACTGGCCGAGAAGCTCTATACCGTTGAGGTCCCCCAAGCTGATATATTTATCGTCGGTGTTCCGAGGGTGGGGCTTTATGGCGAGACAAGCAACCCACTCATCAGTCTCGCGGCAGCCTGTACCCCTCCCCGCATGTGGCTCAACAAGCCCATTCTTCGGGAAGGAGGGGTCGTCATTGCATTAACTCGATGCACTGGCCATATTGATGACAATGCTCATGCCTCCTACAGGGAGGTCATCAACCTTTTTAGAAATTGCCATTCTCCCCATGAGTTGCAAAAATACGAGGAGGAATTCCTCTACCGAGAAGATCTGATTTTCAAATACCGACATCGTTATTCCTATGCTCCCATTCACCCCTTTTGGCTGTTTTATGAAAGCCAATACATCCTGGAGTGTGCCAGCAAGGTCATCTTGGCAGGTGTGCCCACCAGCGAGATCCATCTCGCGCCGCCTCAAATAGAAGGAGAAGGAGGACCGGGGGGTGTACGAGATGTAGGCGCTGTCCCTGCATCGAGTTTTGAGGAGGCCTGGAAGGTGGCGGAGAAGATTGTTGGGAAGAACCCTGCGGTCGTTGCTTGCCCACAATTCTGGACCACTGTTCGTCCTCATTTATTCGTTAAATAACGAAGTCCCTATTCGCACATGATTGGACAGAGGTAGAAAGATTTTTCCCTGGTTCAAAACGTCCAAAATGCAACGTCATCCGTTGCATCTTCGCACATTGTTTTCGACTCGTCTGACCAATTGTTCGGCATGATTCACTGCAGTAAGGTCTACCATAGTATCCTTGCGGCCGGTTTTGAAGTCAGCTATAATTCACCAAACTTAATTAAATGGTCATAATATTCTCTGAGTTAGGTAGAAATAAGAACGGAGAGTCGGATGAAAAAGATAGTCTTATTAATCTTAATTAATCTGTTATTCTCTGCTGCGATCACCTACGGACAACCTGTTCGGATCGCCTATCTTCAAAGTGATATTCACCAGCTCCCCTGTTGGGTCGCTTTGGAGAAAGGGTTTTTTAAAAAAGAGGGGGTGAAGGTGGAAGTGGCTGGTATCTTCAAGGCAGGACCTGAATTGATGAGCGCCTTTGCTGCCGGAGCCTTGGACATGGGGTATGTGGGAGTTGCCCCCGCTACCACAGCCGTGGCAAACAAAACAGCCAGGGTGGTTGTCTTGGCTCAGGTCAACACCGAAGGATCAGCGATCGTTGTCAAAAAGGATGGGAAGGTCCAAAACATTCCAGAATTGGTGGGTAAGAGCGCGGCTGTTCCTGGACATGCGACCGTACAGGATTCTCTCTTCCGAAGAGCCTTGTTAAAATTCAAGACCGAGCCAGATCAGGTCAAGATTATGGTATTGAAACCACCCGAGATGATCGGGGCTCTGAGAACCGATCAGATTGATGCTTTTATTGCATGGGAGCCTTATCCAGCCAAAGCAGTCACCATGGGAGTGGGAAGGATACTTGCTTCCTCTCGTGACATCTGGAAAGACCATCCCTGTTGTGTGCTGGCAGCGGATGTAAAATTCCTGGAGATGCAGCTGGAAAAAGCTAAAGGTGTGGTGCGCGGCCATGTAAAAGCCATCGATTTCATTCGTCAACATCGTGACGAGGCCATCAAAATTGGTATGAAATATACAGGAATGGATGAAACATCCATCCGAATGGCGATGGAAAACGTCAATTATACTCCTGTCCTCAGTGTCGAAGGTGAAAAAGAATATGTCGATTTTTTGACGAAACTGAAATATATAAAAGTGGAGGATGTACAAAATTTTGTGGATCGGTTTATGAGACCTGAGTTTGTCAAAGAAATAATCAAGAAATGAAAAAGGAGCATTTCCTCATACCCCTGGTTCTAATATTGATCTGGCAGGGCTTATCTTCTATCCAGGTGATCCCTTCCTATAAACTTCCCTCTCCAGTTGAGATTCTCTTAGGCTTTAAAGATCTTCTAATTTTGGGAGTGCCGCCTGGGAATCTTCTCCACAATCATGTACTTTATAGCCTTTATCGGGTTGCCCTGGGCTATGCCATAGCAGCCTTGCTGGCTATTCCTTTGGGGCTCTTGATGGGATGGTCCTCTGGGCTTCTGAAAATGATTCGACCTCTCTTTGAATTGGTAAGACCCATTCCACCCCTGGCTTGGATTCCCATTGCTATCTTGTGGTTTGGTATAGGGATAAAATCCGCAGCCTTTATTATTTTCCTGGGAGCTTTTTTCCCAATTCTCTTGAATACGATTTCTGGAGTTCTATCCATCCATCCCATCTTGATCGAGGCTGCTCGGACTCTGCATGCGAGGGAAAAGGATATCTTTCTTAAAGTTTTACTTCCCGGAGCAGTTCCTTCCATTTTTGTGGGAATGCGAATTGGTATCGGCATTGGATGGATGACCTTGGTGGCGGCCGAATTCACAGGGGTCAAGGAAGGTTACGGACTGGGTTATATGATCATGACTGCCCGGGACATCCAAAGACCGGATGAAATCTTGGCAGGGATGCTGGTGATTGGGGTGATTGGTCTATTGATCGATATCGGCTTGAGGGCGATAGAATCAAGAATGATCAAGTGGCAATAAGGGAGACTCCTTTGGGTTTAGATTTTTTAGAACTGAGTAAAACCTTTCCGGGCAAGGGTGTAGGAGAAAGCGTCCACGTCCTCGAAAATATCCAGCAACGGATTGAGAATGGACGGTTTGTCTCAATCATCGGTCCAAGTGGCTGCGGAAAGACGACTCTACTGAGGATCATCGCCGGCTTGGAAAAAGCATCGGCAGGCAAAGTCCTTTTGGACGGGAAGGAGTTGGCTCAGGGAACAGAAGAGGTTGGATTGGTATTTCAGGAATATGCTCTATTCCCTTGGAGGACGACACTCCAGAATATTGAGATGGGACCTGAGATCAAGGGAGTGGATAAGGAGAAAAGGCGTTCGAAGGCGATGGAATATATCAATATGTTTAATTTGAATGGGTTTGAAAACCGATACCCACGGGAACTTTCAGGCGGTATGAAGCAGCGAGTCGCCATTGCCCGGACCTTGATCATGAATCCACGAGTCGTCTTGATGGACGAACCTTTCGGTTCCTTGGACAGTCAAACCCGAAATGCGCTCCAAGAATTTTTGCTCAGGATTTGGGAAAAGAGGGGAGATACCATTGTCTTTGTGACGCACAATGTGGATGAGGCTGTTTTTCTCAGTGATCAGATCATTGTTCTTTCAAAGAGACCTGCCCAAATCGTTAAGACTTTTGAGGTTGGACTTCCAAGGCCAAGAGATCGAACCGGTCAGGAATGTAATGAGATCAGGAGAGAGGTTCTGAAGGTATTAAGCGAGGAGATAAAGTAGAAAGGAAGGGTGGTGGACATGAAGATCGTTGGAATATCTTGTAGCCCTCGCAAAGGGAAAAGCACAACGTATGCTTTAGACGTCTGTCTCCAAGCCGTAAAAGAAACGGTTCCAGATATAGAAACTATGCTCATCGAACTTTCAGAGATGAAGATCAATGGTTGCCTGGCCTGTGGCAAATGCATGAAGGTTTTGGAATGCAGTCAGGAAGATGATTTCATTAAAATGATCCCCATCCTTTCTGACTCAGAGTTAGCAGGGCTTGTGGTGGCTACACCTGTCTATTTTGGATCCATGACCTCACAGTGTAAGGCTTTTCTGGACCGGTGTGTGATGTTTCGAAGAAATGGATTCTTGCTCCGGAACAAGGTGGGAGGTGTGATTGCTGTGGGAGGGTTTAGAAGCGGCGGGCAAGAGCTGACGATTCAGTCCGTTCACGCTGCCATGCTGGTTCAGGATATGGTGGTGGTCAGTGAGGGTCGACCCACATCACACTATGGGGCCACCTTATGGAGTGGCCATCCGGATGGAATTGAAAAGGATACTTTTGGTTTGGAGACCGCACGAAATCTTGGTAAGCGAGTGGCGGAAGTTAGCGTCAAAATGCACAGATAGATGATTCCCGAACTCATCACTGAACTACAGAGTTTTGGTTTACGTGTCCAGGGGCAACTCTCACCGCGGAAAGGTGGAGCTGGTCCTGCTGAAGGAAAGGCCTTTTTAATTGAAGGAATTCCGGTGAACCTTCCAATTGGCAGTGAGTACGTTTCCAAATCTCCCTATGTTTTAAGAGAAGAGGAAGATCAGCACTTAATTTTCAAGGATGAGAAGGCAGTCTGTCCTGTCAATTTCATAGAAAAGCCAAGATTTTATGATCATTCAACTGAGGAAGGTATTCCTTATACAAAGATCGCCCTGCTTCACGGGAAGGATTGCCTCGCCACCTCTGTGATTCAGACCTGTACCTATTGGCATTCAAAAGAGAGATGCCGGTTTTGTGGAATTGAGCTGTCTCATAGAAGCGGCCAAACCATAAAGATTAAAACTCCTGACCAACTATCTGAAGTGTCTCGTAAAGCCAAAGAACTTGACTCAATCCAGCACATCGTTTTGACCACTGGAACAGTTCAACCACCCGGAAAAGAAATCTCTTACTTGATCCCCTGCGCTGCAGCCATCAAAAAGGCCACGGGTCTGCCCATCCATGCGCAATTCTGTCCTCCATCCAACATGGAAGGGCTTCATGAATTGAAAGACGCTGGGGTTGATACAGTAGGGATTCACATTGAAAGTTTTGATTTTGAGGCCCTGTCCCAGATCGCTCCGGCCAAAGCATCGATGGGTCTTGAAAGGTACAAGAAAGCATGGAAAATGGCGGTGGAGATCTTCGGCCCCAATCAGGTCAGTAGTTTCTTGATTGTGGGTCTTGGAGAAAAAAAAGATTCGATTATTTGGGGAAGCAAATTTTTGGCAGATCTTGGTGTCTACCCTTTTGTGGTTCCCCTGAGACCTATTCCCGGGTCGATCATGGAAAATGTTTTGCCACCCGACCCAGAAGAGATGAAGCGCATTTATAAAGAGGTCGCTTGTATATTAAAGAGGAAAGGACTTTCTGCTTCCCGGTCTCTTGCTGGCTGTGTCCGTTGTGGAGCTTGCTCGGCCTTACACACTTTTGAACAAGTGACGGATTGTTTGATCTGTCATCCTGTCAGGACTGGAGTTGAGCAAGAGAGAGCCTTTGAAATTCGAAAGGAGGTCTTTGTCCTGGAACAGGAACTTTTTTCAAATTCTGATGCCGATGAGAATGATCCGAAAAGCATCCACCTGGTAGCAGAATGGGATAATCAGGTAGTGGGAACGGTGCGTGTTTTTCCAGTGAATCACAACGGGCACTGGATCGGAGGAAGACTGGCCGTGAGAAAAGAGTTCAGAAATACGGGTGCAGGCGAATTACTGGTTCGGGAAGCAATGCAATGCGTTAAGAGCCGGGGTTGCGCCAAATTTACGGCCCACATCCAAGTTGAAAATGTTTCCTATTTTTCACGATTAGGTTGGAGAGTTGTTGAGCCTATGAAAGAATATTTTGGCAAACCGCACCAGATCATGGAAGCCAATCTGGAAGATATGTGAAATTGCAAATTCCAATTATCAAATTCCAAGTTCCAAATAAATTCCAAGCTCCAATTTCCGAATGATCCAAACGATTTTGTTTCGTATTTTGAATTTGGAGAATTGGAAATTATTTGGAATTTGGTGCTTGGATTTTTGTGCTTGATACGTAGGACCGTAGCAGGAAAAGTTGGTATGAAGATAGATTTAGATGAAATTGTCAACAGAGTCCGTACTTATGAGGGGCTGTTGCGTAAGCAGCCCATTGAGAATGTTTTTGATAAACTCGTTCTACATGGTCAAGCGGGTCCTCAGTTACCCAACTATGGCGATGATGCAGCAGTGATTCCATGGAAGGATGGGTTTCTCCTTCTTGCAGCCGACGGCATCATGACCCGATTGTTGATCAACGAGCCCTATGCAGCAGGAAAAGCATCAGTGATGGTTACGGTGAATGATATTTATTCCATGGGTGGAAGACCCTTGGCTATGGTGAATGTTCTTGCAAGCGGAGATGAAAATCACCGGGCTCAAGTGGTCGAGGGAATAAAGAAAGGTTGTGAAAAATTGAAGGTTCCTATGGTGGGCGGCCACCTGCATCCTGATGCTCCTGGGAACTCTCCTTCTTTGGCTGTTGCTATTTTGGGTTATGCCAACAAGTTACTGCGGAGTCATTTAGCAGAGGCAGGAGATGATCTCATTCTTGCGGTGGACCTCAAAGGTGATAAAGGCTGTCAATCTGTAGTGAGCTGGGATGCCAATTCTGGAAAGACACCAGAGGAATTGATCCATCGCTTGGAGGCCTTACCACTCATCGCTGAAAAGGAATTGGCTCAAGCAGCAAAGGATGTGAGCAATGCAGGTATTTTAGGAACTCTTTCCATTATGATAGAAAACTCTGGCAAGGGTGCAATCATTGAGCTTGATTCCATCCCAAAGCCCACTGAGATTGAATTATCCGATTGGTTGGTCTGTTTTCAGAGCTTTGGATTTGTTCTTTCTGTTTCCCCAAAACATTCTGAAACAGTTGTTGACCTCTTTCAGGAGAGGGAAATTATTGCTGCGATCATCGGAAAGGTAGTTGACGAGCCCATGGTTACGTTGAGAAACGGACCAGAATCCAATGTTCTTTTTGACTTCAGAAAGGATAAGATTACAGGCATTACTTATAAGTCCGACACTTAATGGTTTATAATTATTTTCAACGACCCTGTCGGGTGCAAACAGGTTAAGTCGAATGGTTACAACTGGAGAAAAAAATATGGAACATCGATCCGGCTGTTTGATCTGTGGTCGCGATTTGATTTATTTTGATGCGGATAAAAGGCTGTTTTGTTCTATCTGTGGGCATTCATTTAATGCGAATGTCCATTGTGTCAATAGCCATTTTATTTGTGATAAGTGTCATAGTTTATCGGCAACTGAACATATAGAAAAATATTGCATTTCCACGAAAATGATTGATCCAATAGAGCTTGGTGTCCTGAACGGTACTTAATCTGACAGGCAATGTCAGATTGACTCTTGATTGACGAGTACAAAGCCGCAATGGTAGCTCGCACTGAGTAATGAAGATTATCGTTTGAAATATTGAAACAAAGGGGCAGATCGTTACTTGACCTGAATACATGGGTGGACGCGATGAAACAGGAGATACAGGCGTCTTCCCCACCGGAAAGAGATAAATGTTGGATATGCTACTCCTGGCAGTGGACACAGCAGCGTGAGGCTTTTCTTTCAGGGAGAAAAGCCTCCTGGAAATCAAAAAGGTGTTGGACTGCCTTTTTTTATAGAACTACCTTTGACGATGCTTTTTGTTTCTTGACTCCTGTTCGTATTTGTTTCCGGTCTAATGCTTCGAGGAGAATTCTTATTGCCTTATCCTTCTGAGTGTGATGCCGAAAAGGTAAATCCGGATTGATTTTATACCTTACTTGCCTTCCCTCTTTGGACCTTTTGACATACCCCCCTGATTCGAGATCAGAAATAATATTTCTTACTGACCTTTCGGTAATCCCTATTAATTCTGACAACTTTCGTCCAGTTATTAATGGATGTTTAGCCAGAAAAAAAAGTACTATTGCATGATTCGTAAGAAATGCCCATCTTGCCATTCTGACGCCTTGCGTAATTCTGAATCGAATTTTTGAAACATCACATTAGTTCATTACATAAAAAAAGCCGCTATCCTCTATATTCAGATAGCGGCCCGACTATCCAGCCTTTTAACCTCCAGAAATATTTAAATATCTCTGGACCCTGTGGTTCCTAATAAGTTAAGTTAGCAAAGTTTCTGTAGGAAATTTTAAGACTCCTTCTCCGTCAATTCCCCAGTTGAAGCTAAAAACTTTGGAGGCTCCTTGAATCCATTAAAAACGAAAAAGATTTCCTTGTCAATACAAAAATGCAATGCTTGTCTTAAGGCTGACAGAACCTTTGGAATTCTTCCTATGATATAGAATTCTCCTCTCGGAATTTGATTCCTGTTCTTAGCCAGCTTACTGCTTACTTGGACTGTAGACAATCCTCTATTCAATACATGCGTTTGTGATGGGAGGCCTTAATCCAGTTTGCGATACTTTTTGGTTTATCCGAATCAAATATTTTTTCCCTCGTGCCTACAGGCTGCATGTCAATCACATCGTCTGAGTACGCGATGTACTTCTTCTGCTTCTTGCCCGGGTAGTTGGGGTTAAGCTCGACAACAGCAGCACCCTTGCTGAGGGGACCTCCGCTTTTAATGCCCCTAGCCGTGTAGAAGAAGACCGTGCTACCGGGTTCCTTTAGCGCTTCGATTTTCTGCTGTATCTCAGCCTTAGTGAAAATGGGGATATCCCAGTTGACTTTCTTCTTTTCTTCCAATTTGACCTGCTTCGCCCCCACATCGAACCAACCTTCATAGATTATCAAATCCGGGGACTCGTCAAGAGAAGTGTAGTCCTTAACCTTTACTTTCTTTGCTATCGCTTCAGAGTCGTCGAAAACCCGAATATTAAATGTCGCTCCAGTTTTACTCTTCTGCTCAACAGCCATGAGAAACTTCGCCAAATCGGGGTCCATTTTTCTCTCGGCTACCAGATAATTTTGCACTAACTCCGATATTAATTTTGGCCCTGATAGTTTCCCTTCCTCTTTCCCTTGCTTTTTGCTCCCGAACATCTTTCTTAACCTCCTTTCCTGATTATCTTGTCGCCCACCTTTCGCATCTCCAATAAGCTTTAATTAGGGGAGTTAATCTTTTTGTGGCGCACACTAATTCATGAAATTCTTTTCAGAAAATATATTTCACCATTATTGAGTTGTCAAGGATTTTTTGGGGGTAAAATAACTTGGGAAGAAGGAATGTTATTAGAGCCCAGCAGGAGGGTAAGGAAGTGCAAAGGGCTACAAAATCCTGTAATTCTGTTCCACCTTAAAAGAAAAAGTACATTATTAATTGCCGTTTGAAATCTTGTATTGCGGAGAAAAAAGTATAAGCAACATTACAGGAAGGATGAGTTGGAAAGACGAAGGGTCAGGTAGGTTAAGAAATCCGTTGATAGGGTAAAAAAATGGGATAATTCTAAACTTCTCTCGTTCCGCTCGCTGCCGTTAATTCTTCTTCGTTCGTAGAACCACTGTCTCATTTTCTTTTTTCTTCTATTTCACTTCAAGAATAAAGGGTCTTCTATTGCAATTAGAATGATCCATGAGTAATATTACTACTACAAAAAGGGAGGGGGTGTTTTTTTTGGCCGAAGTCAGTAGGGTTATTTTAATTTTAATTCTTGTGATTATAGTTTTTGGCGGGGGTTTATATATTGGTAACTTTCTTACCAGGAGGGCTATTTTTAAAGTAATAGAGATTTTTTACCAACACAAAGCCCTGGGGATTAATAGCGCGCAGACACTGCATCAACTTGGACTTGAGCGCCCAGATTTTTTACAAAGGGTGAGAGGATTACGTGATTATAAGCAAAATGCCCTCCAGATTCTTATAAAAAGGGGCATTATTTTTGAGAATGAGGATGGAAGGTTGTACATGGTTGAAGAGAAACTTGATGAACACTTAAGAAGCAAAAAAAGACAAACGGACGGCTACTGATTGCCGTACGGATGGGGAAGGAAAAGCTAATTTATATACCTCTTTTAATTGGCGCTAGAAACGATATAGCCGAAAAAATAAGGAAAAGTGGATTGCGAATAGGATATGGTGGTGGACGAGTGCCGTGGCGGTTTCCTACAAATAATGAGGATTATGGCATGTCAGATGGTGACGATTACGGGTTGAAAGTTTGTGCATACCCATTTGTTAGAAATGGATCCTAAAGGAAGGCTTTTCTCTTTTCCCTTCCCGAAAAGTCATCTTCCATCCTGAGGACAGGGAACTTATTTTGGACAACTCAAAGCAATGTATTAGTAATTTTGTAAATTTTTGACAAAATTTCTATCTTATCGTGGATAAGATTCTCCCTTGGGTTAGTGCCTTTAATCCATTCCTCAGGAATTAGAACTGGCATAATTAATTTATTCTCCTTTGTAAAAACTTGCGTTTGAAAGTTTTCATGTTTGTAATTCATTACTTTACATTTAATCATTCTTGTCAAGATTAGGTTTTGAAAAAGAAAAGGCCCTCGAATAATATTGTGATGGAGAGATTTCGGTCAGGAAATCGCATCACAATGAAAGGAATCTTGACTCACGAAAGTCCCCTCCCATTTTATAATTTCATTTTAATCTCCCATCAAAAAAAGATTTGCAGAATAGTAAAACACGCTCGATGATTGCATTAGTGCTCGAACTCATACTTTTCTTTTGACTTTTTTAAGTATGTAAATAAAGTCAACCTCTCAACTAACGATTGACATTCATTCCCTTACATTACAGAAAAAAACTCTGACGTTCCACGGTAGATTGGCTTACGTTGGGAAATGACTCTCAATCTACATTTTTTTTTGTATACGTCAAACTTCCCCGACTCCACTTTAGGAACGGTCCATACATATTTCCCACTATTTTCTACATTTTCTTGCACTTTTTTCCAGGATTCTCCCCCATCCCTTGAGAACTCAATAGTCACCATCTCCCCAAATTCTGATTCCGCCGGTTCCGCTTTCCAGCGGACCTCATAAGAGTCCCCCGCCTTGACAGCATCATTTGCCTTTGGTCTCAGAATCGTGACCCCATTATCTGGCAAAGGCTTAGATGAGCAGCTTAAACAAACTATGAAAAGAAATGACAAAAAGAATGATAAAATAAGTTTCTTTCCCATTGGTCTCTCCTTTCTATAATTTTTCTGATTTTTACTTATTCTCCTCAGATACGAGAGATATAGTCCCACTCCTTGAACGCCAATAAAAAAGGCCGCTATCCAAGTATTAGATAGCGGCCCGACCATCCAGGTTTTTAACCTCCAGAAATATATTAGTATTTCCGGACCCTAAAACCTTCCTTATTTAATTTTGAAAATTATATTAAAGAATTATTTTTAAAATGTCAAGGATTTTTTATCCTAATTATGAATCCAAATACGATCTCTTGATATTGTCGATTACACTTTAAAATCCGCACTATTAGGACAAAATGCCCTTCCAACGATTACAGCTTGCTATATTGCAGTTGATGATTGAGGCCTCAGGGATCTGAAGGATGAGATAGCCAGACTCAGGAGGAAGGAATGAGGGAGGCGAAGATGAAAGAGAAAAGAGGATGTAAGGGGCCGGGTATGGGTATAGGAATGATGAAGGAGATGATGGAAGGTATGGGGAGCATGCCTCCAATGATGGAGAAGTGAATGCAGATCGGCCAACAGATGGCAGGTGCCGTCACTGAATCAGCTTCTATGGCTTCCTTTCCCACACCGGAGGTGCGAGGACTTTTTGAGGAATGGGCAAAGGCTGGCGATGATCTCATTCTTGCAGTGGATCTCCAAGGCGATAAAGGTTGTCGTTCTGTGGTGAGTTGGAATGCCAATTCTGGAAAGACTCCAGAAGAGTTGCTTCATCGTCTGGAGGCGTTACCCACCATTGCAGAAAGGGAATTGGCTCAAACATGCAAGGATGTGAGCAATGCAGGGATCTTAGGAACTATTTCCATTATGATAGAAAACTCTGGCAAGGGTGC
>Ga0315282_10006423_pt1 | contig 19690 bp, 17 predicted proteins | sample YL17G07_20_MG_FD_203693 | JGI IMG/M metagenome (GOLD analysis project Ga0315282, IMG submission 203693) | Sediment microbial communities from Yellowstone Lake, YNP, Wyoming, USA - YL17G07_20 | ecosystem: Environmental > Aquatic > Freshwater > Lake > Sediment | place: USA: Wyoming | collected... | reverse complement strand
GATGCAGAGACAGTAATCCAGTATGTCCGTGATCAGCGACTTCAACAAACCTCTCTGAATGGTTTTTCATCGACGACCTAACGTGTCATAGAGGAAGCTCCGCCATTTATGGCGGAGAGGACGTCACCTTTTGAGGTATGCTAAATCTCCTTATAACATTAGTAATTCATTCTACAAACCTACAAACCTAAATCTTTATTATGGATGAATTGTTTTTACGTAGCTCGTGCAGGGGTAGCCAAGCCTGGTCTACGGCGACAGACTCAAGATCTGTTCCTGCAGAGGTTCGGGAGTTCGAATCTCCTCCCCTGCATAATTCTATATAAGGAGAAACGAAGGTACAAATATTTATATAGAATTAAAGGATGGGTCAATCAAACCTACAGATGGAATTGGATTCACTCCTCAAGTTGGTGTGTTTCTTTTTTTTCATTGGTGGGAAGGACAGAGGGAAGGAAAAATCATGAATGCTGTAAAAGAAGGAGACAAGGTAGGTTTATTGTTTGAAGCTAAATTGGAAAATGGTACCCTCTGTTTTAAGAACGAGAAAGAAAAGCCTCTAGAATTGGTTGTTGGTGAGGGTAAATTCTCTCCGTCCTTGGAGAAAGAGTTAAAGGATATGAAGGAAGGAGAAACAAAAACAGTGACCCTGGAGCCAGATGAGGCATTTGGCCAACATATAGATGATCTAGTAGTCGAGGTGCCCAAGGAAGCTTTTCGTCCCGATGTCAACCTGGTCGTCGGTTCAAGAGTAAGCATTAACGCAACTTCTGGAAAGACGGTATATGGTATTGTAATAGAAGCTAAAGAAGATACCTTTACAATAGATTTTAATCATCCGCTTGCAGGCAAGAAGATAATATTTACAGTAACCGTAGTTTCTATAGTTACTATAGAACCAACAGAATCAAACTAGATATCTTTCTAAATCACATTTTTAGAATTTTTCTTTTTACCAAATATTAATGTAATTAGATGCAATATTAGTCGCTGTGAAATACGAAACAATAATCATAAGATACGGCGAAATAGGCTTAAAAGGCAGAGTAACGCGCAAAAATTTTGAACAGTCGTTAATAAACAACATAAAAAACGCGTTGCAAACAAAACAAATACCTCATACCATAAAGAAGGGATGGGGCAGAATCTACTTATATACTGATCAAATAAACAAGAGCATACCTATTTTGCAAAGAGTTTTTGGGATAACTTCAATAAGTCCAGCAGTGCAAACACAAAGCACCATGGATGCAATGTCCAAGTTTGCTGTAAATAGTTCAAAGGAAGTGTTAACAAAAGGAAAAAGTTTTGCCATGCGAGTTACAAGAACAGGAAAACATAATTTCACTAGTCAAGATGTAGCGGTAAAAATCGGTAGTGATGTTGTTAAAGCAACAAACGCATTTGTCAATTTGACAAAACCTGATTTTGAATTATTTATCGAAATAAGAGATGATGATGCTTTTATTTTTAAGGAAAAAATCCGTGGAACCGGAGGTTTGCCGCTGGGTACCCAAGGAAAAGCCTTATCTGTCGTTGACAGTCTTAAATCTATACTAGCTGCGTGGTATCTTATGCGGCGAGGTTGCAAAATAGACTTTGCAATCACTGCTAAAATCAAAGAAGATATGTTGCAATCTTTTATCGAAAATTGGAACGCCTATTCCGATATAACATATATTACAGGTCAAAGGAAAAATTTATACAAGAATTTAAACAAAATCGCTCTCGAAAAAAATTGTGATGCGATTGTAACTGGACATACTCTTTATGAAAACCAATCCGATTGTTTATCTGAAATAAAATTATTAAAACAATATGCTGAAATTCCTATTCTGCACCCTCTAATAGCAATGGATGGAAAAACTATAAACAAAAAATGTAAAGAGATAGGACTAAAACTATGAATATAGTCATACTTGGCGCTGGGGCCATAGGATCTTTGTTCGGTGGTTCGCTATCCCAAAAAAATAATGTTTCACTCATAGGTAGAAAAACACATGTTCAAGCCATAAAAGAAAACGGTTTAAAAATCACAGGCAAAACACAATTGAATGTAAAGCCATCTGCTGAAGACTCAATTAAAAAAATAAATTTTTCTCCAGATATTTTGATTTTAACTGCCAAATCCTACGATACTGAAAATGCAATAAAAGAGGCAAAATCAATAATTGGTGCCAATACTGTTGTTTTATCACTTCAAAACGGCCTGGATAGTGTTAATAAAATAAGTAAAATAGTCAGTCGAGAAAAAATAATTGCAGGCGTTACTACGCATGGTGCTTTTTTTTCTAAACCCGGTCTCATTAAACACACAGGATCTGGGGAAACAATTCTAGGAGAATTGGATGGGAAGAAAACAGAGCGCATAAAACACATCGCAGATTTATTTAATGAAGCAGGCATTGAAACAGCAATTAGTACAAATATTATTCGTGAAATCTGGATTAAAGCAATTGTAAACTCTAGTATAAATCCGCTGACTACGTTTTTCCAATGTAAAAACGGTTATCTTTTAGAAAATCCCATATTGGAAAATCTTGTAGAAAGGATATGCAAGGAATCTACAGATGTTGCAAATAATGATGGAATACAATTATCTCATCAGGACATGATTAAAAAAACTAAGGAAGTCATTCGAAACACTTCTGAAAATTATTCTTCTATGTTTCAGAGTTTTAAAAAAGGTGGAAAAACAGAGATAGACTCCATAAACGGTAAGATAGTTGATCTTGGAAAAAGAAATGGCGTAAAAACGCCGATAAATGAAACCTTAGTTCATTCTATTAAGTCGATATGTGGAGGATGCGTATGAAAATATTTGTGACAAGAAAAATCCCTGAACCCGGATTGGATTTACTGAGGAAAGAATACGAACTTGAAGTCTATAAATACGATAGAGTTCCAACAAAAGAAGAGATCATAAAAGGATTGAAAGGAAAAGACGGTCTTCTTTGTCTTTTAACCGATCCGATTGATCGAGAGGTTATCAGTTCTGAACCAAAGTTAAAGATGATTGCATCGTACGCAGTTGGATACAACAACATTGATATCCAAGCGGCAACAAAGAGAGGAATTCCTGTGAGCAATACTCCAGACGTATTAACTGACACCACCGCAGAAATGACATGGGCACTCCTATTTTCTGTGGCCCGAAGAATTATTGAAGGAGATCGATTCACAAGAGCCGGAAAATTTACTGGGTGGGCGCCAATGTTGATGCTTGGACAAGATATTTCAAATAAAACATTAGGCATAATCGGTGCAGGGCGAATAGGAACGGCTTTTGCTTTGAAAAGTAAAGGATTCAACATGAAAGTTTTATATGTTGATGAGAGACAGAATACTATATTGGAACGAGAACTTGGAGCAAAAAAAGTATCATTTGATGACATACTCAAGAAATCAGATTACATATCCGTTCATGTTCCACTAATTCCATCAACACATCATCTAATTGGTGAAAAAGAACTACAACTGATGAAGAAAAATGCCGTTCTTATTAACACATCCCGTGGGCCTGTTATTGATGAAAAGGCACTGGTAAAAGCTCTAAAAGAAAAACGGATTTTTGGTGCAGGTCTAGATGTTTACGAGCATGAACCAATGATAGAAAAAGAATTGTTAGAACTTGATAATGTGGTCCTTCAACCGCATTCTGCTTCTGCGACTACAGAAACAAGAACTAAAATGGCAATAATGGCAGCTGAAAATATGATGGCTGGACTAAGTGGTAAAATTCCACCAAATTGCATAAATCCTGAAGTGTTTAAAAAAAAATAATTTTTTAATACAACGGATTAGTTTTTATATCATCTCCAAAACTATAAAGATATGAACATGAATTAATGGCTCAAAATCAACAGATAAAAAATTATTTGTTGATTTTATAACACTATAAAATTTCAGAGGTTTAAAAAATGAGTCAGGAGCTGATAAATGCCCTTAAAATTAGATTGGGGCCAGACGATTACCAAAAACTTGTTGCAATAAACAATCCAAAGCTAAATCAGTTCATTGCAGAGTACATAGCTCTCTGCAATCCTGCTAAAATTTTTGTGTGTACTGATTCTCCCAGGGACATACAATACATCAGAGATGCAGCTACTCAAAATAAAGAAGAAGCAGAGCTTGCCATAGAAAATCACACAATTCATTTCGATGGGTATCATGACCAAGCTAGAGATAAAAAACAAACTAAATTTCTTCTTCCCCATGGTGTTAATCTAGGATCAGAGATCAATTCAATCGACAGAGACACAGGACTCAAAGAAATCCACGATATTTTAAAAGACATTATGGTCGGACATGAACTGTATGTCAATTTTTTCTGTCTCGGACCGCAAAACTCAGAGTTTTCCATTCCATGCGTTCAACTCACTGATTCTAGTTATGTTGCTCATAGCGAGAATTTGCTTTACAGACAGGGATATAGAGAATTTGCCCGACTTGGAGAAAATGCACGCTTTTTCAAATTTGTGCATTCTCAAGGTGAATTGACTGAGGCAGGATTGAAGTTACTAGTCAGTAAAAATATCGAAAAACGTAGAGTATACATCGATCTTCAAGATGAGGTTATTTACAGTACGAACACCCAATACGGCGGCAATACAATTGGTTTGAAAAAACTCGCAATGCGTCTTGCTATAAATCGAGCATCAAAAGAAGGCTGGCTCACAGAACATATGCTGGTTATGGGTATACGCGGTACGGGCGGAAGAATAAGCTATTTTACAGGGGCTTTCCCATCCATGTGTGGTAAAACATCTACTGCCATGATTGAAGGCGAGACCATAGTTGGTGACGATATTGCCTATATAAGAAATATTGATGGGCAGATTCGTGCAGTGAACGTTGAGAAAGGGCTTTTCGGCATTATTGATGGCATTAATTCAAAAGACGATACACTTCAATGGAAGGCACTTCACAGTAAGAACGAAATAATATTTTCAAATATTTTGATTACGGATGATAAAAAGGAATATTGGAATGGAAAAGATGGAGCCGTCCCAGAGAAAGGGGTGAACTTCTCAGGAAATTGGATTCAGGGGAAGAAAAACGCAGAAGGAAAAGAGATCCCAGCATCTCATAAGAATGCGCGATTCACATTTGATTTAAAAATCCTCGAAAACGTGGATGCCAATCTTGACAATCCAACCGGCGTAGTAGTTAGTGGTTTCATTTATGGTGGGCGAGATTCCGATACTTCGGTTCCTGTTGAAGAGGCATTTGATTGGACGCACGGCGTTATCACAAAAGGTGCATGTCTTGAATCAGAAACGACTGCTGCCACACTGGGAAAAGAAGGCGTCCGCGTCTTTAATCCGATGTCAAATCTAGATTTCTTATCGATACCAATAGGTCGATATATCGAAGATAACTTGAATTTTGGTAAAGCTGTTAGCGCCCCTCCAAAAATCTTCTCGGTGAATTATTTTTTAAGAGACGCAAATGGAAAATTTATGAATCATAAAAACGATAAACACGTCTGGTTAAAATGGATGGATCTTAGGGTTCATAACGAGGTCGGTGCGATAAATACTCCAACAGGCTCAATTCCTGAATATCATGATCTTAAAAAACTGTTTAAGGCAACCCTTCATAAAGACTATACTGAAGCCGACTACAAAAAACAGTTTACCGTAAGAATTCCTGAAAATATTGCAAAAATAAATAGACTTACTGAGATTTACAAGGTGCGGGTTCAGGATACACCAAAAATAGTTTTTATAATTTTAGAGGAACAGCGAGAGCGTCTTGAAAAAGCAAGGAAGATACACGGGGATTACATTTCACCTGAAAAGTTGAAATAATCTTTTTGCAGATTACAGTGTAAACGTCCAAACTTCAGGCTCCTTTGGTAAATCCTCTTTTTCAATGTCTATCTCATTTCCAACGCGAAGAACTTTATACTTGTTTTTTTCTAAAAAAGAATCCAAACCAGAGATAGGAATTGATAAGCCACCGATTTTATAATGCATTGGAACCACAATTTTTGGCTTTACCTTTTTGATTACATTGCATGCCTGCACTGCGTCTAAGGTGAATGTTCCGCCTACAGGAATAAATAATATGTCAACGTCACCTATTTTTTGAACAGTTTCATCATCCAGTTCATGTCCAAGATCACCGAGATGACAGAACGTTATGCCATCTATTGTAAATTTATATATAACATTCTTCCCTCTCTTTGCGCCATGCACCTCGTCATGAAATGCTTCTATGCCTTGTATTTGAACATTTGAGATAACTCTTTTTCGCTCATCAGTAATAATCTTTGAATCATCTTTTTCCACTAATTTTATGCCACTGCTATGATCGTAGTGGTTATGCGATACCAAAATAATGTCGCCTTTGGAACTAGGTGCAGGTATGCCTATTGACTTTCCGTCATGCGGATCGGTCATGATAGTTATTTCATCTGTTATTTCAAAGCATGAATGGCCATGCCATCGTATTTGAAGCAAATTTTCCTCCCCGATAAGTCATACAGATTATGTCATGGTTATAAATAAATTATGGCCGCAAACGCCCAAATTTAATATAATTTACTTTACCATCGTCAACTCGTGCAAATAATATTTCCTTATTAACAGAATGTGCAAGTCTAACTGCCCTGCTAATCTCAGCCCATATGCTTCTAAAGCCCTTATTTACTGCATGAATCAGATATTCGGCATGAGTTTCATTTGGGTTTTTTGTATATGCTCTGAAGTGAGCACCAAACTTGAAACCGGTTTTTACAATTAAACCACGTTTTTTCAAATCTCTAAAAACAATCATCCTTGATTCGATATCAGGTTGAGATTGCTGTATAAAAGTTTTGAATTTGTTTAAAGAAAGTTTCTTTCCATCAATACCTTGTATGTCGATCGTATCTTTTTCTATTAGATACAACGCCTCTGCAAGTGATAACTGTAAACCAGTTCCAAAAGGTTTTCCGAAGAACTCTTTTTCCAGTAAAGAATCGCCAAGTTTTTTATCAAAAACAATCACTCTATTTTCAAGTAAAATGCCGGTAGCTTTTGAAAATGCATGTTCACCTGTTTTTCCTCTAACATCAATAAAAGCAACATCGTAATATGTTAGATCTCCCTCCTCATCAACAATGGCAAACCATAGATCGTAGTTTGTTTTATCTGCCATTTCAATCAAGTGTTTAATTTCGTCAATATTTACGATATCTCTTTCAGAGTATATTGATATAAAGCAGGGTTTATCCTTCCCTCCATCTTTTTGTTTAAAAATGCAAAAATCAAATTCCTTACCCCCTTCGCTAATTTTTACTGCATGACCTCTTTTTCTGAGGTCTCTAAAAATAAGGTATTTTATTTCAAATCGCGATATTCGCTCTGCAGCTAGTTTAACAAGGCTTTGAAAATTCACTTCTTTATTATTTTTGAATATTTTGATTTTTTCTTCTCCAAGTAAAAAAATACCTTCAAGAAGATTTAACTGCAACTTATTTCCAGTGATAGTTTTACCGAAACTACTCTTATTGTAGAGTCTTCCTACATCTCGCGTTTTTTTAACGATTATCTTGTCGTCTGTCAATTCTCCAAAGATCTGCATTGTAAAAAGTATGCTTGTACTGGTTTATTTGTTTTTTTTGCGGTAATCTTGGATACTTCTTGGTGTCCAGTGGCCGTATTCCTCTTTTTCTCTTCTTGATAATAGGCTGCCGATGATTAAACCCAAGCCCAGACCAGCAAAGCCGCCAATTACTGCCATAAAAATAAGATAATCCGAATATCCAAAAATATCATACCATCTAGTACTAACCTTTAGCTCTGGAACTCCCACATATCGTGACGATGTTGCACCTTTTGAGAAATTTGTAAAATCTATCGCACCAGCTATGATTCCACTATCTTTGTAGTATACAATCGCACTGTCAAGTGAAGACTCATTTACCAGGCTTTCGGCGTATTCGTAGTAACTGACAGCCAATACTGGTTCTATGCCGATGTTTCTGCTTCTACTTATGCTGCTGCTTGCACTTTCGCGTGCTCTATCTATTTTATCCTGCGTAACACCATCTACGGTTTCAATAGCGAGATTGGCCTTCACCAACGCATCTAAACTTTCAAATAGCGCAGCGGCAGGGTAATCCTTTTCCAAGTCACTTCTTGCAGTTTCCAATAAGCTCTCTGCATCAGTGAGATAAGTTGATGATGTTCCCATCTCTTGGATGATAACATCTGAATAGACAATTGCCTGTTGTGCATCTTCTATATACTCAGTTGCAAGATTTTCTATTGTCGTATTACTAATTTCTCCAGTATCATTGAAATTAGAGGCAATGCCAATCCACCATCCGACGCTCTTGCTTCTTTCCATTGCAAACGCTAATTTGTATAGCATTCCCAGATAATCTTTCTCGTTGTAACTATCACTTGCGCCAGTAATATATGAATCTGCTTCAGATGCACGCTGTTGCGCTGCGCCCACACATTGTAGCGATACCGCTCCTCTTATCTCCGCACTTTTTGCTTCTTTACTTTTGTTATTATAAAAAGATGTTACTTCATTAAGAACAGATGTTATATATTGATGTTCGTCGTCCGAATTAAAATATCCACAAGCATATGATACGAAACGCGAATCTATCAATGATTGAAACGACTTGCTAGTACTTGAATAATATAACCCTTGTTCATACCAATCCCCAGATTCTTCTAGGCGATCTGATGCATCTCCAATAAAATTCATTACCTGATCCCTATACATTACGGGGTAGTAATTGGGAATCTTTGATCTTGATTTGTTCAACAATTCACTAGCGTTTCCATACTGATTTCTAGCCTCATCTAAAACAGTTGCTGCGAGAGGTTTCATAGAATCTACATAGTCCTTTGTTGTGATCTTATGATCTGATTCCGGCATTGAAAAATTATATCCCGTGAAATACCTAAGCGCATCGTTGATATCACCTACTTCATCAACTTCCATACCATAATTTTCCATTGCATAATCGGCCATATTTGTGGTAACTGTATGCGATCTAATCGTTGGCCATCCATCTTCTGTTGTGATCTCCCTTACAACCTCCGTATACGTTCCTTGCCCTTTTGGTATAAGAAATCGCATAGCCCCCACAGAATGTGCAGCATCTATCTTATACGGTATCCCCCCAATCGGGCCAATGCTTCCATCGGGATTTATCATGCCCGTCATAACTGTTCTGTTGTTCATGGTCCAGTTTTCAAGCAAAGAGATTGTAGCAAGAGTCATGACCGCTCCAGCAGATGGACCGCCGATAATTGGAGATGATGTTCTTACGACAAAGAAATAATCATAATTAGATGGATTTACAGTACAATTCTTATCATTTTTTATAAGTGCACTGGCAACTTTTACTGCAAGTCGTGCTGAACCCTGCATGTCAATTTGCGTCAAAGGTAACGTATCAACAAACACATGCCCGCTCCCATTATTTTGTATGGTGACCGTGATGGTTGAAATGACTCCAACATATCCAGTTTCTGTTTGGGCAACTGCAGGAGCATAAATGGTAACATTATGGTATTCTAGGGATATTTTCCCTTCGCCTATTTGACCTGTTGAGATTGCATCAGAATACTGGCAAAATGAAGGCAGTAGAATTGAAAAAGCTATAACCATCAACAAAACCTTCTTCATAATTTTTGACTCCCTGTAAAAAAAACGTAATAACAATCATATACTAAAGACTTACTCTTGTAAATTAAAATAAAAAAGAAGGAAAAACTATCTTTACTTTTTGAAGAGATCTAGTGAATGCAGTTCTTTTGACAATTTTTCCACTGCTATGGATACATCTTCTATTCTTCTTGCACCAGTGCAGACGATTTTGCCAGATCCAAAAAGCAGCATAGCAACTTTTGGCTCCTTTATTCTATAAACAAGACCCGGGAATTGTTCTGGTTCGTATTCTACGTTTTCAAGTCCAAGTCCCATTGCAACCTCATTGAGGTTGAGCTCGGTTCCTAGGTCAGATATGGCTACAATATTCTGGATAACTATCTTAAGATCCTTATACACGTCTACGCCCAACTTTCTAAGTTTTTCTGCTATTATGTTGACTGTTTTACGTACGTCTTCAACGTTCTTTGCACCCGTACAGTTAGCTTTTCCGCTTCTAAAGAGGAGCGTAGCCGTCTTCGGATTTTTTAACCGATATACCAATCCTGGGAACTGTTCTGGTTCATATTCTGCGTCTTCTAACGATTGTGCTATTACATCCAGATCCAATTTATCTGCAAAAGATGTAGACGCTACAATATTTTCTACTATTACTTCTGGCATAATTTTTTCCTCCTTTACAATATTCCCATAGATGAAAGCTTATCTTTCATCATATCAATGGCGGTGGTTACATCCTCCAATTTTTTAGCTCCAGTGCATACAAGTTTTCCGGAACTAAAAAGAAGCAATACCACGCCCAGATTATCCATTCTATAAACCAAACCAGGAAATTGCTCTGGCTCATATTCTGCATTTTCCACCAATAAAGCTTTAGCTAGTGAACTTAGTTGTAACTCCTTTTTTAAATCTGAAGAAACAACGATATTCTGTATCTTTATTTCCGGATTCTCAGAAACAGGAAGTCCAACATTCTTTATTTTATTGATTATTTCATGTATTGCTTCGTCAACCTCTTCTAAGCTTTTAGCACCGGTACAAATGGCATTTCCGCTAGAAAAAAGCAAGACAGCCGTCTTTGGTTTTTCAATATGCAAAACCAATCCCGGGAATTTTTCAGGATCATACTTGGAATCAGGTATAGTATCAGCTAAGTGTTTGATGTCTAACCCATCTGCTATCTGAGTAGAAGCTACTATATTCTCAATGTTCATGTCCGTCATATAATGTAGGCCTTCTCTCCCTGAAGTATATAAAGGGTTTTTATAAACATTTCGTTCACGAAAAAGATGCATTTAATTGTTCAGAGCATTAGCTCTCATACGATAGATACTAATCCTTGCGGCAGAAAATTTTTACAGATTTCGTTTCCAATCTATAATTTATTTCTTTGATCTACAGTCCAGGATATATATGGATAGTTCTATTTTGTTCATTTATTTCGTAGTCGGTTCCATAAACAGGATTTCCATAATACATATCCCAGCCGTAATCTGTTTTTGTTATATTACAAATAATATTACCTTCTTTCGGTCCATCCCACTTTTGCCCAACGATTGTTTCATAAAGTATTATTGCTTCAGATTCATCTAATGGAATTGATACATTATAAACAGTTACATTGTAAGGTTCCTCTTGAGATTCGCTATAAACTGTAAATATTACATTATTTTCTTCTGTTACTCTAATATATTCTTCTCCCTCCCATAGAAGTATGCCAGTTTCTTTATCATAAATTCCATGGTGTTCGTATTTCCCATTGTCCTCATATCCTGTAATATTCCATCCATTGCATTCATAAACACCCGACTCACTAATATCAGACCAACTCCAACTAAAATTGCCGTTTTCAAATGAAATCATCCAATGCATAAAAACCGGTCCATTGAATCCCAAGCCCCCATCCAGCATTCTGATTGAGCGGAATGTTGTTCCGTTTATAGCTTCATATGCATTTGAAAAACCTGCCTCTTTATTTTTTTCAGATTCATCAATTATTTTAAGATAAACTTTCACATAATAGTTTGGTTCTCCAAACCAATCCAAATATGATATATTACCCCTAATTGGATAAAGCACTCTTTTTTGCGTTGATAAATTTAAAGGATTTTCAATATCAATTTTTATTATATCCCAAGAAGGATCTTTAGCTGGATTATAATGACTCATGTCTACAAGCAGAGTGTAACTATAAAAAACACTTTGATTAAACTCAATTATGACATTACTGTCATTTATTATCCTAATCAATTTGAACATTTGTTTTCCATCACTAACATTACAATAGGTTTTATTACTCACAATAATTGAATCATCTGGAACTCCAAAATATTCGCCCTCATGAACATCGATAATGTAAGATTCGTTATTCCATCCCCACGGAAAATTAATTGAGTCTACAAGATATTTACTTACTACAAAAACCTGGAGTTTTATTGTTTTAGATGTTCCAGATTCCTTTTCAAAGCATCCACTAAGTCCAACAGCAAGTAAAATTCCTATTATTCCTATTACTGTAAGTTGTTTTTTCATAGCTATCCCTAAACTATCTTGTGTATCCTTGTGAGTATATAAATAGTCGGAAAACGTTCGGAAAAAACCAAACAAGATAAGATTAAAACACAAGTTTTTGCACTACTTTCATTTCTATAATACTACTCCCGCGCCATCCAACTATAACATTTACTGTTAAAATTTACCAGACTTTGTCGATGTCTAAGTCGACATCGTTTTTCTTACTTTCTTTTTTATTTTGTTCTCCATTAATTTTATCAAGCATGTCTCTGAACTCATCAGTTTTGTGTTCTATACGCCGTTCACAACTCGCAATGGCCAGCTCCCCTCTAGTTTTCTCCATCAAACCTCTTATCATGTCTTGTTTTTTGCGGATTGGAACCAGTGCTGATGGGTAATCAAATCGTATAATGGCGTCGTAGATACTTTCCATCATGTCAAGATATTCATTTGCTTTTTGGTTATTTCCTTCTCTTATAAAATCCAAGGCACTTCTTCTCAATTCTCCAACAACATCACACAATCCTAACAAATACGAGCTGTAGGTGGTTTTAATTTCATCTGGATCTGGTAAATCTTTACCTTGCATTATGTTCAAAAGGCATTTCGCCTCTACAACTTCCTGAGCGGCATTTTCCACAAAACCTGCGTGGTAAAGATCATCATGATTTCCTATAATAATGCTGTACAAACTTGATAGTTCACTATAGGCTTTATTTATATGCTGTTCTGCGTCTGGTATCAGATTCTGATGCATACATTGTATGGCTTTCCTGCATCCAATTATTATATCTCTTGAAGATTTTAGCGCTTGTTCGCGAGCCTTATCTTTTTCATCGATACTCTTCTCTATTCTATCTACAATTTTATCTAAATTCTTCATTGCAGAAATAAGGTCATCTCCTGTAGTTATACTTTTCCTTGTTTTTATGATAAAAAAATTAACCACTAGTTGATATACCTAATACCTATTTGGAAATATTCCAAAATAAATAATATGTACTTGTAACAGATAAAAAAGTTAGATAATTAATGAAGAGGTTTTAGATATGGAAATAGTAAATGATAACGAAAAAAAACCAAGAAAGGTTGCACTAATTACCGGCAGCTCAAGAGGTATTGGATATGCAATTGCTATTGAATTAGCAAAAAAAAATATTGATGTAGTTATTAACAACCATGAACATCCTGAAGAAGGAATCAAAGTTGTAGATGAGATTCATAATATGGGGCACCGTGCCTTTTATTTTCAAGCCGATGTGTCCGATTCTAATCAAGTAGAAAAAATGGTTGAAAGGATAATAGGTGAGTTCGGTCGAATCGATATATTGGTGAATAACGCAGGAATAATAAGAGATAAAATGCTTGAGAAAATGGATATCGATGATTGGAATAAAGTAATATCTGTTAATTTGACTAGCATTTTTAATTGTACCAAATCAGTTGTTAAATATATGAAAAGACAAGGCGGTGGTAGAATTATCAATATTTCATCTATGGTGGGAGAGGCTGGTAATATTGGACAAGCTAATTATGCTGCGTCTAAAGGAGGTATAATTTCTTTTACAAAAACTGTGGCAAAAGAATTTGCAAGAGATAATATACTTATTAACGCCATCGCACCAGGATTTATCGAAACATCAATGATTAAATCTGTCCCTGAAAAAGTTATGGACAAAATATTAGGTAAAATTCCACTTGGTAGATTGGGAAAACCAGAAGAGGTTGCAAAATTGGTTTACTTCCTATCATCAGATGATGTCAGTTACATTACAGGACAGGTTATTAATATCAATGGCGGTTTATATATGTAATGTTTTGACTGTCGATTTGATAAATAGTAGTTCTTAATGGATGTGAAGTATGAAACGAGAGTGGTCTGTAAGAGCTTATAAAGAAGGGGATGAAAATAAAATATTTGAACTTATGAAAGCAGTATACCAAGAAAAGAATTTTTTTAGAGAAAAATGGTTGAGATGGTGGAAATGGATGTTCACAGAAAACCCTGCAGGAACTGCAAGGATCTGGCTCGCAGAACACGATGGTAAAATAGTTGGTCAATATCCAATGATTCTTGCAGATATAAAAGTTGGAACGGAAATTGCAAAAGTATCTCAGAATATCGAACTTATGACACATCCAGATTATCGGCATCAAGGTATGTTTCTTACCTTAGAGAAAAAAGCTTTAGAAGAAGCAGAGAAGGAAGGAATAAACATCACAATTGGTTTTCCAAATAATGCAGCATATCCGGGTCATATAAAAACTGGTTGGTTTGATATTAGTTTATTGCAAATAGGATCCAAACCTCTTCATCTAGAAAGAATAATAAAAACTACTATCAAAAATAGATTTTTAAAGACAATATATATTGTATTTGGAAATTTGATTATTCATTTATTTTATCGCGAAAAAAAAACGCCTGAATCAGATGGCTTGATAATTTCAAGAATCACCTCTTTCGATGATTGTATTGATGATTTTTGGAAAAAAATTTCCAATGATTATGAAATAGTTATTATCAGAAATAAAAAATACTTAAATTGGAGATACGTCAATGTTCCGGATGTAGATTATACGATCTATGTCGCTAGAGAAAAAGGGGAAATATGCGGATATATAGTTTTACGATGTGTTGATGAAAAAGATATAAAATCTGGAAGTATCTTTGAGGTTTTTGCACCTTTAGACAGGCCAGATATAACCTCTAGTTTACTTTCAAAGGCCGAAGAATATTTTAAAAGTCAAGATGCAGACCTTATGTTTTGTTTAATGATAGCAGATAAAAGACTTTGTAAAATTTTTAGAAAGAAAGGTTTCATATTTTCTAATTTTTTAATAAGCCGTTTTATGGAAGGAGGGCAATTTTGTGCATATACAAGTCATCCTAATATTCCAAAAACATTCTTTATGAACAAAAAAAATTGGTTTATTCAGTTAGGTGACTCTGATTCTATCTGATAAATATTACATTAGCAAGTAAAAAATAGTTATAGTAATCTATACTCTTATTTGTGATATCAGTTTTACAAAATAAGTCTCCATTATTGTTATATACTAAAAATTCTATTTGTAAGTAATGAAAAAGACAAGCATTATATTTTCTCCGCATCCTGATGATGCTTGCTTGGGGTGTGGTGGAATTATATCAAAAAAAATAAAATCCGGGGAAAAAGTTATAATCGTATATGTTACAGATGGTAGAAATTCATTTTTACTCACGTTTGGGATAGACAAGGATCCAACTCCTAAAGAAACAGCAATATTAAGGAAAAATGAGGAAATAAATGTAATGGATCTTTTAGGAGTCCCAAAAGAAAATATATATTTCTTAGATTACGAAGATGGGTTTTTATATGAAAACGATGATGATGCAAGAAAAAAAATTTTTGAAATAATTAAAAAGATTAAACCCTCTGAAATTTATATACCATGTTTAGAAGATAGCATTCAGGATCATGTTTTTACAAATATAATTGTAAAAGACAGTCTAAAAAGATTGAATCTTGATGTTAAAGTTTATGAATATTTTATTTGGGCAAGACCAAAGTTTGAAAAAGCGCGTCAAAAAGATATTATTAAAATTGATATTAGTGATGAAATAGATAAAAAAAAGACAGCGATACAATTCTATAAAAGTCAAATAACAAAATTTTCATCAAACCAAAAAACACCTGTTTTAGAAGATAAGTTTCTCAATTATTTTTATAATGATAAGGAGTTATTTAGAAAAATTGATAGCCATGATAATATAAATATTGTTAAGTATTTACCGATCCTTTTTAAAATAAAATTTATAATTCCTATTTATCTCAATCTTAAATTTAAACAAGCAAGATTAAAAGAATTTAAATCTTCTGTTTCTCTCTAAAATGTAAATTTTTCATCTATATGAAAGTGCGAAAAAGGGTATTTTTGTCTGGTTAAAGAAGGTTTATAAATAGTGCTTCTTGGTTTATATTCCCAACCGCCTTAGGTTTTATTTTGTTCTTTTTTCTGATTTTTTTTCACCTCTTGTTCCACTCTTTATACCTTTCCTTTACGCGAAGTATTTTTTGTTTACCCAGTAGTCAGGTTCTTTTCCATCTAAAACTTTCGTCATCTGTTCGGCTGTTATAACTCCCGCTCGTAGCTGTCCCTCTTTTGTGCTTGCTCCAATGTGTGGAGATACAACTACATTATCTAATGTAAACAAGGGATTGTCTTTCGATGGAGGCTCTTGTTCAAAAACATCCATTGCTGCACCTGCTATCTTTCCATTTTTAATAGCGTTGTATAAGGCTTTTTCGTCAACAACGCCACCACGTGCACAGTTGATAAGATATGCAGAGGGCTTCATCTTTGCCAGCATGGATTCATTTATAATATAATGAGTCTCTGATGTGTGCGGAATATGTAATGATATAAAATCAGCTTTCTCCAAAAGTTTACTAAGCTCGTCAATCTTTTTAATTCCATCTTTTTTCATTGCTTTTTCATCAATAAATGGATCATAACCAATTACCTGCATGTCAAACGCTTTAGCATATTTTGCTAATAATTTGCCGATATTTCCTGTACCAACAAGACCGAGGGTTTTTCCAGATAGTTCTCTTCCCTTTAGTTGTTTTTTCAGCCATTCGCCTTTTTTAGTAGTGCAATCGGCTTTGGGCAACTGGCGAGCTAATGCAAACATGTGTAAAAGTGCTAGTTCTGCTACGCTAGCTGTTGCACCAGTTGGAGCGTTAACAACCTTTATCTTGTGTTTTGCTGCAGTCTGGATGTCAATATTGTCGACACCTATACCTGCTCGGCCGATAACCTTTAGTTTTCCTTTGGCTCCGGCTTCTACCACTTCTTTTACCACTTTGGTTCTGCTACGAACCATTAGGGCATCGTAATTTGGTATCTCTTTGAGTAAAGTATTTGCATCCATTTCATTGAATGTGACATCATGACCTGCATCTTTCAATTTTTGAATGACTTCATTTTCTGTTTTATCTGTGATCAATATTTTCATAAGTAATTCCCCAAAGCTCGATATATGTAATCATCTAAAAACGTTTACGCTTTCAATAAAATGAGAATAAGATTATACTGTCCTGAAATTTTTACCAGGATACTCTGCCTTATCGCCTAATTCTTCTTCAATTCTTATCAGTTGATTGTATTTGGCATTCCTGTCACTTCTGGCAGGAGCACCTGTTTTTATCTGCCCAGCACTCGCTCCTACTACTAAATCAGCAATAAAAGCATCTTCTGTTTCACCGCTTCGATGGCTTACAACTGCAGTCCATCCCTCATCATGTGCCATTTTTATTGCATTCAACGTTTCTGTAACTGTACCAATCTGATTAAGCTTAATTAAAACAGAATTCGCAGCTTTTAGTTCAATTCCTTTCCTTATCCTATTTGTATTTGTCACAAAAAGATCATCACCAACAATTTGGATTTTGTTTCCTAATTTTTCCGTCATTTCAATCCATGAATCCCAATCATCCTCCGCAAGACCATCTTCAATGCTTACAATCGGATATGTTTTACAAAGATCAACGTAAAAATCAACCATTTCTCCTCCAGAATAGGATTTCTCACCTATTTTGTACGTTCCATCGTAGAAAAACTCACTTGAAGCAGGATCTAGTGCAATATTTATCATGCCTTCATATCCTGCATTTTTTACTGCTTGCAACATCAGCTCGAATCTTTCATTTACATCTGTTATTTTGGCTGGTGCAAAACCGCCTTCGTCCCCAATCAATATTCCTCCAGCGCCAAATTGTTTTTTGAGGAGTTTTGCAAGATGATGATAACTTTCAGAGACCATACGAATGCCTTCAGTAAAAGATTTTGCTCCTGTAGGCATCAGCATATGTTCTTGTATAGAATTTTCTTGACCTGCATGTTTACCGCCGTTAATGACATTGCACATGGGAACAGGTAATTTGTGAGGTATAATACCGAATAATTCTCCGATATAAACGTATAAAGGAATATTCTTAGCAGCGGCCCCGGCTTTTGTCACTGCCATGGAAATAGGTAGTATTGCATTCGCTCCAAATTTTTCCTTATTTTCAGTTCCATCTAATTTTATCATTATATTGTCAATTGTCTCCTGGTGACGACAGTTCAATCCTATTAGTTTAGGAGCAATTTTCTTATTGACATTTTCAACGGCCTTGAGCGTACCTTTACCCAAATACCGCAAGTTATCTCCATCTCTCAATTCTAATGCTTCGTGTTGTCCTGCGCTTGCCCCGCTTGGTGTCATCGCTCTAAAAATACCTTTTTCTGTTAATACATCAACTTCAACAGTAGGATTTCCTCTCGAATCTAGTACTTCTCGTGCTTTTATTTTTATAATTTCTGACATGACTGATCTCCACAGTTGCGATATTTTATGACATCATAAAGTTGTTTATCCTTTTTAAAAACCTCGGTTAATTTATCACATTAAATGAGTGTACCAAACATTAATCAACCCCTTCTCTTTTTTCACGGTCGGATTTAAAATGGATAATAACGGTGTAACAATTCAGTTTCTCGGCGGTAGCAACCATATAGGCAGTCTATCAATGGTGCTAGAGACAGACGGAATGAAACTTCTTTTTGAATACGGCGTATCTCCAGGCAAACCACCCACATATCCACTTCCACCCCCGCCAATTGATCTTGTCCTACTCACGCATGCACATCTTGACCATTCTGGTATGATACCATGGTTGTGTGGTAGAGAAAACAAGAGCATCATGGCTACGGATATTACAAATAAAGTCAGTAATTTATTATTCAAAGACTCTATAAAAATAGCGAAAATGGACGGATATTCAATACCTTTCTCCAAGGAAGACATAAACGAAGCTGAAAATAGTTTCATAGAGGTAGCACCGTCACAAAAAAGGGATGTGGGGGAAGACAGCGAGATTCGTTTTCATTCTGCAGGTCATATCCCCGGTTCCCTAATGTTTGAACTGGTAGGCTCTAAAAAAATTCTATTTACAGGTGATATGAATGTTATTGACACAAGACTTGTAAGAGGAGTAAAACCGGTATCTTGTGATATCCTATTTTTAGAGGGAACATATGCCGGACGAGAACACCCCAAGCGAGATGAATTGGAGAGAGAATTCCTGGACAAAATTGACGAAGTTGTAAGGAGGGGTGGCACTGCTGTTATACCGGCTTTTGCCGTTTCTCGTTCCCAAGAGATATTACTTGTTTTGAAAGATGCAGGTTATAATGTATGGTTTGATGGTATGGGTAAAAAAGTTACCAAGTTATTTTTAAAACATCGACAATATCTAAGATCTCCAGAAGATCTCAAGAAAGCGATTAACAAGGTAAATCTCATTCGTTCAGATCACAGCAGAAAATTAGCCTTGAAAGCAGATGTGATACTAACATCAAGTGGGATGATGGAAGGAGGACCCGTACTCTGGTACATGAATCAACTGAAAGACGATAAAAAAAGTGCAGTCCTTCTAACAGGATATCAAGTTGAGGGAACCAATGGCAGACTTTTGATGGATAAAGGCAAACTAGAGTTCTATGGCGTTGTCGAAAAAGTTGAATG